>Ga0187888_1000013_pt1 | contig 186836 bp, 164 predicted proteins | sample June2016WEW_7_40_FD_132987 | JGI IMG/M metagenome (GOLD analysis project Ga0187888, IMG submission 132987) | Peatland microbial communities from SPRUCE experiment site at the Marcell Experimental Forest, Minnesota, USA - June2016WEW_7_40 | ecosystem: Environmental > Terrestrial > Soil >...
CCCTTGGCAGATCATCGAGCAACTCGCTCCTCACTCCCCCCTCGAACTTTGCTTGCTTCCTCCCGTCTTCCTGGATTACTACCTCACTGACGCAGGGGGATACGATGTGCCTAGGCTTCCCTAGGATGGGCGCCTGTGGACTGCGGCGAATGGCCCGCGCAAGCGGCAGCTATTGCGCGTGCTAGAATCGCCGCCATGACGGTGGAAGCGGAATCCATCGCGGCGAATGTGTTGCGTATACGCGAACGCGTCGCGCGCGCAACGGAACGAGCTGGACGCGACCCGGATGAGATCACCGTTGTCGCCGTGTCGAAGACGTTTTCGGCGGAGGCGATTCGCGCGGCCTATGAAGCAGGGCTGCGCGAATTCGGTGAGAATCGCGTCCAGGAGTTCGAGGCCAAGAGGGCGAAAGTTGCCGACCTCGCTGATGCGATGTGGCACTTCATTGGCCATCTGCAAGGCAACAAAGCGCGGCGAGCCGTGCACTTGTTCGACCGAATTGATTCGGTCGATTCCCTGGCGCTCGCGCGAAGGCTTGACCAAGCGGCCGCCGAGGAGGGGAAACGCCTACCGGTTTTGATCGAGGTTCATCTGGGCAGCGAAGCGACCAAGAGCGGCGTCGCCGAGGCGGAACTTGCGGCGCTGGCGGACGACGTCGCGTTGCTGGCGAGCCTGCAACTGCGTGGGCTTATGACGATTCCTCCCTATTCTGAAGATCCTGAGCTGGCGCGCCCTTATTTCCGCAAGCTGCGCGAATTGCGCGACAACCTGAGCGAACGATTCGGATGGACTTTGCCCGCGCTCTCCATGGGAATGAGCCATGATTTCGAGGTCGCCATCGAGGAAGGCGCGACGGAAATTCGGCCCGGCACGGCGTTGTTTGGCGAGCGAACGAAGAACTGATCGGATAGCCACAGAGACGCGGAGACACAGAGAATGGATCACTTCAACCGCTTAGTCCGCGCGCTAAACCCTGCGCACGTGGCTAGGAATAGCGGAGCCAGCGAACTAGCTCGGGGAGCGTGGGGCGCTTGCCGTACATCAGGACGCCGATGCGATAAACCTTCGCCGAGGCATAGATCACGCCGACAGTCGTGAGAAGCAAGAGAGCAACCGAGAGAGCCTCCTGCCAGAAAGGCGGCGTCTGAATGGAGATGCGCAGAGGCATCAGCACCGGCGCGAAAAACGGTATCTCGGAAAGCACGATCGACGCCGTGGACGCCGGAGCGTTGAGCACCAGGCTGTAGATCACCATGCAGAAAACCAGCGGCCCCATGGCAAGCCACTGCAATTGCGCGGCGTCCTGCTCGGTGGAGCATGCCGATCCGATCGCAGCGAACATCGCCGAGTAAAGGAAGTACCCGCCGAAGAAAAAGAATCCGACCCAGATCAGCAGCGAAATGGGCACATGGATCGCCGGGAAGGAAGAGCCGGGGCTGAACATCGCAGCCATCACAGCGCCGTACGAGAGCAACAGGCCGAGCGAAACCGTCCAGATCAGGAACTGCGTGAAAGCCACCCCTGCCACGCCGAGGATTTTCCCCGCGAGAAGCTGAAACGGCTGCACGGACGAAATGAGAACTTCCATCGTGCGCGTCGTTTTTTCCTCGAGGACGGAACGCATCGTGATGATGCCGTACATCAATAGAGACATGTACAGCAAAATCACGAGCCCGATGGCGATGCCGAGGGTCTGGCCTTTTTCAACGGATTCGCCGGACTGGGTGACCTTGATGACCTGGAGGTCCGCGCCGCGTGCGATTTCGCTCACATCGTCCACATGAATGCCGCGCGCACGCAGCCGCGCTTCGATCAGCGCCTGATTCACGGCGGCGGTAAGCGGTCCAAGAAGCGCGAAGTTGCCCGGATTCCTGGTGTGCAGCTCAAATGGCTGGCTGAGGTCGCCGGGAATCACGAGATAGGCGTCGAGCGCGCCGGAATTGATGCGGGCACGCAGGCCCTGTTGGACGGCGTCAGGGGACGCAGGGCGTTCGATGGATTCCGTGATCGTGAACTCCGGCTTGCCGTTTGCGATCGCGCCGTTCAGACTGCGAGCGGTTGATTCGGCAAGCCCGCCGGCATTGTCCACGATCACCATTCGTACGTTCTGGTCCTCGCTGTGCCTCACGAGAAACGCGACCAGCGCAACAGAGAAGATCCCCATCAGCGGCACAATCAGCGTGCCGATGACAAAACCCTTCGTTTTGACACGCGTGATGTACTCGCGCTTGACGATCAGCCAGATTTTACGCATGGGCGGTTTTCTCGATGAAGATGTCGTTGAGCGAAGGCTCGAGCAGCTCGAAACGGTTGATCTGCGCGCCCGCTTCGATTGCCGCTTTCAGAATCTGCTGCGGATCGGCGCCCGGTTTCAGCTTGGCTTCCACTCCGCTGCCAAAGCGGTTGATGCTCGCGATGGCGGGACTATTCAGGAAGGCGTCCGGGCCCGTGAATTCGATATGGACCGTGTTCTTGCCGTAGGACTGCTTGATGGCGCGCAGCTCGCCATCGAGGATGTTCCGGCCCTTGTTGATCAGGCAGATGGAGTCGCACATTTTCTCGACCTGCTCCATGCGGTGCGTGGAAAGGACGATCGTCGAGCCCTGGCTGCGCATTTCGAGCATGATGTCCTTCACGGTGGCGGCATTCACGGGATCGAGCCCCGAAAACGGCTCGTCCAAAATCACCAGCGGCGGCCGGTGAATGACGGCGGTGATGAACTGCACCTTTTGCTGCATGCCCTTCGATAGGTCGACAAGCTTCTTGTCCGCCCACTCGGAAAGCTCGAATCGCTCGAGCCATTCGAGGGCGCGGCGGTCCGCTTCGGCCTCGGAGAGTCCGCGGAGCGCTCCGAGGAAAACGATCAGGCTGCGCACCTGCATCCGCGGATACAGTCCGCGCTCTTCGGGAAGATAGCCGATGATCTCGCGCGTTTTGTCGCTAACCGGCTCGCCCAGGACGCGGATTGTTCCCTCGTCCGGCACGAGGATATTCATCACCATGCGAATCGTGGTGGTCTTGCCCGCGCCGTTGGGACCTAGTAGCCCAAGAATGGCTCCCTCCCGAACCTGGAGGTTTACCCCGCTGACGGCGGTCACCGCGTCGTACGACTTGGTGACGTTTTCAATTGAAATTGCGTCCACGGATTAGCCCTTTGTAATGAAACCGAGCCGATACTATCTGCTCAATCATTACGCGCGCCGAGGGACGGTTATATCACGCGTCGGCAAAAAAAAACGCTATTCGGCAGGACGCGGAATGGGTCGAGTTTGACGCGCGAGATAGTACCGGGATGCAGGCAATTTTGGTCGAAATTTGCACCTTTAGAATGGTTAAACGGGCTTAATCCGGCAGTGGCTGGCCGGTTGTTTCGTAGCCGAACGGAATCAGCAGAAGGCCAAACAGAAATGCGAGAGAGGTTAGCGCGACGGGAATGCCGATCGTGTGGAAGTACGAGACGCCCGCGCCCACTAGGAACGTGAAGCCCGCCCCGGCGAACCTGCCGACAGATGTAGCAAATGCGAAGGCGCTGCCGCGGCACGAGGTGGGGTACTGTTCGGGCAGCCAGAGTGTATACACCGCGAAGTTCGCGCCGCCGATGCCGAGGAAGAAGAGTCCCACGAAGAACCACTTCATCGCGTCATGCGCTAAATAAAAGAAGAACCCGAAGCTGACGCTGATCGAAATCGCCATAAGAATGAAATAGACCCCGAGCGTCCAGCGGCGGCCGATCCGCTCGGCGATCCAAGGAAGCGGAAGGCAGCCGAGAATCGTGCCGATCGAAAGCACCATCGTCGCGTAGGAGGCAAGGCGCGGCGCAAGCGCGGCGGGCAGATGCTGGCGCCCGACGACCTCAGTGACGGCGGTGGGAACGTACACCGTGCCCGCCCACAAACCGATGATGGAGATCAAAACGTACGCCGAGTTGAGCAGCGTGCGGCGGCGGAATTCCGGCTTGAAAATCGCGGCGAAGGGGCTTGCGATCTTTTTCGCGCGCGCCTTCCAGCGTTCCGGCTCCTTCACGCTGTACATGATGAATCCGATCAACAGCGCGGGCGCTCCGCCGAGCATGAACATGGGACGCCAGCCGTGCGTTTCGCCGATGAAGTGGTTTGCAAGCGCCGCGAGAAAGAAGCCGAAGTAGTAGCCGGTGTGCATCAGGCCCGCACCCATTTTGCGCCGCTCCTCGGGCCACTCCTCGGCGACGAACGTCCCGCCCATGGCCCACTCGCCGCCGATGCCGACGCCCGCTAGCAGGCGGCAGACGGCTACCTGCCAGACGGTCTGCCCGAACCCGGCGAGGAATGTGAAAAGCGAATAGCAAAGAATCGTAAGCGCCAGCGTACGAACGCGACCGAATTTGTCGGCGATGGGCCCCCAAACGAGCGCCGTGCCCCACCCGGCGAGAAACAGCGCGAAGAGCAGTCCGCCGTAAAAGCCTACGTTAGCTGCGGTCGCCGGGATTCCAGATTTCGGCAGCAACTCGCGCAGCGCGGGCACCAGGACGAGCGCGTAAATGAACGAGTCCATCCCATCGAGGGCCCAGCCGGCCCAGGAGGCCCAAAAGCCGCGAATCTGGTTGGTGGTGAGCCGAACTTTCGCTGAAGATGGCATCGAGAATGGTGGCAGGGCGAGGCATTTTACGAACTAGCCCGCGCGGTTGCAAGGAATTCCATCGCGTTGCGCCAGTCCGACGAAGCATTCACCCGCGGCAAAGTGATATGGTTTGATCGGAGACGGTGATCGGCGAATGGAGATACAAGAACGCGACGGCGAAGTCGTTTTTGCAGTGCGGGTGACGCCGCGGGCGAGCCGCGATGCGATCGAAGGTGAGTATCAGGGCGCGCTGAAGGTGCGGCTGACTGCGCCGCCCGTTGACGACCGCGCGAACGACGCGCTACGGCGCTTGCTGGCAGCACGTTTGAACGTCCCGGTGTCGGCTGTTAGAATCTTGGCGGGCGGGAAGAGCCGCACGAAGCGCGTGGCAGTCACCGGCGCGACGCAGGCGCAAGTGATTGCGATTGCGGCCGCAAAATAGCGGGACACAACTCACGATATGCCCGACATCAAAGCAATTCAGGCCGAATTGCGGGCCAGCAAGATCGACGGCTGGCTCTTCTACGACCACCATCATCGGGACCCGATTGCGGAGCACGTCCTCGGACTCGATGCGGACGGGCTGTCGACCCGGCGCTGGTTCTATTTCATTCCGTCGCGCGGCGAGCCGCGCAAGCTCGTGCACCGCATCGAGCAAGGCGCGCTCGATTCGCTGGCGGGCCGCAAACAGGTCTATTCGGGTTGGGAAGAGCTACACAAGGCACTCGGCAAGCTTCTCTCCGGCAGCCGCAAGATCGCCATGCAGTATTCCCCCGACAACAACATTCCGTATATCGGGCTGGTGGACGCAGGAACGGTCGAGCTGGTGCGAAAGCTCAAGAAGAAAGTCGTCACATCGGCCGATCTGGTGCAGACATTCGAAGCGGCCTGGACGCCGGAGCAGCTCGACTCACATCTCGAAGCCGGGAAAATCGTGGACCGCATCACGCAGTCCGCTTTTGAGCGCGCGGCGGCGTTCGTCCGAGAGAGCCAGCCCATCACCGAGTTCGAGCTTCAGCAATGGATTCTCGAGCAGTTTCGCGCCAATGGCCTCACGACGGCGGAGCCTCCCATGGCCGCGGTGCAGCCAAACAACGGCAACCCGCACTACGAGCCGAAGCAGGGCGCGTCGCGGCCAATTCGCGCGGGCGACCTGCTGCTGCTCGACATCTGGGCGAAACTCGACCGCCCCGGCAGCGTCTATTACGACATCACGTGGACCGGCTATCTCGGCGCGCGCGTGCCGGACGCGTACGCGAAAATTTTCCGCATCGTGCGCGAGGCGCGGGACCGCGCGATTGAATTCGTGGGAGAATCGGTCGCGGAGGGGCGCGCGATTCACGGCTGGGAAGTCGATCGCGCCGCGCGCGAAACCATCCGCAAGGCAGGCTATGCCAAATATTTCGTACATCGCACCGGCCACAGCATCGGCCAGGAAGTTCACGGCAACGGCGCCAACATGGACGGACTCGAGACGCGCGACGACCGCAAAGTCGTGCCGCGCACGTGCTTTTCGATCGAGCCGGGGATTTATCTGCCCGAGTTCGGCATCCGCAGCGAAGTCAATGTGTACGTCGGCGAGCGCCAGGCACGCGTCACCGGCGCCATCCAGCACGAAGTTCTGGCGCTGCTCTCCTGAACGATGGATACCGAGGCTCCTTCCACGGAAACACGTCCAACAATGAATCCTGCCGGTCCGCTGGTGATCGCGCTCAACGCGTGGATCGTGCCGGGCCTCGGACATCTGTTGCTCGGGCGCTGGATTCGTGCGCTCGGCTTTTTCGCGGCGGTGGGCGGGCTGGCGGTGGCGGGTTACGCGCTGCGGGGCGAGGTCTTCACGGCGCATTCGAGCGATCCATTCGGCAAGCTCGGTTTCATCGCGGATCTGGGTTCGGGAATTTTCTACTGGCTGTCGCGCTATTTTGAGGCGGCGGGCCCGGACATTTCGCGCGCAACCGGAGATTACGGCACGCGCTTCATCGCGGCCGCGGGAGTCGTGAACCTGCTCGGCGTTCTGGACGCATACGGAATCGCGTCCGGGCGGAGGGGCTGAGTGTTCGGCGTCGGGCTGCATCCGAGCCACCTTTGGGCGATGGTGACGTTCGCGCTGCTCGTGTCGATTGCGTTCGCGTGTTTCGGACGGCGCACGCTGGCAGGCCGAGTCAAGTACGCCCTTTTGTCGCTGGCAATATTCCTCGCGATCGGCCTGGGGATCGCATGGCTGATGTACCCGCTTTCGCGGTGAAAGCGTGCGGCAAAAAACAGGGGCGCCCGAGATGCCGAGCGCCCCTGCAATTTGCGGTAAGATTTTTCGCCGTCCGAAACTAGGTTAGATCTTCCGGTTTGATCGGCAACCGCCGAATGCGTTTGCCGGTGGCCGCGAAAATCGCATTGCAGATCGCTGGCGCCAGCGGCGGTACTCCCGGCTCGCCCAATCCCGTCGGAGTTTCCGTGCTGGGGACGAAATAGACCTCGACCTTAGGCACTTCATTCATCCGAATCGCGGGATTATCGCCAAAACTCGTCTGAACGACGCGGCCGCCGTCGATGGTGATTTCGCTCTTTAGCGCAGCCGTCATACCGTAAATCACCGCGCCTTCGATTTGCGCCTGGGCGGTGTCCGGATTGATCACACGGCCGCAATCCACCGCGCATACCACCCGATGGACGTTGACCGTGCCGTCCTTGGCGATGGAAATCTCCGCGACCTCAGAAACGTAGGTCGAGAAAGCTTCCACCATGGCAATGCCGCGGTAGCGGCCCTTGGGAAGAGGCGTACCCCATCCTGCCTTCTGCGCGGCGAGATTCAAGACGCCGAGATGCCGGGGCTTTTTCGCCAGCAGGTCCCGCCGGAATTCGTACGGGTCCTTCTTGGCTGCGGCGGCGAGTTCATCGACGAAGCTCTCGGTGAAAAATCCATTCTGCGAAGCTCCGACCGACCGCCAGAACCCCATCGGGATGGGACCAGCAACCAACTGGTAATCCACCAGGATGTTCGGGATGTCATAGGCAATATCCGAAAGGCCCTCGACGCTGCTCGAGTCCATCCCGTTCTTAATGGAGCCCGGGAAAAACCAGCTCATGATCGAATCGCAGGCGACGCGGCCCGTCAACGCCGTCGGTTTGCCATCGGCATCGAGGCCCGCGGCAAGCTTCACGTACGACGCGGGACGATAGTAGTCGTGCTGCGTATCGTCTTCTCGCGTCCACGTGACTTGCACGGGCACCCCCATCGCCTTGGAAACCTCGGCCGACTCGGCGACGAAATCCGACCAGCCGCGCCGTCCAAAGCCTCCGCCGAGGTATGTCGTGTGCACCTTCACGTTTTCCGGCTTCACGCCGCCGATCTGCGCACCCGTGCCCTGCGAAGGCGTCTGAAATTGCGTGGGGACCCACAGATCAACGCCGTCCGACCGGACATCGGCCGTGCCGTTCATCGGCTCCATGGTGGTGTGCGCCTGATACGGGGCGTGGTACACGGCCTCGATCTTCTGCGCAGCGCCCGAAAGCCCCGCCGCGGCATCGCCTTCCTTGCGCGCGACGACACCGGGCTGCTGAGCTTTCTCTTCGAATATTTTCCAGATGCTGTCGCTTGTCACGCCCGCGTTAGGACCCAAGTCCCACTTGATGTCGAGCGCTTTGCGGCCTTGAAACGCGGTCCATGTGTTGTCGGCCACGACGGCGACGCCGGTCGGTATCTGAATCACGTCCTTCACGCCCGGAATTGCCTTCGCCTTGGTCGCGTCAAAGCTCGCGACCTTCCCGCCGAATACCGGGCAGTGTTCGACCGAAGCGTGCAGCATCTTCGGCAGGCGGACGTCGATTCCGAATCCCGCCGTACCGTTCACTTTCTTGGGAGTATCGACGCGCTTGGTGGGTTTGCCGACGATCTTGAATTCGCTGGGGTCCTTGAGTTTCACGTTTTGCGGCGGTTGAATCGTGGACGCTGCTTCGGCGAGGCTGCCGTACGTCAAGCGGCGCTTCGACGCAGTGTGGACGACCGCGCCGTTTTCGGCGTGGCATTCCGAGGCGTCAACGCTCCACTTCTGAGCCGCCGCCGCGATCAGCATCTCGCGAGCTGCGGCACCGGCCTGGCGCATCGGTATCCAAGCCGAATGAATGCTCTGGCTGCCGCCGGTTCCCTGCATGCCGAACGCAGGGTCGAAATACACCTTGTCGGCCGGCGCAAAGATAGTTTTCATCCTCTTCCAATCGCACTCGAGCTCTTCGGCGAGGAGCATGGCAATCGAGGTCTCAACGCCTTGCCCCATTTCCGACTTGCTGATCAGGAGAGTTACGTTGTCGTCCGTGCCGATGTGAACCCAGGCATTGAGCACGCTGGGGGCGGCAGCCTCGACTCCGCGCGCCGCGGCCCTTGCCTCGGTGCGGGTCGGGAGATAGAAGCCGACCACCAAGCCTGTCGCGCCGACGAGGCCGGTCTTGAGGAAGTTACGGCGATCAACCAGTGTATTTGAAACGCTCATTCCGCACCTCCCGCCGTCACGTCCACCGTAGTCGGCTCGAGTTCGCCAGTCTTGGGAGCGGGTGAGGCCTGCGCCGGCGCGCCCTGGAGTCGCGCGGCGAAGTGAATGGCCTTTCGAATCCTTGAGTACGTGCCGCAGCGGCAGATGTTGCCGCTCATCGCGTCGTCGATCTGGGCATCGGTCGGATTCGGTGTCTTGTCAAGAAGCGCGACAGCCGACATGATCTGCCCCGACTGGCAGTATCCGCACTGGGGTACGTCGATTTCCATCCAGGCCCGCTGGACCGGATGGCTGCGATCGGGTGAAATCCCCTCGATCGTCGTAACTTTCTTGCCAGCGACGCTCGAAATTGGGGTGATGCAGGAGCGCGTCGCGTCTCCGTTGATGTGGACCGTACAGGCGCCGCAAAGTGCGATGCCGCAGCCGAATTTTGTGCCGGTCATGTTGAGATGATCGCGAATCACCCAGAGCAGCGGCATGTCAGGATTCACGTCGACTGTCTGGGGCTTGCCATTCAGGGTAAAATGAATCGCCACGAAAACCTCCCTCAGAATTCCGAGGGCCTGGAGCGCCTCGGCACGAGCAGTCTAACTCTTTCTGTAGAGCGAAACTACGTCATGTGCTTCAAAAGTGTCAAGCCGAGCAGAACCGCCTGAATCTAACGAACGTGCCCGTCGCGAATCGAATGAGCGAATTTGCTTGGGCGTTTGACACTTTTTTCGGGCAGATGTTACAGTGAAATACAACGCCGAGGTAGCTCAGTTGGTAGAGCAGCCGATTCGTAATCGGCAGGTCCCCGGTTCAAGTCCGGGCCTCGGCTCCATCCATCCCTCCGCAAGAGAGGCAGTTGCGGGGCTCTCTCCACAGTTGACGTTCCAAACGCTTACAGAGTCAAAACTCTTGGTCGCTCCTGTCCGCGTGCTAACGGACGACAAGTAGAATGAGGGCCGCACCAGCCAAGGAGAGATCCTTCATCAGGTGCGCAAACTCGCTGAGGCGAAGGTAGGAGTCCGTTTCGTTCCAAAAGCGATGCAGAAAGAACGGCGCGGGGAAGATTATGCCGAACAACAGGGCTGCCCCAATCTCCAGATGCCAGCCGAACAACACCAACACTCCGCCAACGACCATCATCACAACCGTGAGGATCGTCGCCGCCCGTGGGAGCGGCACTCCTTTCCGTGCAAGCAGCGCAGGAAGCCGCGAGCCACCCGGCCGGCAGCAGAGGTTCCTGCAGAATCTCGAGGAAAGTAACAGGAACTAGATCGCGCCATCCCACCGCGCGAAGGCGAGGATCATGAAAGATATCGGCGGTGGTTCCTGATCGACTTGACTCCCAACTGGAACACTGACGATATCCGAAGTTAGTTGCTGGTCCTCGCATCTCATCCGCGGTTCCCGGCGGGTGGGGAAACAGCGAAGACCAGTGAAGCTAGATAGACCAAAATTCCCAGCCCTATCAAGGATGCGCCCACGAAGGCAAAGAGCACAAACGCGAGAGGGTGAAACCATAGGAGGCTCACAATTTCCACGAGCAGGCCGAGAATAATCAAACCGCTCGAAACTCGAAAAAACTGCTGGATTCCGATCGCACGGAGTTTCATTGGGCAGAGCTCCAGAATTTCACGTTGCCCATCGCCGCCACATTGTGAACGGTATCGTGGCAGCCGCTGGATACACAGGACATCTGATTCGATTTCAGTGAATCCATGATGGCTTGATGAACGGGGTTCGCTTCGAAGTTACGTGCGCCCGCATGGCAGCGCAAGCACTGTAGGTTGCTGTAGCCCCCGCGTATATGGATTGTTTTGGGTGGCGTACTCACATACTGCACATAAATACGGCTTATCCCTTGGAGTTTGTCCTTCAGTGGGCCGTAGATAGTGTAATTGGCGTGGCAGGCGTAACAAGCGGTCTCCACCGGGATTCTGTGGTTTTGGAAGTGCGCGGCGGGAAGGTACTTCGCATCGTCGACGTAGAGGCTTTGCCCGTATGGCGCCATCGCATGGCAGGAAATGCAGAAGCGAGTCTGCTCGGAACGTTCCATGTGCCTGGACATTCCCCCGCCGATGCAAAGGGCCGGCAGAATGAAGAGCGCAATGAAGGCCAGAATTTTCTCTCTCGCGCCGGCCGTCACGGCGGGGCGGATGAGGAAGAAGACCGCCAATACCATGGTGAGGACAATGACCGCGATCAGAATTCCCGTGGGCCCAAACATGAGACCTCCTAGCTTGGGTGTGCGCGGATTGCAGCAGTGCAAACCGGCGCAGCCCGGTTGTCGAGGGACTATTTCTTCTTGTTCTTCTTGGCGAGGCTCCGCATGTAGGAGACGAGCTGCTTGATTTGATCGCCGGTCAGTCTGTCCTTGTAAGCCGGCATGCCACCCGTACCGTTGGCGGTGATGCCAGTCAACTCCTCATCGGTTTGCTTCTGGACTTCCGCGGAGCGCAGATCGCGAAGGTTAAGGCTCTTTCCCACGGCAGTCTTGCCGCTGCCGTCGGCTCCGTGACAGTCCCCGCACTTGGAGTTGAACAGACTAGCCGCGTCTGTCTGCGCCCGCACCGGGCCGGCAGAAAGAAGCAGAGCGACAACGAGCAACAAAGCCGCCGAATTGATTCGAGCCGCGAGGTCCTTCATAGCGTTCCTCCTAAGCGAGATCGATGGGCAAATATAGCACAGGGGATCGGGACGCCCTCTCGCACAATTTAGAAAGCGTATCGGGCGGAAAAGGTTGCGGTCCTGCCGTAATGGCCCCGGTAGACAGTGACGTGACCGCCGTCACAGACAAGCAAGAATCCCAAGACTACCCTAAATGGGAACTTTATCGAGGGACAATACCTGAAGGGTGCTGCAGAACGCCCACGTGGTCGATGGCAGGGCGTGACCCCAAGTCCTCGAGAGGTGCGAATATGCGTGCACTGCATGGCTCACTCCCTCAAGCATTGAGATCTCGCGGCGTGTCGCGCCGTCAATTCGTGGAGTTCTGCACTTCGATGGTTGCGGCGCTGGCATTGCCTCCAAGATACGTCGGCGAAGTCATGAAGGCGCTCACACAGGCAAACCGTCCCGTTCTCGTATGGCTCGAGTTTCAAGATTGCGCGGGCAACTCGGAATCGATGTTGCGCACAAGCAACCCGACAGTCGCTGACTTCGTCCTGGAGCTTCTCTCTTGGGAATACCACGAACTGATCATGGCAGGAGCGGGCAAACAGGCCGAAGAAGCACTCGAACGAGTGGTTCGAGAGCATAAGGGCGAATATATAGCAGTAGTGGAAGGCGCGATCCCAACGGCGGACGACGGTGTTTACTGCACGATTGCCGGCAAGACCGCTCTCGAAATTGCAAGGCATGTTTGCACCAATTCGGCAGCTAACATCGCGGTCGGCGCTTGTGCGTGGGACGGAGGCTTGGTTCGGGCGAATCCAAATCCGACTGGTGCCGTAGGGCTGCACGAGGCTGTCCCCGGCGTAAAGGTTGTCAATCTGGGTGGCTGCCCGCACAATCCCGCGAATACGGCTGCCGTGTTGACTCATTACCTGACCTTCCACGAGATGCCGGCCCTCGACCAATACAATCGTCCGCTATTCGCTTACGGCAACATCATTCACGATCAATGTGAACGGAGAGCTCACTACGACGCAGGCCGTTTTGTGGAGGAGTGGGGGGATGAAGGCCACCGGAAGGGCTATTGCCTTTACAAGATGGGCTGCAAAGGCCCGGAAGCAACCTATAACTGTCCTACCGTCCGCTGGAACGATGGGACGAGTTGGCCGGTAAAGGCCGGCCACGGCTGCATCGCGTGCGCTTCGCACCGCTTTTGGGATACGAAATCACCTTTCTACAAGAGGCTGCCATCGGTGCCCGGGTTCGGGGTGGATGTCACGGCGGACGAGATCGGATGGGTGGCCACCGGAGCGGTTGCCGCGGCGATGGTTGCCCAAGTGGCTGGCAATATCGTGCGCGACAAAATCCGGCCGAAGAAGACGGCCGACGAGACAAACGAACGGGCGGATTCTGGCGGAGCTTAGGAGGAATCAATGGCGCGGATTGTGGTCGACCCGGTCACGCGAATTGAAGGACATCTCCGCATCGAGGCCCAAGTCGAAGGCGGGATGATCGCGGACGCGTGGAGTTCCGGCACGATGTTCCGTGGAATCGAGCTGATCTTGCGCGGCCGTGACCCGCGCGAAGCATGGATCTGGGCGCAGCGCATTTGTGGCGTCTGCACGATGGTTCACGCGCTCGCCTCTGTCAACGCGGTCGAGGATGCGCTGGGCATCGAAGTGCCCGACAACGCCCGCCTCGTTCGGAACATCATCGCTGCAACACAGACGGTGCAAGATCACGTCATTCATTTCTACCATCTCCACGCGCTTGACTGGGTGGACGTGGTCTCCGCCTTGAAGGCAGACCCGGCAAAGACGTCGCAGCTCGCGCAATCGATCTCCGATTGGCCTCTGTCGAGCGAGAAATATTTCAAGAGCGTTCAGGATCGCGTCAGCGCCTTGGTTGCGAGCAAGCAACTGAGCTTATTTGGCGCGGGGTATTGGGGACATCCCGCCTACCATCTTCCGCCCGAAGCGAACCTCATGGCGGTCGCGCATTACCTGGAAGCGTTACAGTTTCAAAAGGAATTTATTCGGATTCATGCGGTTCTCGGCGGCAAGAATCCCCACTTGCAGACATTTTTGGTCGGGGGCATGGCCACGTCGCTCGATCCGAACGAGCCGGGCGCGACGGTCAACCCGGAGCGAATCGATTTTCTGATCGAGAAGGCCAAGGCTGCCGCGACGTTCGTCGATCAGGTTTACATTCCCGACGTGCTCGCCGTCGCCGGCTTCTATCGGGATTGGTTCGAACGCGGCGAGGGCCTGGGGAATTTCATGTCATACGGCGCTTATCCGCAGGGGAGCATCAAAGATCCCGCGAACTTCTTCCTGCAGCAAGGCATCATCCTTAATCGCGATCTCTCCAAGGTGTATCCGTTTGAGCCAAAGAACGTCACCGAGTACGTGACCCATTCCTGGTACGAATACTCAGGAGGAGATCAGACTGCGAAGAACCCGTTCGACGGAGAGACCAATCCGAAATTCACGGGGCCGAAGCCGCCCTATGAATTCCTCAACGTCGATCAGAAATATTCCTGGCTGAAAGCGCCGCGCTATCAAGACAAGCCTATGGAAGTTGGGCCGCTCGCGCGGCTGCTCGTTGCATATGCCTCCGGTAACCAGGAAGTGAAGGCGCTGGTCAACGGAACGCTCGCGAAGTTGAATGCGCCACCTACAGCGCTCTTCTCCACGCTCGGCCGGATCGCCGCGCGCGCTCTGGAAACGAAGCTCCTTGCCGATCACATCGTCGAGTGGATTCAGCAGCTCGGAAACAATATTGCGACCGGCAACGTGAAAATCCACAACGGCGAAAAGTGGGATCCGAACTCCTGGCCCAAGACAACGCGCGGATTCGGGTTCTTCGAGGCGCCTCGTGGGTCGCTGGGGCATTGGGTGGAGATCGAGGACCATGCCATCAAGAACTACCAAGCGGTCGTTCCATCCACATGGAACGCAGGCCCGCGAGATGCCCACGGCCAGCGCGGGGCGTATGAAGCCGCACTCATCAAGACACCGGTGGCGGATCCGGATCGCCCACTCGAACTTCTGCGCACCATCCACTCATTCGACCCGTGCTTGGCTTGCGCCGTTCACGTGGTTGACGCTCGGGGGCACACCTACTCCCGCGCAGAAGCCTGACCTGGCAAAAGGCTGCGTATGAAAAAGACGCGAAGGCAACGCGGGCATGAAGCGGAATGGAAGAGACCAGCACATGGACAAGTCAGAGTTTATGTCTGGGAGTGGCCCGTGCGGTTTGCACACTGGATCATCTTCAGCACAATCGTCTCGCTCTCGATCACAGGCTATTACATGCACTCCCCGTTCGTCGTCCCGCATGGAAGAACGGCCTACGTCATGGGAACGATGCGCTTTGTTCACCTGCTTTCCGCCTTCACGTTTCTCGGGGCGATCCTGATCCGCGTTGTCTGGATGTTTATCGGCAATCGGTGGTCGAGTTGGGATCAGCTCATCCCCACGACCAGGAAACGGCTGAAGGACCTCATCGAGACGTTCCGGTACTACGGATTCATGACTTGGTCGCCGACTCCCCACATCGGTCATAACGGGGCGGCGGGAGCCGCGTACGCTGCCGTCTACGGTATGGCGTTCGTCGAAATCCTTACGGGACTCGCGCTCTACTCTCAGATTCTCGGAAGCAGGACGCTTAGCTTCTTCGTTGGCTGGATTCCCCATGTCATCGACATCCAATGGCTGCGAGAGGTTCATTTCCTCGTGATGTTCGGATTCTGGATGTTCTTCATTCACCATCTCTATACCGCCATCCTGGTTTCAATTGAGGAAGAGAATGGCGTGATGGAGAGCATCTTCAGCGGATACAAGTTCGTTCCCGAATACGAACTCCGCGAGGCTATAGCAGAAGAGGCTGACGAGAATCCCGCACCGCAGCTGAAAGGGGTCCGGACGAGCCCGGTTGCCGGACCGACTTCGCAATCAAGAGAGTGACATGGAAGACTTGCTGTCTTCGGACACCGTCGTCATTGGAGTCGGCAACACAATCCTCTCAGATGAGGGTGTGGGCGTGCATGCCGCAAGACTGTTGCAGAGGGATCCAAGAGTTCCCGCCGGCGTCACGATTCTGGATGGCGGCACAATCGGCCTCGAGCTGATTCCCTATGCTTCCGATGCATCCCGCGTGCTGCTCCTGGATGCCATGAACTCGGGCGAAGCGCCCGGAACGCTCGCTCGGATGACCGGACGAGATTTGCTCGGCACGACGGGGGGATGGAGCGCTCATCAATTGGGCGTTGCCGATCTGATCGCGGCACTTTTTCTGGTATCGAGCCGCCCGCAAGACATTGTTGTGCTGGGCGTGCAGCCTGCCAACACGGATTGGGGCACGTCCTTGTCTCCCGAAGTCGAGGCTGCGCTTACGCCATTGGTAGATGCAGCGTTGGCGCAGCTGCAACTTTGGAATGGCTCGCGGGACGCTTTGAAGATCGACCCGCCATCCTTGCCGCCCGTGCAATCTCCGGACCGAGAAGTCTCGGAGTCTTGCGAGGAAGGAGGCTTGTAACGTGTGCCTCGCTATTCCTGGAAAAATCGTCACCAGTGAAGTGCACAACGGAATTCGCGTGGGGCGCGTCCAGTTCGGCGGGATCACACGCGAGACCTGCCTCGACTTTGTTCCCGAAGCGTCGGTGGGAGATTATGTGATCGTGCATGTAGGATTCGCGATCAGTCGCGTGGATCGTGAAGAGGCGGAGCGGAGCTACGAAGCACTCGAATCCATGGGATTGCTCAAGCGTGAATTGGCATCGGATTTGGAAGACTCCTAAGCGGACAAGCAAGGCGACGCTAGCAGTCTCCTAAGAAATGCATGAAATATCTGGATGAATACCGGGATGAGAAGATTGCTCGCGGAATTGTGGCCGAGCTGGGGCGCCGCGTTACGCGGCCGTGGGTTTTAATGGAGATTTGCGGCGGGCAAACCCACACGCTGATGCGTTACGGCATCGACGAAATGCTGCCTGCCGGGATCGAGCTGGTTCACGGGCCGGGCTGCCCCGTGTGCGTCACCGCTCTTGAAACGATCGACAAAGCCATCGAGATCGCTTCGCGCCCCGATGTGACGTTGATTTCTTACGGCGACATGCTGCGTGTGCCGGGCTCCCATACCGATCTATTCCATGTGAAAGCCCAGGGCGGAGATGTGCGGGTGGTTTATTCTCCGACCGAAGCGCTGAAGTTCGCCCGAGCAAACCCTAGCCGGAGTGTCGTCTTCTTTGCTGTTGGTTTTGAAACCACGGCTCCTGCGAATGCCATGGCCGTCTGGCAAGCAAAGCGGGAAGGGCTAAGTAATTTCTCGATGCTTGCCTCCCACGTCCTCGTGCCGCCAGCGATTCGAGCGCTCATGAGTTCACCGCGCAATCGCGTGCAAGGCTTCATTGGCCCGGGCCACGTTTGCACGGTCATGGGCTACCGTGAATATGAGGACCTCATCCGTGAGTTCCACGTGCCGATTGTTGTTGGTGGATTCGAGCCGCTTGATCTGCTGGAAGCGATTCTGATGCTTGTGACGCAGCTGGAAGAAGGGCGCGCGGTAGTCGAGAACCAGTATGCCCGGTCCGTGACTTATGAGGGCAACCTGCTTGCTCAGAAGGTATTGGCGGAAGTGTTCGAGGTGTGTGACCGCAAATGGCGCGGGATCGGCGGAATTCCGGAGAGTGGTCTCAGTCTTCGGGAGGAATATGCCGACTTCGATGCGGATCGGATTTTTGGCACAGAAGGAGTCACCGCGGACGAGCCTGCCGAGTGCATTAGTGCGGAGGTGCTTCAGGGGCTGAAAAAACCGACGGATTGTTCCGCCTTTGGGACGCGCTGCACTCCGGAAAATCCGCTGGGCGCTCCGATGGTCTCTTCAGAAGGCGCATGCGCTGCGTATTACCAGTATCGCCGGCATGCGATGGCCGCGAGTGGGAACCATTGATGCCACAAGAAACGAAACTCGACCTGGCTTTGAATTGTCCTATCCCCATTGCGGCAAGGGATTCGATCCTGCTCGGCCACGGAAGCGGGGGCCGAATGAGCGGGGACCTTCTGCGAAATGTCCTCCTTCCGGCGCTTCAAAATCCCGTGCTCGATCGGTTGGATGACCAGGCCATCGTGGATGTCGGCGGATCCCGAATCGCGTTCACGACGGATTCCTTCGTCGTGAAACCGTTGTTCTTCCCCGGTGGAGACATCGGAACGCTGGCGGTGAACGGCACCGTGAATGACCTGGCGATGGGCGGGGCTGAGCCACTTTTTCTGAGCCTTGCACTCATCCTCGAAGAAGGACTTCCGCTCGATACCCTCCGCCGCGTCATGGAATCCATTCGCGTCGCCGCCGCTCTCGCGGGCGTCGTTGTCGTCACCGGGGACACAAAGGTAGTGGAAAAAGGAAGCGGCGATGGATTGTTTGTGAACACCTCGGGAATTGGGCTTGTCCCATCCGCAGTGCGCCTTTCCGCGGATCAGGCACGCCCGGGAGATCGTGTGCTGCTGAGCGGGACCATTGGGGATCACGGGATCACGATACTCTCGCAGCGCGAAGGTCTCGAATTCGAAAGCGCCGTCGCGAGCGACACGGCGGCGTTGCACACCCTTGTTGCCGACATGCTTCGCGCGAGCTCTGAAATTCGTTGTCTCCGCGACCCGACGCGCGGCGGTCTGTCGAGTTCCTTGAACGAGATCGCGGCTCGGTCGCGCGTAGGGATTGAACTCGAAGAGAAGGCAATCCCAATCCGGGAGGAAGTCCAAGGCGCATGCGAGATGTTAGGGCTCGATCCGCTCTATGTTGCAAACGAGGGTAAGCTGCTGGCAATTGTTGAGCCCACCGCAGCGGAAATGATTCTCGACGCAATGCACCAGCATCCGCTGGGCCACAACGCACGGATCATCGGGACGGTCACGGATGCTCACCGAGGGATGGTCACGCTGCGAACGCGGCTGGGAACATCGCGGATCGTCGATCTGCTCTCCGGCGATCAATTGCCGAGAATCTGCTGAGGGCGGCCCGATGCACGAAATGGGGATTGCCAATTCGGTGCTGGATGCGATTCGCACGGAAACACGCCGCTTCCCGGGTGGCCACATCTACAAAGTGGGCGTGCGGATCGGCGAACTCGCAGGCGTTGACCCGGATGCCATGAGCTTTTGTTTTGAAGCTCTCGTGCGCGGGACGGAACTAGAGCCGCTGGCGCTCGAAATTGAATACTGCCCACGCCGCTATCAATGCCGGGCCTGTGGACACTCTTATGCCGCAGGGAGAGAAGATTCCGCGTGTCCGGAGTGCGGCATGACGGAATCGCAATTCTTGGGAGGCGATGAACTCGAGCTCGCCTACCTGGAGGTTGAAAATGGAGCGCGTGCAGCTGGAACGTAAGGTCTTGAGCGAAAATGACCGCATTGCCGCCGACTTGCGGGCGCGCTTTGCCGAACACAATATCCTGTGTCTCAATCTGATTAGCTCGCCTGGATCTGGGAAAACCAGCCTGCTCGAACGCACCCTCGAGAGCTTCGACCGGAGCGAGCGTGTGGCAGTTCTAACCGGGGACATCCAGACGGAAAACGACGCGAAGCGGCTAGCGCGATTCGGTTTTCCAGTGAAGCAAATTACGACGGGCGGGACGTGCCATCTGGATGCCCGGATGATCGAAAGGGCGCTTCTGGATTGGCGCTTGGAAGACATCGACTTGTTGTTGATCGAAAACGTCGGAAACCTTGTTTGCCCGTCGAGCTACGATTTGGGCGAGGCTGCGAAACTGGTCGTTCTCAGCGTCACCGAAGGAGAGGATAAGCCGCTCAAATATCCCTCGATCTTTTTCAAGTCGGAGCTGCTGATCTTGAACAAGATCGACCTCCTGCCCTATGTGCCCTTCGATATCGCCGCCGCCGAAGAGAATGCGCGGAGCGTCCACCGAAATATGGACATCGTTCGAGTGTCTTGCCAGACGCGCCAGGGAATGACCGAATGGCTCGCTTGGCTGGATCGCAAGCGCGAAATCTCGCGCGCGGCCGCGTCCGCCTCCTGAAGCGCCATGCAAGTCCGCAAGGAAATCCAAGTCGCCGGGATCGTGCAGGGAGTCGGATTCCGGCCGTACGTCCATCGACTCGCGACGGATCGAAACCTCGGCGGCAATATCAGTAACACCCCGGCAGGGGTCACCATCGAAATTCAGGGCCCGCCGGACCTCGTCGAGGATTTCGTCTCGCGCCTTCCCGAGGAAGCACCGGCGCTTGCACAGATAACCAACGTGTTGGTTCGCGAGATGGCGTGCAAGCCGGATCGGTGCTTTGAAATTCTGCCGAGCCACACCGGCGAACATGCCAGCGCGCTGATCTCCCCGGATGTCGCAGTCTGCGATGACTGTCTTCGCGAGTTATTCGATCCTCAGGATCGCCGGTATCTCTATCCTTTTATCAATTGCACGAACTGCGGGCCGCGCTTCACGATCGTGCGGGAGGTTCCCTACGATCGGCCGCGCACGTCAATGTCGGCATTCCCGATGTGCGACAAATGCCGCACGGAATATGAGGACCCGCAAAACCGCCGTTTCCACGCGCAGCCGAATGCCTGCTGGGAATGTGGCCCCCAACTCGAACTTTGGAACGCCCTTGGCCTGCCGATGAATGCGCTCGATCCCATTGAGGCGGCTGTGGAGCGCCTCCGAGCGGGCGAGATACTCGCCGTCAAGGGACTCGGAGGATTCCACTTCGCGGTAGATGCCACGAATTCAGCCGCAGTTGAACGGCTGCGCCAGCGCAAGCGGCGAGTTGAAAAGCCGTTTGCCGTGATGGTGAGCGATCTGGAAGCCGCCGGTCGATTTTGCGAGATCGATTCCGATGCGCGGAGCCTTCTGAGCAGCCGGCAGCGACCCATCGTGCTGCTGCCAAAAGCGAAAGGCACCGCAATCTCTGAGACCGTGGCACCGAACCAGCGTGACCTCGGGCTGTTCCTGCCCTATACCCCGCTGCACCACTTGCTCTTCGCAGCAGGCGAGTTCACAGCATTGGTGATGACCAGTGGAAACCTGAGTGAAGAGCCGATCGCAATTGACAACCGCGAGGCAGTGGACCGATTAGGCAGCATCGCCGACTTCTTTCTCGTGCACGACCGGGAGATTCTCCTTCGTTGTGACGATTCGGTCGTTCGCGCTTCGGCCGGAAGGCCGCGACAGATACGGAGGTCGCGAGGCTACGTACCGGCGCCTGTGCGATTGCACAAGGAACTTCCTCAGATTCTTGCCGTCGGGGGAGAACTGAAAAATACGATTTGCCTGACGCGCCGCAACCTCGCATTCCTGAGCCAGCACATCGGTGACCTCGAAAACATCGAGAGTTTCGATTTCTTCCGCGATGCCGTTACATATCTTTCGAGGATTCTTGAAATCGAACCGGAAGTCATCGCACATGATCTTCATCCAGATTATTTGTCCACAAAATGGGCCTTGACGCAGAAAGGGGTGCGCCTCATAGGTGTGCAGCATCACCATGCGCACGTCGCCGCGTGCATGGCGGAAAACCGGATCGATGGACGGGTTATTGGGCTGGCCCTTGACGGCACCGGCTATGGCACCGATGGGCAGATTTGGGGCGGCGAAGCGCTGATTGCGGGGTATGCAAGCTTCGAGCGCGCCGCGCATTTCGCCTACGCGCCTCTGCCCGGAGGCGCCGCGGCAATTCGGGAACCCTGGCGCATGGCGGTGAGCTACTTGGCGCAAACTTTTGGTGAGGATTTCCTCGACCTGGATATTCCCTTCGTCCGAGAGCTCGAACGCGGGAAGGCGGAATTGATTCTGCGCATGATGGCCCAGCGGGTGAATTCTCCCTTGACCTCGAGCTGCGGGCGATTGTTCGATGCCGTCGCTGCTCTGATTGGAATTCGGCGGGAAGTGAGCTACGAAGCGCAGGCCGCTATTGAGCTGGAAATGGCTGCACGATCGTCGAGCGAGACCGATGCCTATCCCTTCACCATTCATCGCCAGGACGGGCGCTGGCAGATTGACCCTTCTCCATTGTTCGGCGCCATCGTCGAGGATCTTCGCAGGAAGGTGCGCACGGAAACAATCAGCCGCCGATTCCACAACGGATTAGTCGAGACTCTTGTGCGCCTCGCGTGCATGCTGCGTCAAGAATCTTCGATCAATCGGATCTGCCTGAGCGGCGGCACATTCAACAACCTGCTTGTGTTCGAACACTTGACTCGCAAACTGGAATCCCGTGGCTTTGAAGTTTTCACGCACTCCGAAGTTCCCACGGGCGACGGCGGTCTCAGCCTCGGACAGGCGCTCGTCGCAGCACATAGCGCCCCTACTGAAACCCAAATTTCCCAGTCCAGGAAAGGTTGCGATGCGACCTAGACTGAACGCTCTGTTTGACGACGCGCCCGGCAATCTACGCGTCAAGGTAATTGGCATATATGGCGTCTTGCTGACATTCAATCTGGGCGCATGGCTTTGGACGGGCATCGCCCTGCACCATTACCCCGTGCTTCTGGGCATGGCCCTCCTCGCATACAGCTTTGGTCTGCGGCATGCCGTCGACGCGGATCACATTGCGGCGATCGACAACGTGACGCGCAAGTTGATGCAGGAAGGCAAGCGTCCCGTCGCGGTTGGACTGATGTTCTCACTGGGACATTCGACGATCGTCGTGCTCGGGGCAGCAGCGATTGCCGGGCTAACTCTTGCTCTACAACATCGACTGGATACGATCAGGAGCATTGGCGGCATCATCGGCACGTTGGTGTCGGCATTTTTCCTGTTTGCCATTGCGCTCGTGAATCTGATTATTTTGCGGTCAATCTTCCAGGCGTTCGTCAGGGTTCGACGGGGCGAACCCTACGTCGAGGAAGATTTCGACTTGCTTCTCGGCAATCGTGGATTTCTTGCCCGGATATTCCGTCCCCTATTCGGGATGATCCGCAGCAGTTGGCACATGTATCCGCTGGGCGTCTTGTTTGGCCTGGGATTTGACACGGCTACGGAAATTGGCCTGTTGGGCATTTCCGCCGCGGAAGCGTCCAAGGGTCTGTCGCTCTGGTCGATTCTTGTATTTCCGACACTCTTTGCCGCCGGGATGTCCCTCATCGATTCCACGGACAACATACTGATGTTGGGTGCGTACGGCTGGGCGTTCGTAAAGCCCATTCGCAAGCTCTACTACAACATGACCATCACCTGCGTCTCGGTAATCGTCGCGCTAGTCGTTGGGGGGGTCGAAGCGCTCGGACTATTGGCCGGGCATTTTCATTGCAAAGGGCGATTCTGGGACGAAGTTGCCAGGCTCAACGATAACTTCGGCACGCTCGGTTATTTCATCGTGGGACTCTTTGCCGTCAGTTGGATTGTATCCATCGCAGTTTATAAGTGGCGGCGCTTCGACGATCTCGAACTGAGCGCTTGACGCAGCTCAGAGTCGGCACAGCCCCGGCAAAATCAGATCTGGTGCGAATTCGCGAAACTGGACCCCTCGTTGAGACAGAGTGTGACATCACGCTGCTCTTGTATGAAATCGTCAGGGGAAGTTGGCAATTGGAATCGACTCTCCTAGATTCTTGCTCGCGCATCCTGGAAATGCTGAGGCGCTCGATGGACCTTTATCAGGAATTGACACGCAATTGCGGGGGCGCGCCGGATTACGCTAACTATTCTGGCACTTCGTGAGCGCGCACGATAAAACGATTGGGCGCGTGGCCTATGTAGTGAAAAGGAAAGCAGGTGATCAATGTCAGCTCGTTTTCTCCTCGAGATTGGAGCACCTCAATGTCGGTAGGAGGCACGACCTCGGTGAAATTCACCTGGTAGGTATGGGCGCCAGCCAAGGTCTTCAGCGTGATCATGTCACCCACGCGGATATCGCGCAGGGGACGGAAGATCGTATCGCGATGCCCAGCCAAAGCGATATTTCCCGTTTGGCCGGGCAGCGCCGTTTCGGGCACGTGGCCTACAGCGCGTCGAAGAACGTCGTCTGAATCTCCTTGAACCACGATCGCGTTCAAGCCGAGGCGCGGAACCTCAATCTGGCCGATCACATCACCCTCCGCCACGATCCGCGGCTCCAGACGAAATCCCGGCTGGGCCGCCACGTGCTGATGAAGCTTGCGAGATTCCGATACCCGGAAGAGTTGAGCGCTTACCAGAACGTACGCCACATAGCCCAGCGCCGCGATTCCCGCTATCAGCAAGAGAAGGGACACAACTCGGAGAACCGGCGGCGTCAAGTTTCCCCGCCACTTTGCCGAGTGGCTCAAGGAAATCATGGTGTACTCCCCACCGATTCCGAGGGCGATCGAGAGGCAACCGAATAGCCGGCCCGACTTCTCACGTGCAGAGCGCCCCGGCCGGGCGCGGAAACCTTCACTTCGATCTTGCGAAATGCACCAGCGTCAGACTTCGTGGGCGGAACATACCCAAGCATGTACTGTCCACGGAGATCGCGAGCAATTTGCGTCGATACAGCCTGAATGGACGCGCCCTGCGGCGGGAAGAAGGCGATCCCTCCCGTATCGTGGCAGAGCCGCCGAAGCACTCCCGGATTTTCTTCCTGACCGGACTCGCTGAGCAACCCGATTGCATAAATCACAGCGTGGGAGGTGCGAGCGAGTGCGAGAACTTGGGCAAAGGTGTGCTGGCTAATGTTGTCGCCACCGTCGCTGACGATGATCAAAGCTCTCTTGTTCCATTGGCCGAGCTGCAGATGGACAAATCCCTCCGCGACCGCATCGTAAAGCGCTGTTTGGCCGCGGGCGGAGATCGCGGTCACAGCCTCGCTGAGTTCCTGCGGATCACTAGTGAAAGGCTTTCCGTGAAGCAGCTCGACGGTCACGGTGTCGTCGAAGTCCACGACGAACATTTCGTCTTCGGCATTGCTCGAATGCGCGAACGCCAGCACGGCTGCAGCAACCTCGCGGAGTTTGGAGCCCATGCTGCCGCTGTGATCAACGATCAGGCCCACAGTCACCGGAGTATCTTCCTCCTCGAAGAAGCTGACGTTTTGTGGTTGTCCGTCCTCAAGAACACGGAAATTGTCGATCGTCAAACCCGCCACAAAGTTGTCATGCGCGTCTGTCACACTGACGGGAAGCTGAACCAGATCGGTCCTTGAGGAAAGCTTAGACTGGCGGTTCGTGCCTTGCCGTAACGATCGTGCGCCATCGACATGCAAGAAAATGCCGGGCCCGATCAGGAGAAGAACAAGCGCGACCACCCCAGCCGCCGTGACCCTTTGCGTGAATAAGCGAGACATGAGCGTTGCCGCGACCGGTAAGTCCCTCCAGCGTCGCGAGACCGGATCTACATCCGATCCCGCGGCCCAGAGAGAATTGTCATCTCTACAACGCTTTCACCGCAAGCCGCCTCAGACCATATCCGATGATGAGGCACGACGCACCGAACAATGCAACCAACGGAAGCGGGCTCGCCGTCTTGGGCAGTTCTTTCGCGACCGTTGCTGGCTGTTTGGCCGGTGTCGCTGGGAATGCTTGCGCCAACGACTCCTCCTCGCCCTTCGGAGTCACCGCAATCAGCGGAACCGTCTTCAGTGTACTCGGGGTCGGCTCGACGGTCTCGGCGGGAACGACTTCATTTGCAGCCTGCGCGATCTGCACCGCTTCTGGTTTCGGATAGACGAACTCGACGCCGTAATTGAAACCAGGATAGAACCACGCCTTCAAAGCCTGTGGTCTATCTGCTGGCCGCTCGCGGAATTCCACGATCGTCTTATCGGCGGCTTCGAGTCGAGCGTTCGGAATGGCTAGAATCGTTGTGATCAGCTGGGTCTGGTCTTCGTTCCAAATCTGGACGATGTTCCGGTTGCCAAACGAATCCAGAATAGTGAATGTATATTTGCCCGCGGGAAGCACCTTGTTGCCGGGAACTGCCACGGGCTGGCTGAATGTCATGCTCGTCTTCTCGTTGAAGTTCTGGGCCTGAACGTGGGTGGCAATGGCTTGGCTGAGCAGGATGAGCCCCAGCACGAGCAGCACCGCCTTAATCGCTTTCATGATTCCTCCTCCTTCAAGGCCGAACCGTGAGGCTCTCAGGACCCGCCTCGAAATCCATCAGTTGCGGGCCGCGTGTCTGCGCCTTCAGTCATCGAATCGGTCTTTACTGTTCAACTTCTAGCCCCAAACGGGCATTCGGGTCTGTGCGGCGGGTCACATCCCTTGGGTGACCCTGGTCACAGCCCCTATCTGGCTGATGGTCCGAGAACTCTCCGGCAGGAACTCCGGTATCCATCCGCGAGTAATTGCCCCGTCTTTGTCCGCGTCGGCAAGCGAGGGGTAAAGGGATTCACGACGCACTGCACGCAGCGAGAGGAAGTATCGTGGCGACACAAAGTATTGCCGTGAGGAGAGACGCTTTCCACGAAATCATCCTGCAAAGGAGACGCCACTAGCGAGAGGCTGTGGCCACTTGGTCGGCGCAACTCCTGATAAACGCGGTTACTGGAGAAGCAGAGCACTAGGCGGATCGGGAAGCAATGATCTGTGACCTTTCTTCCCGCCGGTGGCTCCGGCGGATTGTGACGCCGATCACCGCTCCATGTGACCAGGAACACATCAGTCTTTTAAAAAAGAGAGTACCAACCTTGCAAGGAGGGAGTGCCCAACGGGAGTGAGCAACTGGGGACAGCGGCAGAAAGGATGCCGACTCCAAACGCTCCGCCAACGTAAGGCTTGACCGTTGAGGCGACTTTCCTTCAGAGACGGTATGACCAAGGGCGGCCCTGGTGGCCCTCGGCCGCCCTCTATTTTGCCTCCTTCACAGCACACCAATTCCTGATTGACGCGGTTATCGAAAAAGTGGGTACTACTAGCGAGGTGTCCGGTAATCCGGCTTATCGGGAGTTAGAAACCACAAGCGGACGTCAGAGCACTGAAAAGACTTTAGGCCGGTATTTTCATTATGGCAGCCGTAGTTGCTATCCCGGCCACTCCCGTGACATCCTGCTCGCTCGATATTCTTCCGTGGAGGATTTGTCTTGCCGGTTTGCGAAGGCTGCGGTATCCGTACGGATGAGGAGCACATCAAACGCCGGAGCGAGCGGCTCGAACTCTCAGGCGGTTTCCGCCCCGTCCGGATCAAAGTCCTCCTAATAGACGGCGCGCCACCTTCTCGCGCCGAAGATTATTTTTACAGGGTGGGGAGAGACCGGTCACAGCGTTCTCTTGACGCGCGCCGCTACTTCTTCGAACTCATGAACGCCGCGAGCATTCCGATTTCGGCGGATTCTCAGGACGCAGCCCTGCTCGCCGAGTTTCAACGTAAAGGATTCTTCCTGACGTATGCCGTCGAATGCCCGTTTGAGGAGCAGGACGATCAGCAGGCGGCGTTGCGGCGTCTCGCACCCACGTTGCTGAAGCGCGTGCAATCCGTTTACGACCCGGCTTACGTGGTGCCGATCTCCAAGCCCACGACGGACCTGCTCCGCTTGTTTGGCATGATTGGCTGGGGCGACCGGCTAGTGCTGGACAATGGTTTACCTTTCATCGATCCGTACGTGGCTAATCCAAGACACCATGCGGCAATTGGCACTGCGCTCGGCGACCGAATCAAGAAAGCGCTGGCCTACCTGCCCTGATCTCTCTTCTCTCCCCTGTCCGCTCGCTCAGGTGTCCATTCATCCGGAATTTCCGATTTGGACCTCTGGCTTGTGCGCATCGTAGACTTCTCCTGCTCTCGGCACAACGAATTGACCACCAGAGCAGGTTCCAGCGATACCGGCGGGGTTCCGAAGGCTAACTCCTGATTAGCGCTTTAACCCAACAGTCCCCCTGGCTTCAAGCTCCGCCCACGAACCGGGGCTTTTCCTCATGCATAGATTACCCACGAAGGCCGTTACAAATTCCGCCACAGACTATGCCCGAATTACCCCGAAACGTATGGAGCCGAAGTACCTAATTAGTAATCGTCAGGTCCGCGCGCGGGCCTCTCCCGACGCGTCCGCGCGACCTGAGTCGTGGGATACAAACAACCCAGGTCACGTGTCCGTCGGCTGCAGCCGACTACGGAATGATGTAGCGCAGGTTCACGTAGGTGATGAATGCGTGCGCGTTCTTTGGTGCACCAGGTGCAACGTACCAGGGTGCGCGAACCAAATAGGAAAACTGTGAGATGAACTGCAGCTTCCCGTAGTTGGGACTCGACCAGATCGTAGGTATGAACCCAATCGTGCCTTCCTGATAGTCGCGATTGTTCGTGTTCGCCGAACCGGGGAATCCAAAACCCACGCAATACGAAGTACCGCAAGGAGTGCCCAGCGCCTTAGTTGTTACATCGTAGTTTCTCCAGAAATAAGCCCCGCTGTAATAGCCGTCGACCAGGAAATTAGGGGTCGTCTGCCACTCGAACCCGCCTATGCCGGATCCAGAGTGAACCGCCGAAAGAGTGCCGTCAGGCTTCACGATCACGTCCGGTCCCAAACCACCGATGTAGCGGCCCACACCATCGCCGTAGAACGAGTTCGCAATGAGGTGAAAGTTCTTTACTATTTCGAGGTTGGCGTTCACACCGCCGCCACCGCCGGTAATCGTGTTTGTATCGGCTGGCGTTACGAGATTGTTGTAAACCTTGAAACTGCGGGCGATCCCTCCGGCGTCCACGTGAAAAAGCTTTCCGCCAAGCCTCCAATCGAAAGCCGTTTTCGCAATAATATCCGGATGAAGATTCGGAACCGTGGGGTTGACGGCGGAGCTTGCGGCGCTCGTGCTGCTGCTTCCATTGTCGAACTGAGTGGAGAAGAAGTTGGTGGAGCCATCGGTTGGAAAGACGACCGAGCTCGGCACAAACTGCTGTGGATTTTCGAGAGCCACTCCAAAGGACCACCAGTCGGCCGCATGGTATACAACGCGGATGCCAGGTTGCCGATCGTAGACCAAGCCCGCCAGGTAGCTCGTATCCAGGCGAAGTGCTCTGAAGATGTTCTCCGGGAATGGCGATAGCCCTTCTCTCGTAGGCGTCAGGAAGGACCATGTCTGGCCCGTCACCAGTTCCCATTTGCCGGACTTGAGTTGGAGGAACGCCAAGCGCAGGCGGAATGTGTCACTCTTGGTGCTGATATTCGAGTTCGCCGGCTCAAAACCATTGAAGTCGCTCTCAACGTAGCCGGTAACGTGAGTTGATTGAGTGGGATTGGCCTCGACCTTCAATGACAGACGCGACCCTTGCCCTGTAAAGCGGAATTCGGATAGCTGGCCCAGCGGAAGAGTATTGGCGTACGGCAAAATCGTAAAATTTGTGCCGAGGCCGCTGCCAACATCTCTGCTGCGGAAAATGCCTGTCAGGTCCACGAAGCCACCGGGCGTGAATTCGGCGCCCCCGATCTTGATCGAAGTCGGATTTTCGGGTGAGACAATGTTGATGGGCGGCTGGACTTGAGAGTTTTGCCCGGAAGGCAGCGCATTACTTTCGTCATGCGCGCCCGTACTGGCGGACTCCAGAACATCAGAGGCTCCAGCAGGCGTGATGGCGAGCTTCGCCTCTAGTCCTGCTATCCGGTCCATCTCCTGGCGAAGGGCGGCTCGCTCGTTTTCAAGTTCCTGACTGTGCTCGGCGAACGCCTGAGCCTGTGCTTGCACGCTCTGTTTCAACTGTTCGAGTTCGGCGGTTACCTCTGAACTGGCGACCGGCACCGCAGGCGCAGGTGTGGCCGGCTGAGATTCCGCTGGCTGCGTCCCTGGTGCGGTTGCGGGCGCCTCGGCATCCGATGTAGCCCAAGCAGGTGCGATCGTGCTGAGCGCAACCAAAAGTGCTACGGCAATGCGTTTCGGTATCAAGCTCCTACGTTTCGACATTGAAGTCTCCTAAGAGTTTTTGGGCTTCAACTTCCAGTGAACTGGTCGGTTGGCCGGGCCTTTCTTGCAATCCTCCCCTTGCGGGGTCGGGCCGTTCGCGTCCGGCTATGCCGAACTCTTTCGAATTCGTTCCGTTTTGTTCAGCTCGACGATGCGTCCGTCATGGACCGTCAGTACGACCGAGCCATAACGAATGCCCCGCAGCGCCAGCGCGACCTCGCGCAGCAGCTCGCGCTCGCTTGTCGTCAAGTCGTGTTGCCATTCCTGCGTCGTTGCGGTGCTCATAAGACATTTCTCCTCGGGCCTAGTTACCGGCCTCGCGCGAAATTCATGCACGCAAAAGTTGGGTGGTGACGAGCCCCAAAAACAAACTTCCTTGGTGATTGTGAACGGGCCTACTGCGACGGGAAGCTAGTTGCGGCTACAACAACAGAGATCGGAGAGGGAGGTATGGTCGAGGATGTTCGCGGTGGCGTTCCGAACGTCGAGAAGAACGCGAAACAACGGGCGATGCTTTCGGTCCGTATTCACGCGCCGGCGCAGGGATTCGGCGTCCTCAAACGGAGCGAGCGGGCCATCGATCCTGCGGATCACTTCACCCAGGGAGATTTTCTTTGGCGACCGTTTCAATTGGTAGCCGCCATGGGCGCCCCGGAGGCTGACCACAATGCGGGCGCGCTTGAGTTCGAGCAGTATCGCCTCCAGAAACTTTTCGGGCAGCTTTTCCTCGGCGGCGATGTCCTTGATCTTGACGACGGCATCGGGATGCTCCGCGAGCACCGTAAGTGCCTGCAAAGCGTACAGTCCTCTTTGTGAGATTCGCATGGCTGCTCGTCGATTCCCTACTAGCTTGAGTAAGTCTACTTATTTAATAGACTATGTCAAGCAAAGATTCGTGGATCGGTCGCCCGATATCAGGGCCGAGGCAATGGGCGATCGAAGGGCGGCGCGCCTTATGCGCGAAAGTCTATTGGGGGGGGGGAAGCATTGCAGACCGCGTGCTATCTCGCCAAAATGAGCCCAAGATGGACTTCGATTGAACTGCGGCAGGAAAGTCTCGGCAAGCAGAAATAAAATGGCCGGGGGCTAGGCTGAGGGACCCGAGCCGCCCGGCCTCTTCTCACCCATCTCCGCAGGGTCTGGGTAAGAACTCGTTATGCGGCGTTTTCGCCGTTCCGCATAAATTCGTACCGTTCGATCGCAGCCGCCACGCCGATTTCGCCTGAATTTTCCGGGCTGCTGCGCAGCACGCGCCCCAGACAACGGACGCGCACCGGCCCCGCCTGGGTCAGTTCGTGCGGCAGGGTCATCACAATTTCGACCGGCGAACCGCTCTTCAATCCCTTGGGCAAATGGAAGTACAAGCCGCGCGAGCTCACTTCGCGGGACTCAGTCGCGGCTTCGCCCACCACATTTTCGTCCGTCCAACGGACAGTCAGCGGCAGACGCATCAGGAACCGTCGCGATATACGTCGCTCTTTCAAGGACACAGGCAAACTCCTCTAGATTTCGTGAGTAGGATACGGTTCGACGCGAGCAGAACCAATAGAGCAAGAGAGCCAATTCTGAATGAACCGAAAGTACTAGATCCGCGTTCTCTAAATTATTTAGACGCAGATAGTTACCGTGCGGAGACTCGCGAGGTACTGCAAATTCGCGTCAAAATCCCAGTTAGGGAAAATCAGGCTTGGTCGATCAGGCGGTGGTGGATGGCGTACAACGCGAGTTCGAGGCGGTCAGAAACGCCGAGTTTATCGAAGATATTGTGCAGATGATTCTTCACCGTTTGTTCGCTGATAAAGAGTTTTTCGCCGATTTCCCGATTCCGGAAGCCCTGCGCCACGAGCTGCACGATCTCCTTCTCGCGGTCACTCAAAAGCGGTTTCTCGCGCCGCTGGCCTGATTCGGACGATTTCTTGAACGCGTCGATGACTTCGGCGGTCATGCGGTTGTCGAGCCAGATTTCGCCCTCCGCGACCTTGCGAATGCTCTTCAGCAGCAGATCGCTGGCCGACTGCTTCAGGACCACGCCTCGCGCGCCCAAGCGCATCGCGCGAACTACATCGCGGTCGTCCTCCGCCGCCGTCAGAACGATCACGCGGGTGGGCATCGTATCGAAATTGACCTCTTCGAGTACCCCCAGACCGTCCTTTTCCGGCATGCGCAGGTCGAGCAAGAGGATGTCGGGCTTCAACTTAGCCAGCATCTTCACACACTCGACTCCGTTCGATGCTTCGCCGACGATCTGGACGTCGTCCGCCCCCTCCAGCAGCTTGCGGAGGCCATCGCGGAAGATGGCGTGATCATCCGCGACCAGAATTCGAGTAACCTGTTTTGCTTTCGTCATCTTAATTCAATGGAATTTCGACGGTCAGACGCGCCCCGTGCCCAGGATTCGATTCCACCGTCAGGGTGCCACCCACGCCTCGTGTCCGTTCTTTGATCGAAATTGGCCCGAGACGTAGCCGATCCAGCTCTTCGCTCGTGTATCGCCCGGAAAAACTGAAGCCCCGGCCGTTATCATCTACAACGAGAAAGACTTTCGCCTCGTCTTGTTCTAGTTTTACCACGACGTGGCTGGCCTCCGCATGCTTTTTTATGTTGTGTAGTGACTCACGATATATCTGGAAAAGCTCGCGGCAAATGCGGTCCGGAAGGCGCAAATCGCGGTCCTCGATGAACAAATCCACCGCCAAGCCGTGCTCGCTGCGGAACCGTTCGGCAAATCCGAGCATCAGTTCGCGCAGATCCGCGCTTTCCACGCGCAGCGGACGCAGGTCCGTTACCATCCTCCGCAGTTCGTCGCTCTCCTGCTGCACCGTTTTTTGCAAACCCTCCAACTCCGAGCCTGCCTGTTCCGGCTTCTGCGGAAGCTTGCGCCGCAGCACGTCGAGCTGAATTTTCAGGCTCAGGAGCGTTTGCAGAACCCCGTCATGGAGATCCCGCGAAATGCGGCTGCGCTCCGACTCCACGGTGCGGGCTCGCAGGCTGCGCAACAGAAAAATATTTTCGAGGGGCGGCCCGATGTGGCGGACGATCTGTTCGAACCAGCGCAAGTCGCCAGCAGCAAACCTCCGCTTTGCCGCCAACGGATTCAGCATCAAGACTCGCCCGGTTGGTCTCCCGCCCGATTCGATCGTCACCGCCATCAACGAGCCTGCTCCAAACTCCTCGAGCGTCGATGTCGGTGGCTGCGGCACCTGGCGGAAGCGCGCCCCGGTCCGCCGATCCCAGCCGAACCCTCCTCGATTCCCGTTTCGATAGTCCCAGCACATCGAGACTTCGAGGGAATCGAGCAAGAAAGTGTCGGATCTCGCCTGCGGAAGCGTCTCCGGGCTTTTCGGCTCACGGTCGCCTGGGCGAATCTTCCAAACAAACAGGCGCTCGAGTTCGTCATCGCGGATCGCGAGGCAAGCCTGCTCGCACTCGAACGCAACCGCCATCTCGCCGAATGCCTGTCGAATCGACTCCGTTAAGCCGCGTTCAAATTGCAGAAGTCCCGTGATCCTTTCGAGAAACTGCTGCCGCGCAAGATGCTCCCGCTCGCGCGCTCCCAGGAAACCCATTCCAAGGCCGGAAACCAATGTCCCAAACCCGACGGCTAACCAGTGCCACGCGCTCTGCCACCGGAAGGAATCCGCGATCCCTACGCGCACGACGATTCCTAACGTGGCGAGTCCGACAAGCAGCCACATGCCGCGCCCATTTCCGCGCGTCGCCAGCGCATAAACGGCGAACGGGAAGAGAAACCAGAACGCGGGCACTGACGGCATCAGATAGATCAGCGCGGCCACCACCGCCAAGTCCACCGCCAGTGGAATCCGAAATCGAACTTCGCCGGAATACCTTTCGGCCAGCACGCCCCCCAGCGCGAGGAGAAAATACGCCGAGAGAAACACGATAGCCACGCGCCTTGCGGGCGCTCCGGCCCCCTCGACGAGCGCCGCCAAAGACAGCGCCGCAATCACGGCGCGCGCCACGGTGACTTGCCGCTCCAAATAAAGGCGTTCGGTGGTATCGAGAAGCATTGTGGAGGGTAACTGCACTTAAAAGTTTAGCAAGCCCGTGTGGGCGCGCAATCGGCGCGCTGAATTGTGTCGTCTTTTGGTAATCGGCGAGGCGCCCGGAACCAGAGTCCACAGGAATGATTTTCACGTAAGGTTGACAACGGGTGCATAATCGTTCGCAGAATTGGTTACTGGGGGATCGTCGGCTTGGCGCAACGATATACGCGGAGAGAAGTGGGCCGTATCTTGGGAGTAGAGCCGAGCCGTCTCCGCTACTGGGAAAGATTGAGGCTGGTGCGTCCCCAGGCGAGATGGGGCGAGCGATTCTACAGCTTCGGCGACCTGGTTGCTCTCCGCACGATCCAACGCCTGACGGACCGCCAAATCCCCGCGCAGCGCGTGCTGCGCGCGGTCAAACTGATCGAGCAGCAGTTTGGTGCATTGCCGAGGCCGCTTCAGGAGTTGCGTTTCCTCGAGCAAGGCCGCGACATCCTCGTCGTTCCGCCTGGCGCCGACCGGCCGTTCAGCCCAATCAAACAGCAATGGGCTTTTCCATTCGACGCGGTCCCGCTGCCGTCCAAGATTCACTCGATGACTGGCCCGACCCCCGAGGAACTATTTCAAATTGCGCTCGACTGCGAAACGCGTCCGGAGCTTTTGCCGCAAGCCGTCGAAAGCTATCGCCACGCGCTCGATCTCGCCCCCGAATGGGTGGACGCGCACATCAACCTGGGCGTGGCGCTCTATCAAATGGGCCGGGCCGAGGAAGCGCGCGCCGAGTTTCTATCGGCGGTCCAACTCGATCCCCTGAACGGGATTTCGCGCTACAACCTGGGCTGTGTGCTTGAAGAGCAAGGCGAGATCGAGGAAGCGATCGACCATTTGCGCCGCGCTGCCCGCGCCTTGCCCGCGCACGCGGACGTCCATTTCAATCTCGCTCTCGCTTACGAAAAGCGCGGCGACCGCCGCCTCGCTCGCGAAGAGTGGCTGCTGTATCTCCGCCACGCGCCCAACGGCCCCTGGGCGGCGCAAGCGCGCGCGCATCTCCGGCAGTGCTCGCCGCGGCGCAAGCCTCCGCTGCCAATTCCCTTCCCCCGCAAGGCATAGCCCCCGCGCGCGACGGCGTGTTATGATTTTCCTACGGCGGTGAGCGTAGCTCAGCTGGTAGAGCATCGGTCTGTGGCACCGAGGGTCGTGGGTTCAAATCCCATCGCTCACCCCAATTTTTTCAATCAGTTGGACTCCACTGAATTTCTCACCCTTCCACACTTTCTGATGGTGCGACGGCGCAATTCGATGGAAACTGCACCGCCGCTGTTTCAATCGGAAGACAAATAGGCACGCTCAGTGACGCTCTCCCATGGTGAGTGCGAACAGGCGTTTTGGTCTGTGAGTCGGTAATGTTTTGAGGTAAAACCTAGACCGCGATGCCTGCAAACTCACCGGGGACTCTAAATGGGTCTCCGTCATTGACTCAAACTCGGAGTCGCGGAGGCCCGCTGGCCGCGGTTACCATCCTGTTTTTCATGTGGGGATTTCTCACGTCCCTCAACGACATTTTGGTTCCGCATCTGAAATCCATCTTCGATTTGAACTATACGGAAGTAATGCTGATCCAGTTTTCGTTTTTCTCCGCCTATTTCATATTTTCACTTCCGTCAGGAAAACTGATCGACCGGATCGGCTACAAGAAGGCGATGGTTGTCGGACTCCTCACAATGGGCCTGGGCGCGTTGCTCTTCGTGCCCGCCGCGAGCGCTCCTTCGTTTCCGCTTTTTCTCGCGGCGCTGATCGTTCTCGCGGCTGGAATCACGGTGCTGCAGGTTGCCGCGAATCCATACGTCACCGTGCTCGGACCAGCAAGAACTGCATCCAGTAGGTTGAATCTCACCCAGGCTTTCAACTCCCTCGGAACAACCGTAGCACCCTATTTCGGGAGTCTGCTCATACTCAGCGCAGCGCCAAAGGCCGCGGACGAAATACGGCGGATGTCCGCGCAGGCGCTGCACGCGTATCGTTTGCAGGAAGCGTCATCGGTGAAGCTCCCATATCTAGGATTGAGCCTGACGCTGATCCTGCTGGGTGGATTGCTCGCATTGATCAGACTGCCTGCGATTCCTGAGGCGGTGCGAAGCAAATCGTCGCGCGGCGAAGGCGTGAGCGTTTGGAAACATCGTCATTTGGTGCTCGGGGCTGTTGCGATTTTTGTGTACGTGGGAGCCGAGGTTGCAATCGGAAGCTTTCTGGTCAACTACTTCGGCCAGCCGGCGATCGGGGACCTCCCGCCTAATCGAGCCGCTCGCTTGGTGTCGTTCTATTGGGGCGGCGCGATGGTTGGGCGATTCATCGGGTCGGCGGTGCTGCAAAAGGTCCGGACCGGAAAAGTGTTGGCGGCAGCCGCGGTCGCGGCGTGCCTGCTCGTGCTCACTTCCGTTGTTACGACGGGGCACGTGGCGATGTGGAGCATCCTGCTCGTGGGGCTGTGCAATTCCATAATGTTTCCGAGCATTTTTGTGCTGGGCGTTGCGGGTCTCGGATCGTTGACCGGGGATGGTTCCGGAGTTCTGGTCATGGCAATCGTCGGGGGCGCGATCATTCCCGAGATTCAGGGAGCGTTGGCGGACCACATCGGCATTCAGCACGCGTTCATTCTGCCGGCCGTCTGCTATCTCTACATTCTCTTTTACGCTCTCAAAGGCTCACGGCCCGTTGGGACGGCGACTACCTGAATGATTGAGTATGCCGGCCTGGCATCATTCGCCTGGCCGTCGGCTGCAAACTGCAGACTCTTGGGGGAACGATGGACACTCGGTCAAGCAAAGTGCCGCGCGGAATCTTAAAACTCGGCCGCCTCGTGGCGTGCCTGTTGCTGCTCATGCTGCTCCGTGGTTTGCGAGCGCCGGCGCAATCGGGATCGCCGGGTGAATCCGAAACGGACCGCCGCGTGGAAGCGATCCTTGTCAAAATGACCCTGGAAGAGAAGATCGATTTCCTAGGCGGCACGGACGGGTTTTATGTGCGCGCCATTCCTGGATTGGGGGTACCGCGCCTGCGCATGGCCGACGGCCCGATGGGCGTGCGCAATTTCGGTCCAGCCACGGCCATGGCCGCAGGCATCAATCTGGCGGCTACCTGGGATCCGGCTCTCGCCGAACGCGTGGGAACGCAGATCGGGCGCGACGCCCGGGCCAAAGGCGTCAATTTTCTCCTCGGGCCGGGCCTGAATATTTACCGCGCTCCGATGAATGGCCGGAACTTCGAATACTTCGGCGAGGATCCGTACCTCGCGGCGCGCATTGCGGTGGGCTACATCACTGGCGTGCAGAGCCAGGGCGTCAGCGCGACGGCCAAACACTTCATGGCCAACAATTCGGAATTCGACCGGCACAATACGGACTCGATCATCGACGAGCGCACCATGCGTGAGATTTATCTTCCCGCGTTTGAAGCCGCTGTAAAGGACGCCCACGTCGGCGCTGTGATGAACTCGTACAACCTCGTAAACGGCGTTCATGCCACACAGAACCCGTTGCTCGATACCGAGATCCTCAAGAAGGAATGGGGCTTTCAGGGCGTGCTGATGTCGGATTGGTTTTCAACCTACGATGGAGTCGCCGCAGCCAACAGCGGCCTCGATTTGGAAATGCCGGGCGGAATGTTCATGAACCGCGCAACCCTTATCCCTGCGGTCCGCGACGGCAAAATCTCGGTCGCAACGATCGACGACAAAGTGCGCCGCATTCTGCGGCTTGCCGTTAACTCACACTGGCTGGATCGTGATCAGACCGATCCTTTGGTCCCGCGCTACAACGTGGAAGGCCGCGCCGTCGCTCTGGACGCCGCGCGAGAAGGCATTGTGCTGCTCAAGAACGATGCGAACCTACTGCCTTTGGATAATCACACGATCAAGTCAATTGCTGTAATCGGGCCCGATGCCTATCCTGCCGTGCCCGTGGGAGGCGGCAGCGCGGGCGTGCGGCCATTCGCCGCCGTCAGTTTCCTCGAAGGCGTCGCGAACGAGCTCGGACCTACCGTGCACACGTTTTACCACCGTGGAATTCCGGGCCTGAGTGAATTGGCGCAGAACACGAATTTTTCAACGGCGGAATCGGGGGGCAGCCCCGGGCTGTCTGCGGAATATTTCTCGAACGAGAAGTTGGAGGGTGAGCCGATTCTCCGTCGCAACGACTCCCACGTGAACTTCGGTACAGTTTCCGGCGCGGATTTGGGTTACGGCGGTCCAGTCTATCCCGACAATGCTGGATCAGCCCGCTGGACAGGCTACTACACTGCCTCCAGCGCCGCGGCCTACGATTTCTTCGTGCAATCAACCGGTGAAGCTGGCGGCTATTACCGCTTGTATGTCGATGGAAACCTAGAGCTCGATAACTGGAGCATTGCGAAAGCGCTCGTCGATTCCGCCACGATCACGCTCGTGCCGGGGCCGCGCAAGATCGTCCTCGAGCATCACGGCAGGCCCGGCTTCCTTGGCGCAAGATTCAGGCTCGGAATCGTGCGCGAAGGCACCTACGTGGACCCTGCCACCGAAAAGATTGCTGCGTCAGCCGACGCGGTCGTCGTCGCCGTGGGTTTCGATCCCGAGAGTGAGAGTGAGGGCGCCGACCGTGCCTTCCGGCTGCCGCCCGGGCAAGACGAACTGATCGAGAAGCTGGCTGCTATCAATAAACATGTAGTCGTAGTGATTACGTCAGGCGGCAGCGTGGACATGAACGGTTGGATCGACCGTGTTCCCGCCCTGCTCGAGGCCTGGTATCCCGGCCAGGAAGGCGGCACGGCGCTCGCTCAGATTCTTTTCGGGGACGTCAATCCGTCGGGTCGCTTGCCCGTCGGTTTCGAGCGGCATTGGGAGGACAATCCCGTGCACGACAGCTACTATCCGGAAGCGGGTAGCTCGCGCGTTGTTTACAGGGAAGGAGTTTTTGTCGGCTATCGAGGATACGAGCACAACGGGACGAAGCCTCTCTTTCCTTTCGGCTATGGACTTTCCTACACCACCTTTCGATATCGCAACTTGGCAATTCGTCCGGTCAGTGGAGAATCGGCGCAAGCAGGCTCGCCTCGCTCGGGTCCGAGCTACGAGGTTTCTTGTGACGTGACAAATACCGGAAGCCGCAATGGCGCCGACGTTGCAGAGGTCTATGTAGGTGAGTCACATCCCAAACTGCCTCGTCCCGTCAAAGAGCTGAAAGGTTTTGCCAGAGTCTATCTGCGGGCTGGAGAGACGCAGCGAGTGAAAGCCATTTTGAATAGTCGCGCTTTTTCCTACTACGACACGAGCGCACACGAATGGCGCGTGGACCCAAGCGACTTCACGATCTTCGTCGGCCGTTCAGCCGAGCAAATTGAACTCAAGGGCGCGATTACCTTCACGCCGGCTGCGGCGGCGTCCGCCAGCGCCCAGCCCTGAGCCTGAGCCGCGTCGGAGCGGCGTCTTACGGAGCTGCGATGGAATTCCGCGCGAGGGATTCTTCGCGGCTTGGCTGCCACGCCTCTATCACCTTCTTGTGTTCCTGAAACAAGCCGCTCGATACTCGAATCTTTCCGCCGCGTACAAAGCGCTCGTGATTCTCCTCAAGCTCGGCAGGCAGGTACCGGTAGTTGACTGTCAGCCCGACGGACGCTTCCAGCCCGTACGGCCGCAAATTGCCAAAGGCATTTACTCGTTCGAGGCGAGCGCCGTTCGAAAGGTGAAATGTGGCGACTTGATCGTAGAGCTTCCCGTCCCGGCGCGCGCACGTAATATACGCGAGAGCCAGCCGCTGCAACGGCGCTCCTAGGATTTTGCGATGCGCGAGCGGCTGTTCGATCAGATGAAAGAAGGCATCGACAATATCGCGGCGGCCGGATGCGGCGGTCAGTGCGCGCCCGTACTCGCTCAGCAATCGGGAGAGGCGGCTGGGCGTGAAGCCTTGCTCGTTCTGCGCATCCCGCAATGCGCGCGAGAACCGCGGCAGCGGTGAGAGCGTGCTATACGTCTTCACGCTCGGGAATTCCGCGGCAAGCTCGGCGACCACCTGCTTGATCAGGAAATTTCCCATCGGGATGTTTCGTAGCCCCTGCAGGCAGTTGTTAATCGAGTAGAAGATCGCCGTATCCATTTTCTCGGGCGCGAGCACCGGCGCTTTCACGTCGAGCAGCGGCTCAAGGTTCCCGGTCAGTCCATCACACAGCGCCACCTCGAGAAAGATGATCGGCTCGTTGCCAAGCGCCGGATGAAAGAACGCAAAACATCGCCGGTCCGCTTCGAGGCGCCGCCGCAGGTCAGGCCATCCGTTGATTTCGTGCACCGATTCATATCGGATCAGCTTTTCGAGGATCAGCGCCGAACTCTGCCAGCTGATGCGCTCAAGGCGCAAGAATCCTCGGTTGAACCACGATCGGAACAGATGCTTGAGGTCGGCGTTCAGCCCGTCGAAATCGGCGCCGTTCTCCTGAGACGCTTCGAGCACGTGCCCGCGCAGAGCGACGAGGGTTTCCGTTCCACCCGGCGCCGTATTGATTCGCCGAATGAGTTCCTGGCGCGGAGCCTCCACTGCAGCGGAAAGCGCGGCCAAATTGTCCGCGCTGCTGGATTTCTCGTATGCGGCTGCCGCACTGCGGATCGCGGCCTCGTCCGCCGAAAACTCGCGGTCCAGCATTTTGAAGAAACTGACGCGCTGCGCCGGACTCATCGCCGCATATCCGATGATGATTTCGTGTGCAAGCGCCGTCTGCGACGCTTCGCCACGCTCGGAAAGCAGCTTGCGGCACAGAAACGCCATGTCCGTGCGGCGTCCGCGGAGAGATTCCAGCAGGTTTGAGAGGAACCCGGGCATTGATATCAAGAATTATAGCGTGAACATCGCGAAGGCTGATGAATGTGCCGTGAATGGATGCGCTACCGTTACTAGGCCCGGGTGACTCGATCGCGACCCACTGCGGGATTTGAAGCCCGTCGCACCCTACTGCACATGACCGCCCCGGACGGGCTGCCTCAAAATCCCCTGGACCGGTCCCAGATGGCCGTCGATCGGCCCAATTCTGAGGCCAAGAATCTTCGCAATCAGCGGGTAGACATCGACGTTCTCGAATGGCGGCAGTTTCGATCCGGGTCGGATATCAGGTCCCTCTGCGTAGAAAATCGCTCGCATGGATTTCATTTTGCGAGGATCGTAGCCGTGCTCTCCCTTGGCCTTTGGCTGGGCGATTTCGGGGTTTTCCGATGCGCGAGCGCGAATCATGTATGGCCCGGTCGGGATCACGACCGGGTCTCCAATCCTGGGATTGCTGCTGAAGTGCAGGTATGCCGGCACATCGGCGCGACGGTACACGACGAACTTGTCGCTCGCTCCGTGCAATTGCTCGTAAGCCCGCGCCGCGGCTTGTTCGCTCGGCGCATACAGCAGCGAGCCATTCGTTACGAAGTCGGAAAGATCCGCATATCGATCGAGATCGATCCAGTTCCCCTCGACCGTCGCCATGCCGTGATCCGATAGCACGATCACGTCAACGGGCAAGTGCACCGTTTTCAAGTCGGCGATCAGAATTCCAATCAGGGCATCCACATGGCGGACAGCGCCGCCGGTCTCCGGGGTGTCGGGACCGGCCTCATGCCCCGTATGATCCGGCTCGTAATAATAGAGCGTGATGAAGTGCGGCCTTTGCGCCGCCGGCAGCTTTAGCCACGCGATAACTTGCTCGATGCGCTGCTCGTCAGGGAAAGCGGCGTCGAAATGCACGTAAAACGAAGGCCGCTCGCCGTCGATTTCCGCTTCCGAACCCGGCCAAAAGAAGCAGGCGCTGCGCATCCCCTGCTTTTCCGCGAGGGCCCAGAGCGGGGCTCCTCCGTACCAACTGCCGTCGCGCGTCGGACCGGGCTTGCTTGCAGCGTAGCTCTCCTTTCGCGCCGGGTCGTAGAAATTGTTTTCGACGATGCCGTGGTGTTCGGGATACAGGCCGGTGACGATCGAGTAGTGATTCGGAAATGTGACCGAGGGGAAGGAAGGAATCATTCCCTCCGGCGCGCTCGCACCGTCCGCAGCAATTTGCGCCAGATTTGGCGCGCCATATTCCGCCGCGTAGTCATAGCGGAAGCCATCGAGAGAAACCAGAATCACGTACGGCTTCGCACGCTGAGCCGGATCATTGGGGCCGTGCTCAACTGCGATGACCGGTGCCTGAGCTGCACTCTGGGCGAATATTGGCAGCCGCAGCGCGCAGAAAAAGCACGCCGCCACCGCCGCTCTAGCGAGGAATTTCTGCATTACGGTGCCACACGAACCTCGGGTTCCCGCAAATCCTGCGCGACAGACAAAAGCCCCGTCGCACAGGTGAGACGCAACCTAGAACGCCAGGTGCAGCGACATCTGCAGGAATCGGTTGCTCCCGATTGTGTTTGAAATCACGCCGAAACCCCTAGAAGGCGACGGCGTGGTGGTGTAGCACGGCACAGGATTATAGCAGGGAGCATTCAACTCGAAATCGGTGTCTGGCGTGTCCAAGCTCGGATGATTGAAGAGGTTGAACGCGTCGGTTTCGAATTTGAGGTTGAACCGCTCGCTCAGCTTGAAGTTCTTAAAGACCGAGAAGTCGAAGCGTGTCTGGAACGGCGAGCGGAAAACGTTGCGGCCCGTTGTGCCGAACCCGGTTTCAAAGTTGTCGCAAACCTGATAGCCACTGATCGTCTCGCACGGCGGCACACCGTTCGAACCGTCCGTCGGCTGGATTATGGGAATCGAGAAGTCGTTCGGATTCACATACGGCTTGCCGTTCACCAGGTTTCCTCCGCCGCCGGCCGCTGAGCTTGCTTCTTTGGGTGTAATCCCCGATGCAAGAGGAAGAATGGGGTTGGTAATATAGTCGTCAGCGCTGTAATAGATGCCGCCTGCCGCCCCGGAAAAATCGATGACGCTAAATGGCTCTCCACTTTCCGCAACGGTGATTCCGGTAATGCCCCAGCCATTTGCCGCAGCATCGACGAGCCAGGAAGCATTCTTGATCGTGGGAAGATTATAGAGATAGCTGATGATGAACACGTGGGTACGGTCGAAATCCGAAGATGCGTAGGACGATCGCGGATCGGCCGGGTTGTTGCCGTTGAAGAAAAGGCCGGCGCCGAGTCCGCTTCCCTCATCGAGCGAGTGCGAGTACGTATACGACGCGTTGACCTGCAGGCCATGGCTGATCTTTTTCGTGACGCTTAATTGCAGGGCGTTATATGTGGAAATACCTTCCGCCGTCCACAAGTCGGCGTTCGGGCTGATGCCGATGTACGGTGCGCGCAGGGCCGTATTGCCATCCGAGAACGTGTAATGACCTAGCTGCGTTTGCACCTCTTCGGCAGGAAGCTGAAAACACGTAGGCGATTCGTCATTATAGGCGTCGCAGCCACCCGCAGGACCACCGGCCGCTAGGTAGCCATAGGAGTAGATCTGGTTGTTAACGGGGTGCGTCGGGGTGGCGATTTCCGGCTGATTGAATGGTATCGGCAAAACCTCGTGAACCCCGCGATTCCCCACATAGCCCAAAGTCAAAACGAGATCGTTCGTGGGTTGCCACTGCAAATCCAGGCTCCAGTTTTCCGAATACGGAAGGGTATTCTTTGGATTGTAGCCGCCGAAGAGAAAAGTCGGCGACTGCCTCCCGGTGTTGACGTTGCAGTAGGGTTGGTTAGGTTGTTGCAAGCCCGGAGCCGTCGCCTGATTGCAAGCGGCCAGCTGACGCATGTCGGGTATGAGCGCCGCCACTGCCGCCAAAGAATCCGGCGGAGCGGGAAGCGTCGTGCCAAACGGCGTATTGGAAAGGCAATTCAGAGCATTCGTGCAGGACGGCGTGAGGATCTGGAACGAGAACGGCTCCTGCGTCGTAACACTAAACGGCCCGCTGATTCCCAGTCCAGCGCTGGTGGACAATTCTGTAAAGTATTCGCCGCGGTCGTAAAACATGCCGAAACCGGCGCGGACAACAAAATTCTTGGCGAAGCCCGGGGTCCACGCGACTCCGATTCGCGGGGCGAAACCCCACTGGCGCCCCGTCAGAGTCGAGTCGCTCACACCCTTCGTGCCCAACGTCTTGTTGTTTCCCGCGACCACAATACCAATGCCCGGGGTACCGTTCACTGGATTGAACGCATCGGTTGCCAAGTCGTATCCAAAATCCTGGGGATAAAAATTCGTCATCAGGCCGTTCGCCTCATAGAGAGGCCCGTCCCAATCCCAGCGCAATCCGACGTTCACTGTCAGATTCGTCAAGACCTTGAAGTCATCCTGAGCGTAGAGTCCCGCCTGTTTCGATCGGAAGTGACGATTTGTCTCGCCGTCCAAAAGTGTCACGCCGCTCCTGGTCGTGGGACCTCGCGTGCCCGCGGAACCGAGTGTGCCTGTCAGGAAATCCGAAAAGTCGTAAAACGCGAGGTTCGCGACGTCATTTTCGCGGTTTTCGACATTGAGCTGGGCGTAATCGAACGTACCGCCGAAAGAAAGTGTGTGCCGGCCCAGGACCCAGTTGTATTTCGACGAGCCCTCGAACTGATTCTGAAAAATGCCGGCGTTCGCGAAGTTTGTGGAAGGGCCAATTCGAAGCTCGTTTCCCGACAACGCGGGGATTGTCGTTATGCTCCCACCTGGGGACGCCTGGTACTGCGACTTTTCATCGGCGTACCCGACGGTAATGCCCGGGAAGAGTTCGCCGCTCGGCAGCGTGAGGCCTATTGAGCTCGGCGTGAGAGCCTGGCCCGTTGTAGCATTTGCAATCTGGCGAATGAACCCGAATCTTTGCTCCCAGGTCGTGTTCGGAGTAAGCACCGTCGTATTGTCGAGCGATAAGACCTGACTCCCGGCCTGGAGTGTCTGAGGAAACCCATCCACAGCGCTCACTGCGAAGGGACTCGTGGATGGGTTGTTTTGAAAATAGTATTTGGCAGCGAGGCGGTCGTTGGAGCTGAAGTCGTAATCAATGTTAGCGTTCGCCTGATCGGCGTTGAAAGTGCTCGCCGGCCCCCTGATGACGGAGTTGAACTTTTGAAGAGGCGACTCGTACCCGATATTCACACCGATGCTTTCTGACGGAATGAGGTATTGCCCGTTCTTCAGTTTCATCTGAAAGAGGCTAAGCGCTACCGGATCGACTTGAGTGGTGCTTGTAATGCACTTCACCTTGCTGGAATTTGTGCACGTACCTCCAAGAGTAGTAGACAGGCCGGCGTCATAGTTGACGAGGTTCACAAGGTCCTGGGCATCCCGGTTCGTATCGGTCAGGCCGGCAAGCGTCGGAACGCCACTGAAAGCTCCATTTAACGCGTCACTGATGTCCTGGCGCTGGTAAGAAGCGAAGAAGAAAAGCTTGTCCTTCTTGATCGGCCCGCCGAACGTACCGCCAAAGACATTTCTGTGGAGCGGCGGCGCGCCCGAGAAAAAGGAATTCTTTACGAGGAACGTCGGTGTTGCATCGAAAGCATTGTTCTGAAAGTACTCATAGGCTTGCCCGTGGTATTTGTTGGTTCCCGATGCCGTCGTCAATTCGATATGCGCGCCGCTGTTCTGCCCCATGGATGCGTCGTACATCGACGTCGCAACTTGCAATTCCTGAATCGTCTCGGTCGGCGGCGTGGGCAAACCCTCGCCGATCGCATCGAACACGGAAGTGTTCGTCTGCACCTGGCCGCCGGCGCCGAAGATTTCACCGGTATTCAGCGTGAACCGGCTGTCGGCAATATTGCTCGTGGAGTTTCCGTTGAAGAGGTTATTCGCGTTCACCGAGTTGAAGGTGAAGCTGTTGCTAGTATCGCGCTGGCCGTTAGCCCAGATGCCCTGGTTGCCAAGACCCTGGTTGCTGCCCGAGCCGGAAAGAAAATCCGCGCTGGTGCCGGGCGCAAGGATGGCCAGCTGCGTGAAGCTCCCCGTGCCAAGCGGAACGGATTGGATTACATCGCTGCCCATCGTGTAGCCATTCGACGTATCTGTCTCGTTGAGCAGCGGAGTGGCGTTCACCGTGATCGAGGTGCTGATCTCCCCGGGCTGCAATGTCGCCTTGACGCTGGTCGTCGCGCTTCCTTTTACCAGAATCAGCGGATACACGACTTTCTCGAATCCCATCTTCGTGAACGTAACTTCATACGTGCCGATCGGCAAGTCGATCACGCTGAACGACCCGTCGTCTTTCGTTTCCGCCATCACCATGAGGTTTGTGCCGACGTTGCGGATGCTCACGGAGGCTTTCTGCACGACGGCGCCGCTGCTATCCGTCACCGTACCGTCGATCGAGCCGAGTGTCTGTTGCGCTCGCGTCGCGACCGGAGCGAACGCCGCGAGTAGAATCAGAATGGCTGCTGATACGCACCGCAACATGAATTTCCGTATCATTTGTCTCCCCGTGGACAAAATTTCATGCGCACTTAGGTAAACCAACTCCGAGCTCATTGCAAATTACGATTTTGAATTTGTTGGATCATCCAGCATTCGGGATCGGATACACTGACCTTATTTCGATCACTTTGGTGGATCGTGGCACGACCAACACCCCAAAACGGGCTTCTACGCCCGGCTCCTCCACGTTAGCAGTTACACCTCTGTGGATATCTCCAAGCCGGCCAAGGGCATACTTATTGCGTCCGTGTAATCGCCTGAAGAATGGAGTGTTAACAATAGATGAACGAATGGACTGCCGCCGGCCTCCTCGCCGGAATCATCTCTGTCTCTGTCGGAAAATCTCTGGCAGAATGTCCCGCGTGACGGACCACCCCACCAACCCGATTTTCAACGACAATAAGCTCAAACTCGGCACCTTCTGCTCCAACACTATTGCGAACATGACGCTCGTCCCCGAGCAGTGGCGCCCCACTTGGGCGAACTGCCTCGTTGCCGCGCGCGCCGCGGATGACGCGGGCTTCGAAGCCATCGTTCCCATCGCGCGCTGGAAGGGCTATCTCGACGACAAACCCGACCATCCCTCGAATGAAGTCCTCGACGTTTTCACTTTCGCCGCGGGCCTCGCGCAGGCGACGCGCTACTCGTCCGTCTTCGCCACGTCGCACGCGCCCACGATGCATCCGCTCCTGGTCGCCAAGCAGTGCGCCACCATCGACGCGATCTCCGGCGGCCGCTGCACGCTCAATATCGTCGGCGGCTGGAACCGCCGCGAATTCGACATGTTCGGCATCGAGTTGCTGGAGCACGACGAGCGCTACGTCTATCTCGAGGAATGGCTGCGCATCCTGCGCAAGCTCTGGACGCACCCGGTCGAATTCGATGAGAACTCGCAGTTTTTCAGCATGAAGAAGGCGATTTCGCGCCCCAAGCCCCTGCAAAATGGCGGCGTGCCGATCATGAACGCGGCCCAGTCACCGGCCGGCATTCGCTTCTCCGCAAGAAATTCGCAGATTGGCTTGATCGGTTTGCGCGGAAACGATTTGGAAGAATGGAAGCCGCAGGTGGAGAGCTACAAAAAAATGGCGCGCGAGGAATTCGGCCGCGAGATTCAAATCTGGACCAACGCCTCAGCCGTCCTGCGCGAGACCACACAGGCCGCCGAAGACTATCTGCGCCACTATTCGGAAGAATGCGTTGACGCCGAGGCTCTCGACAGCATCATGAGCACAATCAGTCGCGAGAACAATATTCCGCCGGGCTCGCCGCAGCTTGCTTTCATGCGGACGCGCATGGCGAGCGGCGCCGGGTATCCTCTCGTCGGCGACGCTGAAAAAATTGCCGCTGATTTACAGGCGATGTCCCGCGCGGGCATCGACGGCGTCATCATGACGTGGGTCGATTACATCGATGGAGTCAAGCGTTTCGCCCGCGAAGTCCTGCCGCTGCTCGAGCAAGCCGGCCTCCGCAAGCCATTCGTGAAGCTCGCCTGACATTCCTCGCGCGCAATCGTCATCATGCGGCGAGCGCGTGATGCTCGCCGCGCCTGCGGAGCACGCATCTGGGAATCCCTCGCAAAACGCTGTGCATGTACAAGCGAATCCCCAGCGAAACTGCCAGCCAGTACCATCGAAATTTTCGGCGCGCGACCGGCCCAAGAGAATGTATCCGCGTTTCCGTCCGGACGACCGTCTTGCCGTCGCGATAGTCGTCGAACCAGAAATTCGTCAGCGCCTTCGTATAAGCCGGATCGGCGAACGCCCTGAACTCCTCCAAATTCCGCATCATGCGAATACCGAATTCCCTTGTCCAGAATTGGCCGATCAGCCCGCCCGCGAGTTCATGAGGCTGGGCGATCGCGATCGGCAGCGCGCCGAACGCTGCCGCCGCCTCTTGAAACGTGACCGGATGCTCTTCGCTCTTCCGGCCAAGATTTCGGATGCGCGCCAGGAATTCTGCCAGCGGCATGTCCGCCAATTCCATCGTTTGAATGGCGGAACGTACTTCCTCTGGGCTGGCCTGAACCGTCACCTGCTGCACGATCCGCTGCTCGAAATCCGGCATCAGCGCGTTCAGGGTTCGCGTCGATAACGCTACGGAGTCCCCACGATACGGACTCTGCGTAACGCGTTCCGCGAAATCCTGTGCGAACCGCGACACCTCGTCCCAGCTCGTGAACTCGTAGTCTTTGGTCGTATCGGTCGGCACTCCTTCCTGCTGTGAGATTCTTTTCATAACCAGCCGAACCAGCGGATTGTAATCCCGGTAATTCAAGGCACCCGGAAAGCTCGCGATCCACTGCGGTGTCCACGCGACCTCGTCGAGAAACTTCCGGACGGGACCAAGCGATTCAAGGTACGATTCGCGCGTCCCGGGTGTCGCGGTCAGGCACGTTGAAAAAAAGCCGGTCGAGCCTGTACGCATCAGCTCGCCTCGATTGTCCTTAATGAACTGGCGCACGGCACGCGCATACCGATGCATATACATCGGAGCGCCGATCAGCACCGCGTCAAAATTGCAGATTTCCGGTACACCCGCTTGATCCCGAAAGTTGGTGACGTGAACATCCCAGCCGCGATTCGCAAAACACTCGCCTAGAAAATGTGCAATCTTCTCCGTCTGGCGATGCTTCGATGCGAAGTAGATTCCGACTCGTTTCTCCATGGACCACTCCCTGTAGTTTTGTCTACTCGGCTCGAAACGCTGCCGCAGTGACGCGGGTCACGCTTGGCTGTGATTGGCAGGGCGCAAGTAAGGATTCCGGGAGGGGCCTACTTTCTCTCGAAGACGGAAGGTGTTTTCAGAAGTTCTTCGTACCGTTGCATATCGGCGTTGTTTTCAACGCACTCATATTCCCGCAGGCGCGTTCCGGGACGCAGCATGATGGTGCCGTGGCGAGTCCACGGCCCGGTCAGCACCACGGGATCTTCAACAGTATCCTCGTAAACGATCGTGTTCTCGTCGACGCGCGTGAATTTCTCCACCACGTGCAGCTTCTCGCTGTGAAACGTTCCCACCCCGGAGAGCCACGTCTTGTCGTTGAACCCGGTCACGTCGACCACCAGCGTGTCGCCCTCCCAGTGGCCCACCGAATCACCCATGTAACTCGGGTCGAGGTCGTCCGGATGCTTGGCGTCGATTGGGATCAGCCGGAATATGTGAAACACCTCGAACAGCATCACGACCATCTTCGGCGTCTGCACGATCTGCATCGGAAAAAGCCCCATCAACGTCGTTCGCGGCACGCCCGGCGGCAGACAGCGCACCATCGGCTCGTCGATCCCGCGCATCTTGTACGACTCGAGCACCTTCTTCGCGGCCCAGTCCTGATACGGCGGCTTCGGCTGCGGGCCCGTCACCGCAAACGGCGTGATCGGGCCGCTCTGTCCCAGCGGACCGTCGCCGTTGTTCGTGTCTTCCCATGTGCCGATCCGGTTGCTGCCGCCCTGCCACACTCCGGTCATGTCGGGATGCCCATCCGCCGCGCGCGGCACGTCAGGACTTACCGGCGGCGGATACTTGTATGTCGCTGCCGGCGTCGACGAATTTTGCGCTGGTGGATTTTGCTGCGCACTTGTGCGTATCGGCAAAACCGGCAGTGCCGCTAGCCCCGCGATAACTAAGAGCCGTCTCATAGATAGTCTCGGAGGGTCGGGGTTTCGGCCTCGCCATGCATTGTGCGCTAATTCGATGGCGGCACCTCGACCGGCGGAGTCGCGCCGCCGTCTCCCGTGCCGGGCGCCGGTCCAAAATAGAGCTTCTTGCCATCCTGGAACGTGACCTGCCGCGCGTGTCCCCACGCGCCGCCCACTCGCGACTGCCACCCATAAATCGTGATCGTGTCGCCGGTCTTCATCGTCACGTCGCGCTTCCACCCGGTCCTATACAGCACGCCCGGAGGATAGCCCTCGAATTTCCAGTTCGTGACGTTGCCGTTCGCGTCCTTTATGTCGATGTAGATGAAGCTGTGCGGATTCGTCCACTCGATGTTCGTGATGACGCCCGTCAGCGTCACCGGCTTGTTCACGTCGTACTCGACGCCAAACGAATGGTGCGCCCGCGCGGGCACACTTCCAGCCAGCAGCAGACCAACACTCACGAAACAAATGGAGAAAAGCCTAAATCTCATTCCCCACCCCCGGTCGCCCGACTATATTCGCGCCCGCCGCGCAGGTCAAGCATCCGCGCCTGAACCCCTCCCGTCGTTTCTCTTCCGTGGGGGCACAGCACGCTGTGCCCGGCGCACATCCTTGGCGCGACGCCGCCCATTCAGCATTGGCGCGTCGCCACCTTGAATCAGTGAGAGCCTCCACTAAATCGGTTGCACTCTGCCACACCACGTGGAAACCCTGGCGAGAACTCTTGGCCCGGTGCGCCAAACTCGCTGTAGGTGGAGTGGGCCTTTCCTAGCCCGTCCTTAAGCCCGGGAGAGCCTTTAGTATACGTATTGACTTACGTTAGACAACACGTATACACTCACCAAGATGACAACATATGTAAAACCTTCTGACGTACAATCGCCGAAGCGCCATTGGGCGCTTATACACGTTCTATTTGACGGCGGCGAGAATAACAGTTCACTGGCGATCGGACGCTGGGACGGCAGCCCCGTTCTCGCGATGCGCTGGAACGGTAACCAAGAAAGTCCCCTGGGCAATCCTCAATCACGTGGGCTGCCGACGTGGTTTGTCGTGCCCGATCAGCACTGGAAACAGATTCTAGATACCGAGCCGTTCAAATCTATCCACGGCGACGCGCTGACGCTTGCGCGAAACTTCCTTGAGTTTAAGCGCACTTACTTCCTATCGCGTTGCCCGAACCCGGCTTGCCAATACTACCGGGGGCTTGTCCTCCACTCATTCCGCACAAATGAGCTTGAAGCTACACTCCGGGAGTTAGAACAGGATGAGCTAAAGCTCTACCACATCATCTGTGACGCATCCTGGCAACCCGGCCCAGAAGAGAAGTCCGAGCTGGCCGCTGTGCTAAGAGCAGCATCGGAAAACTACCGCAGCGGAGGTGATCGACGGTGAGCGCTACCGCGGTTGACGCTTGCAGCCCTGCCATCGCTGTTCGTATTCCGCGCGACGGCTACACGAGTACGGGACAGGCGGAGAAAAGGATCGAAATTTGAATGTCCAGTCTCACCAACCTTGAAAAGCGCAAGTTTGAGCAACTTTTGGGCATGGGCAGCGGGTACGTGCTGAACTTCTCGAATACGAGCTTTGCCGAGTTTGTCCTCGACAGCACGGGACTCGATGTCTACGACTCGCGCTATGACTATGGAAGCGGGTCGAAAGCAAACCGGCTGCGCGGATTTTGGCGGCAGGAAGGAGACAGCGTCGTCGGGAAGCTCATGAGCGAGATGCTCGACTTCGGTGCGGAAAATGGCTTGTTTCACGGCAAGGACGCTCTTCTTGAAACGTGCCGCCGATCGATTGCGCGTCTGGGGCATGCCGATTCGGCGGCGGGCGCCGATGCGGATTCAAGACATAAAGAAGCGTCCGCGCGGCGCGCTCAAGAACTCGCGCAACTGAAAGAAGATTTTCTTCAGCTCGCCGCCGAGAACGATCGTAACAAGGCCGGGCTTGCCTTCGAAAAGCTACTGAATCGGTTGTTTGGACTGTTCGAGCTACAACCTCGCCAAGGATTCCGCATCACTGGTGAACAAATGGACGGTTCGTTTGAGTTGGATGGAGACGTCTATCTCTTGGAAGCCAAGTGGGAAAAACACGCTTTGCCGGAAGCCGATCTGCTTATTTTCAGAGGCAAGATCGAGGGTAAATCAACCTTTACGCGCGGCGTATTTATAGCCCTTAATGACGTAACGACGGGAGCGCGGGACGCCATCACACGAGGCAAAGCCCCTTCCTTTTTCATCATGAATGGCCACGATCTGATTATGGTTCTTTGCGGAGCAATAACTTTGACAGACTTTCTACGACAGCGCCGCCGCTTGCTCGCCGAAGAGGGGCGCGTATCCGTCCCATTCTCAGAACTCTTCTAAGCCTCCCGCAAAGTCCACAGGCCCGCGCGCTTGACGCGCCGTTCCCCTTCTAGAAGCATGGACGCATGGGCGAATGGTCCAAATTCGGCGCTCGGTCGGAAGGCGGGACGAGGCGGCACGACTCCGCTTTGGCCGCCTTGCGCCTGAAGCAATCGGAGTCTGAATCACGTACGTTTCGCGCTGGTTCACTCGCTTGTCCTGAGCGCAGCCGAAGGGCGCGGGTGTCTGTCGTCCCTAGCCACTCGCCACTCGCCACCAGCCACTGCTTTCTGCCCGACAATGGCTGCCGGACAGAATCAGGCCTAACTCATTCAAAACAAAGGATCGCTGTACGGTCTGCCCGACAATCAAACCCGGGGGTCCCGAGCTACCACTTTGGCCCAGCGACTCAGTTTTCAGACACGCGCAGCGCCCCCGTCCATATACAATGGCAGTTCGTGCCAAATCGGTTTGGCGCGCCAGACATGGTCACACTCGACGCAATCAAAGCCGCCGTCGGCCGCATCCGCGAGTCGATCTATATCTCTCCCTTCGTCCGCTCGGAGACGTTTTCCAAGCTCGCGGGCAACTCCATCTTTTTCAAGCTCGAAAACCTGCAGATGACCGGCTCCTACAAGGAGCGCGGCGCGCTGAACAAAATTCTTCTCCTCACCGAAGCCGAACGACGCCGCGGCGTGATCGCCGCATCCGCCGGAAATCATGCACAGGCCGTCTCGTATCACGCGACGAAGCGCGGAATCGCAGCGCAAATCTGCATGCCGCTGACGACGCCGCTCGTGAAAGTCTCCGCCACGCGCGATTACGGCGCGGAAGTGATTCTCGCCGGCACGAACTATGACGAAACGTGCCAGGAAGCGCTCCGCCGCTGCGAGGAAAAGCATCTGACGTTCATCCATCCCTTCGACGACGAGGCCGTGATCGCCGGCCAGGGCACGCTGGGCGTCGAAGTGCTCGAACAGCATCCCGAAATCGATATTCTCGTCGTGCCGGTGGGCGGAGGCGGCTTGATCGGCGGCGTCGCCTGCGCGGTGAAGGAAATCAATCCGAAGATCCGCGTGATCGGCGTGCAGACTTCGAAGCTGCCGTCGATGAAAGCGGCGCTCGAAGCGAATCACCCGGTGCTTCTGCCGCCGAAGGTCACGATCGCCGACGGCATCGCCGTCCGCTGCGCGGGCGAGATCACGTTTCCGCTGGTGAAGAAATACGTGGACGAGATCCTAACGGTGGACGATGAAGAAATCGCCAACGCGATTCTCGTGCTGCTCGAAAAGGAAAAAACGCTCACCGAGGGCGCCGGAGCCGTCGCGGCCGCCGCCATCCTGCAGCACAAGATCCCGCGGCAGGGGAAGAACGTCGGGGTCTTCGTCACCGGCGGAAACATCGACGTTTCACTGCTCTCGCGGATCATCGAGCGCGGACTCGTGAAAGACGGGCGCCTCGTCCGCCTGCGCATTCACCTGCCCGACCATCCGGGCGCATTGCAGCGGCTCGCGGGCGTGATCGCGGAAAAGAAAGCCAACATCGTCGAGACGAATTACGACCGCGCGTACTACGGCGTGCTCCTCGGCGACACCGTCATCGAAATCACCATGGAAATGCGCGGCCCCGAGCACATCGCGGAACTGGTCACGGCGCTGAACGCTGCGGGCTACTCCCACGAGCGCGTGATTTGACCCGTCCCACATGTTCTCAAAGCGGACCGATTGGAAGCTCGAGGAAAACGCGTACACGCGCGCGCTGCGCCAGCATCGCGAAAGCGGCAAGAAGCTCTACGATCTGACCGCGTCGAATCCGACGACGTGCGGATTCGAGTACGACGAGGCCACGATCCTTTCCGCTCTGAGTTCTCCCGCCGGGCTGCGTTACGATCCCGAACCCAAGGGATTGCCCGCGGCCCGCGCAGCCGTCGCCGCATATTACGAACAAAAGGTGCCGGGCGCGAATCTCGATCCCGAGCGATTGATTCTCACGACGGGAACCAGCGAAGCGTACTCGTTTCTCTTCCGGTTGCTGTGCGAGCCGGGCGATGAAATCTTGATCGCGCATCCCAGCTATCCGCTCTTCGATTTTCTCGGCACGATTCAGGACGTGCGGCTCTGCCCGTTTTTCCTGATCTACGACCACGGCTGGCAAATCGACTTCCCTTCCCTGCAAAAAGCGATTGGCCCGCGAACGCGCGCGATTTTGCTTGTCCATCCCAACAATCCCACGGGCAATTTTATTTCCGTGAACGAAGCCGAACATCTCAACGAGATTTGTGCAAAACACAGCCTCGCGCTGGTCGTTGATGAGGTATTTCTGGACTACGAGTTCGCAGGTGCCTCCGCGAGCAAGGAAAAACACGGAAGCTTTGCGGCGAGCAGCCGCGCGCTTACTTTCGTTCTGAGCGGCCTGAGCAAAATTGCGGCGCTTCCGCAAATGAAAGTCGGCTGGATCGCGGCCAGCGGACCGGACGCGCTGGTGCGCGACGCGGTCGCCCGCCTCGAATTGATCGCGGACACGTACCTCTCGTTGAACGGACCGGTGCAACATGCGCTGCCGGTGCTGCTCGCCCAGCGCGAAACGATCCAGCCGCAACTCATCGCGCGCGTCGAAGCGAATCTGCGCGAGCTTGACGGACAATTGGCGCGACAGAAGCCGGTGGCGCGTCTCGAGGTCGAAGGCGGATGGTACGCGGTGCTGCGGGTTCCCGCCGTGCAGTCCGATGAGGCGCTGGCGGTGCGCTTGATCGAAAAGCACTCCGTGCTGGTGCAGCCGGGGCACTTCTACGAATTCCCGGATGATGGATATCTGATCGTCAGCCTGCTCACTCCGGTGGAGGAGTTCAGCGAAGGGACGCGGCGACTGCTCGATTACGTCGGCGGATCATGAACGCAGGAAAGTTGGTACGTGGAGGAAGGAGTTTGGAAGCAGGAGCAGATGGGCTGCGCTGCAGCCGGCAATCCCATCTGCGCCCGCTTGACGCGAATCAGGGCTTACTTTTTCTTGCCGAACGTGGCGCGTATGTAGGCTGTGAGACTCTGAATCTGTTCCTTGGTCAGAGTGCTCTTGAACGGAGGCATATTGTTCTTGCCGTCCGAAATCTGCGTGGTGATTTGTGCGTCGGTCAGTTTCTGGACTTCCGAATTCAGATCGGGCGCCTTCAGGGCCTTGCCGGTAGCGGTTCCCGTGCCGTCCGCGCCGTGGCAAACCACGCAATTCGACTTGAACGCCTGCGCGCCGGCGTCATCGGCAGCGTTCGCGCTGGCGCTCGAAGCGACTCCGAGAATCGCCAAGGCCAAAGCGGCCATCGCGAAAGTGCCGAGCCTCACTGTCCGCCGAAACGAGGAACTACCGATGGAGCGTGAACTAGAATTGCTTGCCGACGTGCACTTTTCGTTGTCGAGCATCGATCCTCCCGTTTGATTGCTTTTTCCCAGGCAGCGCAGGAGCGCGGCCTAAGGTTTATGATGTCCACCCGCCAAAAGCAGATATATTTTGCACCAGCATTCGGCCGTCTGCAAACAGAAACATATTCCGCCCGCCGGCCGAAAGCATTGAGCTCTCGATGACTTGTCCGGCCATTCCGTCTCACTGGATACCCATATAAATGGATGCGAACCGCTGGATTAGTGATGGTCCAAAGTGAAGCGTGTTTCCTTCCTGGAAGCGGCCACGGAACGACGTCTCGAATCAGATGAAGATCATTGGCGAAAAATGGGGCAGAGGAAGCAAGGTTGCCGTCAAACACATTCCAAAGTAAACTGTTACGCAGTGTAGCGCACGTTCGGGGCGTAGCGCAGCCTGGCTAGCGCGCCTGGTTCGGGACCAGGAGGCCGGTGGTTCAAATCCACTCGCCCCGACCATTCTTTTCAACGAGATATTCGACCCACCTGGTTTTTCGTCTACACCGCTGTAGATGATTTTGTAAACGCCAGAGCCTCTGGATTCAACACACACGTTCTTGAAGAGGCTTGATCAAGGCTCTCGCTGCAACTTGCGTGGAACCCGTGTCGACTTGCGGAAATCCAACGCACATTCCCAAGGCGGCGGGGAAGTAAAAAACGACGGCCTCATCCCTTTTAGCAGGGACTAGACAAGTGCGCCTCCCTCTGGGGATACGCGATTCGGATCAAGTTCTTTCTGAATCTTATTCCACCATAGATGGTAATTCGATAAACCTCGCCCGACTTCCTCGTTTTGGCCCGCCAACAACGCGAAGTAGCGTTCCTTGAAAGCCCTCGTACTTTGCTCTTTTTGCCATTCCTCGACCGCCGCTTTGGCTTCCGGGTTCTGAGGATCGAATTTGCAGAATATTTCGGTTTTGCCAAGATGCCCCTGTTCCACGCCCCAGCCAAAAAAGGCTCCGCCATCATCGACGATCAGGCCCTTTGCGATCAAAGGCTCCTTCGCCTTGCCGGCTCCGATCGCCCACTTGATCGTCAAGTCTCTTTGACCCATAACGGGAATGGAATTAAAGGCGCCTCCTGGACGAAACGTCTCTCTAATAGAGGCGGAAATTCTGATGCACTGGCACAACAGGATTCCTTCAATCCTGGGATCCTCGAGGGGTGCCAGGGACTTCCCGCCAGCTTCGCTGACAATGTGCTGCAATACTCGTCTCTTGTATTCGAAGTCTGCCGAAGAGTTGCCGGCTATGATGACAAAGAAGCCGGGTCCCTGCACCGCCTTGCCGAGCCGCTTGAAAGTTTCTTCCTCTTCTTCATTACTTGTAGTGATATTCGCGGCTACCATGGCCACATTAAAACCCATGAGCTCGAACGCTATTTCACTTTCTCCGATCTTGAGTTCCGCCTCCCACATTTTCTCGACGGTCGGAAAGCTGAAATATCGCGCCATGAAGTTCGGCGGTATCTCGCCCAGGAAGTAATTTGGCGATGTCCCTTCGATTGGAAATTTGGAGGGGCCCGGCCAGTGATAAATCTTCATGGCGGCCTTCGTAAACACACCCGGCGTGACGCCCGGCGGCACAGCACTCGTAAGTATGCTCCTTAAAGACGGACCCGGACCGTCACCACAGAACCACTCATCCGAGGACCCCAGCGAACCGGACCTCACGATGTCCCCGAAGGGAGTGACCCATTCGATTGCCAAATGGTTTCGGTCATCTCCACTTGTGGTTTGATCCAAATGCCCGTGCCCCCGAAGCATCGCCGAGCAGTTGGAGCCGGCCCCCTTCAGGTTGAGATGCAGGCCCCTTTTCATCAACTCCGCCTGGAGCTGTGCCGAGATCACGTACGGCTCAACCACGGCATACATATTCTTCTCGTTGATTTCGATGATGCGGTTCATCCTTCGCAGGTCCAGATACAGAAAGCCCTTGGCGAACTTCCCGGTCCAGCCTGTACACACCGGTCTGAACGGCAACTTGTATTTGTTGCATAGCTTGACGATCGCTTGAACTTCCGCCGTGTTCTTTGGAAGGATTACAGCCGCGAACTCAGTCGCGTGATAGGAAGGCATGATGACCGGGTCGTCACAGATGTACTCCGTTCCGACCACATCTTCGAAAGCCGAATAGACGTCCTTGCTCAACGCCATGAGCATCACCCCCTTACTCGATTGCCGTCTCTACGAGTTCAACGATGTCGTAGACCTTCAGGCGGCTGCCGGTTTCGGCGATCGCTTCGTTAAAGGTCTTCTCACACCAGGGACAGGCGGTAACCATCGCCTCTGCGCCAGTGGACTCGGCTTCCTCGATTCTTTCCCGGGCAGTCCATTGGGCAAACTCGGGATTTGACTCGCTCACACCACCACCGGCCCCACAGCACCAGGAGTATTCCTTAATCCTGGTCATTTCCGTGAGTCTTACACCGGGAATGCTCTTGAGAACATCCCGAGGCGGCTCATAGACGCCGTGCGTGCCTCGCCGGTAGATCTTCGGCGGGTCGAAGACAAACCTGTCTCCCGGAATCTTTTTCCCTTCCCAGTGTATCCACGGCTCACCCAGCCTGCCGAGACGGCAGGGGTCATGGTAGGTGACCGAGAGGTCGACTTTCTTCCGCGGCTTCAGCCTGCCGTCCCGCATCAGTTTGTCGATGTATTCCGAGATATGCAGCACTTCGAGGCCACCCTTCAGGTTGAACTTGTCGTAGAGAACCTTGAAGGCTTGATACCCGTCGGCGCACGCCGTGACTACTGTCTTGACGCCGGCTTTCTTAATCATGGCCATGTTCTTCTTGGCCTGAGTCAGAAAGTCTTCCTTGTAACCCATCTGGTAGGCCCGACCGCCGGAGCAGGTCTCGGCGTCGCCTGCGATGCCGAAATCGACGCCGGCCTTTTGCAGTATCTTCGCGGTAGCTTTGGCCAGCTTCTGGAGATTCTTGTCATAGCTCGTGAGACAGCCGACGTGATAGAGCACGTCCACTTTGTCCTTGGTGGCGTCCTTCAGGTTCAGGTCGGAAGCCCAGTCGCCCCGTTTGCCCGTGACGGGCACGGTCGAGCCATGCTTCCGGAGGCCGGCGATTACCTTGTCCAGAGCGGGGTGGGTCTTACCATCCTCGACGCACTTGATCCTGAATTCGTTGATGGGCTCGAGGACTTCCATGTCCATGGCGTAATTGCACGAGACGCCACAGGCGCCGCACATTTGGCAGTTATAGACGATGTCGAGGAGCCTATCCGTATAGTTAAACCCCTCTTTCAACATCGCCGCCCCGATATTTAATCTGCCGCCGCCCGAGTAACTGTGGAAGTTGTATTTCGATATACTGGGACACACATTTGCATACTGAAGTCCACTCACCCTTTGCATGGGGATGAACTTACACGCCGAACACCGGCAACACATCTCCATATCGCCTTTATATTGTTCCAATCCCATCTTGGCTATCTCCTGTGATCATTCCACGATAGATTGTTTCTGCTCACGTCCCTTAGAAGCACATTTTCCCGGGATTCATCACGTTGTTTGGATCAAATATCTTCTTAAGCTTGTCCAAGACAGAGACGGTAGCCGCGTCTCGATTCAAAATCATCCCCGTACTTTCGCCATAAGGTCTCGAGAAGAACGCGCCATTAGCCATTAAGCTTTTAATTGCCAATGTGGATACCTCCTTAACTCGATTTAGCTCCCTTTGGTTGCCGGGATCGTAAAATAGATTGAACTCACAGTGACAGCTGGTGCCTTGGACTACCGGCTGGATGTACATACCGATTTGGGAAGCGGGATATCCGGCTTTTTCCGCCAGATCATTCATGGCCCCAATTTGACCTCGGAGCTTTTCAAAGAGGGTCAAGTAGAAAATGTCCTGGCAGGCCCCCTTCTGGCGAAGCTTCCAATAAGGCTCCCCGCAAGGCTGCTGGACCGCTTTCAAGATTTCATTGGCTGAAACTCCACCGGCTGCTTTTGCTGCTTCTATTCCCAACCGCTGGGTTATTTCAGTGATGTCTTTAATCTGAGAGCTAATCCTTTCCTCCGGGAAATATTCGTAGCCGGCGACGGTGTAGAAGAGAGTCCATGCGGGCAGGGCATCCTTAAGCTTTTGATAGTCATTGGGCCAGTTCTTCGTAACGATGGCCGCAAGGTTGGTATTGTTGAGGATGAAGCATTCGTTGACCAGTCTCAGTCTGATCAGCCAGTAAGTCAGCTCGAGCAGTTTATCGAGGTTGGAGGAACCAACCACAAAAGGCTCCTCAAGACTGGGCAATAGTTCACACCTCATCGATAACCACGTTACGATGCCCATGGTTCCCTGCGCCCCCTGGATAAGCCTGTGCCAGGAAGCCGTACCCGGCCCGTACGGCGCTTTTTGCACGCCCCCGACGGCCCACTGCTCCGCGACTGTACCCGGCCCAGCCGCCTGCCCGGTTCTAAACTCATCGCCGGTTCCAAAGAATATCTCGGCGCAAGCCAACGGGTCGGAGATATCCCATTGATACTTCGGCATGATTACAGGCTCTCTCTCGAGTATGCTACCGACAACAGACTTAGATTTCCGTGGCAGTAAAGGCATATTGAGCCTGAGTCCTTCTCTTCTCACCTCCGGGATTAGTTCACCGAAGGTCACGCCCGGCTCGCACATCGCCACCCGTCTCTTGCGGTCCACGACCATGACCTTTTTCATGCCGCTCATATCGACAATGACCGCGCCTCCGACGCTTGGAACGGTGTCGCCTCGGAAGTGCGGAGGTCCGGAGCTGACTGGAACCAGCGGCGTCTTCGTCTCATTGGCGAGATGGACGATCCTCCGCACATCCTCTGTGTTTCTCGGACGGGCGACCAATGCGGGCCGCACCGGATTGACGAAGCTCATATCCTTCGAGTACTGATCCAAATCGGCTCGTTCACGGCTTGCGCCGAAAGCAATCATCGTTTCTAACGCTGATGCGTCACTCATCCGTGACCTCCCTCATTCGCCGCATCTTTCTGGTGCATGGAATCCGGACCGATCTCCCGCACTACGGCTGCAAGGACCGGAAGACTGTGAGGCATCGATTCGCATCTGCGGGCTGGAGTGTGGCGCGACACAAGTAAGCTGTTTCACTGAAACTGACGGAAGTATTGGACAAGGATCTCGACCCGTCCAATGTTTTCTTGCTTTCACTGCTGATAACGAACGGATATCAGCGACCGCGGTCGGCAGGGCGAGGCAAGGCGGATGCGAGGCGAAAAACTCTGCGCGCCGTTTCCAGAAAATTGAGCACTGCTACCGACGTTTCCCTCTTCCTCCAAGCCATGTAGACCTCTATGGTGGACGGGTCGTCGAGCGGAATCACGGCTATACCGCTGCCAAAACTCGGGAACTTGAGAGGCGTTCCTGCAAGCACGTAAATTCCCTTCCCCGATGCTACGAGCGCGGCGCCAGCTTCGTGGGGCACGGCCGTCGTGCGTTTGCTCTTCAGCGTCAGTCCCGTGTCACGGCACATCTGCAGCACCTTCTGGTTTACGGCGGGCGTTTGGTTCGGGAGCAATAGGACTTGGCCGGCAAGTTCTTTCAAGTGGAGCTTCCTGCGCTTCGCCAGGGGATTTCTCTTGGGCAGAACGACCCAGAAGCGTTCATCGAAGAGCCGTTCGGAATCCAGGTGTGCGGGATCGACCGGGGGCCAAAAAATACCAACATCGATCTCACCTTCGCCAAGGGCTCGATTCTGCAGCGCAGCGAAAACGATATCCTGGTACTGAACGTCCACTTTGGGGAATTGCCTGGCAAATTCGGTCACGAGGCCTCGGATGCTTTGGGCGAGCGGTATGCCAACTCCGACCTTCAAGCTGCCGCGCTCTCCTTTGTCAGTCCGGTTCACCGATTCTGCAAGCTCGGCTGCCTCTGCCATCAGAGCTTTGGCTTTGTGCAAGACCACGCGGCCAGCATCGGTCAAGTGCACTTGCTTTCGGTCCCGGATGAGCAGTGTGACCCCTAATTCCTCTTCCAATTGACGGACCTTCCGGCTGACCGAGGGCTGCGTGATGTGGAGCCGCTCAGCGGCTTTGCGGAAATTCAAAGCCTCCGCCACGGCAATGAAATACTGCAACTGGCGAAGCTCCATTCGATGGCCTTCCTGATACGTTCTGCGTATCCGTCATGGGAACAGAATACTTCCGGGCAGTCAAACGGGATGTGCTGCGCAAGAATGAATGCACCCGGCGTACACGCGGCCCCACCATCCATCTTCGGTGTGTCTAGCGCTCGCTTGACATTGTCCTTGACATTCTAGCGACCGCTAGATAGATTGCCCGTAGTCGCGGTGTTCTTCTCTTGGATAGCCTATGGATTCTCGTCCAGAAGACATCACCCTCTGTAAACCAAGCCAGACAGATTGGGATCGGATTGCAGCTGCCCGGCAGTTTAAAGACTCGGTGCCACCAGGAAGGTTTCATCAGCCCGGTGTTCGTGTTTATTCTTGTCTACTATTTCACTCTGCGAGCCATGGTTGGGCTTGCGCCGCGTTTCATGCACACAAGCATGTTTCAGGGGCCGAACTTGGTTTGCATGTTCGCCCTCTCCCAGTTTTTCGCGGCGTGGTTTGTCGCTTGGCGGTACCTCAAGGCTGCCGGAGACATAGGTCGCGCAGGCAAGCAGGGACTGTGTGGGACGGAGGTATTCGATGCTGACCGTTGAACAGGCAAACGCTAGAGCATCGGCAAGCGGCAACCAGGACAGATGGATCCCTTCATCGTGCAGTCTGTGTTATGGCATGTGCTCAATACTCGCCCATAACGTGGACGGTGTGCTGACGAAGATTGAGGGCAATCCTGAAAGCGCCTGCGGCGAAGGGCGGCTATGCGCCAAGGGCATAGCAGGCATCATGACCCTTTACGATCCCAACCGGGTCAACGTGCCTCTGAAACGAACCAATCCGAAGAAGGGCATCGGAGTCGATCCCCAGTGGGTAGAGGTCTCCTGGGAAGAGGTGCTTGACATCGCCGTCAAGAAACTAAAGGAAGTGTACGACCACGATCCCGCGGAGCTCTTCCTGCAGGGCACAACGACCTGCGCGTCCGAGATGCACTGTGGGTTGTTTACCTTCGGCATGGCGTTCGGTACCGACGCCGTGTGGGTAGGCGGCGGCGGTATTCACTGCGGCAGCGGCGCCCACCAGACTGGCGGCCTCATGCACGCTTCGTGGTCGCTCGTCCCTGATTTTAAAATGTGCAACTACGCAATTTATTTCGGCGCCAGTAAAGGGCATTCGGCCGGTCACGTTGCCAACCAAAACGCACAGCTGGCGGCCGACGCCCGGGCGCGCGGCATGAAGATGGTGGTGGTTGATCCGATGTGCAATTTTGCCTCGGGCAAGGGCAACGAATGGGTGCCCATTCGCGTCGGAACCGATGCCGCGCTGGCACTGGGGATGGCCAATGTGCTCGTCAACGAGCTCGGAATCTACGACCGCCACTACCTCAAGCAGTGCACCAACGCCGCGTATTTGGTTAAGGAAGACGGACATTATCTGCGAGACCTAGCAACCAACAAGCCTCTGGTTTGGGACGAGACCGCGGGCACAACCAAGACATTTGACGCGGGATCGGTCGACTGCGTCGCCCTCCTGGGCAATTTCACAGTAAACGGCGTTAAGGTGCAGCCGGGCTTTCAGATCTTGAAGGAGCATCTGAAAAAGTACACGCCGGAGTATTCGTCGGAGATAACCACGATCTCTGCGGCGAATATTAGAAGATTGGCCAGGGAGTTCGGCGAAGCAGCCCGCATTGGCAGCACGATAGTCATCGATGGTGAGGAATTCCCCTACAGGCCGGCAGCGGCGATCTATTTTCGCGGCTCGCAGGGACACAAAAACGCCACCTGGAACTGCGTGTCGATCGACCTCCTCAACCATCTGGTGGGCTCCGCGGACAACGTCGGCGGAGCGCTGGGCTTCAACCCGGTAAGCTACGGCCATCCCGATACCGGTCGACCTTATTACGTACCCGAGCCGACGCCGGATGGATTGATGATCACCGGCACGTGGATGCATCCGCACAAACCTTTCCCGGCTAACGAAGCCACCGCTCCGACCAGTATTGGCATGCGCGAGATCTTCCCGTGGGCGATGACCTCGCCCTTTTTCGGCTCCTCGGACCGCGAGAAATGGTGGAACAAGTTCCACATCAAACGCCGGCCCAAGGTGATGATCAACTTCGGCGCGAACGCCATTATGAGCGTGGGCAACAAGGATGTCGTGGCGGATGCTTTCAAAGACGTCTTCATCATCTCTTTCGACATCTTCAAGAATGAGATGACCGATTTCGCCGACATCGTACTGCCGGATACCTCCTACCTGGAGCGCCTCTTCCCATCGCCCAACTATCCTTTCATCTTTAACCATCCGAGCAGCATGGGGAACTGGAGCTGGCCGATTCGCCAGCCGGTGGTGGAGGCCGGTGGCCAGCGCCGCGATTTCCTGAGGGTGCTATACGAGATCGGCTGCCGGCTGGGGTTGCTCGAGCGGCTGAACAGTGCCTACAACACGCACTTCGAACTGAAAGAGCCTTACAAGCTCGAGCCGAAGGTCAAATACGAGTTCGAGGAAATCGTCGACAAAGTGTTGAAGAACTTCTTTGGGGAAGCCCACGGCTTGGAATGGTTTAAGGAAAACGGCGTGATGAGCTGGCCGAAAAAGGCTGAGGAGGTTTACTGGCGCAGCCGCGTGCCCGTCAGGGTCCCCGTTTATTTTGAAATATTCCAGACAACTGGTGAGCAGGTACGCAAGGTCGCCCAAGAATTCGGTATCGAAAACGACCTGAACTACCAGGCCTATCAGGCAGTGCCGGACTGGAATCCATGCCCGACGCACGAATGTGCGGACCCACAGTACGATCTCATTAGCTTTTATTATCGAGACACCATCCACACGAATTCCCTGACGATGGAGAATCCCTGGCTCGACGAAGCCGCCCAAATGAACGATTACTCGTACAACATAGCCGTGAACGCCGCAACGGCCAAGAAGAAGGGCCTTAAAGACGGCGACATTATTTGGGTGGAATCCAATTACAAGCGCAAGGTCAAGGGCAAGCTAAAAACCATCGAAGGCATACACCCGGAGGGCGTGGGCGTGGCGGCTCTGGCCGGCCACTGGTCCAAAGATCTGCCGATAGCCAGGGGCAAGGGCGTGTTCTATAACGATTTGATTGAGGTCGATTACGATCACTTTGATCCCGGGAATCTGAACATGGACCTTTGCGCCAAGGTGAAGATCTATAAGGCTTGAAGTGACTATGCTCGCGGAAACAAAAATAGTGGATGCCGGTGCCGCTGCTGAAACGATGTTGTACGTTGTGCCATTTACAGCGGGCCCGACAGCATGCGGCTCCGCGCGAGAATGAAGGCAGACAATGCCCAGATGGGGTATGGTCATCGATCTGTTGAAGTGCATCGGCTGCTACGGCTGCCAGATGAGCTGCAAGGCGGAGAATGCCACTCCTCCGGGCGTTACCCTTGCCAGGGTTGAGGTCACGGAGGTCGGAACCTACCCGAACGTAACCCGCGTCAATCTGCCTCTGCTGTGCATGCAGTGCAATGAGCCCCCCTGCGAGAAAGTCTGCCCTACGAAAGCGACGCAGAAGCGTGCCGATGGCATCGTCTTCGTCGACCAGGAAAAATGCATCGGTTGCCAATATTGCATCATCGCTTGTCCTTACGGGGCACGCTATTTCGTTGAGGATGAGGGGGGATACTTTGGGGACCAGGGGCTCACGCCCTTCGAACGGGTCGGCTACCAAGGACACGAGAAGGGCGTGGTGGTGAAGTGCGATTATTGCCGACATCGTATCGATGCCGGCCTGGCACAGGGACTCATGCCCGGCGTCGATCGGGAGGCTACCCCTACCTGCGTCACTAATTGTATGGCCAAGGCCCGCTATTTCGGCGATCTGGATGATCCAAATAGCGAGGTTGCACAGTTGGTTGCCCGCGCGCAGGCCTTCCAGCTCAACCCCGAGTTCGGTACAGACCCGAATACCCATTATCTGCCGGCCGGCCGTTTAGTCGTGGCAGCCGAACCAGCCGGTGTAGCGACCAAGAAAGCGTAGAGCGTATGGAAATAGTTCCGCAAGCCGTGTGGCGCTGGAAGATCGCGGCCTATCTCTTTCTCGCTGGCACCGGCGCCGGCGCCGTCATCGTCGGCGTTGTGGCTGATTTCATGGGATACGCCATCCCCGCGAAAATCGCCATTGCGTTCGGTATCCCGGCTGTAGCCGTTTCCACGCTTTTCCTGATCATGGACCTGGGGCATCCGACGAAATTCTTTAGAGCCATGCTGCACCCGGGCACATCGTGGATTTCGCGGGGATTCTTCATCGTGTCAGCCCTGATTGTCTCCGGCGGCCTTACAGTCATTCTCTGGGTGTGGCCATTTGGCAACGTACTGGATGCGAACCAAGGTTTTCGCACGGCGCTGGAGGTCGTCGCCCTGGTCTTCGCAGTAGCGACGTGCGTCTACACAGGCATCCTGATTGGTATCGTGGTCAGCCGGCCTTTCTGGAACAATCCGCTGCTCCCCATCTTGTTCCTCGTCTCGGCAGTTTCCACCGGCATCGGAGCGGTGTTCTTCATTACGCCGATTGTTTCTTCCGTGCTGGGGATTGCCAGCCCCAAAACGGCGGAGTTCATGACCCATCTCGAGTCCGCGGATATGATCCTTATCATCGTCGAAGCGATGGCCATCTATCTGTATCTGACCCTCGTGTTTGATCGTGCGCCCGAAGCGGCCCGCTTATTGCTCACAGGTAAGCTGTCGCGTTTGTTCTGGGGCGGCTTCCTCTTCGTCGGCTTGTTGCTTCCCGTGGTGATCGAGTATTTTGCCTCGATGATGCATGAGGGTGTCTCACAATCATTGGTTACGCTGATGGCTGGAGTGTTCTTGCTCATTGGCGGCTTCCTGATGCGACTCTTGATTCTCGCGGCGGGGATCAGAAGCCCCTTGATCTTGCGCACACCCTTCAGGGTGCGGCCGGGATTCTGATCGCGAAGGAACGAGAATGCTTGCACCCGATGTTTGCTCCGCCCTCGGTCAAGAGTTGACCCGCGCTGTCGGCGCTGAGAATGTCTCGAACGACGCGGCAACTCTGAAGAGTTGCGCATCCGATTGCAGCCTTGTCACCGGGACCTGCCCCGATTTCATCGCTTATCCACGCAGCAAGGCGGACGTTCGCGAGATTGTCCGGATCGCCAACGGCCGCCAGGTAGCGCTGGTACCGGTGAGTTCCGGCCCGCCACGATTCCACGGGGACACCTTGCCCAGCCGGGGTGGGATCGTTGTTGATTTCACCAGGATGCGGCAGATCATTAAACTGGATGCCGTCAGTCGTTACGCCATGATCGAGCCCGGGGTGACCTTCGGCGAACTCGTGCCGGCGCTGGAACGCCAGGGCATGAAGCTGAACGTTCCGCTCGCGCCGCGAGCCAACAAGTCCGTGTTGACGAGCTGTCTCGAGCGGGAAGCGACGCTGATTCCGAAGTATCAGTACGATTACATGGACCCGCTGCTGACGTTGGAGGTCATTTACGGCAGCGGCGATGAATTCAGGACAGGCTCGGCATCCGGCCCTGGGCCTCCTGAGTCATTGAAGGCAGACAAGGTCAATCCCTGGGGCCCCGGGGCCATTGATTACTACCGCCTGTTATCTGCGGCCCAGGGGAGCATGGGAATTGTCACCTGGGGCGTGGTCAGGACGGAAGTCCTGCCGACGTTGAGGAAACTCTACTTTATCCCGCTGGAAAATCCTCAACAGATGTCCGCACCTCTCGACGCGCTGTTGAGGAAGCGCGTGGTCGACGAGTGCCTTGCGCTGGACAATACGAACCTGGCCACGCTTCTGGCCAACGATCTTTCGAGAGACTTTGCGGCGTTGAAAGCCGCTCTGCCCCCCTGGACGATCATCGCTTGCGTCGCGGGATATCAGCGCCGGCCTGCTGAACGAGTGGCGATCCAGGAAAAATACCTGACCGATATTTGCCGGAGCCTCAACTTGCAGGCGCAAACGACTTTGCCGGGCGCCGGCGGCATGGAGGACGCCGTCCTCCGGCTGATATCAGGTCCCTGGAACAAAGAACCTTACTGGAAACTGCGCCAGGCCGATCGCTGCCACGAAATCTTTTTTCTCGCGCCACTGAGTAAAGCAGGCTATTTCGTGGAGCTGATGCAAAACCTCGTCGCACAATCCCGCTGTCCGGACGTGGACTACGGCGCTTACGTCCAGCCCCTGGTGCAAGGCCGCGGAGCACATTGCGCATTCCTTCTCCCCTGCGACAGTTCGAGCAGAGACGAGGCGGACGCCGTGCGCGATCTTTTCCTTAGCGCCTCAGAAACCCTGATGAAGAAGGGCGCTTTCTTCAGCCGTCCCTACGGGGCCTGGGCAGACCTCGCGTACCGCAATTATCCGGACGGAGCAACGATGCTGAGGACGCTAAAACATATTTTCGATCCAAACGGAATTTTGAATCCCGGAAAGCTGTGCTTCTAGGCGTTTGCGCGAGGGAGGCTTGCTAGTGCTGCCGCTGAAAGATTTCAAACGGACCATGGAATCTTGCAACCACTGCGGCCAATGCAAGTGGGTGCTCGGCCCCAAAATGAGGGGCTACGACTATGCTGAGATTTGCCCGATTCACCAGCGATTCGGTTTCGACGCTTACTCCGGCCAGGGATTGCTGAACATTGCCGAAGAACTCCTCGACGGGGAACTCGAATATGAAAGCGGCCTGGTCGAGCTGATCTATAGCTGCACGACCTGCGGCGCCTGCGACATCAATTGCAAATCCATCCGGGATATGGAGGTGCTCGAAACGATTCTCGCATTGCGGGCCCGAGTCGTCGCCGATGGCTGGGGGCCGATGCCCGCACATCAGCAGGCTGCCCGGTCCGTGGAAGCACATCACAACATTTACGGACGCGAGCACGAGCGGCGGTTTGATTGGCTCGCACCCGATATCAGGCTCTCGAAAAACTGCACGGTGGCGTATTTCACCGGGTGCGCCGCCGCGTACCGCTATCCGCAGATCGCGCAAGACACGACGAAAATCCTGAACGCCGGCGGCGTGGAGTTCACGCTGCTGCACGCCGAAGAGTATTGCTGCGGCGGCCCGCTATGGCGCACAGGGCAAGTGGAAGAGGCACGTAAAGTGGCCGAGCATAATCTTGCGGCACTCAAGAAGCAAGGCATCGATACGGTGATCACCAGTTGCGCCGAGTGCTTCGGCGCGTTCCGCGATTTCTATCCACGCCTGGGCCAAGTGAACTTCCGCGTGTTGCACATTACGGAAGTCGTGCAACAACTGATCGCGCAGCAGCGGCTGACGCTTCGCAACCAGGGAAACAGGAAGGTCACCTATCACGATCCATGTCTTCTGGGCCGCCTTTCGGAGCCATACGTTCCATGGAACGGTGAGATCAAGGCGTTCGGACGTCACGAGCCACCGAAACAGTGGCGCCGCGGAGCCCAAGGTGTTTACGACGCGCCGCGCGAGGTCTTGAAGGCGATTCCTGGGCTGGAGATTGTTGAAATGGTGCGCAACGAGGAGAATTCGTATTGTTGCGGTGCTGGTGGCGGCGTCGCCGAGGCTTTCCCGGACTTCAGCCAATGGATTGCCAACGAGCGGTGCGGGGAAGCCGAATCCACAGGCGCGACCGCGATGGTTTCCTGTTGTCCGTTTTGCCAGTCTGCGTTTGAGAAGGCGCTCGGTGCCTCGAACGGCGGGATGAAATATTTCGACATCACCCAGCTTGTTGCCGGCGCTTTAGGATGAGAACGCGGAGATTCAAGTCATGAGCTTGCCAAGGCAGGTCTACGCCGAACTCGAACGAATCGTGGGCCCTGATTACATCAGCGACCGCGAGTACATTCTGGCGGGACTGCGCCACCCGATGCCGAGTACTCCCGTCAAGCCACACAGTCCGGCGGCGGTCTTGCTCCCGGCCACGGCCGAGGAAATCCAGCAAATCGTCAGAGTCTGTAACCAACACGGGTTGAAGTTTATCGCCACCGTGTCGAGCTTGATCGGCTTCGCTTATCCGACCACGCCGAACACCGTCATCCTGCACTTGAAGCGAATGAATCGCATCGTGGAGATCAATAGGACGGATCGTTATGCGGTGATCGAACCCGGAGTGCGCCACGGGCAATTGAGGACTGAACTCATGAAGGCTGGTCTGAGCTATCCGGTCGCCGCTGTCGGCCCAGGCGGGTCGGTCCTGGTGAACTTCGCATGCTCGAGCGGCGACAACCACAATCAGCACGGAGCTTCCCGGACCAACCGTTACATCCTCGGCGTGGAGTGGGTACTTCCGTCCGGCGAACTGATTCGGTTGGGCTCGCTCGCCAATGAAGCGGGCTGGTTCTGCGCCGACGGCCCTGGCCCCAGCCTGCGCGGGTTGATTAAGGGATATGCAGGTCCGTTTGGCGGATTCGGCGTGATCACCCGAATCGCTATCGGCCTCGACGAGTGGAGGGGGCCGGCCGTGATGCCCACCGAAGGGCGCTCGCCAGACTATAAGATCCGGCTGCCCAACGATCGCCACAAGGTTTTCATCTTCAAGTTCCCCACACTGGACCAGCTTCGCGATGCCATGACCGAAATCGGCAAAGCGGAGATCGGTCAAGCGGTGCTGAAATATTTCAACGCGACCGCTGCGCTTCTGGCCACGCAGTCGGCCAATGACTTCTGGGAACTTTGGGAGAGCGGTCTCTTCCAGCGAGAACTCTCCATGCCTCTCTATGTTTATCTCGCAACCAACTCGCCTGAGGAGATGGCGTATGAGGAGGCGGTGTTGCGAGACATTGTCGCCGAAACCGGGGGCGTGGAAGTCGATCCAGTCATCCGTGCAATCTACGAGAACAATATGGATTTCTTCATCCTCGTAGGATTTCTCCAGCGAGTGCTGCGCTTGGGCGGGGCGTGGGCGCCGGCCAAACTCAGCGCGGACTCGGTTCATCACATGTTCGAGGTTGGCAAGGCCATCCCTGAATTCCTGAATGAGTTCACGGCCAAGCGGCTGATTTTGGATGCACCGGATAACTTTCAGATCATCTCGATGGAATACGGCCATCTTGCTCACATCGAGCTTCTTTTCTTATGGGAACGGAACACGCCGGGCTGGGGAGAGATACCCATGCAAGTCATGGCCCGGTCGCACGAAACCGAGATCCGGCATGGGCACCATGCCACCATGCCCCCGCGTTCGATGCCGATGCTCGAGGCCCTGGGTCCTCTCTACAGCAACTGCCACATTTGGTCCGAGAAGATCCGGGAGGCGTTCGGGGCTGGACGGTAGAGAACGTAGTTCGCGCCGGCGGGAATATCGGCGCAGGATCGGAAACATGAGCGGACGATTTGCATCCAAAGTGGTTTTAGTCACTGGCGGCACGTCGGGCCTCGGCCGCGACGCGGCGCTTGCGTTTGCCAGAGAAGGCGCAAAGGTTGTCCTTACCGGGCGGCGTGTCGAAGCTGGCGAAGAAGCGATTTCGGAGATTCGCGGGGAAGGCGGCGAGGCAATCTTCATCCGCGCCGATGTCTCCCAGGCCCCCGATGTGCAGGCGTCCATCCAGGCTTGCGTGGATACTTACGGAGGTTTGGACTGCGCCTTGAACAACGCGGGAATCGACGGGACGCTGATGGTCCCTATGGTTGACTATAAAAAGGAGGTATGGGATCAGGTCGTAGCGACCAATCTCACGGGAACGTTTCTTTCCATGAAGTACGAAATTCCGGAGATGCTGAATCGGGGCGGGGGCTCGATCGTCAACATGGCCGCGATGGCCGGGTTGCGCAGCGGGCGCCGAACCGGGGCGGCCTACAATGCCACTAAACACGGGATCATCGGGCTGACCACGACGGGGGCCGTGGAGTATGCGGCTCGGGGGATTCGGGTGAATGCCGTGTGTCCGGCGCTGATCCAGACGCCCATGTCGGAGGCCACATTTCTTAAAGACGAGGCGATGGTGCAGAAAGCGATTCAGATGTATCCGCTCGGCCGGATTGGGCGGCAGGAGGAAGTGACTTCGCTCGTGCTTTGGCTGTGTTCGAGCGAAGCCGCGTTTATCACCGGCACCGCCATCCCCGTCGATGGGGGAGCGCTGCTGATCTAATTGGGCCAACATCCGAGGTGCGGAACGCACGAGCAATATAAGGAGGAACAGATGGCGTTCAAAATAAAGGCGACGTTGGTGGAGTTCATGGGGGACGAGAAAAGTTTTCCTTGTCACTTCTGCTACAAGATCGGAGACTCGTTCATTTACGACGGGGAAGAGTTCCAGGGAAGAGTGTGCCCGGGCGTTCTGGGGCCTATGACGCCCGTCCTGGTCGGGATACGCGCCGCGGGGAATACTTTCTCTCAGGGTATCCCATTCCGTTATTCGGGGCTCAGCGCAAAGGACGAGAGCATGAAGCAGTACGACGGGCTCGGGTTTCGGCCACTGAAGGAGGTGCCGAAGGGCGCGCAGCCGCAGCATTTGAAGGGTCTTCCCGCGACGCCGCCGACAACAAAACAGGGCGGCTGGACCTTTGTGTGCGGTGACGCCCGCACTTCCGCCTTCTTCTTCGTCGAAGCCATAGACATCGCCTCGAGAGGATACGACATACCGTATTACAAGCGCTCGATGGCGATGCTCGAAAAAATCAAGGCCGAGCCCGGCATCACCCGCGACGAGATTATCCAGAGATTCACCGAGTGGGAGAGAAACGAGATCTACCCGCCGCTGAATCCGATGTTAGTCGAGTGCCTGCTCGATGAGATGGCGCAGGTGAATTACATCGAGAAGCGTGACGGAAAGTACTATCCGCTGGAGCGCGCACTGAAAATGGCGTAACGCTCAGGCCGGGGTAGACCCGCGCAAATTTTTGCAGTTGGCCCCCCGGCCTTATTTCCCGAGATCCTCGAACATCGCTTCGTACGGCCCCGGCGGAAAATGCCTTCCCTGCGTCTGCGCCCACATGGAGGCGTGCTTCAACCCGAGATTCCAAGGATCATCGGATGCATCCAAAGTCACACCGAACAATTTTCCGCGGCCGTTCAATCGCTAATCCCCCTGGTCCGAACCTGTCCTTCCCAGTGGATTCGTTTCCCCCGGGAACTGGCCCGCGTGCGTAGAGCGGGGTTCTGTCGCTTGACCTTTTTCAGTCCGCGTGCGCGGGCCTTGAGCCCGGCGAGGGAGAATTCCAGGATGTGGTCTGCCAACTCGTGGAGGTGCTCGTCGGAGAATGTCTCGCCTTGTCCGCCGATCAGCACACGGAAATGCCGGTAGTAGAAGCACTGTCCGAGAATGCTTCGAGTGGCGAAGCGAACCTGTTGTTGCGTCGCGTCTTTGCCGAGAAACTCCCTGCAAATCGAGTCCAAGGCCTGGTACAAAGGCAAGATTTTGGAGTTGAAGAACGCGCGAAGCCCAGGGGTCAAAGCGATGGTCGCCTGTTCGATAAACCGCCACCGCCATTCCGGCTGTCCCTGTGCGAAGCACTGGGCCAACACCCACTCGATCATTTCTCGCAGGCGAGCCTCTCGCGACCGCGAGGCCGCGAAGGTAGGAATCGCGTCCACCAAGAGGTTGTCGGCGTAACGGAGCACAGCCTCGTAAAGGTTCTCCTTATTGCCAAAGTGATAGTGGATGGCGGCAATGTCGGTGCCGGCCTTGCGGCAGATCTCTCGCGTTCCGGTTAATCGGAACCCCTTCTCCGCAAACAGTTCGCCCGCGGCGTCAAGAAGGCGCTGTCGGGTTTCGGACTGGGATTGCTTTCGACTTCGCATTCCGCACGCTCCTTTCCTGGAAGGCGGGCACACTGATGGCGCGAGTTGACCAACCTATCAAAGCGCCCGCTTGAATGTCAACGGACGTTTCTAGCGCCCGCTTGAATGTCAGGCATGCCAAAAACAATTCGATAAGATCCTTCACGTAACAGAGAACGCTGTTTACCTCTTGGCTGATGCCACGTCGAGATCAAAGTGGCCATCATCAATGACGAAATATCTCGAACTACTTACGAACGAGAGCCTGGTAAAGTCCATGTCGAATTCGAGTTCACGCAGGACGTCAATGACAAAAAAACCGATGATACTCGTGACATGACGGGCCAGACCATCGCGGTCGACGGTGGTTTGCTCCTGTCCTTCTTGTAAAGACTCTCGCATGCCACCGCAATTCCTGGTGCGCAAGTTCGAACCGACAAATTAGGACACTACCCGCTCAGGGCGAGCCAGCGCTACAACGGTGTGCGTATGTTATACAATGCGCGTTCCCGTGAACGAATTGGTCCTCATCGTCCTTAACGCGATACTCATCCCCCACAGCAAGCGACCGATTCAAGCGGCGCTGTGGCTGGTGTGCGAGTCCGGCGACCGGATCCTCCATAACACTCAATTGAGGGCGGACGCGTGAGGATACGGCCCGAGTCTGTCGGATTCATCGTGCTGCTGGGCGCGTGCGGGGCCATGCCGCCCCTCTCGGTCGACATGGGCCAGCCGGCGATGTCGCCCATCGCCCTCGCCCTGGGATCGTTGCCTGCGGCGGTGGCCTACGCGCTAAGTCTGTATATGGTGGGATTCGCGACGGCGCCGGTGATCTTCGGGCCGCTTTCCGATCGCTTCGGGCGGCGGCCGGTCCTGCTGGCCGGGTGCGCGCTGTTCGGCGTGGCCGGGTGGGGCTGCGCCGTGGCGCATTCGATGACCTCGTTCATGGCCTGGAGGCTGATCGAAGGCGCAGGAGCGGGAGTGGGCACTGTATTGGCCGTGGCGATCATCCGGGATCTTTTCGAAGGGCATATGGCCCGGGCGCGGCTGTCTTACATGGCCGTGCTTACTAGCCTGGCGCCGATGATCGCGCCGACGCTGGGTGTCTGGACTCTGGCGCTGGGCGGGTGGCGGAGCATCTACGCCGTGCTGGGGACGATCGGCGCCGCTCTGATTGTTGCCGTGGGCCTGGGGCTGGACGAATCGGCCGCGCGGGAGAAAGCACAGAGTCTCGCGCCGCGGCAGCTCCTGGCCAACTATTGGCGGGTGCTGGGCAACCGAACCTATCGCGGCTACGCGCTCATTGCGGTGCTGAACTTCGGATGCCTTTTCGCTTACATCGCCGCGTCGCCGCTGTTGATGATCAACACGCTGGGGGCATCGCCGCGCGTCTATGCCTACCTGTTCGCGCTGACGTCCTTCGGGTTCATGAGCGGCGGAGTGGTGAACGGGCGGCTGAACATGAGTGGTGTAGCGGCAAGCCGGCTGCTGGCAACCGGCCAGGCAATGACAATGATGACCAGCCTGCTCCTGCTGCTGCTTTCAGTGACGGGCGTCGCCACGCTGGCGACGGTGACACCGCTGCTTTTCGCGACCACCTTCGCATCTTCGTTGGTCGCGCCCAACGCTACGATTGCCGCGCTCCATCCGGTGCCTGAGACTGCCGGCATGGCCTCGTCCATCATCATCTGCGCACAGTGGCTGCTGGGCGCAGCGGCGGGCGCGCTGGCAGGCTTGCTGTTCGATGGGCACTCGCCCCGGGGGCTGGCGGAAGTGATGTCGGGCTTTGCGCTTGCTTCTCTGGCGGTCTATTGGGGGTTCGTGCGGCCGAATGAACGGCGCGTGCGCGGAGCGGAGCCGTTGGCGAAAGGGGCCGCGGCGGACACGATTGAGGGCTCGTAGCAGGGCGTGGAAAAACTTAACATGGGCGTTCAGAAGTTAAAACCCCTAGAGGAAGCACGGGGGAGGAGCGGGGCGGCGACTGACTGCCGTCTGATCCATATGATGCTGATCCGTTCATGATCCACATCGAGCAGGCGCGGCTTCAGCGTCTCTGAATATATCCTCTTCTCAAGGCCAGAGAGCGGCACATTTTCTAGTGACGCTTGTTCCGCGGTCTGCTGCACAAGAAAGTCTTTTGCTTGCCTTGACGGTTGAGGCAGAAGCGAGCCACTGCGAAGTTAAATCCCCAGTTCGCTACTCAGAATTGGCCTACTTTGGTACTGCCTTCCCGCTGTCTTCCGGCATCTTCTCCGGAGCGACGTATATCCCTTTAGCGACGAACTCGTTAATCGTTATGCGAGGATCCCGGGCAGCCCGTGTTTTCGGGGAAGCTTCCGCAAACTGATTGGCTGGATAGACCGCCGGTTCATAAATTTTCCTGTAGACCTCATTACGCAATAGGGTCGGGAAGTTTCGGCTCGGATCCATTCTTCTTCGTCTCAGTTCCTCCAGGTTGATCACGGAGCTGATGATGGCCTCTCCGGGAAAGTCAGCGTATGCGGTCACTACGCCGTTGTAGTTGACGATCATGGACTTGCCCGGGGCAAAGTATTTTGGCCGGCGCGCTCCGAGTAGGGCGCCCCACGTGGGGGACACGACATAGCATACGTTTTCCCAAGCCCTCATTCGATTCATCATCTGCCAGGTTTCCATCGGGGGCGACATGCAGGGATCCACCAGATTGGGGTGCAGGATCACTTCAGCTCCTTGGACGCCCAACGCCCGAGCGGTTTCGGGTGTGTGGCCGTCCATACAGGTAATTGTCCCGATCTTGCCGATTTCGGTTTCTGTCACGGGGAAAAAGCTGGAAAGCGAGTCGCCATACATCGCCACGTACCGGTCATAGACGTCGTGAGGGCTTACGGCCAATTCATAGTGCGTCGCTACCGTGAACTTGCGGTACTTGTGGATGATCTCGCCTTTGGGAGAGACGATGAAATGCGTGTTGAAGAAATAATCGTCGTCGATCCAGGCGGGGTCCCTCTCCAGGGCGCAACCCGCGATATATACGCCGTACTCTCTTGCTTTCTCGGCGAGAAGCCGGGTCTCTTCACCCGGAATTTCAATCAAAACTTCGTTCACGTAATGATCGAACGGCCAATGCCCTTCATGACCGGTAATGAAGAACTCCGGAAAGGAGATCAGCTTGATGGGCGCCCAGTTGCCTTCATAGTGCTCCTTGGCCGCGGGTTGGATCTGGGGTGCGGCATCGATCAATTCCAGGCATCGCAGCAGATTGCGGCGAATGTCTGCGCGCTCTTCAACCGCCTTGGTATCCGTCTGCATGGCTACGGCCGTATAAATGTCATACGTAGTCATAAATTAATCCTCCGTTCTGTACCGACTCCTAGACAACAGGCAAGCACTCCAAGCCCCTGGTCCACGGCTCGTCGCGTGCGAGGACGGCCCGGTGGACATCGGTTGCACGGTTCGTTGAAAGATCTCGAGATATCCCGTGACCTTGGGCAACTTTGGTAGGCTGGGATGGTCTCTCTATATTCCTCATGTCTCCCATTGTCAACGGACTCTGAGAGCACCTCTTGCGTCCCTGCCGGGTCCACGACCCGGCAAACAGCCGCTCCCAAAAGTCACCCGGCCAATTGGGCGTATAGTCGGATAATCGGACATTTTCCTGGCTAACGCACCACCTTCCCCGCGAGCGCGTTACACGCACCAAAACATTATCCGCGGCGAAAATGACACGATTCGCAAGGTAGATAGAATCGTAGCTATCAAAGCCGCAATATTCCGCACGATTCAACGACTTTCAAACCGCGACAACGCCTTCAACAAGAAGCAGTTAGGAACAACTAGATTCAACAGAATTCCAAAAAGCCTGGAATCTCATTCGAGACCAGGAGGCCGGTGATTCAAATCCGCTCGCCCCGACCACTCTTTTCAACGAGTTGTCCGACCTTTCCGGTCAGCAGTTCTCGCCGCTGTACGTAGTTTTACGCCCCGCCAGCTTCATCAGATTCAAGTGCCCGACAAATCATTTAAGCAATTTTGGGTCTTGCACGATTTGAATTTATGAGCTACTTTCCTGAAAGGCTGCGATACGCAATTCCCCTCCTCTTCGCGGCCAGAACCCAGATGGTGTTTTGCCGATAGCTTTCGGGTGCTGGTCTAGGGTTCAAATCAACGCTGAGGCGTTGATTCCAAAATCACCGGATGTTAGTTGAGCTGTACTCCATATTTCACGTAAAGCGAGAAAGGGTAGGCCTCTCTGTCACTTGCAGGATGAGGGGTCCCATCCCACGCGCAAGTTGCGCAGCGCCGTACGGCACTCGCGGAGGGGGGTCCTTTGAGCCGGAAGATCGGGGTCTCCGTATGCTGCTGCAATCGAATCCTGAGAGAATCGATTGCGCGAATCCTGACGCACCGTCCTGATTTTCAGGCCCTGATTCTCCCTCTTGTGGATTCTGCGTCTCCCGCGGAGTTCCCTCCTGCGTCCACCGACGTGATCGTCCTGGACTCGATCTCCTTCTTCGTTAGGCACAAATCCAGCATTTGCCGGCTGCGGCCGGACGGCACAGCTGTCGGTGGCGTACTGGTTGCCATGGAGGATGACAAGAAGCAATTCCTCACGGCGGTGCGCCATGGAGCGTCTGGGTATGTTTTGCAGGATGCATCGGCGATGGACGTTGTCGGCGGGATTCGGGCCGTTGCGCGAGGGGAGGCCGTGTGCCCTCCCAGGATGGCGAGATTCTTGTTTGACTTAGTGGCTGGGAATCCTGCTGGGGCGCGCAACTCGAAGATGCGAATCGAGTCGAATCTGACGCGGCGGGAGCAGGAATTGGTGCCCTTGCTCGGCAAGGGCCTGACCAACAAGGAAATCGCAGCGCATTTGAACCTCTCCGAGGAGACGGTGAAGAGCCACGTCCACGATGTTCGTGTTCAGCTTGCTGGTTCTCTACGTCTTCCGAAACGTGGCAATTTCCAGAAGGGGACCTTTCAGGGAACCGCTTCGCGTTGCCATTCTCGGAGTCGGCGAATATGCCGCTCAGGTTGCGCGCCACTTGGAGTCGCATCCTCTGCTTGCCGTCGAAGTTTCCTGCTTTGTTTCAGTGAACGGCGAGGCCTCCGCCGCCGGCACGCGACACGTCCTCGAATCCGACCGCCTGGAGGAGCTTGCGGATAACTTCCAGTGCCAGGAAATCCTGGTGGCGCTGCCGCTGGATCGATTCGGCGAATTGAGCGGCGTTCTCGACAAGCTCAGGGGCCTCTGCATACCAGTGCGGGTGGTTCTCGATATCGAGGGCGGGGTTTTCGTTCCCGAGCGCATCTTCAATTTTTATGGGCTGCCGCTGCTGGACGTTCGCCCCTATCCGGTTGATACGGTCAGCTACGTGGTTGGAAAGCGCGCATTCGACGTCATTTTCTCCGCCGTGGCTCTCTTGATTACGGCGCCCCTGACCACCATCATCGCTCTCGCGATCAAGCTGACCTCCGCGGGACCGGTTCTTTTTTCCCAGGAACGTATTGGGCTGAACGGCAAGCAATTCAAAATGCTCAAATTCCGCACTATGCATGTGCAAGACGCGAAATCGAGCGATACGTGCCATACGATGAGGAATGATCCGCGCATCACCCCGCTGGGCAAGCTATTGAGAAGAACCAGCCTGGACGAATTCCCTCAGTTCTTTAACGTGCTCATGGGGGACATGAGCGTGGTGGGACCTCGACCCGAACTGACTTTTTACGTGCATAAGTTTCGAAACGAAATTCCCGCTTACATGGCCCGGCACCACGTCAAATGTGGCATCACGGGAATGGCCCAAGTGAACGGATTCCGCGGCAGCGACACTTCCATCGATAAGCGAATCGAGCAGGACATCTATTACCTCCAAAACTGGAGCATGGTCCTCGACATGAAGATTATCGTGCAGACAGTTTTCAGAGGGCTCGTCAGCAAGAACGCGTACTGAGGGGATTTGGGATTCCGCAGCCTAAGGTCATTCTCCCTCACTTCCCAATGCTACGCCCCACCAGCTTCCTTATCCGTCCGCGCTTATCTGGGACACTCCGGAACCCGCGCTGTAAGCCGCTGATTCTTCACCCCCCAAGCATTCCGCCGATTCACGCACCATCCGCCGGCTGAACTCCCATTCGTATTTTCTATGGGAAGGTTCGGAACTTTCCGTGCAAGAGCGGCGCCCTCGTAGCAGTAGCATGGTGGCGGACCCTCTGCGATCTGGCCGGTGGCTGTCTGTCCGCAGCGTTTTCTCCTGGTTGCGATTCTTTCGAGGGGGGCAGCAGCTTCCAGGCATGGCCATGATCTGGGAATGCGTGTTCCACGATTTGTCAGCGTGTCGGTCGATGTGGTGCCGGTCGAAGCGTGACGTTCCTCGACCGATTCGAATGGCTCCGTGCGCCTCGCCAAATCCTAAAATAGCGGCGTTAGAGCGGCCTGCCGGAGAGCCAGGCGCTGCCGCGAGCGTAAAGCGCTTCGACTTCCGGACCGGTCAAACCCGGCATATCGAGCTTGATCTTGTATCCGATCTGCGTTTGCAGGTAAGCGAGATGGCGGTATCCCTCAGGAAACTTCGATAGAAGCTGGGGATCGAGGCTGAGCTTGGCTGCCGGATCGACGGGGTCCATTCGGTCCTTCTCGTAAATCGGCTGGCGCAGAACCAGCCCCCAGCGCCCTCCGCGCTTTTCGAAGAAATCGTAGAATCGCCCGGTGCATACCACATCGCACACCACATCGTGAACCGGCGCGCGCTGAGAGATCGTCATTTTCGTCTGCGCGGTCGCGCGAGTGTCCCGCACCTCGATCGTGCTGCCGCCAAGAAAATGCAGAATGCGTACGCCTCGCGCGAAACCTTGCTTGCTCATTTCGATGAACTCATCCGCGGTGCCCTGGGTCCACGTCGCCATCATGCGCCCGTCGTCGTGCCACAGGCTGCGGAATTCCTTCCACATCAAGGCGTCGCGCCAAAGAACCCAGTTTTCAACCATCTCGCGAATCGTCAACCGCTCGATCATTTCATTGGTCATTTTGAGTCCTCGCGTGAGTTTCAGATAACGGCAGAGTGTACACCGATCCGCATGGCTGCAAAAGCCGTTGCAATGCGCGGCGCTCCCCTAATTTGAAATCGAAAGGATGTGCGTGATTGCTCCACGAACGCGGCAATTATTCGCGGATTTGATGGACGCTGGTTGCTCCGGAACCGGTGTCTCAGGGGGGATGAGCCCCCTCCTGTTCCTAAGCCCCGAGATCGGTGTCAGATTGACTTGGCTTTCGCGGCCCTGTTGAGGATCTGTTCGAGCCTGTCCAAAACCTGCATCGCTGTGTAGCACTGGCTGACGCTGGCGTTTGGCTCGCGATTTTCCTTGATCGCGGCGAAGAACTCACGGTCCTGAAGCTCGATACCGTTCATCGACACGTCGACGTGCGACAGGTCGATCTTCTTATCCTCGCCGTCGACCAGATCATCGTAGTAGGCCTGGTACGTGCCGTTGTCGCAGATGTAGCGGAAGCGCGTGCCCAGCGGTCCCTTGTTGTTGAAAGACAGCGACAGCGTGCAGATCGCTCCCGACGGCACTTTCATCACGATCCCCATATCCATGGCGATCTTCAGTTCCGGGTGCATCGGCCCCTGCACGGCGTAACAGTCGGAAACGAGTTCACCGGTCTGATACTGGAACAGGTCCACCGTGTGGCACGCGTGGTGCCAGAGCAAGTGATCGGTCCAGCTTCTCGGCTGACCGGCCGCGTTCATATTCGTTCGCCGGAAGAAGTAGGTCTGCACGTTCATTTGCTGGACCTTCAGCTCGCCAGCCTTGATCTTCTTGTGAACATACTGGTGACTCGGGTTGAAGCGGCGCGTGTGGCCGCCCATGCAGACGACGCCCGTTTCCTTCTGAACCTTCACCAGACGCTCGGAATCCGCCAGCGAATCCGCGATGGGGATTTCGATGTGCACGTGCTTGCCGGCGCGCATGCACTGTACTCCCTGGTCCGCGTGCATTCCGGTGGGAGTCGCGAGAATCATGGCTTCGAGGCCGGGCTGCTTCAGGCTCTCGGCGAGATTGCCCGTCCAATGAGGGATCTTGAATGTCTTGGCTACTTCTTCGGTGGAAACCTGGTTCCCGCCTGTCAGAGTGATGACTTCAATGCCCGGAATATTGGCCATCGCCTCCAAATGCTTCACGCCGAAAGCGCCTTGCCCTGCAAGACCGACCTTCATGATCTCTCCCTCACTTTGAATTTTCGGCGATCCCAAGACGTACCGCGAAGGCAGGCCCCTTGACCGTGGAGGCCAAGAATTGGCCTCCACGGAAGGAGAATTTCTTGAGATTCGCTGCGCGGCCAGATTTACTGTGTCGCGCTCGCCTTTTCGACGTCTGCCTTCGCGGCACGGAGCTTGCGCAACTCGGCGTGCATCCGGATCACAGCCATCCACATGCCCAAGGGATGAGCACCCGCCGTCACCAGCGGATGGACCTGCCCGTCCCGGAACTTCTCGATATCATCGTCCTGAAGAGTCTCGAGAACCTTCGCTTCCTCGGGCGTCATGCCGTACTCCTTCGCCACGGAAGGAAGATCGTGTACGAGCCGGAGCCGCAGGTCGCGCTTGAATCGGCTGTCGTAGAGAACCTTGTTCAGCTTGTACGCCGCCGGAGACGGGTGCTTGTAGAATTCGTAGCCACCCTTGAAATCGTACTTGGCGGACGCCTCGGCACCTTCCTTGGACTGGCCGATTCCCTTGTGCGGGAGGAACCGCATGACCGCATGGCCGTGATGCCACGTCGGCTGGTAGGTGATGAGTTCACCGGGCAGGTTCCCGATCGCTCCGAACATGATCATCCAGGAGAGCATCTCCGTGTTGCCAACCTCGTCCAGCTGCTCGTTGGTCAGGTTGATGAGCGCCTGCTCATTTCCCTTCTCCATTTGAGCGATGGCCCAGTGGTCGAAGTCGAAGTCCGGCTTGGGGTATTTCCACGTGCCGGGAAAGTGCGACATGCCGCCGCTGGCAACGATCGCGACTCGCTCGGGGCGGTCGGCGATGACTTTGGCGATGGCCTTCCCCAGCTCCGCGCAGCGCTTCGCCGTAGGCAGGGGCGGGAGATACGCATTCACGAAAATCGGAACGACAGGAATGGGGCGCTTTTCGATCACCCACTCATACACCGCGGCGAATGCATGTCCGAGGACCGCGTCCTGCGAGTAGCCCAGGTCGAAGCCGGCTTTCATGAGTTTGTCGAGCAAGTCTTCGGCCAAGCCCTGGTGGATCGGCAATTCGTACTTCCGGCCGGCAAATTCCGCGTGGGAATACTCGCCCGACAGGATGGCGAACGTCGGAACGGAGCTAAGGAAGAATGTCTCGAGATGGTCGCTGCCGATCACGATCACGGCATCCGGCTTGCTTTCCTCAAGATCCTTGCCGATCAGGCGCATCGCTGCGATGTCGGCATCGAGCTGCTTGGGATCCTCGCTAGGCGGCCGGTCAAAGAGCTGCGGGGCGTGAACGGTAGCCATTGCTGCCACAATTTTTCCCATGTCTAGTTACCTCATCCTTATTAGAACGCGCCTCAGTCGTTCTTGTTTGCCCAAGCCCTGAGTTCAGAGGCCGTCGATAAAGCCTGAACCTTATGCCGTGATTGTTGCGGAAACCGCCGGACTTCGTCAAGGGAAACTGTCTCGAAACCGGCTACGCGTAGCGGAACAGCGCCTTGAAGCCGTAATCCATGTGCTGCTGGATGTGACAGTGGAAGAGCGTAAGCCCCGGCTGGTTTGCAACCAAGTCCACGGCAACACGGCCATAGAGAGGGACGACGACCGTATCCTTCATGATCCCGGAGGTGGACTTCCCATTGACGTCGACCAACTCGAAAAGATGGCGATGCAGGTGGACGGGATGCGAATCGTCCGTGCGATTCCGGAAAATCAGGCGGTAGCGCAGCCCTTCCTGAAGCACAAACTCGCGCTCGTGCGGATATGGCTTGCCGTTGATATGCCAGATGTTGAATTGGCCGGCCCCGCTTGGAATTTTCTCGAAGACCATTTCGATCGTATGGTCCGGAGCAGGCCGCGGGGCAGCGGTGCCAAAGATCGTGTAGTCCCAGGCCGGCTTTGACGGCGCAATCCATTGCGGCTCGCGATGCTGGTTCTCGTACTCGATCACGATTCCCAAACCGGCGTTGCGGACCATGTCGTCCGTGGAGCCCAGTACCCAGACTCCGGGCTGGTTCATGTCGATATGTGCATCGATCCGCTCACCCGGCCCCAGCGCCAGCACGTCCACCGATTGCGGCGAAGGCACTCGATTTCCATCCAGTGCAAGGACGTGAAACTGATGCCCCGGCAGCGCGATCTGGCGGTTTTCGATCGCACTCGCGTTCAGCACATGAACCAGAATTCGCTGGCCCGCCCGGACGCGAATAGGCTCTCCGGCTCCGAGAGCCTTGTCATTGATCGAGAAAAGCTGGGAAGTAACCTCGAGGCCGTTCGGACGCGTGTCGAACACCGTGGGCTTTTCCGGTTGCGGACCGGACGCGCTGCCCTCCGCCATTTCGTTTTCCGGCTGATCCGTGAAAAATGGTTCCCAGTCGCGCAAGGCCAGAAAAACTTCCTGATCGTAGTGACCCGGATCGTCCCCGGAATCGACCATGAGAAAGCCATACTGCCCGGTGTAGGTGCCGCGGTGCAGATCGGCGCCAGCCATCGCGTGCGAGTGATACCAACGTGTTCCGGCGGGCTTCGGCGTGAACTGATAGCGGCGCCTGCCGCCCGGAGGCACCATCGGCGTGCCCTCCTCTTCCGCTCCATCGACTTCCGACGGAACGAACAGCCCGTGCCAATGCACCAGTTCTGAAGCGTCCGTATCGTTGATTACATCGACTACGACCGGCTTGCCTTCGCGCATGCGCAAAACCGGGCCGGGAGAAGTGCCGTTGTATCCGATCGTGCTGATAAAACGGCTCGGGGCGATTTCAAGAGCGATTGGTGCAATGCGCAGAGTGAAATCAGCCGGAGGTTCTTGAGGCTTGTCCACGGGAGCGGTTTGCGGAGGCGCGGGCATGGGCATGGAATTCTGATTCCGCGCGGACGCCGATCCTCCGGCAGCCGCGGAAAGCAACGCTGCACCACCCAAGCCAATGAAGTCTCTTCTCTTCACAATGCCTCAGGGCGAAATCGTCTCACGGGCGCATTCGCGCTACAAGAGGGGCCACGAAGCAACAAAAGGGGGCGATTCTGCTTCACACAATAGCAGCTGCGCAGTCGGCCGATGTTGAGGATCGAGAGCGCAATCTGTTACGCTGTCGGGCGCGGAAGGATCTATGGGATCTCTTCGACGCATCTGCGTAGTGTTCCTCGTCTTGTGTTTAGCGAGTAGTGTGGTTGCCTTCCAGTTTGGCGGACCCCAGTGGTTCTCACAAGAGAGTCCGGGCTATTCATCCGAGAACTTCAACGCGCCCGCGGAATTTTATTGGTCCCGGTTGCGATACACCGCTAGGACCGACGCGTACGGCGGTGGCGGTTTCGGGTACGGCTATGGTTACGGTTCCAGTTGGTCTCGGGACTATCCGAAAGCGGACCGGCAGTTCTTGATGGCTTTGAAGCGCCTCACTCGAATTCAAGCTCGATCGACGGAACAAGTCGTTGACCTGGACAGCGACAAAATCTTCGACTACCCGTGGGTTTATGCGGTGCAAGTGGCCAACTGGACGTTCACGGACGCGGAAGCCAAACGCCTGCGCGAGTATCTTCTGAAGGGCGGTTTCTTGATGGTTGACGACTTTCACGGGACGGCCGATTGGGATAGGTTTCTCACCGGCATGAGAATGGTTTTTCCGGACCGGCCGATCGAAGACCTTCAGGATAACGACGAGATTTTTCACGTTCTGTATGACATTGGCGCGCGCTTTCAGGTGCCGGGCGAGCAGTACGTGGCGACGGGCAGAACGTACGAGAAAGACGGGTACGTGCCGAAGTGGCGCGCCATTCGGGACGGTAAAGGTCGCATCATGGTGGCGATCTGCCACAACATGCATCTCGGAGACGCATGGGAATGGGCGGACATGCCGGAATATCCCGAGCGCTTCGCATCCATGGCGTTTCGCGTGGGCCTTGACTACATCATGTACGGCATGACGCACTAACAGGCGGGCTTGGGGCCGCGATCGGGCTCGCGGTTGTGCTAATCATGTTCGAACTTCTTTTCAAATATCCAATCGCGGTTTACTCAAAGGGCGAATTCGTCCTGCTCGGCGCCTGGCCGAAGTGGGTCCTATGCCTTCTGATTCTTGGAGCTGCGGCCGCGCTGGCGTGGCGAATCTACGCGCGTCTGACAGGCGCTTCTCATAGCCTGAAGAACTGGCGAGCTGGCGTCATCTGGCTTCTCGAATCGCTCCTCATTTCCCTCCTGCTCGTTTTGCTTTGGCGGCCGGCAATCGTAGTCGCGGAGTTGAAACCCGAGCAGAATATCATCGCGGTCCTCGTCGATGATTCGCGCAGCATGGGAATCACCGAGAACGGCGCAACCAGGGAGCAGCAGGCATTGAAGGCGCTCCGGGACGGAACCTTGGCGCAATTGCAGGAAAAATTCCAAACGCGCCTGTATCGATTCGACAGCCGCTTGGCTCGAGTCTCGAACCTGGAAGAGATCACCGACGCCGCAGCGTCCGCCACGCGCATCGGAGACAGCCTGAAACAACTCGCTGCCGAAACGAGCGATTTGCCGATCGGCGCAGTCGTGCTGCTCAGCGACGGATCGGACAATTCCGGCGGTATCGACCTGGACACGATTTCCGCGCTCCGCAACCGGCACATCCCGGTGCACACGGTCGGCTTCGGCGAAGAGGATATTTCACCGGACATCGAGCTCGATGACGCCGTGGTTCCGCCGCGAGCGTTAGCCGACTCGCGGCTCTCGGCGACGGTCAGCCTGCATCAGCGCGGCTACGCGGGGCGAAAAGGCACACTGAGTGTCCGCGACGGCGACAAGGTTCTCGCATCACGCGAGATTACGTTTGCGTCTGACGGCAAGATGCAAACCGAGAATCTTCTCTTCAACTCCGGCGCGGCCGGAGCAAGGGCGCTCTCGTTCTCCATCGATCCGCTGCCTGACGAGCAGAACCGGCTGAACAACAGCGTCACGCGCCTCATCAACGTGAATTCGGACAAGCGGCGCATCCTTTATGTCGAGGGCGAGCCTCGCTGGGAATATAAATTCATCCGGCGCGCTGAAGACGATGACCGGATCGTCCAGGTCGTCTCGATGCTCCGCACCACGGAAAACAAAATCTATCGTCAGGGCATCAGCGATCCGACGGAATTGGCCGACGGATTTCCCACGCGCGCCGAAGATCTTTTTCGCTACCAGGGCATCATCATCGGTTCGGTGGAAGCAGGCTACTTCACGCCGGCTCAGCAGGACCTGATGCGGGAGTTTGTCGACCAGCGCGGCGGCGGTCTGCTGTGGCTCGGAGGCCGTTCCTCGCTGGCCGACGGAGTCTGGGGCGGCTCAAACCTGGTTGATCTGCTTCCTGTGACGCTCCCAAACCAGAAGAATACATTTCATCGCGCCGCCGCCACTGCGGAACTCACTCCTGCCGGCGCCGACAGCCTGATTTGCCGGCTCGTCGATGACCCGCAAGCCAACGTGCAACGCTGGAAGAAACTGCCCTATCTAATGGATTATCAGGAAGCGGGCACTCCCAAGCCCGGGGCCGCCGTGCTCGCTGAAATGATGGCCGGTAGCCGCAAATTTCCGATGCTTATCACCGAAAATTACGGGCGCGGACGAACGGCGATCCTCGCGACTTCCGGAACCTGGCGCTGGCAGATGAGCCAGCCGCTTGGCGACACGACGCACGACATGTTTTGGCAGCAACTGCTGCGCTGGCTGGTCTCGGACACGCCGGGGCGAGTCGTTGCTTCCGTGCCAAACCAGATGATGTTTGACGACGGGAACGTTCGACTTTCGGCGGACGTGCGCGACACCGACTATTCTCGCGCGACCGATGCGCGGGTGCAGGCGCGCGTCATCGTTCCGGACGGCGCCACAGTGATGGTCGATATGACTCCGGTCGCGGACAAGCCGGGCACTTTTCAGGCGGATTGGACGGCCGAGAAGCCCGGTTCCTACATCGCCGAGGTGATTGCTCAGAAAGGCGATCAAGAAATCGGGCGCGACGCTCTGAGCTTCGAGCGAATGGACGGCGTCGCCGAAAACTTCCACACCGGGCAAAACCGCGATCTTCTCGAAAGACTCGCCGCGCAGACCGGCGGGCGATACTGGCGCCCCGAAGAACTCTCGAAACTGGCGGAGCAGATTCCCTACTCCGAAGCGGGCATCACTGTGCGCGAAACGAAGGAGTTGTGGAATCTCCCACTGGTCTTCTTGACCTTGATTCTGCTGCGTTCCGCGGAATGGCTGCTGCGGCGCCGATGGGGGATCGTATGAGAGCAACGCTTCTGGCGGCGTGCGTGGCGATTTGCCTGTTACTGGCTCTCCCCGCGCGAGCCAGCACGTATTGCGTGACCGTCGCGGGCCTCGGCGGAGAACCGGATTACGAGCAGCGCTTTACCGCGGCGGCAAACGACCTCGACAGAATCCTAAAAGCTTCCGGCGGCGACATTCACGTTGTTACGCTGACCGGCCCGGGCGCCACGCGCGCGCACCTCGAAGAAACGCTGAAACAGATCGCCAGCCAGTCGAAGCCGAATGACGACTTTGTCCTCGTCCTGATCGGCCACGGCTCATTCGATGGGATCGAATACAAATTCAATCTCGTGGGTCCGGACATTTCGGGCACGGAGCTCGCCGCTCTCTGCGATCGTATTCCCGCGAAGCGCCAACTGATCGTGAACACGACCAGCGCGAGCGGCGGGTCGATTGCGGCTCTCGATCGGCCGGGGCGAGCCATCGTCGCGGCCACAAAGAGCGGCACGGAGAAGAATGCAACGGTGTTCGCGCGCTATTGGGTCGAGGCGTTGCGCGATCCGACGGCCGACGTGAACAAGAACGAAACGATCAGCGCGCTGGAAGCATTCGAGTATGCCGCCAACAAGACCGCGTCGTTCTACGAATCGCAAAAGCGGCTCGCAACCGAGCATCCCGTATTCGAAGACACCGGCAAGAGCGACGCCGTGCGCGCGCCTTCGACGGAGAGCGGCGAGGGATTGTTCCTTTCGAGCTTCGCATTGATTCGCATCGGCGCGGCGCAAAAAGCCTTTTCCGATCCAGCCAAGCGCGATCTGCTTGCGAAAAAGGAAGAGCTGGAACAGAAAATCGACACGCTCAAGTATCAAAAAGCGGCGATGTCCGCGGACGATTATAAGGAGCAGCTCACATCCGCGCTGGTCGATCTGGCTCGCGTCGAGGAGGAATTGGACAAGTGAAGCTAGGAGTCCGAGCCTCGATTCTGTGCGCGCTCCTGGCCGCTGTTTCGGGCGCTATTGGGGGCGAGACGCCAACCGATTGCCAGACGCTCCGCAAGCACGGGCGCCGCGCGGAAGCTAAGGCGTGCTTCGAAACGCTCACGGGAGAGCACAATCCCTATCTCCGCGCGGAAGGCTACTGGGGCCTCGAAATGTATCAGGAGGCCAACGAGCAGTTTCGCGCGGCCGTGGCGCAATCCGATGGCAACGCGCTGTACCGCGTTCGCTGGGGCCGCCTGCTGCACGAGCGATTCAACAATACGGATGCCGAGAATCTCTTCAAAGAAGCTCTCGCAAGGGATCCGAAGAGTTCGCAGGCCTATCTCGGCCTCGCGCTGGTGAGCGCCGATGGATTCGACAACAAAGCGATCGAATGGGACGCAAAGGCGCTGGAACTCGATCCCAAACTGGTCGAAGCGCACGAGCTGATGGCCGATCTTGCCTTGGAGGATTCGGGCACGAAGGAGGCCGTTCATCAGGCGGATGAGGCGATCGAGTTGTCGGGAGACGCGCTGGACGCTATGGCGATTCACGCTGCCGTCGAACTCCTTGCGGACCGGTCTCCCGATGCATGGCTCGACAAAATCCGCGCGGTGAATCCGACCTACGGCGAGGGCTACGCCCTCGTGGCGCATCACCTCGTGCTCAATCGAAGATACGACGACGGCGTGGCGTATTACCGCAAAGCGATTGAAGCCGATCCGCAGCTATGGTCCGCGCGCTCCGAACTCGGCATCAATCTAATGCGCTTGGGCCAGGAGGACGAGCCGCGCCGCCAGCTCCAAATGTGTTACGAGAACGGCTACCGCGACGCTGCCACGGTGAACACGCTCCGTCTGCTGGATAGTTACAAGAACTTTATGGTCTTCAGGGACGACAACTCGATCCTGAAACTTCAAAAGAAGGAAGCCGCGCTGCTCTACCCCTATTTCGAAACCGAGATCGAGCGCGCGATGGGAACGTACGAGAAGAAATACAAAATGAAGCTTTCCGGCCCCGTGCAAGTGGAGGTGTACGCCGACCACGAAGATTTCGCCGTGCGCACGATGGGCATGCCGGGGCTGGGCGCTCTTGGCGTCACTTTCGGCGAAGTGCTCGCCATGGACAGTCCTTCCGGCCGCAAGCCCGGCGACTTCAATTGGGCGAGCACGCTCTGGCACGAGATGAGCCATGTGTTCATCCTGACTGCGACGAGTCATCGCGTGCCGCGTTGGTTCACCGAGGGCCTTGCCGTGCATGAAGAAACCCAGGCCTCGCCGGAATGGGGCGACCGGATCACTCCGGACGTTTTGGTCGCGATTCGCGACAAAAAATTGCTGCCGGTGGTGGAACTCGACCGCGGCTTCGTTCGGCCCGAGTACGAAGCGCAAGTGATCGTCTCGTACTATCAGGCCGGGCGGATTTGCGACTACATCCAGGAACGCTGGGGCGCGGACAAGCTGCTCGACATGGTGCATTCCTTCGCAAAGGTCGAAACGACATCCGACGTCATCCAACACGATCTCGGCATGACGCCCGAGGAATTCGACCGGCAATTCCTCGCGTGGCTCGATAAAGATGTAGGCAAGGAAGCTGCGAGCTTCGACGAGTGGCGTACGCTACTGAAGGATGTGGCAATGCATGCCAAGAATCACGAATACGACGACGTTATCCGCGAGGGAGAGGAAGCTCGCCGGCTGTATCCCGATTACATATATGATGCGAACGTTTACGAGTTCCTTTCGGAGGCGTACTTGGCAAAGGGCAACAAGCAGGCGGCCACCGCGGCGCTCACCGACTACGAAAAAATCGGCGGGCATAGCCCTGCGACCCTCAAGAAATTGGCATCTCTAGAAGAGGATGCGGGGAATCCGCAGGAAGCAGCGGCAACGCTGGACCGGATCAACTATATTTATCCAGTCAACGATGAGCAGCTTCACCGGCATCTAGGGGAGTTGTGGCTCGCGCAGAAGAACTACGCCGGCGCGATCCGCGAGTACGGAGCCGTCGTGGCGATGCAGCCTCTCGATAAGGCCTCGGCTCAATTCGACTTGGCCCAAGCGTATTTCGCCGCCGGCCAAGCGGACAAGGCCGAGGAAAACGTCGTGCAAGCCCTGGAGACGGCGCCGGATTACCGCCCGGCTCAGAAACTGCTGTTGCAACTCGAAGACTCCAAAAAGGGGAAATGACGGATGGCCACACCCACGGAAGTAAAACTGGAGTCTGCGGAACTGCAGAAGCGCGTGACGCGCTTCCAGTCGGTGCGCGACGGCATCCTAACACAGGTTCGCGAAGTCATCGTCGGCCAGGAAGAAGTGCTGGATCAGCTTCTGATCGGGCTGTTCGTCGGCGGCCACTGCTTGATCACGGGTCTTCCCGGCACGGCGAAGACCTTGATGGTCCGCACGATTTCTCAAACCCTTGGCCTGGTCTTTCGCCGGATTCAATTCACTCCCGATCTGATGCCTTCGGACATCACGGGTACGGACATCATCGAGGAAGATCCGGGCACGGGCGGGCGCCGCTGGACATTCGTGCCGGGTCCCATCTTCGGCAACGTCCTGCTGGCGGACGAGATCAACCGCACGCCTCCCAAGACGCAATCCGCGCTGCTCGAAGCGATGCAGGAACTCTCCTGCACCGTCCGCGGAAACCACTACAAGCTGCCGCTGCCCTTCTTCGTGCTGGCCACGCAGAATCCGATCGAGCTCGAAGGAACCTATCCGCTGCCGGAGGCGCAGCTCGACCGGTTCCTGTTCAACACGATCCTCGACTATTTGAACGCCGAGGACGAAGTGAAAGTCGTGGACCTCACGACGACGACGCGCGTCCCGGAAGTAAAGGCGGTGACGAACGCGCAGGACATTCTCGATTTCCAGGAACTGGTCCGCATGGTGCCGATCGCCGAATCGCTCGCAAAATATGTGGTGAATCTGGTTCGGGCCACGCGCCCAAAGAATGCTGAAGCGCCGGACATCGTGAAGAAATATGTGAACTACGGCGCGAGCGTGCGCGCCGCGCAATTCATCGTGCTCGCGGCGAAGGCCCGGGCTCTTTCGCGCCGCCGCTACCACGTAACGTACGAGGACATCACTTCGCTCGCCGCGCCGGTGCTGCGCCACCGCATCCTGCTCAACTTCCATGCGGAATCCGACCGCGTCGATTCGGACGAAATCCTGCGGCGACTTCTCGAACACATGCCTCCTCCGAAAGGGGCCTGATCGTGCAGCGCTTTCTCGATCCGTCGGTTTTGGCTGAAATATCGAGCCTCGATCTCATCGCCAAGACGGTTGTCGATGGATTCGTCGCGGGCCTGCACCGATCGCCGGATTTTGGCTTCAGCCAGGAGTTTGCCGAGTACCGCGCCTATTCGCCCGGCGACGATCTTCGCCATGTCGACTGGAATGTTTTCGCCCGCACCGAGCGCGCTTACTTGAAGAGATACCGCGGCGAAACCAACAGCCTGCTCACGGTTCTCCTCGACGCAAGCAATTCCATGAATTTTACGTCGCACAAAATCACCAAAATGGACTACGCGCGCTATGCGGCGGCTTCCCTGTTTTATCTGGCGATTCACAATCAGCGCGACGCCGCGGGCCTGATTGTGTTCGACGACGAGGTTCGCAACTACATCCGGCCCTCCACGCGCCAGGGGCAAATCAACCGCCTTTTACACGGACTGGAGCTCGCCGAACCGCGCGCTAGAACGGATTTCGCGAAGCCGCTTCAACATTTTCAGGAATTCCTGCGACGCCGGGGCGTGGTCCTTATTATTTCGGATTTTTACGAGGCGCCGGAACGGATCATCCGGACAATCGAGCCGCTCCGCTTTCACGGAAACGAAATCGTGCTCTTCCACGTGCTCGATCCTCAGGAAATCCGGCCCGACCTTGGCGAGCCCGCGGTTTTTGTCGATCTCGAAACGCGCGAGGAAATGGAAATCACGCCCGAGTACGTGCGCAACGACTATCGCCAGAAAATCCAGCAGCATATCGCCACGCTGCGCGATTTGGCGCGAGGCGCGGGAATGGACTACTTCCTGCTCGCGACGGACCAGCCGCTCGATGGCGCGTTGAGGGAATATCTTTCAATTCGGCAGGGGAGAAACTAGATGGGGTTCCTTGCTCCCTGGTTTCTGGCCGGCGCGGCAGCGATGGGCTTGCCGCTGTACCTTCATCTGCTCCGCCGGCACACGACCACGCCGCGATCGTTTAGTTCGTTGATGTTTTTCGAGCGGCGCACGCAGAGCTCGGTCCGCCATCGCCGGCTTCGCTACCTGCTCTTGTTGTCGTTGCGGCTCGCTCTGCTGGCGCTGCTGGCGCTCTCTTTTGCGAATCCGTACGTCAAGCGCACGGTTGCGAACGCATCGGGCGACAAGCTGCTGTTTCTTGTGATCGACAATTCCTTCAGCATGCGCGCCGGTTCGCGCCTGGCCGACGCGAAGCGCGAAGCGATTTCGGTTTTGAATTCGCGGGCGCCGTCGGATCGCGCGCAAATCGCTGCGCTTGGCTCGCAGGTGCACGTGCTAACGCAGCCGATCCAGGACCCGTCCGCGTTGCGCACAACCGTTGAAAGCATCCACCCAGGCGACTCGCTCGGCAGCTTCGGCGAACTCGCGCGCGCCATCCGCTCGATGCGCGAGAATACGCGCGTCCCCATCGAGCTGCACCTTTTCAGCGATATGCAGAAGTCGAATATGCCCGCTGGTTTTTCGGAAATGGCGCTGCCCCCCGGCGTCACTCTTGTGCTTCACCCGGTGGCAAAAGCCGCGCAGCCGAATTGGGCCGTGGAGAGCGTTAACGCGCCGAGCCAGGTGTGGGATCCCCAAAAGGCGCGCGTAGACGCCGTGATCGCAGGCTACGAGACTCCGGCGGCCACGCGCACCGTCTCGCTCGTCGTCAACGGGAAAACAATCGACAGCCGCAAGGTCGAAGTGCCCGCCGATGGGCGCGCCAGCGTGGAGTTTCAATCGCTGAACGTGCCGTATGGTTTCAGCCGCTGCGAGGTGAGGATTGATTCGGCAGATTCTTTGCCTGCCGATGATTCATACCTGTTCGCCGTCGAGCGGTCGGACCCTCAACACGTTCTGTTCGTCCACGAATCATCGGACTCGCACTCTCCACTGTTCTTTGGCGCGGCGCTGGCTTCCGCCGCCGAGGCGTCCTTCACGCTCGATCCAGTCACGGTGGAACGTCTGCTGGGGATCGATTATTCCAAGTATGCGTTCGTGGTCCTCTCAGATGTGATCTCGTTGCCGGCCCAATCCGAAAATGATCTGCTCCGTTACGTTCGAGGAGGCGGCAGCATTTTGATCGCGGTGGGAACGTCCGCGGCCCGCCGCGCGCATGTCCCGGTGTTCGGCGAAAGTATCCTCGCGGCTCACGACTACGCGCGGGATGGCGAGCATTTCCTCACCGTCGGTGAGGCCGACTCCTCCCATCCCTCGCTGCAAAGTAGCGAGAGTTGGGCGGGAGTCAAATTCTATTACGCGGTGTCAGTCGATCCCGCGAACTCGCGCGTCATCGCGAAGCTCACCGACCAGACGCCGCTTCTCCTCGACAAATCAATCGGAGAAGGACACGCACTGCTCTTGGCTTCCGGCCTGGATAATTTGACCAACGATCTTCCGATTCAGCCGGTCTTCGTTCCCTTCGTCAAACAGACGGCTCGCTACCTCTCCGGCACGGAAGATCGCACAGGCTTCCGGTTGGTGGATTCTTTTTTGGAGTTGCGCACGACCAAGGAGCAAGCCGTCAGCGTCGAGGTTATCGACCCAGCGGGTCACCGGCCGCTGTCGCTCCAGGAGGCAACGTCCGCGCAGTCTTATCAGTTGACCAGCGCGGGTTTTTACGAAGTTCGACTGGCGAACGGCCGCGAGGAACTGGTCGGCGTCAATGCTGATCGCCGCGAATCCGACCTCGCGCTCATCGACGACGATGTTCTCGCGCTATGGCGCGGAAAGACCGGAACTGACTCGCAGCAATCCTCGGTGGCGGGCCAGTCGCGGGAGCCCGCGAAGCCGTATGGCCTTTGGTGGTACGCTATGCTTTTAGTGCTTGTGGCCGCGCTTGGCGAGTCTTTTCTGGCGGCCCGTTACTTGACTCCGCGGACGGAAGAGCCATGACCGCACGCGAACAGCTCAACGAGTATATTGAGCAGTTGGAGCGGCGACTGCGGGTTCGCGCGCTTCTCCGCGGCGCTGCGATCGTGGCGTTGTCGGCGCTGCTGACGACGGTCGTTCTCGTCCTCATTACCAACGCCTTCGCGTTTTCCGGGGCGAGCCTCATCGGCGCCCGCGCTGTCCTCTTTGTCATTCTCGCTTGCGGGATCGCATTCGGTTGCGCGTTTCCGCTGCTGAGCCTCAACCGCCGTCGTGCAGCCTCCGAGACGGAGGCAGCCTTTCCCCAGTTTCAGCAGCGGCTTGTGACTCTCGCGGAGCGCGGCGCGAACGACAGCGAACCGTTCGCGGAACTCCTCGCCGCCGACACACTCGCGATGGCTCGCGAAACCGAACCGCAACTTGTGGTGCCGAACAAAAGGCTTCTGACTTCGCTCGGCGTCGCCCTCGGTTCAGTTGGAGTTCTCCTCTGGATGATCCTGGCCGGCCCCGGATATCTCGGCTATGGTGCCGCACTCTTGTGGGCGGGAAACGCCGGCGCCGCTCCGCTTTACGATCTTCGCGTCAGTCCGGGCGACGCCACGGTGCGCCGTAACGCAGACCAAATCGTCACCGCGCAGCCCCGCGGCATCCAGACCGACTCCGTCCACATCTACGCGCGTTACGATAGCGCTTCCAAATGGGAGCAGCTCTCGATGCAGCCGCAACCGGGCGGCTCCGGCTTTCAGTTCGTATTCGCCGGGTTGCCCGAAGGCGTTGAATATTACGTTGAAGCCGGCCCGCTGCGTTCCCGCCATTTCAATCTTCGCGTCACAGACTTGCCGTCGGTGAAGCAGGTTCGCGTTACGTACCACTTCCCTTCCTGGACGGGCATGCAGCCGGCCGTGGATGAACACGGCGGTGATCTGCGCGCCATCGAGGGCACGGAAGCGAATCTCGAAATTTTGACGGACCGGCCTTTGCCGGGTGGAGCTCTCGTCCTCGATGACGATCGCCAGATTTCGCTCTCGGGAGGCCTAGGCAATCTCTACAAGGGCGTGATTCCGATGCAAAAGGACGGCACATATCACGTCGCCGCGCTCGATCAAGGGCAGCCCGTCCGCATCTCCGAGGATTTCTTCATTGAAGCGGACAAAGCCGATCCGCCCGAAGTCGTCATCTCGAGGCCGGGCCATGATTATCAGGCGAGCCCGATCGAAGAAGTTACAGTCGCAGTCAAGGCCGACGACGCATTTGGCCTCAACGATTTCGCTCTCCACTATTCCGTGAATGGCGGCACCGAACAGACCATCAACCTTCTGAAACAAAAGGGTGAGAAAACAGCGGATGGATCGACGACGATCAATCTGGAAGACTTCAAGCTCGTGCCGGGCGACATCGTCAGCCTCTATGCCAGCGCGAAAGACGCGCGCGCCGAATCCAAAACTGACATGTTGTTCATTCAAGCCGAGCCATTCGAGCGCGAGTACTCGCAATCGCAAGAATCCGGCGGCGGTGGCGGAGGAGGAGCGGGCGGCAACGCGCCCGACGAAATTTCGCAGCGCGAAAAGGAAATCGTCGCCGCAACCTGGAAGCAGCTTGGCGGCGCCGATGGGGCCGCCGCGCAAAAAGCCGCCGAGAACGCCAAGTTTCTTTCCGGAGTCCAGTCCAAGCTCCGCGACCAGTCTCTCTCGCTCGCAGGCCGGCTTCAAATGCGCGACCTGACCGGGCAGAACGAGGAATTCACGGGCTTCCAGACGGACATGAATGCCGCCGCCGCGGCGATGGGTCCGGCATCTGAAAAGCTCCAGCAGCAGAAGTGGAGGGACGCGATTCCGTATGAGCAGAAGGCGCTTCAGAATCTGCTGCGCGCCGAAGCCACGTTCCGGCAAATTCAGGTCGCCTTCGGCAACTCGGGTGGTGGCGGCGGAAGCGGAAGCTCCGGTCGCGACCTGGCAAGCCTTTTCGATCTCGAATTGGACACGCAGAAAAATCAGTACGAGACCGCGCAGACCGCTCAGTCGGCGGATCAACGCGCGGAAGCGATCGACGAGGCGCTCCGTAAACTCGATGAACTGGCACGGCGCCAGGAGGAGCTGGCTTCGCAGAGCAACAACGGCCAAACGCCCGAGCAGCGATGGCAGCAAGAGATGCTGCGCCGCGATGCCGAAGAGTTGCAGCGCCAGATCGAGCAGCTCGCGCGAAACAATCAAGCGTCGACAAGCGCGTCGGGCGGACAGTCTTCAAGCGAGTCACAAGGCAGTCAGAGCTCATCTGACGCGCGCGTCCAGCAGGCTTTGAATCAGCTCCGCCAGGCCAATGAAGATATGAGGCGTGCTACCTCTCCATCGCAAGGCCGCGCCGATGCGCGGCGCGCCGCCGAGCAACTTCGCGAGGCTACGAACATGCTAGGCGGCGCCCAACATCAGCAAAACTCCGGGCGCGTGAATGCGCTGGCCGGCGAGGCGCACCGCCTTGCGAGCGAACAGCGCAGCCAGACGGACCGGATACACAAATTGTCTGGCGGCCAGGACTCCGGAAATGCTGATAGCCCATCGAAGCTCGCCGATGACCGGCAACAACTAGCCGACGATTTGTCAGGTCTCGAAAAGCAGATGCGCGACGCGGTACGCGATCTTTCTTCCGGCGACCGCGCCGCCGCGTCGAAACTTCGCGATGCGCTGCGCCAGTTGGACGAGTCCGACCTCGATACGCGCATGCAAAGGAGTGCGGACTGGTTGCGTCGCGGCGTGAACCCGGATCGCAACGGCAGCGAATCGCAGATAGCGTCCGATCTGCAACGGCTCGGCCAGCAAGTCCGCGACGCGGGGCAAGCGATGGGCAATGGCGGACAATCGCAGGGCCAAGATTCCCAGAGCGCGCTCGATCAAGTCGAGAGCCTCCGCAACCGGCTCGAAGCTATGGATCGCAATTCCGGCGGCCGCGGCGCCTCAGGAAACCAGCAACCGGGCGGCGCGAACGGCAGAGTCGGAGACTTCGTCAACGGCGGAGGCTATCAGCAAGGCGGCCCGGTCTACGGCGGAATGAATACGGGCAACAATTTGCCGCTGCCGCAGCCTGTGTCTCCAGGCCCGGCCCCGACCACGCCCGAACGCGTGTATCAGGATTATCAAGACAGCGTGTCGCAGCTCGACAAACTCCGCCAGGCTGTGCAGGGCGACCCGGAGGCGCTACGGCAGGTTCAGGAATTGATTCTCGAAATGCAGCGCCTCGATCCGCGGCGCTTCCCCGGCAATCCCGCGATCATCGAACAGCTTCACGGTCAGGTGCTCGGCGACATCGATAAACTGGAGTTGCGATTGCAGCGCGATGTCGATGGCAAGCAATCAGGCGCAGTGCGCAATAGCGAGTCCTTGCCTGTGCCCGCCGGCTACGAGGATGCCGTCGCCGAATACTTCCGTCGCCTCAGTAAAACGCAGTAGGAACCAAGCGATTCAACGCGCCTATCTCGATAACCATTTTTAGGTATTAGCGCGATTTAGGTGTGGACGCGACGCTGGTAACACACTCGCCAGTGAGCTGCGGTTCGGTCGCCATCTCCGCTCGATCGCGGCCGCGTTCTTTTGCGCGGTAGAGCGCGTCGTCCGCATGGAGCAGCATCGCTTCAGCCTCGAGCGGAGCGCGCTCGGTGCTCACGGCGACGCCGAAGCTGGCGGTGATGCTCACGCTGCCGCTGACCGTCTCGACCGGGGAGGATCGCAGCGCTTCTCGGATTCTTTCCGCCAGGCCCAGCGCTCCCGACGCGTCAGCGGAGGGCACTAAAATCAAGAACTCCTCGCCGCCGTAGCGCCCCACCGTGTCGTAGGAACGGACGCAATGCGCCATCCGCCTGGCGGCTTCCTTCAGCACCGCGTCACCGCTGAGATGGCCGTACGTATCGTTGACCTGCTTGAAATGATCGAGGTCCGCCAGAATGACGCCAAAAGAACCGCCAGCGCGCACTTGCCGGGACCGCTCGCGCTGCACGGCTTCGAGAACCACGCCGCGGTTGTACACGCCGGTCAAAATGTCGTGTGTGGCCTGGAAACGCAGTTCGTCGCGCGCCGCAATCAAGCTCTCCTGCAAATCCAAAATGCGCTGGCCCACCCGGAGGCGTGCGCGAAGTTCTTGCGCATCGAAGGGTTTCGTCAAGTAGTCATCCGCGCCGGATTCAAGACCCTGGAGCAGGTCGCCCTTCTGGTTCAGAGCGGTGAGCAGCAGGATGTAGACGTACGGCCTGTCAGGAATCTGGCGTACCCTCTGGCAGACCTCCGGGCCTTCCATGCCGGGCATCATCCAATCCAGAATGGCCAATGACGGTGCGTTTTCGCCCTCGAGCATCCGAAGAGCTTCCAGGCCATCTGCGACGGCCACCACTTCGTAGCCGGATTTCGCAAGGAAAGCCTGGAGCATGCGGCGCGAGATTGGATCATCCTCGGCGATGAGAACCTTGCTCGTGGATTTAACGTGTGCGTTCATCAGTAAAGTTAGCCTTGGCAAACCCGCCATGCAGCCGCCGCTGCGACGAGTGAAAATTGAATCGCTAATTTCGATTGGCACATCAGCGTGTTGCCTTTCGAACGAGAGACTCCAGTTCGGGCATCAACCGCTCGACTTGCCGCTCGAGAGCTGCAACTTCTTTCGCGACGCCATCCATCTCTACTGCGCGCGCTTTTTTCTCGACTGCGGACGCGGCCTTCGATACATCGTTGGCGCCAAGATTAGCGGCCGATCCTTTCACCGTGTGGGCCAGGCGTTCCAGTAGGCGAGCATCTTGCGAGTCCAAGGCTTCGCGGATTCCCTTGATACTGGTCTGGCATTCCTCCGCAAAAAGCATCAATAGCTCATCGAGAAGATCACGGTCTCCCTCAAGCCGCTCCAAAGCCGCGTTGATGTCGAGTGCGCGCCCTGGGCGTACCTCGGTCGATTCCGTTTGGTGTTCCGTTTTCCGGCTCGCCACCCGGTCGAACGCGGCGAACAGCTCCGGCATGTGCACGGGACTCGATATGCAATCGTCTGCGCCAATTTCGATGAGCTTCTCGCGTTCGCCCGTCTGATCGGCCCCAATCAGGGCGATTACTAGCACGTGAGCGTCCGTGCCATGTTCAATTGCCCGGACTTTGCGAATGACTTCACATCCGTTCATCTGTACGTCGAGTAGCGCGACATCGAAGCGCTCCACGTCAAATGCCTCCAGCGCTTCGCGCCAACTGCTGACTGCAAGCGTCCGGTGGCCGCGTTCTTCCAGCGCGGATGCTGTGAGTTGTCGATGCGTCGCATCATTTTCTGACAACAGGACTTTCATGCGCTTCTCACTCCTCACCATTTGCATGGGCCTGGGGCACCTGAGCACTGCACTACAACTGTTGCGTCCCCCACCCCAGAACAATCGATGCCGTCTCACCAGCGCACCAGATCCCCACTTCACCGTGCAAATCCGCCTCTACTGATCGACGATCACAATCCGCGGGCTCGTGTGGCCCGCCTGTAAATCCACCTTCACCAATCTGGTCGGCGAAACAACATAGTAAATCTGTCCATCACTAGCTGTGATGCGTCCGTTCGCTGCTGGCGAGAGAGCCGAGCTGAGCCTGTTGGCCCGCACCAGAGCGTCGCCTGCGGAGTTCGTGTCTGCCATCCCAGACAAACTGCTCGTGAAAGCGATGTTCAGAACGCCGGATTCAAACGTCACGCTCGCATTCGTGTTGCTTTCCGAACCCTCGGCGAAACTGCTGACGACCGATTCCATCGTAGATGCGTCGAGCGACTGCCTCTCGAACATGCCCATCCGAACATCGGTGCCCGAGGCGTCCATGACAAACGCCGTCGCCGACTGAATCAGGTAAAAGACGAGATCGTTGTCGGCAAACTCCATCGTGCCTCGGCCAAGGGATGCGGAGATAACTGCATAGTTGCCGGTTGCAGCCGAGTTGGAATGGATGATTCCACCGTCGTTGGCATCGTAGATTCCGCCGAGCGCGCCTGCCCCAGTGCCCGACATGAGACCTGCTGCAATGCGCGTCGAACCGTCGGGAGAGGCACCCTCCATGTGAAGGACGGCCGGACCGGCCAACGCAGAGAGAGCGTATGGATTGCCCGACTGTTGCAGGATTTCGCCTGCCAACAGGTCGTCCTCGCGATCGAACGCGTCCGTTCTCACGAAGAACAGTTCGTTGGCTGACACCACGTAGACCTCGCCGGAGATGCTGCCGGCATTTGCGATGTCGAGCTTGAGTGTGCCGCGGCCGTTGGCGTCGACACTGTAGTTCGATGTGTTCAGCACTGCTGCTTCGCGAACCACGGCGCCGGATGAGTTGCGATCGACGAGGCCGCTCGTGACGCCGCCCGCTCCATCTGTTGTGAAGGCCCCGATCATGGCCGAACGGTTACCAGTAGACGTGGAACCTGACAAGCCGAAGGCGTAGCTGCCGTCTAACGCCGATGCCGAGAAACCTTTGGCATCGCGCCGCTTCATCACGCCGTTTCCGCGGATGACGCTGGGACCGAACGCGTCGAACTCGATAAAGTGCGCCAACGAGCCAGTTGAGTTCAGCGCGACTTGGAGTGTCTGCGTTCCGAGCGCCGACGTGATCGTCACAATGCCGCGGTTGTCGGCATCGATCGAGAATGTCCCGGAATCGATTGCCACGTTGGCCTGCACGCCGGCTGAGCGGTTGATATCGAGGACGCCGGCTGTGATCGTGCCCGCTCCATCGGCGTCGATGCTTCCGGCAATCGCCACAGGACCGCTTGAATCAAATCCCTGGAGCAGAAAACCGTAGCTGCCGCTGAAGTGCGAATTGTTTTGCCCCGCGGGCGTCACGTCGATCGAGAGGGGCGCCGAGGCAGTTTGAGGCGGATAGCTCGTATCCGTCGCTTGTACCGTGAAGTTGGCTGTGCCCGCTGTTGTCGGCGTGCCGGAAATCACTCCGGAAGGATCGAGACTCAAGCCATCGGGCAATGCTCCCGTCGTGATGGTCCACGAAAAAGGAGACGTTCCGCCAGATGCGTCCAGGGTCGCGCTGTAGGGCGATCCGTCCGCGACTGACGCCATCGATGTCGTCGTCACAACAAGCGCAGCGTTAATAACGATGCCGCTGAAGAGTTTTGATGTCTGAGGCGGAGTCGATGAATCCGTCACCTGCAGCCCGAAGCCGAAGCTCCCGGTCGCGGACGGCGCGCCGGTGATCGCCCCATTGGCGGAATTCAGTGAAAGGCTGGTGGGCAAGCTCCCGCTGACCACGCTCCACGTGTACGGTGAAACTCCGCCGGAAAGTGAAGGGGTCGCGCTGTAGGCAACGCCAATTATGCCGTTCGGAAACGGTGAGGGCGTGAAGGACAGCTCGGAGTTCACAGTAATCGTGAATGCTCTGCTGGCTGTCAGCTTGGGAACCGATGAGTCTGCAACTTGAACAGTAAAGTTCGACGCGCCGTTCGCGCTCGGAATTCCTGCGAGCACTCCCGTGCTACTGTTGAGACTCAACCCTGAAGGCAGTACGCCCGAGGTCACGGACCAAGTTAGAGGAGATGTTCCGCCCGTCGCGGCCAACGCAGCGCTATAGGCAATGCCATTCACACCGCCGGGAAGCGAAACGGTAGCGATTGCGAGAGGAGCAGTGACGGCAAGCGTGTACGCTTGCGAAGCCACCTGGGGCGGCTCGGACGTATCGGAAACCTCGATCGTGAAGTTGCTGGATCCTGCCGCGCTCGGGGTTCCCGCGATGTCGCCACTTTTCGAGTTGACCTGCAAGCCGCTTGGAAGAGATCCCGAACTCACAGACCACGTGTAGGGTGTTCGGCCTCCAGCCGCGGAAAGCGGCAGATTGTATGGGGAGCCCGTAATTCCACCCGGTGCGACGGTCGTGGAAATAGTAAGAGGCCCTTCAACCGTCAGCGAGCGCGTGTCGCCGCAGCCGTTGAGTAGAGCGATCGATCCCAAGATCGAAAGCAGCACACCAGCCTTTTTCATGGCTCCATCCAAATGCCAGCGGACCCGCTGCTGATCGTTCGCCCCCATGTTCAGGTCCGGTATCCGCGACTCCGCATGAAAAGCGGTGTGCGCGCGGGCTGACGTTTTGTGTCAGACGCCAAACTCAACACACAACCCAGATCAAACGAGCCGCCTACTGTTTTCCCTACTATCGGCTGAAGTCAGGGCCAACTTGAGCGTTTGGGCTCACAAATCAGAGAGTTTTGTTACAGATAGCACGGGCGTGCTCCGGATGCCGGGCGTCTGATACGGTTCAAAAAACGAGCCATTCGTTGGTCTCATCGCGGTGCTCCTGGAAGTGGCCGCTCGAGTGAATGAAGGCCGTGCCCCTCGAACGGCTGCAAATATTGGCGGTTTCTTAGGCGGCTCCGCCCCACTTAATAATGACCGTCAGTTTTAAGGCGGAGAAGGAGGGGGTAACACCGAATGAGGAATTCCGTGACAGGCTGAATGCACTGAGAAGCGCCGCGACAGTCAGCACGGTTAGGGTAAAGGCAGCTGAAAACTCATCCGCCGCCGATCTGATATCCCACGCCACGTATCGTGTGGATGAGAGGCCGATCGAAACCGGAGTCTATCTTCTTCCTCAAATAATTGATGTAAACGTCGACGACGTTGGTGATCGAGCCTGGACTCAGTTTCCATGCTTGCTCGACGATCACATTTCGGGGCACGGGTTGTAGAGGACGCTGCATCAAGAAATCGAGCAGCACGAATTCCTTTTGCGTGAGGTCGATCGTATTGCCGCCCCGCCGAACCGTGCGTTCGATTCGATCCAACTCAAGGTCTTCCACCTTCAACAAAACCTTCGCCGGACCGCTGATCCGGCGCAACAGCGCTCGAACCCGCGCGGAAAGCTCCGCGAGAGAAAGGGGCTTCGTCATGAAATCGTCCGCGCCGGCCTCCATGCAACGGACCCGATCTTCCGTGTCCGCGCTGCTGCTCAGCGCCATGATCAGCATGTCGGGCCTTGTCACGCGGATCTGCCGAAGCATATCCATGCGCCCCTCTTGACGCAAACCCATATCTAAAATCACAAGCTCGTAGGTTCGGCCACCTACCCAACTCTGCGCTTCGGAGGCATCGGCTGCGACATCGACGTCAAAACCATCGTTTTGCAAACGCCTCCCGATGAGGTCCGCCAACAATGAGTCATTTTCAAGAATCAGTATTCGCATCCGTCCCCCGCGCCGTAGATTAGCGTTCTCTTAAACTCGGATAACGCACACCCACCCGTAGAAATACAGATTGAATTCTGTCGAAACAGCACGTCTCCTGGGGCGGTTTCTGTATTGTTGCTTGGTTTCCTAAGCGCCACCTTGCATATCCTATCGATCGCAAGGCATTCATGAACTTTCGACCGGCGCGTGTTCAGTGCCACATTACGATGTTGCGCGGCGCGCAAAGCAGACTCGAACATTCGTTCATTGAAATGCAGCGCGCGAAATCAATACCAGACGGCACGGAACGGAGTGTCCGATCTTCATCGCCGTTAACTTGTTCGCGACACCGGCCTTAAGATCATGATGAGAGTCACATAGTCAATGAGGTGACTTGTGATAGACAAGCGTGTCGCAGAAAACAATGAATTCCTGCGCGTATTTCGGGGAGGAAGAAAATTCATGTCAACCGGCGCGGTCCCAGTCGCCAAGTCGGAGCAAGTCAGACTCTTGGTCGCCAGTCCCGATCCTCTTTTTCGAAAGCTGTTCACCGCATCTGCCATCGACGCGCATGAGTGCGTCGAGGAAGCATCGAGCGGCGCTCATGCTCTCTCCAAACTCGAGTCCATACCTTTCGACGTGCTTGTGCTCGACCGCCACCTGCCGGATTTGGACTCGCAGGAAATCGCTCACATGGCTCGGCGCCGCTTTGCCGGTTTGGATGTTCGTGTCGTTGACTCTCGAGCAGGAGCGGAAATGGTGTCCGCGGAATTTTCCAGCGCGTCCATCCCGAAAAGAACTGCGCCGCCCAAGCCGACCATCGTCGAGACGCCGATCGATCATTCGAGCCCGCTTCCCGGAATGGTTGGCAAGACGCGCGTGATGCAGCAAGTGTATCGACTGGCGCAATTGGTCGCACCTCGCGACACGAGCGTGCTCATCACAGGCGAGACGGGCACGGGAAAAGAGCTGGTAGCACGGGCGATTCATGAGGTCAGCTCGCGCTCTCGCGGCCCATTTGTCGTCGTGAACTCGGCGGCGATTCCCGAATCGTTGCTCGAAGCCGAGCTGTTCGGACACGCGCGCGGGGCCTTCACCGGCGCCGTGCAAACGCGAGTCGGACGAATTCACATGGCTCACGAAGGAACGCTCTTTCTGGACGAAATCGGCGATCTGCCTTTGAGCATGCAGGCGAAATTATTGCGATTCCTCCAAGACGGCGAGGTGCAGCGGCTCGGAAGCTCCGAAGTCTTTCGCGTCGATGTTCGCGTGATTTGCGCGACAAACGTGAAGCTGCTGGATTACGTCAAACAAAAACTGTTTCGCCAGGATCTCTATTACCGTATCGCGGTCTTCCCGATCGAGCTCCCGCCGTTGCGCGAGCGGACGGAAGACATCGGCCTGTTGGCGGAGCGCTTCTTGGCCGATTTGTGCCGGAGGGCCAGCGTGCCTCCCAAAAAACTCTCCGCTTCTTCCGTGGCGTTCTTGCGCCAGGCCCAGTGGCCCGGCAACGTGCGCGAACTTCAACACGCGGTCGAGCGCGCCTTTATTATGGCCGGCGAGGAAGCAAATCTGCACGTCGAGCATTTCAGCCGCACTGACGACCCGGTACACTTTAGAGAAATCTAAGAATTCAGCGCTCGTCTTGGCATCCTCCGTGCACAGTACGCGCCGGGATGCCTAAATTGCCTATCGCCCGGCAAAATCTCCTGCCCGCAAAACAAGCGGCGGATCGCGCTGCCGATCGCAAGTCGCTGGCTCATGCGTTCCGGACGTTTACGCGCGTGGCCGGATCTCTCGAGAAGTCCTACGCTCAGCTCCAGAGTGAGGTAGCGCGTCTTCGCCAGGAACTCGAGTCCGCCAACGCGGAGCTTTCTCGCAAGGTCGAAGAGAACTCCAGGGTTCGCGCTTTTCTGACTCGAGTCCTCGAGGGCCTGCCTTGCGGCGTGGTCGTGACAAATTCTCACCGCCTGCCGCGGATGGTGAACCCCGAAGCGCGGCGACTGCTTCATCTCGACACTGCGTGGACGGCGGGAGAAGACGCCGAATGCCCGTCACAGCTGAGAGATCTGCTTTCTGCTGCCACGCCCGCTAGCTTTTCCACCGAGCAGGAATGGGAGTTCGAGTCACCAACCGGGAGCCGGACCATCGGAATTTCCGGCGCCCAAGTGGAAGACTCGACGGACGATCAGTCGCAAACAATCTGGATCATCCGCGACATCAGCGATCAAAAGCGGCTGGCGGCGGAGCGAGAGGCGGCTCGCCGCGCCCATGCATTGGCTGAAATCGCCGCCGTACTTGCGCACGAGATTCGCAATCCGCTAGCGAGCATGGAATTGTTCGCGGGTTTGCTCGCTGACGCCACAACCCAGGTTTCGGAATCGCGCGAGTGGGTGACTCACCTCCAAGCGGGATTGCGCTTGCTCTCGGCGACCGTCAACAACGTCCTTCAGTTTCACAGTCAGCCTCGCGAAGAGCTTCTCCCCACCAATATCGACCGCCTTTTGTGCGAGACGGCGGGATTTCTGGGGCCGCTCGCACGCCAGCGCGGGTTGGAAATCGCAATTCACAACTCCATCGAGGATGTTGAAGTTCTTGCCGACGCCCAGCGATTGCAGCAGGTCTTCTTCAATCTCGCCGTCAACGCCTTTCGTGCGATGAAACAAGAAGGCACATTGACGATTCGCGTCGGGTGGGCGGAAAACTCCCCAGAGCCGACCGTCCGGCTCGACTTCGACGATCAAGGGTGCGGGATTGAATCTGCACATCTGGACAAGATTTTCGAACCGGGATTTACGACCAAGGCAGGAAGCCCGGGGTTGGGCCTGTCAGTATGCCGGAAAGTGATCGAGCAACACGGCGGAAGCATCTGCGTGGAAAGCAGCACGCAGCACGGAACCACGTTTTCGATTTTCTTGCCTCTATCGGGAGGGACTGAATGAGTCACGTGTTAGTCGTAGATGACGAAGCCTCAATGTGCCGGGCACTCGACGCCAACTTCCGGCGCAGCGGCTGGCAGGTGACGACGGCGACCGGAGTTGCGGACGCCCTTGCGAAATTCCGCCATGCGCCGTGCGGTCTCGTCGTCACGGACATGCGCATGGGGGACGGAGACGGCCTGGCCGTTCTGCAAGGTGTTCGTCAGGTATCGCCGGAGACGGCCGTGATTTTTCTAACGGCGTACGGCAACGTGCCCGAAGCGGTGACCGCCATGCGCGAAGGCGCATGCGATTACATCATGAAGCCGGTTTCCTTCGATCAACTTGAGCAAACCGCTCAGCGGATTCTAGGCCGCACGCCCGACGAGTTTGGCCAGCAGGAGCCAGACTTCGTTGGGGAGTCGCCCGTGTTTCGGGATTTAGTCGCCAAGGCCAGGCATGTGGCGCAAACCGATGCGGATATCTTGATTGAAGCGGAAAGCGGGACGGGCAAGGAGTTGCTCGCACGGCTGATTCATCGCGCCAGCCCTCGCGCCGCAAAACCGTTCGTTGCTGTGAACTGCTCCGCGTTTCCGGAAAACCTGCTCGAGAGCGAGCTCTTCGGTCATGTGCGAGGGGCTTTCACGGGCGCAACGACAGCCAAGCCGGGAAAATTCCAGGTAGCCGACGGCGGCACGTTGCTGTTGGATGAGATTGGCGAAATGCCGCTGAGCCTTCAGCCAAAGATTCTCCGCGTTCTGCAAGAACGCGAGGTCGATCGGCTTGGCGACACACGGCCGGTGGCGTTCGATGCACGCGTAATCGCCACCACGAACCGCTCGTTGGTTTCGCAGATCGAAGCTGGGCTGTTCCGGTCGGATCTTTATTACCGGCTGAACGTGATTCCGTTTTCGATCCCTCCCTTGCGTGAACGGCGCGGAGACATTCTGGACCTCGCCGAACATTTCGTGCGCAAGTACGAATCGAAATCCCGCCGAGGGCAATTTCGGATTTCGACGGAATTGGCTGTCGCTCTGCGTGAATACGATTGGCCGGGCAATGTTCGAGAGTTGGCTAATTTCATTCGGAGAGGACTGGCACTGACGCATAGCACCACTCTCGGCATTGAGCTGTTCAGTTCAGTCGCCAGAGCGCAGTCACCGGCCCAAAGCGACCGGCCGAAACCAGGCGTCACGCTACAACACATGGAGCGGCAACTTCTCGAAGCGACGCTGGAAGCCACGAACGGCAACCGGACGCGCACCGCGGAGATGATGGGCGTGAGCCTGCGCACCGTGCGAAACAAGATTCGCGAATACGGCTTGGCCCCGAAGGAGGCGGTATGAGCTTTCTCGACTCACCCGGAACGAACCTCTTAGCCCGGTATCTCGATTTGGCGGCAATGCGGCAATCGCTCATCACCAGCAACATCGCCAACGTGGATACGCCCGGATACCGAACCCGCGACATCGATTTTCACGGCGAACTCGAGCGTGCCCTTCAAGGCGATGCCTCGGACACGACGGAGCCGGTTGTGCGCGAGGTTCAGGGTCTGATCGCGCGCCCGGACGGCAACAACGTGAGCATCGACCGCGAGAGCATGCTGCTGTCCGAGGTTCAGTTGCAATTCGGCGCCGCCGAACAACTGCTCAAATCCGATTTCAAGACGCTGAGCATGGCCATTAATGAAGGGAGTAGCGCATCATGAATCTATTCAAGGTTCTGGACATTAGTGGTTCTGCTCTTCTTGCGGAGCGCCAACGCGCGGAAGTCGTTGCAAGCAACATGGCGAATGCCGAAAGCACGCATACGGCCGATGGTGGACCGTACAAGCGCATGCACGTCGTCTTCGGCGCGCACCCGATGCAGACGCACGGCTTCGCAATGACGCTCGCGTCGTTCACCGACATGAATGCGGAAGGCGTCCGAGTTGACCGCGTCGTGCAGGACGGCGCGCCGCCGATTCGCCGCTTTGAACCGGGCCATCCGGACGCGGACGCCGATGGCTACGTTTCCTATCCCGCCATCAATCCGGTGGAGGAACTGGTCAACCTGATGGGCGCCGCTCGCGCATATCAGCTCAACGCGTCGGCGGTGCAGAGCACGAAGAACATGATCCAGGCATCGATCGACATCATCAAGTCGTAACGAGCGCGGAGGAGAAAGCGTATGACGAATCCAATCCAAGGACTGCCTCAGCCCAATGTTGACTTTGGATCCTCCATTGGCACGGAGCAGAAAGGTGGTTCGGAGTTCCTTGACGCGCTTCGAAGCGCGGTGGGTCAGGTCAAGGATCTCCAGTCCCAGGCGGACACGCAGGTCGCGGGCATGCTGAACGGCGACGGCCAGGACGTGCATTCGGCGATGATTGCGGTCGAGAAAGCCAACCTATCTTTCGAGTTGATGTTGCAGGTTCGCAACAAGATTGTCTCGGCCTATCAGGAAATTTCACGAATTCCCTTCTAGGGGCGCTGCGAGGATGTTGATCGGCTCACGCGGCAGAGCGGCTGGATCGGGGTTGTGAAGAGAGGTAGCGGCAAGAAATCGGTGAAGCGATTGAATCGTTTCACCGTCAACGGACGAAACACATGGAAAAGCTCCAAAAACAGATTTTGGCGTTCGTCAAAGGGCTTACCAACACACAGATCGCACTGCTGGTGGGCAGCGTCGCTCTCGTAGGCGCAACGATCTGGATCTTCGTCCGCTTGCTCGGCGGAGCGGACTACAAGCCGCTTTACACCGGGCTGGCGTCTGCTGACGCCCAAGCTCTCACCCAGCGGCTGGCTTCGCAAAATATCGACTCTCAAGTTTCAAGTGACGGCACAACTGTGCTCGTGCCTTCCGATCAGATCGATAAGGCGCGGCTCGATGTCGCCTCGCAGGGACCGCTCAGCAGCGGGCGGATGGGCTTCGAACTCTTCGACAAGCCCAACTGGTCCGGCAGCGACTTTTCCGAAAAAGTGAATTACCAGCGCGCCCTCGAAACCGAACTCGAACGCACCATTCAGACGATGAATGGAGTGGAAGCGGTCCGCGTGCACCTTGTGCTGCCCCACGACTCTCTTTTCACCGAAAGAGAGCGTCCCGCGAAAGCGGCCGTGTTGCTGAAGCTCCGCGGCATGCGCATGTCCGATCAAGTCGCCGGCTCGGTCAAGAACCTTGTCTCCAGCGCCTGGGACGACCTATCTCCTGAGAACGTCACTGTGATCACCGCCGACGGCCAAATGCCCGGCGGTTCGCACGACGAATCCGGGGACGGCTCGGGTGCCATGGCGGATCTCGAAACGACGATGGCGGAAAGAGTCGTGCAAGTGCTTACGCCGATTGTGGGCGCCGATCACGTAAAATCGAGCGTAACAATCGAATACGATCCGACGTCTGGCGAGAGCACGCAGGATGTCTACGATCCGGCGGCAAGCGCGGTGCTCACGTCTCAGATATCCCACGAAAGCGCCGACGGATTGGAGCCTTCCGGCATACCTGGCACGGCGAGCAACGCTCCCAACAGCCCGCCATCCGGCGCAGCGGCAAATCAAACCAACATCGATCAATCGACGCAGGGAATCCACACCGAGAGCAAGACGTTTGCAGTGAGCCACACGGTCCGCCACTTGCTCGAGCCTGCGGGCAGGATCAAGCGCGTCGCCGCTGCGGTGTTGGTTGATGACGTAGTCGAGGCCAAGGATGAAAACGGCAAAACTTCCGAGGCGCGCCGCAAACGAACTCCCGAAGAAATGAAACAAATCGAAGACCTCTCGAAGGCGGCCATCGGATGGGATGGAGGCCGCGGCGACCAAATTTCCGTGCAGAACGTGTCCTTTCGCGCTCCGCAAATAGAAAAGATTGAGCCGCCTTCTCTTCCCGACCGAGTGCGCATCGTGACCGAACGGTGGACCGGCTTGCTCCGTTACGCGGCTGTATTTGTTCTGTTCGTGCTCGTCTACTTCCTGATTCTCAACCCGGTCAAGAGCCGCGTATTGACAGCCATCGAAGCAGCCGGGGCGCGTGCTCCCGCTGAAAGAGAGCGAGCCTTGGCCGCCGAAGCTGGGGCGGCTTCTGCGGAACTATACGGGGGCGATCAGGCCACGCTCTCCGGGGCCGCCGGAGCTCAGGCACAGCTTCAACGGGCAAACGCGCTCAAGCAACAAATTGTCACGAGAGTGAAGACTGATCCGGCAAGCGCGACGCGGCCGGTCCAGGGCTGGTTGCGCGACGGAGTTCAAACGTGAGCGCTAGCCCTCGGTCATCCCTGAGCGGGACGCGAAAGGCGGCGGTGTTGCTGGCTTTACTCGGCGACGACGTCTCCACCGAGATATGCAAACATCTCGGAAAGGACGAATTGCGTTTGCTGGCACAGGAGATTTCCGAACTCGACGACATATCTCCCGAGATGGCTGCGGAGGTATTGCAGGAATATCACAGCTTGACCGCGTCGCCGGCTTCCGTCGGGAAGGGGGGCCCTGATTATGCCGCGCGGCTTGTCGTCAAGACGCTCGGCGACGAAGGATCCCGCCCCTTGGTTCAAAACGTGATTCGCGCCAGGGAAAATACGACGCAGAACCTCGAAGCCCTCGAAAAAGCCGACCCGAAGCAATTGGCCAAGTTTCTTCTGGAAGAGCATCCACAAACCATCGCTTTAATTCTCGCCCATCTGCGGCCAAACGTTGCCAAGGCTGTCCTGATGGTGTTGCCCGAGGATGTCCGCGCGCAGTCGATCAAGCGCCTGGCCCAGATGCACAATTTCTCTCCAGAGATTGTGAACAGAATATCCGGTGTGCTTTGCCGCAAGCTCCAATCGCTCGGCGAGCAGGATCGCCGCGCGTACGGCGGCGTGAAAGCCGTGGCGGATCTCTTGAATCGGCTTGACGGCAAGGTCACGACCAGCATCCTCGAAACAATCGAAAAGGATAGCGACAGTCTCGCATTGTCGATTCGCAATCAGATGTTCACGTTCGAAGACTTCGCCGAAGTTCCGGAGGCAGGTCTTCGCGAGCTGCTTTCCCATGTCGACAAGAAAACGCTTGCAACGTCGCTCAAGAGCGCCTCCGACAAGCTCCGAGACCGCATCTTTGGCTGCATGTCTTCCCGTGCCGTGGAGATGATGAAGGAGGATATGGAGGCACTGGGCCCGCTGCGTGCCAAAGATATTGCCCAGGCTCAAACCGAAATCATCGCAGCGGCGCGAAAGTTGGAGTCTGAGGGAAAGATGACTCTGAAGAACACCGAGGGAGAGGAAGCGTATGTCGTCTGAACCACCGAGAGGCGAGGAGTCGGTAACCCAATCCGCCGAACCATTCTTGTACGCGCCCGCCATTGGAGAGAATCCGAGCCGGCCGGGCAAGCCGTCTGCCCCGTTGCAGGATGCCGCAATAACCAACGGAGACCGCGCAAGCGGGCCCCAATTGGAACAACGCGCGTATGAAAAGGGTTTGGCCGAGGGAGAGGCCCGAGCTCGCGCACCCCTCGAGAAGCTTCTTGCGGAAGCAAGAGGCCAAGTCTCCGAGGCATTGCGTCAGTTCACGAGCCAGCGCGAGACCTACTTTGAAAAAGTTGAAAGCGAAATCGTTCAGTTGGCCTTGTCCATCGCGCGCAAAATCTTGCACCGCGAGAGTCAAATGGACCCGCTTCTGCTGACCGGCGTAGTTCGCGTCGCGCTAGAAAGTTTGGATCGCGAAACCAAGGTACGCCTCCGCACCAATCCAGAAGAGGTCCGGTTCTGGCGAGACTACTTTGTCAGAGCCGAAGACATTCGGCCCACTCCTGAGCTGATCGGCGATTCGTCTCTCGCCTTCGGATATTGCGTCCTGGAAACGGATCTCGGCAGCACACTCATCAGCTTCGAAACCCAGCTCAAGGAAATCGAACAGGGATTTCTGGACTTGCTCGGACAGCGGCCCCGGGTGAATGAATGACCCAGACCGGCCCACTCGCCCCTTTTTTCCGCCGGCTCGATGAATTCTCCACATTTCGATGGATGGGCCGCGTGACGAAGGTCGTCGATTATCTCGTCGAGTCCGAAGGGCCTTTTTGCTCGGTCGGCGAGGGTTGCGCCATCCTCACATCCGACGGCCGTACTCTCGCGGGCGAAATCGTGGGCTTTCGCGACAAACTCGTCCTCTCCATGCCGCTCGAACGCCCGATCGGAATCCGCTACGGCGATCGCATCGTGACTCGCGGCACGCAGCCGTCGCTGCGCGTCGGCCCGGGACTTCTTGGGCGCGTCATTGATGGCACCGGAAAGCCTCTCGATTCCAAAGGTCCCTACAGCGCCCGCGAGTACTGGACGCTCCGCGGCGACACGCCCCTACCGCTCGCGCGCGCGATGATTCGCGATCCCTTGGGCTGCGGAATCCGCGCGATTGACGGAATGCTGACCTGCGGCCGCGGCCAGCGCATGGGCATCTTCGGCGGCAGCGGAGTTGGCAAGAGCACGCTCGTCGGAATGATGACCCGCGGCACGTCGGCCGATATGACAGTGTTGGCGCTCGTCGGCGAGCGCGGCCGCGAAGCGCGCGAGTTCCTTGAAGAAGCGATCGGAGAGGAAGGCCTCGCTCGATCCGTGATCGTGATATCGACATCTGACCAGCCGCCGCTCTCGCGTATTCGCGCGGCTTTGGCGGCTACGACGGTCGCTGAATACTTTGCCGCACAGGGCAAACACGTTCTGTTGGTCGTGGACTCGTTGACGCGCTTCGCGATGGCGCAGCGAGAAATCGGATTGGCCGCTGGCGAGCCGCCGACCGCAAAGGGCTACACACCGTCCGTCTTCACGCTCCTCGCACAGTTGCTTGAGCGCGCCGGGCATTTTGGCACTGGCAGTATTACCGGCTTCTATACGGTCTTGATGGAAGGAGACGATCAGCAAGACCCATTGGTCGATGCCGTGCGCGCCATTCTTGATGGACACATCATTCTCGACCGCCGCCTGAGTGCACAGGGACACTACCCGCCAATTTCGGTGCTGGATAGCCTCAGCAGGTTGATGCCCGCCGTGTGCGAGCCGGAGCATCTTACAAAAGCGCGCCGCCTTCGAACTTTGCTTGCGTCGTACGCTGCGTCCGAAGACCTCATCCGCGTCGGAGCATATCAAAAAGGCGCCGACCCTACGTTGGACCAGGCGGTAGCGGCGCTGCCCGAAATCACGACGTTTCTCCAGCAGAGAAAAGATGACCGCACCGCGATCGACCAGGCGATTCAGGTTCTGCTCGCTCTGCCGGGATAAGATCGATGGCATTTCACTTCTCGCTGAGAGCCTTGTTACGACTGCGCGAAAGCGTGGAAAAAGCCGAGTTGCAGCGCCTTCGAATCATTGCTGCACAGGCGATTCAACTGCGGATCGAGATTGAATCGCTGGATGGCGAAATCCAGGAGAGGCGGCGCGATCTTCTCGAACAGGCAGCCGCCGGAATCTCCGGCGCTGAACTTCACCTGGCGGCACTCAGTGAAGCCGCCGGTCAGCAACGCCGCACAGAAATGTTGACGAAGCTTCGCGAACTCGAACAGGCCAGGAAAAAACAGCAAATTCGATACACGGAGGCGCGTCAGCAGCGCGAGATTCTATCCAATCTTCGGGAGCGACAGCTTTCCGTATATCTGCGCGAGCAGGCCCGGCGCGAGCAGCAAAGTGTTGACGAGCTTTTCTTGATCCGCCGCAGCCATAAGGCACGCAATTGATTCGTTCACAGAAAAAACGGAAGGGCGGGGTCTTAACCCCGCCGTAAGCGTCACAACGTCAAAAGGGCTTTAGCCCCTGAAGCCATTCTTTCGCGTCGTGTAAAGCAGCCACGCAAACATTGGCTGAGAATGCGTGCCACGCTTTCGCTCGGCCTTAGTGCAGGGGAGACGTGTTCATTGTTGCCCAGTACCGTCGGCAACGCTTTCCCGGTTGTTCGGACGCCCGTTTCGGCAATTTCCTAAATTACTTGAGCTCCTCCGCTATCGCCTTAATTCTCAGATAGTTATCCAAGCACGAAGCTCCCGCCCAAGCCCGCTGAACTTTGGTTACGCGGATGCATTCCCTCTGTTCGGTTCGAACTAGACATATGCCCAATGGAACGAGCGCAGCACCAATCGCGGGCGGTGATCTCGCCCCCGCTATGGCGAATACAGACATGCTGATGCCAACACGGACTGATCGCACCAAGAGTTTAATTCCGGGCTTCGCTCAGGTCCTCGAATCGTCATTCGAGAGCACAGGGCACATGGGAGACTCGCGCGCCTCAAAACTAATGGTGCCGGCCAAACTGCGCAGCGCATCCTCTTCCGATCATCCATCGAGCAGTACCAACTGGACTGCCACGCAATTGCCCCAGCCGGTCGTTTCCACCCAGCCCCAAATCGCCTACGGATTCAGTCCGACCACCATCACGACGCTAGCCACCGCAAACAGCGATGGTTCAGTAGCGCAGCCTGCGGCGACTGAACAGGAAAGTGTCACGACACTATCGGCCTCAGCGCCGGCTACATTCGCGAACCAAATTTCGGATCTTCAAAGCGCGGAGTCGGTCGCGCCAAGTCTCGGCCCCGGCGCAGCAACGACGTTTGCTCCATCGATGCCCTCGCCTTCAGTCCAGCAGCAAAATGTCTCATCGATCCACGGCGGAACCGTCCCGTCCACCGCGCCCAATCAAACGGCGCAGAGTCTGGCGGGTTCGCCACTGACTGAACCCAGCGTTTCGCCCGGCCCCACGGCGTCGAGTCAGCCGGCATCCACGGATGCCGCATCGATTCCGGCAGTGCCGTTCATCGCACCGTCCTTTTTGCAGCAGGCGCCGCCGATCTCACAGGGCTGGACTGCAGACCACGCGCAAACAAGTGTGACGGGAGTTTCGACGCCGAAAACCGGCCCTACGCAGGCCGTGATTTCCCAGATAGATCTTTCCACTCCAGATGCGATGACCTCACCTTTGCAAACTGCGCCGAGCACGATGGCGGCACCTGCCCGCGATCCAAGCATCCGGCAGCATGGGCTTTCCGCGCAGAACTCGCTGGGCAAATCGGTGACCGATGTGTCGGCTGTGGCGCGAGTAGCAGCCTCGCAGCAGTCCGCAGCTCCCGTCCCAACCGCGACGGGAAGCTCGAACACTCAGAGCGTCGAGCCGCCGAGTTTTTTTTCAATTTCCCTTCCTGCCAATCTCGCTTCGAGCGTCTCGGCGACTTGGCACAGTACGTCAACGCAAGCTGCCACCCAGCCAGCTCCGGCTATCCTCGGCACCGATAACACTGAGCCTCTGACTGCGACAAACAAAATTGTGGTCGACACTCCCGTGGCCTCACCGCCGACGGCCGAGTCAACACCTAACGAGCATTCGAGCACGCCGAATCTGCAACCGGATGCGCCTTTCGTCGGGCCCGACATTTCGGCCTCCGGCTATGCCACATACGATGCCGCGTCCTCCGCGCAAGCGATTCCGTTGGCCGCCCCCGCGCAGGATCCTGCCGATCCAACGACAACAGCGACGACGCCCACGCAAGGTCCGGCCGTCAGCCGCGATCAATCTTCAGAGACAGCGGCAATCGTGGACATGTGGACCAAGCAGGGTGCGCAGGTCGCGGTGACGGGACTCTCGTCATCGAGCGTCGACAATTCGAAGAGCAGCGAATCACAGACAGTTCCGTTTGCGTCGAGCTCGGCGATCTCACCTTTGCAAGCAGCGCAGGGCGCCATCGCTGCTTCTGTCTTTGATCCAAGCCCCCGCCAGCAAAAGTTGCCAACTGAAAATTCGGTAGGCAAAGCCAAAGTTGACACGACCGCGGCTCCCGCAGTGGCAGCGCCGCGGCAATTCGCCATCTCAAACGCAATCGCGACCGGAAGCCCAAGGATTCAAAGTCTCGCGCCGCCAGCGTCCGTTACGGCTTCTCTTCCCTCAATGCCGGTCTCGAGCGTCCCGGCGTCTTGGGATAACACGACAGCACTCAATTCCACGACATCACCTTCGGCAAATTTCGTCAACGGCGATTCTTCGACGCCGACTCTGACGGACAAAACCGCGCCAGGCTATCCCGCGGACCTAAGCCAACCCGCAGATTCGGGAACAGATCAGAACTCGCATCAGACGAACTCCCAACCGGGCGCGCCGGCAGTGAGCCCTGAACTTTTTGCACCGGCTCCTGCCGCAAGCGACGTTCCGGCCTCGACCCAGACCGTTTGCCTGACGTCCGCGCTCAGGCCAGAGCCAAGCAGTTCTGCGCCAAGCGGCGCATCGCTCAGCCCTAGCGGCGCAGCCGGTGACGCGCAACTGCCCAGCGCAGTTGTTGTGCACCGGGCGGCCGAAGCGGCCGAATTGTCGACCGGCCTGCAGGCCTGGAATGGTGGCGACAACGCGCAGACGCGCATGGTGCAGTCGGCGCGCCTCGCCGGAAATGCCGGTGAATCCGAGATGAACATCGCGCTGCGCGCGGATGCTCTCGGCGCTGTCGAATTGCGTGCGCACGTAACTGGCGACCTCGTGGGCGCCTCGATCAGCGTCGAACGGCATGATGCCCACGCGCTACTTTCCAACGATCTGGGAACTCTGCATCAAGCTTTGAATGACCGCCAGCTTCGCGTCGGAGACGTAAAGGTATTCCAGGGCGGGCTCGGATCAGACGCGACCGCCGCGGACGGCCAGTCTTCCCAGCGGCGGGAAACGGCTCCACAACGCGCGTCATCTGCAAACTGGACGTCCGCGCACTCAGCGGCATCGGCGGATTCTACGGCGTTCGCGGATATCCCGGATGCCAACATATTTTTCGATTCGAACGGCAGGCTTAGCGTGCGGGCATGACACCCGCCGCAAAAGGAGAAACAATATGACCTCCCCCAGTCCACTCACGGGCGCCACACAGTCGCCCGCGTCCGCAAATGCTTCCTCGAACTCAAACTCGAACAACTCTCTCGCGGATCCGACAACTTTCATCACTCTGTTGACCACGCAGTTGCAGGCGCAGGATCCCCTCGATCCGATGTCACCCTCGGAGATGGTGGACCAGCTCACGCAGGTCAACTCTCTCCAGCAGTTGATGCAGATCCAGCAGGACCTTCAGACCATGCTCGGTGGCTCTTCGGCAACGACTCAGACAACTCAGGCAAACGGGGTGCAATCCGGGACCTAAGACTCGGTTTCACAAACAAACTCGGCGGGCAATAGGCTCGCGAATACTCAATAGGAGGATTCACATGGGAGCTTTCTCAGTAGCACTTTCGGGACTTAACGCCAGTTCGCAGGCGCTGTCGGTCATTTCCAACAACCTGGCGAATATGAACACGGTCGGGTTCAAATCTGCCGACGCGAACTTTCAGGATTTGTTCTATCAGCAGATCGGAACCAGCGGAAACGACAATCCAGAACAGGTCGGCGAAGGCGTTCAGATCGGCTCGGTGGAGTCGCAATTTACACAAGGGAGTATTCAATCCACCGGAGTGCCCACCGATGTGGCAATTCAAGGATCGGGCTTCTTCGTGGTCAACCAGGGCGGAACGCAACAGTTCACACGGGCGGGCAACTTTTCGATTGGGGCCAACGGGGACTTGATGACGGCTGCGGGCGGACAGGTGATGGGCTACGGTGCCGTCAATGGCGTCGTAAACTCGAATTCGACAATCGCTCCGATCGTAATTCCCTCCGGCTTGGTCATTCCGCCGAAGGCCTCGACTGAGTTCTCGGTCGCGTTGACGCTGGACTCCGACGGCGGCCTTGCAACAGCAGCAGCCGCCCAGCAGACCGGCACGGGAATCGCCCCGGCCACCGTCCTGAAGACCGGCAGCACGCTCAATTTCACCGACGGAACGAACAACTTCGCGTTCACGTCAGTGGCTGGCAACACTTTGAATACCGTGCTCGCGGCCATCAACGCCAATCCGAACTTTACTGCCAGCCTTTCCGGGAACTCGCTCGTGATCACCGCCAAGAACGGCCAGGCTATAAATTTCTCCGCGAACACGCTGACCGACACTACTGGCGCCGAAGCGGAAACCTTTGCGACGTCGGGAACCGCTGCTCAGGCGGGGTCCTTCAGCACGCCAGTCACCGTGTACGACGCCCTCGGCGCCACTCACGTGCTCACCGCCAACTTCACCAAAACCGCCGCGAATACCTGGAACTACACGCTGACGCTGCCGGCGGCCGACCTCGGTCAGACGGGCGGCCCGGTAACAGTCAACAGTGGCACGCTCACGTTCAACGGTAACGGACAGCTTGTCACGCCGGCAGCCAACGTCCCGGTCGCCATCACGGGCCTGGCCGACGGCGCAAGCGCACTCAATCTGACCTGGAACCTGTTCAACGCGAACGGATCGCCAAACATTTCCCAGGTCTCAGGCGCATCCGCAGCATCGTCCACTGAGACGGACGGCTATTCCAGCGGTGCCCTGCAAACGATCTCCATAGGCAGCGATGGCACCATCGACGGCATCTTCAGCAACGGCCAGACGCTGGCTGTGGGACAGATTGCGCTGGCCTCGTTCGCCAACTTGCAAGGCCTGATGAGCACTGGCTCGAACAACTACGAGGCTACTCTAGCCTCTGGACAGCCGACGATCGGTGCTCCGGAGACCGGTAGCCTAGGATCCATCACAGGCAGCTCGCTCGAGCAATCCAACGTGGACATTGCGACTGAGTTCTCGAACCTGATCATTGCTCAGCGCGACTACCAGGCGAACGCCCAAACAGTCACAACCCTTGACCAAGTGTCGCAATACGCGGACAACATGATCGCAAACGGATAGTCTGAGTAAAGCCTCGGTCAGCACGATCCGCCCTCGCGCCGCGAACGCGAGGGCGGGTCGGCATTATTCTAAACGCTCTCTAATGAGAGGCGCCCGATCTCCGCGCGCCACAGATTCGCGCCACTTAAGGATCGCCCGCTCTTGCTTTCGCGAGCGCCCTCAACGTCCGTGTTTTCTTAGCTCTCCGAAGTGTGTACTGAATCCTCAGAAGATTTTCGCAATCGCTGTGGTTCGGCGCGTGAATTGCAATTTGTCTTTTCGCAATGGCGGAAGAACCCAAAAGCACCCCCAATCCGGCCGCTCCGGCACTCAAGAAGAAGTCGTCTGCGCTTGTTGTCATCGTAGGCGTTCTCGTCTTTCTTCTCGGAGGTGGCGGAGCGGCTTGGTACTACCTGCACCACGACGCCAAACCCGCTGAGGCAGCTGCGGCGGAAAAAACTCCTGAGTTCACCATCCATCTCGAGACGTTCACGGTGAATCTCGCCGACCCGGAGGAGAGCCACTTCCTCCGAATCACCATCGATCTCGGTCTCGGCCATCCTCCCAAGGGAGCAGCCGAAAGAGGGGTCGGCGATTTCCCGGTTGCGCGTGCGCGCGATGCGATTCTTTCCGTGCTTGCCATCGGCAAAGCTGACGTGTTGATGACGCCGGAAGGCAAGGCGCAGTTGAAGCACGACCTGATTCAAGCTCTCAACGAAAACGTGCCGGAATCCGACGTGCGCAACGTGTATTTCACCGAATTCCTGGTCCAACGGTAACCATGGCTACCGTTCTCGCGCTCCCAAAGTCGGAAGAGCCGGTCGCCCCGGAAGTTTCCTGGCGGGAAGCGGGCTGGTTGCCCTGCCAGTTGAGCATCGAAATCCCGGTTGCTGCCTTCACCGTCGGCGACTTGCTGAGCTTGGAAGTGAATTCGGTCGTGGATACTCGCACGCCGAGTTCCTCCGACGTGTTCGTGCGCGTGAACGGCGAGCTGGTGGCGCGCGCGGAACTCGAGATTGTCGGCGATCGCATCGCAGCCCGGATCACGGAGCTTGCATGAAAAGCGCCGCGGAACCGAGGGAGACTTCGATGATCAGCGCACCCGTACAGGACTCTTCGAGGCCGTTTGAACCGGTTGCGGCCTCACTCTGGGCCCGAATCGCCGCTTCGTTTTCGAAAATCCGCGTCACTCGCCGCCGCGCGCTGCGCTTGTGCGAGACCCTTTCGCTCGGAGAGAAGCGCCTCGTCGCCGTCGTCGAGTGCGACAATCAGCGCTTTTTGCTGGCTGCAACGCAGCAGAGCATTTCACTGCTGCAGCCTCTCGGTCCCGCAAAACCGGAAGAGAGTTCCGCGAAATAACGTCCATGAATCGTCTCCGCAAATTCGCAAAGGGTATCTTTTGGCTGATCGGACTCGTGCTCGCGGGCGGTGCCGTCGCGCCGGTGGGCGCCGCCGCTGCGCCACAAGGCGTTTCGATTCAGATTCCCGGATTCTCGATGCACGGCGATTCCACCTCGTGGACGATCGTCCTTCTACTCACGCTGCTGACGCTGCTGCCTGCCCTGCTGCTCTCGGTCACGCCATTCGTTCGCATCCTGGTGGTATTTCACTTTCTCCGCCAGGCCCTGGGTACGCAGACCGCGCCATCGAACCAGACATTGATCGGACTATCTCTCTTCCTGACGTACTTCCTGATGCAGCCGGTGGCTATGGCCGTGAATCAGCAGGCCCTCGTTCCATTGGAGAATGGCTCGATCACGACGTGGGAAGCGCTCGACCGTGGATCGGTGCCTCTTCGGCAATACATGCTGCAGTACACGCGCGAGAAGGACCTGGCGCTGTTCGTCGACATGGCCCACGAGCCCCGGCCAAAGCAGCCGGACGATCTCGCCATGCGCGTCGTGATCCCAGCCTACATTCTTTCGGAGCTCAAGACCGGATTTCAAATTGGCGCGATTCTCTTTCTGCCGTTTCTGGTAATCGACATGGTCACGGCGTCTGTGACCACCTCGATCGGAATGATGCAATTGCCCCCGGTCGTTATCTCGACGCCGTTGAAGATTCTGCTGTTTGTCGTGGCGGACGGCTGGAACCTCGTCGTCGGGTCGATGTTGAAGAGTTTTCACTGAGGATTTTGAATGACGCCGGAACAAGTCATCGCCATCACGCGCCACACATTGGAGACAGCGCTCTGGGTCGCAGCTCCGATTCTGCTTTCAGCAACCGTGGTCAGCCTGCTGATCAATATCGGGCAGGTGATGACGTCCATTCAGGACCCCACCGTTACCACCGTGCCGCGCCTCGCCGCGGTGGGAGGCATTCTCTTTTTCCTGATGCCCTGGATGCTTCACTACCTTGTGGGTTTCACGATCGGCCTGTTGGGTGATTTTCGCGCGTTTACGCGCTGAGGGAGCGTACGAATCGTGTCTCCGTTGCTGGAACACTTTCTTCTGCACGCCCTGCCGATCGGCTTGCGAGCCGGCGGGATCATGACGTTTGCGCCATTTTTCGGCAGCGACGCGATACCGGCGCGTGTAAAAGCAGGCTTCACGCTGGTTCTGACCGCAATGCTGTATGGCATCTGCCCTGTCCCCGAAATGCAGCTGAGTATCTCCGGCTGGACGCGAATGGCTGTCAGCGAGGCCGCGGTCGGCTTGATGATGGGCCTTTCGGTGCAATTGGTATTCGAGGGCATGCAAATCGCCGGGCAACTCGCCGGAGCGCAGCTTGGTTTTTCTCTCGCGGCAATCATCGACCCGCTGACGAACATCGACACGCCGGTCCTCTCGGTCTTTCACCAAACGGTGGCCATGCTGATTTTTCTTCAGCTCAACGTCCACCACTGGCTTCTGCGAGGCATCGTCAAAAGCTTTGACTATCTGCCCGTTGGCACTGCGATGGTGACGCTCCCGACGCTGCAAGAGCTTTTCCGGGCAGCCGGCGCGATGTGGTTGATCGGCGTGCAAATCGCCGCTCCCATTTTGATCGCCACCTTGCTCCTGGATATCGCCATCGGATTTTTGAGTAAGGCATCGCCGCAGTTGCCTGCCCTGTTCATCGGCATCTCGGCGAAAAGCTTGATCGGCTACATGGTGCTGGCCGCGTCCGCCGCACTCTGGCCGAAGCTGTTGGAAGGGCAATTCACGAATGCGCTGGGATGGAGCGAACACTTGCTCCGTCTGGCGCACTAATCGGACACGATCGTGGCTGCTGAGAACAAATCAGAAAAACCGACAGGCCATCGAAAGCAAAAGGCGCGCGAGAAGGGCCAGGTCTCGCGCTCACGCGATCTGGTGACGGCGCTGACGCTTCTCAGCGTCACTTTGATGCTCGCGTGGCAGCCGGAAATCTGGGTCGGCCGCTGGCGCGATCTGTTCACCCGGCTGCTGAGCACTAGCAATGCCAGCGAGATCGGCCTGGGCACTCCCATCCTTTCCTGGACCGCGCTCGCGGTGGCTCAGTGGATCGCGCCCGTGCTGTGTCTGGCGCTGGGTGTCGCAGTGCTTTCGAACGGAATGCAGGGCGGTTTTGTTTTCGCTCCGGAGGCGTTCAAGCCTAACTGGGGCAGGATGAATCCCGCCACCAACATCGGCCACCTGTTTTCGTTTGCCGGGCTCAGCCGTGCGTTGCGCTCGCTCATTCCAAGCGGCGCGATTTTGTATCTGTTCGTCAGCATGTTCGAGCGCGAATTGCCGGAAATTACCCATATAAGTCGCTTTGGGCCGCGCGCGCTCTTCGGGCGGCTCGGTTCCCTGCTCTTCGAACTCGCCTGGAAGTGCGGACTCGTCATGCTCGCATGGTCGGGCGCGGACTATTTCTTCCAGCGTTGGAACCACGATCGCTCGCTGAGGATGACCAAGCAAGAGGTGAAACAGGAGTTGAAGGACACGGACGGCAATCCGCTCATTCGTGGACGCATCCGCCGGCTGCGCCGCGCGTTCCTCCGCAAGGTGATCGCCGCGAATGTGGCAAGGGCCACCGCCGTGGTTACCAACCCGACGCACTACGCCGTGGCCCTCGAATATCGCCCTGAAACGATGGTCGCGCCCGTCGTCGTCGCCAAGGGTCGCAACCTTCTCGCGGAAAGAATCAAGCGAATCGCGCGATGGCACGAGATTCCCATTATTGAAAATCCGCCGCTCGCCCAGGCGCTCTACAAGGCGACCGACGTCGGTCAATCCATTCCGCCGAATCTCTACGCAGCAGTCGCAGAAATCCTGGCGTTCCTATATCGCGCGAAGATGCGAATGCAATCCGCGCGTCCGGCGGGAGTCTAGGGCGAATTCCCATGGCCACGGCAACCCAAGCTCAACCTCAACCGGCACGCGCGAACGGCAACGCCGGCGATTGGGTTATTCCGGTCGCAACTGTCTCGCTCGTTTTCATGATGCTGGTTCCGGTGCCGAGCATCGTGCTCGACTTGTTTTTGGCGACAAGCATCACTCTCGGAATCGTCGTGTTGCTGTCTGCCTTGTACATCCTGAAACCCGTTCAGTTCTCCGTCTTCCCGACCTTGCTCCTGTTTCTGACTCTGTTCCGAATCTCGCTCAACATTGCCAGCAGCCGCCGCATTCTTCTGCACGGCAACGAAGGAGCGGCGGCAGCGGGCCACGTCATCGAGGCGTTCGGGCAATTCGTCGTGGGCGGCAACTACGTCGTCGGCTTTGTGATCTTTCTGGCGTTAATCGCGATCCAGTATCTCGTCATCAACCACGGCGCGGTTCGCACCGCCGAAGTGGCCGCACGATTCACGTTGGACGCCCTGCCTGGAAAGCAGATGGCGATCGATGCGGACATGAATGCGGGCCTCATTGATGAGGCGCAGGCGCGTGCGCGGCGCGAACTGATCGCGCGCGAGGCGGAGTTTTACGGCGCGATGGACGGCGCGGCTCGTTTCAGCCAACGCGATGCCCTGGCCACGATCCTGATCACCGCCATAAATATCGTGGCTGGCTTCCTGATCGGCGTCTTTCAACTGCACATTCCCTTCGATCAGGCGCTCAAAACATACACGGTTTTGACCGTCGGTGACGGCCTCGTCACCATGATTCCCTCGCTGCTCGTTTCGGTGGCTGGCGGCATGGTCGTTACGCGGACATCCACGGATTCAACCGTCGGAGTCGAGTTGGGCCGCCAGCTCTTCAGCAAGAAACTGCCTCTTCGCATCGCCGCGGGAGTCATGGCCCTGCTGGGCCTGATTCCCGGACTTCCGAAGCTCTCATTCTTTCTGCTCGCCGCCATTGCGTTCTACCTTTCCTCGCGCGCGTCCGAGCGCACCGCCAAAGTTGCGCAGGAAGCTGCAGCAACCAAAAAAGATACGAAGGCCGGCGCGCAACAGCAGATCGAACAGTTGCTCAAGCTCGACGAGCTCGGCCTGGAAGTTGGATATGCGCTGGTGCCGCTGGTTGACCAGGCACAGGGCGGGCAGTTGCTCCAGCGCATTCGTGCGCTTCGGCGCCATCTCGCCTTGCAACTCGGCTTTTTGGTTCCATCCATCCATATCACGGACAACATGAAGCTGAAGCCCCGCGAGTACGTCGTGCATCTGCGCGGAGTCGAAGTCGCTCGCTGGCAGATGTATCAAGACCGCGTCCTCGCCATCAGTTCGGAGCCGAACCCCGCGCCGCTGGATGGTTTTGAAACGCGCGAACCTGCGTTTGGCACACCCGCGAGATGGATCGCTCCCGGCTTGCAGGAACAGGCGATTGCCAAAGGTTATGTAGTGGTGGATCAGACGTCCGTTCTCGCCACGCACCTCGCCGAGATCGTGCGGCAGTTCGCGCATGAATTGCTGACGCGCCAGGAGGTGAAACGGCTGCTCGATGCCCTCGCAGAGACCCAGCCGAAACTGGTTGATGAGCTCGTCCCGCGCCTTCTGACGATGGGCGAAGTTCAAAAAGTGCTCCAGCAACTTCTGAGAGAGCAGGTCTCCATTCGAGACCTCACCACGATTCTCGAGGTGCTGATCGATACGGCTCCGTCGAACAAGTCGCAGGTCGCGCTGGTCGAAGCCACACGCCAGGCGCTTGGACGCTCGCTCGTTCAGCCGCTTCTCAGCGAAGACCGCAAGCTGAAAGTCATGACGCTCGATCCCACCATCGAACAGCAGATTCAGCGAAGTGTCGATCCGCAATTCGCCGGAGACAAAACGGCGCTCGCACAACCGTCTCCACTCCGGCGCGTACTCGAGAGTCTGCAGAAATCCGTGGGTGACCGGGTCGCGTTGAATTCCATGACGCTTTTGTGCAACAGCCCGGCGCGCTTTCACCTGCGCCGGCTGCTCGAGCCGTTCTTGCCAAGGATCGTCGTCCTGTCGCCGGCGGAGATTCCCGCGACAGTTTCAGTTCAGTCTCTAGGAGTCGTGCGATGAACGCCCAGCTGAAACTCCTGTTGCGTGAACGAGGACAACACTGCCGATGAACACCGAAACGAACGTCGAAAATCCGGGCGCGGGCATGAACGCCGCCGAACGAGAAAAGATCCTGCTCGAACATCTTCCCGAGGTTCGCTTCATCGCGCGCCGAATCCACGAAAGGCTTCCGGTCCAGGTCCCATTCGAGGACCTCGTGCACGCTGGAATCATTGGCTTGATGGAGGCGCTGGAGAGGTTCGATCCAAAGAAGCAAGTGCATCTTAAGACCTTCGCAAAATTCCGAATTCGCGGCGCCATCTTGGATAGCCTTCGGACCGTCGATTGGAGCCCTCGCAGTCTCCGCAAGCAGGCGCGCGCGATCGAAGGCGCATATCGCAGTCTCGCGGCGGAACTTGGCCGTTCGCCGTCCGAAGCAGAGCTTGCCACTCGAGTGGGCATGGGCCTCCTGGAATTTCAGCATCTCCTGGGCGAGTTGCACGGCCTCAACATGGGGAGCCTCCAGGCGCTCGCCAGCGACGACGTTGCCGAAGAAGACTCCTGCACGTATCAGCCAAACGGCCCCGAGGAAGACCCGTTCTTTCAATGCCTGCAATCGGAGCTGAGATCGCAGCTCGCCGAAGCGATGAACACGCTGGAAGAAAAGGAACGCCAGGTCGTTGGACTCTACTATTTCGACGAACTCACGATGAAGGAAGTCGGTGCGGTGCTCGGTGTCAGCGAGTCGCGCGTGTCGCAGATTCATTCTCTCGCGCTCGTTCGGCTGCGCACTCGCCTCGAGGAACTGCTGCAATCACGCGGAGCCGCAGCCAATCAACCCGGCGAAGCTCCGGTCGCATCGTTGCCATAGGAGAAATGGAATGGAAGAGATCCTCAACCAGGAACAGATCGGGGCGCTCCTGCAAAAGGCGCGGACTAGCACCTCGGCGGTAAAGCCAGCGGTTAAAGCCGATGGCAAGGACGGGGGCAAGGATAATGAGCAGGAGCAAAAAGCCTCCTCATTCGATCTGCGCCAATCCATGCAGCTCTCTCCCAGCCAGACTCGCAGCATCACCGCCGTCCAGGACTCTTTTGCGCGGGGGCTCGGCGACGCACTCAGCGCCTATCTGCGCGCCGGCTTCGAGGTGAAACTCGCATCGATCGAGCAGATCGCCTATTCGGAATTTATGAGCCGCCTGCCCGATCTCACGTATTTCGCTTCCCTGCGCATTCCTTCTCTCGGAGCCTGCGCGCTCCTGCAAGCCGATCTTCCGCTGATTCTGCAAATCGTCGACATGCTGCTGGGCGGCTCCGGGAAAGACCAGACGGAGGCCCGCGATCTCACCGAGATCGAAGAGGACGTTTTCGAGTCTGTCGCGCAATTGCTCTGCCGTGAACTGCGGTCGGCGTGGCGCGGCGTGCGCGAGATCGAGTTCGAATTCGACGAGCGCCACAAGGAGGCCCGCTCCGTGCGCCTCATGCCGGCCTCGGAAAAGGTATTGTCGGTGACGTTCGATGTCACCCTGATGGAAGCCCAGAGCAAATTCACCGTGGGTTTTCCGTCCGCTCTTTCTGCTTCCCTGCTCCGCGAAGCCGCCATCGAGATGCCTTTTTCCGAGCCGTCGAACTCACAGAAAGACCGTGCCCGCCTACAGGAAGTCTTGCTCAACAGCCGCTTCGAGACGGAATTGGTGCTCCCGCCCAGCCCGGTCTCCGTTCGCGAAGTGTTCAAGCTCCAGCCCGGCAGCGTGCTGGTCCTCGAAGTGCGCGCCACCGAACCGATTCATCTTAACGTCGCGGGGAAAAACATGTTCCTGGCCGCTCCCGTCGGATGCGGCTCGCAGCGCGGAGCGCAAGTCGAAAAGGTGCTTTCGATTGCCCCGGATAAGGACGGAAAGTAGCGTGAAGATCCTCGCGCCAAGTCCGGGTATCTCGCAATTCGTTGAGGGGTGGTGTCGCAGTTTTCTGCAGGTTCTCATGGAGGCAGGCCTGGCCGGCGTCTCGATCGAAAAGGTTGATGCCAAGAGCTGCGCCGGTGCGCTCGCTCAGATGAAGGAAAAGAAATACTGCGCGACGTTGAGCGGCAGTGGGCAGCTCAAGGGAACGATGAAGCTCGTCCTGTCCGAGCCGGAAGCGCTTCAGCTCAGCTTCGTGATGACGCCGGATGCCGCCAGCCGTGCGTCCCAACTCGATGACGCGCAACGCGGCGCGCTGACGGAATTAATCAGCCGCACGGCTGCAACTCTGACGTCGTCCCACTGGGTTCGGGGAGCAGCCAAACTCGAAATCATTCCCTCGGGTACGGAGAATGCGGAACCCGATTTGATCTGTGAAGGATTCCGTATCAGCGCGGAGAAGTTCAAACCGGTCACGATCGTTCTTGGACCGTCCACCGAACTTGCTCAATCGCTGATAGCCTTGGAAAAAGAATCTCCGGCCGTTAGTCCAGCCCAAAAAACTTCGGGAGCGTCCACAATGAGCGCAAGCCAAGCCGCAGGACCAAGTTCCAATCTTGATCTACTGTTCGACGTAAAGCTGGAAGCCACGATCCGTTTCGGCGGCCGCCAACTCTTGCTGCGCGACATCCTGTCGATGTCGGCCGGCTCCGTAATCGAACTCGACCGCCAGGTCGGTGAACCCGCCGAATTGCTCGTCGCGGGACGCCTTGTTGCCCGCGGTGAGGTCGTGGTCGTCGACGGCAAGTTCGGGTTGCGCGTTACGGAATTGTCGGGCGCCCCTCCGCAGGCCGAATTGCTGAAAGCGTAAGCCCAACCAGTCCCGTCGCGGCAAGCCCAGGGATAGGGCTGTCTCAATCCTCCCGGGACGGCGAAGAAAGTTCCCTATTTATCACCTTGCAACGGGCTAAAGCCTTCGTTCCAACTGCCGATGAAGCTCATGAGGCGCACGCAGCATTTGGATTCGTCGCGCCCTGGGATATCAACCGTGCAATTGGAACAACAAGTTCGCGTCACTTCCCTCGACGCACGAGGACGCCGGAAACGCCGAGTCAGTGCGGTTGTCTCAAACGGCCTTCCAGTGCTTCCAAGCTACGTCATCCGGCTGAATGCCCTGCTCAGTGATTCCTCCGTGGATCTCAACGAAGTGACGAAAATCATTCGCACCGATTCGAGCCTCAGTTCTCAGATTCTCGGTCTCGCGAACTTGGCTCTCAGCGGTCATCGGCGGCGAGTTCTTGCAATTCCAGAGGCCGTCGTTTTGCTGGGTTCGGAGCGATTGCGCACGCTCATTCTGAGCTGCGCGTTCGTCCGGTTTTCGGGGTGCCAGCTCTCCAGACACGATGTGCTGACATTCTGGCAACACAGCTTTCTCGCCGCGTCGTTAAGCGCGAGTGCCGCCCAGCGCGCTGGCTGCGCCGAAACCGAGCAAGCCTATGTGGCGGGGTTGCTGCACGACATTGGTCGATTGCCTTTGTTGATCGTGGCGCGTGAGGAGGAAATGGACGGTGGCACACCTCCCACCGGTTGGCTGGACACGCCGGCGGTTGAGCGCGACTATTTTGGACTCGATCATTGCGAGGTCGGACGTTCCCTGGGCTCCGCGTGGAAGCTCTCTCCGTCGCTGATCGATGTGCTCGAAAATCACCACTGTCCCTCAGACGCGACTCGGGATCCCAACCTCGTCGAGATCGTGGCGGTGGGAGATCGTTATTCGAGTTTGTTGTCCGATCAAAGCGTCGAAGCTCAAACCAAAGAGCCAGCCTATGTCGAGGGCAGCGTTGATGCATTCCTTCAAATTTGCCTCCCGCAATTACGGGACGAGGACCGCGCGGCCCTGGCCGAGTTCTTGAGAAGTGAACAGGTCGATGCCACGGACTTCCGGCGGCTCTCTTGATGGGCTGATAGCAACCGCCTCCCGGAAGATTCTGCCCACTTATCGAGCTCACTAGGCAACATCCACGCGCGCTCAATTTTGGCCGCTGCGTCGACATTCAACCCTCCCTATAATCTGCAGGAATCATTGATCTTTCCGCGCATTAGAAGGCGCTAATGTGGCCCTCAGTGTGCTTCTAACCTACGCGGGAGGGATTCGATGGACAGCGGCTTTTACTCTGCCTTCACGGGGCTCGCAGCGCGAATGCAGTCGCTCGATCTCGTGGCCAATAATCTCGCCAACACGAATACGACGGGCTACAAGGCGCAGAAGGAATTCTACAGCGCGCTGACGACGTCCCTCCACAACCAGCGGCTCACGCCAATCAATCAGGCCATCAACGATTACGGTTTGCTGGGCGGCTCGCGCACTGATTTTTCCGCCGGCTCGCTCAATCCCACGGGCAACGACACGGACCTCGCAATCGACGGCAGCGGATTCTTTGCCGTCAAGACCAAAGCAGGCGCCGAGCGGTACACGCGAAACGGCAACTTCAGCCTCAATACACAGCGCCAGCTCGTCGATTCCGAAGGCAATTTGCTCCAGGGCGAGGACGGGCCCATTCAGCTCCCCTCCGGCAAGCTGACGGTCAGCACCGATGGGACTGTCTCCGTCGACGGCGCAATCGTGTCCACCGTGAAAGTTGTCGATTTCGCTCCCAACACGCCGCTCACGCTTGAGGGCAACACGGATTTCACCGCGCCTGCCGGCGCCGCCAAGCCCGCTCCTGCGGCGCAGCTCCGTGAAGGAATGCTGGAAGCCTCCAACAGCAATCCGGTCATGAGCGCCGTCGCCTTGATCGATCTGCAGCGCAACGCCGAAATGATGCAGCGCGCGCTTTCGATCTTTAACACCGATTTCAACCAGACCGCTGTCGAGCAGTTGTCGCGAGTCTAAACTTCCAAGGAGAAAACAGAATGTTTCGTGCACTGAATACGGCCGCCAGCGGAATGATCGCCCAGCAACTCAACCTGGATAACATCGCCAACAATCTCGCGAACGCCAGCACGGCCGGCTTCCGCAAGCGGCGCTTGCAATTCCAGGATTTGCTCTATCAAAGCCTGGTCATGCCCGGCGCAGCCTCCACGCAGCAGACCACGATCTCTGCTGGTCTGCAGATTGGTTTGGGCGCCCGATCGTCCGCCTCGGAAATGGTTCAGGCGCAGGGCGATTTCGACTCGACCGGAAACCCGCTCGACCTGGCCATCCAAGGCGCTGGATTTTTCCAAGTCCAGCTGCCCACTGGAGAACTGGCCTACACTCGCTCGGGAGCGTTTCAGCTCGATTCACAAGGGAACGTCGTCACGTCGGATGGATATCAGCTCCAGCCCCCCATCACCATTCCCCAGAACCAGACGAACATCACCATCGGCACCGATGGGACGGTCAGCGTTTCGCTTCCCGGCCAGCAGCAAGCCCAGCAGGTCGGCCAAATTCAGCTCGCGACGTTTGCTAACCCCGGCGGCCTCAATAGCGTCGGTCAAAATCTGTTCCTTCCGACCACGGCGTCCGGCGATGCGCTGATCGGCACTCCCGGCGGCAACGAAGGTCTGGGATCGATTCAGCAGGGCTCGCTTGAGCAATCCAACGTCAATGTCGTCGAGGAATTCGTGGAGATGATTCTCGCCCAGCGCTCCTACGAATCGAACTCCAAGGTCGTTCAGGCGGCCGACCAGATGTTTCAAGACGTCAACGCGATGTCTCACTAATGGGGAAAATAGTGAAAGACAAGTACACATCTCCGGCATTGGCCGTCCTCACGCTCGTGCTCAGCGCCGCCACGCCGGCCGCGTGCGGCGTCGCGGTCACGCTGCCCGGCGAAGTCGAGGTCCGCGGACAGTCCATCTTTCTCTCGGACTTGCTGCCGCCAAAGGTTCCTGCGGGAGTGCGCGTGCAGGCACAGGGCGTGTTGATCGGTGCGGCCCCGCAACCAGGAAGCACGAGAATCCTGGAAAGGAATGCGGTCGCGAATCTGTTGGGATCGGAAATGGCCCGCGAACTCGACATTCCGCAACAGATCGTTGTTCGGCGAGCAGGGCGCCGCATCACTCGCGAGGAAGTAGTCGCCGCAATTCAGACGGCGCTCAGCCGAAACGGCTTTTCCGATCCCAATCTGCAGCCGGATGATTTGCGCGTTTTCCCATCGTTGATGGTCTCCTCCGCCGACACCCACCTTGAGGTCCGGCGGATGGATTTCGACGACGAGTTAAAAGAGGCTCGCTTCGTGCTGGCGCAGCGGGGTTCGTTGCCTTTCCTCGTCACGGCAGAATTGCAGCGCGGCCTTCCCGTTCGCGTCGGCGAGGAAGATGTCCCGCCGGGAAACAAGCCGACCCTTGACGATGTTCGCTTCAAATCACCGGTCGCCGGCCGCTCTACGACGCCGCAACAATCTCGGCCTGAAGATTCGGCCCTCGGACGTTCCTCGCAACATGGGGCCCCGGTGGATTTCGTCAGTGATGCGCAACCGAGCTCCGTGGCGCTGGTTCAACCTGGCAGAGTCGCAACATTGCTCGTGAGTTCCGGCGAAATGCAAATGCTGCTCGACGTCAACCCGCTGGAGCGTGGCGCACTTCATCAGGTCGTCCGCGTGAAGCTTCCCGAAACCGGCAAGATACTCCAAGCCAAAGTGACGGGTGAGCGGCGGCTCGAAGCAATCTTCTGAGGGGGCTCGGCTCAATGAAATTTGGTGATCAGATTCGTCCTGCGCTTGCCCTTTCGCTGATGCTCGGTCTTGGTGTATCGGTTGCGGCGGCCGGAACCACGAAGGACAAAAAGAAAAAGCCCGGTCCGGCTTCCGCATCCCTCGACGATTATCTGACGCGCGTCCGTGCGGCGGGTTCGCAACAGCCCGCAACGACCGGAAGCCTGTGGGTCTCTTCCGGCCCGCTTTCGGACGTCGCTGCCGACTACAAGGCCCGCATGCCGGGTGACCTGATCGTCGTTCAGCTCGTGGATACTTTCTCGGCTGCGACCAATGGCGAAAATAAGACGTCGCGGCAGTTCACCACGCAATCCGCGATCACGGGGCTTCTAGGGAAGATCGGCGCCAACAACGCTATGCAGAATCTCCTGGCCGCCAATTCCAGCACTGCTTTGGACGGAAAGGGGGCATCGACCATGAGTTCGAACCTCCAGTTGAATCTCTCTGGGCGCGTGGTCGAAGTGTTGCCCAATGGTGTCCTGGCAATCGAAGCCTCCCGCGATTTCACAGTTGGCAACGATCGGCAGACCGTCGTTCTTCGTGGGTTGGTGCGGCCGGGTGACATCGCGAGCAATAATTCGATTCTGTCGAGCTCCGTCACGAGCATCGAGCTGGAAATCAAGGGTAAGGGCGCCGTTGCCGACGCCTCGGCAAAACCGAGCCTGCTCATGAGAGTTCTACTCAGGCTTTTCAGTTTCTAAAAGGAGCGCTTTCGTGTCGCGCCTATTCGTCGTCATGCTGCTCGCAACTCTGGGATTCGCGCTTCCCGTCCGCGCGGCCGGAGAAGATCGGCCCAGCGGAATTCACATTAGGGACATCACGACGATCGAGGGCGTCCGCGACAATCCTCTCATGGGATATGGCGTAGTTGTCGGCCTGAACCGCACCGGCGACAGCCAGCAAACAGTTTTCTCCACGCAAACGCTGGCAAATCTGCTTCAGCGGATGGGAGTGCAAGTCCCAGCCACCTCTGTGCGCGTAAACAACATGGCTGCGGTATTTGTCACTGGAACGCTCCCGCCTTTCGCGCGTCCGGGCATGAAGATCGATATCACGGTTTCTTCGGCTGGCGATGCAAAGAGCCTCGCCGGAGGTCTGCTTCTGATGACGCCATTGAAAGCAGCCGACGGCACCGTCTACGCAGTAGCGCAAGGTCCTCTGACTTTGGGAGGATACAGCGCGGGTAGCAACGGCAACGTAAAAGTGATCAATCACCTCACCGTCGGCCGCGTCCCGGAAGGCGGAATTATCGAGCGTGATACGGCGGTCAGTCTCGCCAATATGACTTCACTTTCCCTGCTTCTGCACGATCCTGATTTCACCGCTGCTTCCAATATCGCCGCGGCCATCAACAAAGAATTGGGCAAGGAAGCAGCGCACGTGGTGGACAGCCGGCGCGTGGACATCGTGGGCATCCCCCAAGGGCTGAGCGCCGTGCCCGAACTCATGGCGCGGATCGGAAATCTCTTGGTCGAAGTACAACCCCCAGCGAAAGTCGTCGTCAACGAGCGTACCGGAACCGTCGTCATGGGCGGATCGGTGACGCTCGGAGCATGCTCCATTCTTCACGGCAATCTGGCCATCGAGATCAGCACGCAGTATCAAGTTTCTCAGCCAACGCCGCTTTCCACCGGCGGCCAAACGACGGTCGTGCCTGACACTCAGGTGCACGCATCGGAGGCGCCAGCGCAGCTCATTCAGTTGAAGGAAGGCGCCACGGTCGAAGACCTAGTGAAGGGCCTGCAAACCATCGGAGCCACTGCGCGAGACGTAGTCTCCATCCTGCAAGCGATCAAGGCTGCCGGCGCGCTCGAAGCCGATCTCGAGGTGCTGTAATGACATCCAACTCTCTCAATGCTCCTTCGCTTCAAGTCGCGGTTTCAGGCGCCCAAGTCGCTCCCGGCCTTCCCGCTCCGGGTGACTCTCCGGCAGTAAGCAAGCTCAAGAAAGCAGCCGGAGATTTCGAGTCCATCCTGCTCGCGTCGATGTGGAAGTCCATGAAACAAAGCTTTGGCGCCTCCGACACCGAGGATTCCGACCCTGCCCACGGCACCCTGGATGACTGGGGCATCGAGGTAATGTCTGGAGCCGTCGGCAAGGCGGGTGGGCTTGGGATTGCCAAGCTGATTCTAAAGCACTTAGAGCCAACTCTTGACGCTCAAGCCGCCTCGAATCCTCAAGATTCCGCTAAAGCTTTTGCGCAACCGGCCGATGTACTAGGGGAGCGGTAAGTGTATCTAGCGAGGCATCTTGACGTGATTTCGAGGATGCCTGCGGGGCGATTCAAACCGCCAGAGGATGAGACATGAGAATTGATCCAAACCAGTTTCTCGGCAATGTGCAGCCGGACAACGTGGATCAGACTAAGAACCGCACCACGCAACAGTCCGACGCGGCGGCGGCGTCCACCAACTCTCCGTTGGGCGTCGAAGATACGGTTCAGCTGTCGGGAACGCTCGGCCAGGTGCAACAGCTGAAGGCGCAACTTGCGCAGACACCGGACGTCCGCAGCGATCGCGTTGCAGCCCTGCGGCAACAGGTTCAACAGGGCACGTACAAGCCCACGAACGAGCAGATCGCCAATGCCATGATCTCTGAACTCGGTAGCAGTGGGAGGAAGAGCTAGTTCTCGCACGAGAAGCTGAGGCGTCATGGCAGATATCACGCCATCGCGGATTGAGCCCCTCGGAGAGCCTGCCGAGAATCGTCAGGAGAATCCCAACCGGAAGTCTGGTGCGAAACCGAAGGCCCCGGAGAAACCTGTGCATGTTCCTCCGGTGGCGGAATCTGATGCGGACGAATCCCATCAATTGGATGAGCTGGCATAAAACGTGACGTCAGAGAGCACACGATATCTGAAACTGCTGGAGCGGCGCCTGGACCTTCTCGGTGCGCTGTCCGATACTCTCGCGAAATCGCGCACGGATTTCGTCTCGATGGATCTCGGCGCGATGGAGCGGCGGATCGCGGAGCAGGAGCAGTTTTGCAAGCAGATCCGTTCTCTCGATGCGGACATCACCAACGCGCAGGTGCGTTGCGCCCAAAGCGCCGGTCTTCGCCCTTGCACCGACGCAATCTCGTGGCCACCGGCGACCGGCGGCGATGTTCGCCAAGATGAACAGATTCAGATCACGCTGGGTCGAATTGCCGCGGCGCAAGTAGAGCTCAAACGGATCAACGATTCACATCAAGCCATGTTGCGCCGTTCGAAGCGCACCGTGCAGGTCCTGTTGAACCTGTTCAATTCATTCGCGCCGACGTACTCCGCGCCCGGAGCCGTTGGCACGACGTACGAGGAGAGGGTCTAATTCCGTGGGAACGCTCGGCTCTGCTCTAAACATTTCCGTGCAGGCGATGCTCGCCGACGAGGCCGCGCTGAGCACCACGAGCAACAATATCGCCAACGCGAATACGCCCGGTTATTCTCGTGAAACCGCGAATTTCGCCGAAGCGCCGCCTGTCCAGTGGGGTGGTCAGCTGTATGGCACCGGCGTCGAACTCACCGGTATTACCAGCCAGCAAAGCGGCGTTCTGCAACAGCTCTTGAATCAAGACACCCAGCAACAGAGCCAGTACAATTCCTTTCTGACCACGATGCAGCAGGTTCAGACCCTGTTTAACGAAACCAGCGGCAGCGGCTTGCAAAGCTCGATCACCGCGTTCTTCAATAGTTTGCAGCAACTCTCGACCGACCCATCGAATACCACGTACCGGCAAGCTGTCCTTACCTCCGCGCAAAATATGGCTCAGAATTTCAACAGCGCTTCCGCGAGCCTGGCGACCCTGCAACAAAACGCCGATACCTCCGTTACGCAGTCCGTGAACCAGATCAACTCGCTGTTACCTCAAATTGCGCAGCTGAATAGTCAGGTTAGCGAGGCGCAATCCACCGGACAGAACGCCGGTGCTTTCTTGGATCAGAGAAACCAGTTGATCACTCAACTCTCCGGGCTGATCAATGTCTCCGAAATCGACGCCGGCAACGGAAACATCACGCTGACAACCGCGAACGGCGCGCCACTCGTCGTTGGGAACAAGAGTTTCCAGCTGACGACCCAGCCGGATTCGGCGACGGGATTCCAGGAAGTCTATTCTCAGGGCAATAACATTACATCGACCATCAGCGGAGGCGCGCTGGGCGGGGCTCTCCAGGCTCGGGACACAACCATACCTTCAATAATCTCTTCGCTCGATTCACTCGCGTCGAATTTGGAAACCTCGTTCAATTCGGTCAACCAGGCAGGGTTCGACCTCAACGGAAATCCGGGCGGCAATTTCTTTACTCCCCCGCCCGCAGGTGGCACAGGCGCCGCTGCGACTATGAGCGTAGCGATCACCGATCCGGCGCAGATCGCCGCGAGCCTCAATGGCACTGCCGGGGACAATTCGAATGTCAACGCCATGCTCGCACTGCAAAACCAGGCGATCGTGAACGGGCAAACGCCCCTGAATGCGTATTCGAATCTCGTCTTTCAAATTGGAAATGAAGTTTCCACGGCGCAATCCGAACAGCAAGGCGCGCAGGCGAGCATTCAGCAGGTACAGAACCAGATCGGAAGTGTCTCCGGGGTCTCGATCAATGAAGAGGCCGCGAATCTGATTCAGTATCAGCAAGCCTATCAGGCGGCGGCGCAGGTCGCGAGCGTGATCCAAAGTCTCACCTCGACGGTCATCACCATGGTCAGCTCGGTACACTGAGGACGTTCATGAGCATCCGCGTCAATCCCAACATCGTGCCCGACCTGATCGCTTCGATCGAACAGGCGCAGCAAAACGCGCAGACCGCGACCCAGGAAATGGCCTCGGGCCGCAGCGTCAACAATCTTTCCGACAATCCCGCTGCCGCTTCCGCGTTGGTGAACAACGACGCGCTTACGAGCGAAAACGATCAGTTCCTGACGAATCTCTCCGATCTGCAAGGAAAGTTTCAGGCTGCGGATTCCGCGCTCAACAACGCCGTTCAAATCATGACCACCGCAATCTCCGTCGGAACCGAAGGCGCGAACGGAACACTTTCTACGTCGGATCGCCAGGCGATTGCCCAGCAAGTCCAGGGACTGCAGCAACAAATGCTCGCGCTCGCAAATACGTCGTACGAAGGCACCTACATCTTCTCTGGAACGAACGTCACGACGCAGCCGTTCGCGCAAAGCGCCACATCGTCTTCCGGAGTCCAGTACAGCGGCAACTCCGGCGTCACCTCCGTCCAAATCGGAGACGGTCAGTCGATGCAAACCAACGTGGGCGGAGACCAGATCTTTACAAACGCCAATGGCAACGTATTTCAGTCGCTCAACGATCTCGCGAACGCTCTGAACTCAGGCACCGGAATCGACGCTGCAAATACCGAGGTCCAGCAGGCTTTTTCGCAGCTCACCACGCAGCGCGTCTTTTACGGCAACGCTCTCGACCAGGTTCAGAACTCCCAAACCTACCTCAATCAAGAACAGGTGAACTTGAGCACGCAGCAGAACGCACTCGTGGGCGCAAACATGACGCAGGTCGTCGCCAACGAATCTGAATCTCAGGTCGCCGAGCAAGCGGCTTTGACTGCTACGTCGCAAATCCTCAATCTGCCCACGCTGTTGAGCTACATTAAGTAGCCCGCTCCGCCATCGGTGTCAATTTAGGGACGCACCCTTCCGCCGATTATGTTCCTGTGCTGGCCTGCGGCAATTGCTGCATCAAGAAACTAGACTGGAGATAGTTGCTGGGTCGCGAGCGGCGCGTGCGCTTGCCATTTCCTGCGTGCGATCTCAATCGAACGGCTGAAGTCTTCCCTGAATCGAGCGCTCGAAAAGCGTTCAGCGACGGTCTTCCGGGCGGCTTGCCCCATCAGCGCGGCGAGTTCGCGGTCGGCGAGCAACCGTTCCGCATAGCCGCGCAATTCCGCCGCATCGTCCGACAAGAATCCATTGACGCCGTGTTCCACCGGTGAAGTCGGATGGCGGTTCCCAATGACTGGCAAGCCCGCAGCCATTGCCTCGAGCGTCGCCATGTTGTACCCGTCCTCGAGCGCCGGGTCAGCCGTATGAATGAAGAACCGGTGCCGGCTGAATGTTTCTTTCAAGTCGTCCCAGCCGGCGGACGGTTTGACGCCATCCATCTCGGGATTTTTCCCAACCAGCGTAATCGGCAACTCCGCGAAAGATTGCTGGTGAAATTCCCAAAGCAAGATGCGCGGTCGGCGATGAATATGATTCGCCACGCGCAAGCCCCGCGCCAGATCGCCTTTCCACACAGGATAGGCTGCCAAGTCCGCTGAAAACGCTACGATGTCGTCCTCGAATCCCCAGGATCGCCCCTTGAGCTTCGAGACGGCCACCACGTGCGTTCCAGTCATTCTCACGAACTTGGACACAGCGCTCCGAAACTCATGCGCGGGGACGGTCGTGCCCTGCTCGCGCATGGCGCCATCGAGCGTCTCATGTATGACCAGCAAACGCGGGCCTTCAAGGAATTTTGCATCCAGAAGGTCGGAAAGGTTCTGAGCGACGATGCAGTGATACGCCTGGGGCCTGCGGAGCACCTCATCCAACCGAACCAGTCTTGCGTTGGGCGGAACTGGCCGTATGCTTTCGTCCCAACCATCGGTCTGGCGGCCGCGGAGGCCGACGACCACATCCATCGGTTGAGGAAGCGCTTGGAGCTGGTGCACCCAGGCTTCGTGGCAATCGAATACCAGCAAGCGCTCGTTCATGGCAGGGGCCGCTGCATCAACTCACTGGGTCATGCGCACCGCGGCGGTCCACATGCCCAACGTTTCCAGATGGCTCCGCATCGCTTCGATATGTGCGCGACGCGCGATCAGCATGAATCGCATCTGATCGAGCGCCACCTGCATCTCGCCGAGGTTTCCCGCATACGCTTCGAGTTCCCCGTCTAGTTCGGGATGGATCGTGCGTAGCCGTTCGGCGTCCGTGACGATCGGCTGCATCAGCCCGACAGGTTCCGCGATCGCCCTGACGTCCGCTACTTCGAAATTCCCTCGACCGGCCAGCGAATCGCGCGTGCGCGAAGTGAGAGCCCGGAGCTTCTCGTTCGCACTGCGAACTTGATCTAGGATCGATTCCTTCATCAGGCGTTCCAGTGGGAGCCGTTTCCGTCCGGCTCGGAGCCTGCCATCACCGGTGTCCGTCGCGCGCTGTTTGCAGCGGGACGCGGCAGCGGTTCGGCGGAGCGGGAATCCGCAGGGAGTTTTATCTTTTGCTGTGCAACATCCTGTTCCACCTGCTGCCAGGCCTGCCGCAGCGGCATGTACAGGTCCATCAGCTTCTGGATCTGCTGCCCGCTCGTTCGGGCATTCGCCTCCACGATCAGGCTGCGGGTCACGTTATAAAATCCCCGGAGGTGCTGAGCGACGATCCCGCCGCGCTCGAAATCGAGAACGCTGTCCAGCTCGGCTATGATCAGCAAGGCATGATTCAGGCTGGCGACGCGCCCTTTGATGTCGTTTGCGGCGATTGCCTCCAGCGCTCGTCGAAAATCCTCGAGAATGCGGTCGTAGAGCCTGACCACCATGCCCACCGGATTTGCTCCCGTGGCGCTGACCTGGCGGTAGTACGACGCGATTTCGTCTTGCTTCATCGTGGTTACCCCAATGACCCTAGTTGCTGGGTAATCTGGCTCTGCAGCATCGGCATCTGGTCCAGCGTGTTTTGCATTTGCGCGTACTCGGCAACCAGGAGTTGATCTTGGCTGGCCAACTGCGTTTGCATCGTGTTGATCTGGTTCGTCAGATCCTGATTCTGCTGCGACATGCCTTGCAGATCGAGCGTTATCGATCCTTGCGTCGGATCGGTGATTTGGTTCAGCGTGCTCGATAGAATCGTTGCCACGCCACCCGTGCCTTGCAACAGGCTCTGTACGCTGCTGAAATTGTTGCTCACGGCGTTTGACAGCACGCCGGAATCCACCGTCAGCGTGCCGTCGGTGTTCATGTTCACGCCGATGCTCGCGAGATTGACGAGGCCGTTATTCCCAGCGACGGACGTGGTGATCGCGGAGAGCAATTGGTTCTGAATTCCACGGAGCGTATTGTCGGCCTCGAGCGGCCCGCCGCCCGTTCCATCCGACGCCACGTTGAATTGCGAGTTCAAATCCTGCACCACCGTATTCCAGGCGGAGACAAACGAGTTCACGGCGGAGGTCGCCTGACTTGCGTCCGGCGACAGAGACAAGCTCACGGTCGTGCCCGCGTCTGCGCCAACCAAATTCAGCGTCACGCCCGGTATCACGCTCGAGATCGTGTTGCTCGCCGAGTTGATCGGCACGCCGTCCACCGTCAGTGATGCGTTCGTCCCCGTCACGGCGGAGTTGAATTTCAGGCTCGTCGTGTTGTTTGCGATCGTAATGTTGCCCGCCGATCCCGTCGTGTTGCTCACGATGGCCAAGCGGGCGCCGTTGGCGTCGGTGACCACGCTTGCCGTCACTCCAAGGTTTTGGCCGTTGATCGCAGCCGCCAGCCCGCTGAGTGTGTTATCCGTGTTATCGACGGTCACTGTCGCGGCGGGATTGCTTCCCACGGTGATCTGGAAACTTCCCGTCGTAATCGGTGTGCTGCTCGAAGCGACAGGGTTCGTGTAATAGGAGGAAGTCGTCGCAAGCGAGTTGACGACGATCGTGTGCGTTCCGGTCGCCGCCGTCGGATCGGCCGTCGCCGTAACCAAATTCGAGTCCGAAGAAGTCGCGGTGAGCGAATTGATCGATCCGCTGGTGTTGCTGAGCGCGCTGACTGCCGTCGACAAAGCATTGATGTCGTTCTCGATGCTCGTCAGCGTGGAAGATTGCGTTTGGAGTGTGCTCTGTTGCTGCTGGAGCAATTGCATTGGTATTGCGTTGGCCTGTTCGACCGAAGTCAGCAGCGATTGCACGTCGATCGTGCTGCTTCCTGCAGGAAGCAACACGTTGCCGAAATTGTTGATTGTTCCCATCAGTGTGTTCTGCGTCCCGAATCTCGGAACCGAGGGCCCTCTTTCTTGACTCGAAACACGTGCAGGTGGGCCGCGCGAAGGGACCCACCCACCGTGGTCTATCCATCACTCTTACTGCAGCAGCTTCAGAATGCTTTGCTGTTGCGAGTTGGCCTGCGACAGAGCCGCCATGCCGGTCTGACTCAGTACGGACAGGTTCGACAAGCTCGTTATTGCCGAAGGAATGTCCGCTGCCATGATGTTGTTCTCAGCCGCCGTCAGGTTTTGCACCTCGGTAGTCATAACCGAAGACGCGTCCTGAAGCCGGTTGACGGAAGCGCCGATTGTGCCGCGGTCGTTGGCAACCGTCTGGACAGCAGCGTCAATCGCCGTCAAGGCGGCTTGAGCGGCCGTGCCATCGGTCCCTGCGAGGCTCGTGCCATTCAACCCCAGACCCGTGGTCGTAAGGGCTGCGATCGTCGTCGCAATCGGGCTGGCGTTGGTCCCGTCCGTCAGGTAGATGGACGTAGTCGCGCCGTTGAACACCGCTGTCCCGTTGTAGTCGGTCGTCGTGCCGATTTGGGTGATTTCAGCCAGGATTTGCTGATATTCCGCGTCCAGCGAAGTGCGCTGCGAGCTGCTCACGGTGCCGGTTGAGGCTTCCGTCGCGATTGTGACCGCCGTGTTCAGAAGCCCCGTCACCTGCGAGAGAGCGCCATCCGCCACCTGCAAGTTGCCAACGCCGTCGTTGGCATTCTGTACCGATTGGTTCAGTGCCGCGATGTTGGCGGACAATCCGTTTGCAATCGCGAGACCTGCAGGATCATCCGAACCGGAGTTAATTCTCATACCCGTCGACAACTGCTGAAGCGTCGTGCTGAGGCTGTTCTGCGTGCTCTGCAAGGCGCCTTCGGCCTGAAGCGCTGAGATGTTATTGAGAATGCCAAATGGCATCGGAGAATCTCCTTTTGTCGGATCGAGCGTCCCGTTTTGCGGTTTGAAGCCCTGGCTAGGAAGGCTTTCCCCCCCAAAACGGCCGCGCCTCAGTCTCGCCCACGGGACTTCTGTCGTTCCCCTACTCCATCGGCAATCCCCGCCTCCGACTTTAATGTCCGGAAGTCGTTATTCCTCCGCCGCTTAGGGCCGTCGCCAACTCGCCAACCTTCGAGCCGGCGCGCAGCGCAAGCTCATTCAGCGCCTTCTTGAGAGTCGCGTCGTCTCGATAGATTTGCAATCCCACGTGCAGCACCGCCGTGGCTCGCGCCCAGTTTCCAGCCTGGGCCCATAGGCTCGCAGCCCGGGTGAAATCGCTCGAGCTGGGTGTTTTCATGGCGCGCAGCTTGCCTTCGCCGGCAACCGCGGCCTCGGAAATGCGATTGAGCCAGGCCAGCGCGAGAATCAACCGGTCGTGCAGTTCGGCGAAGTGCGGCTTCCGCCCGAGTGCGTGGCGAATCCGCTGCAACCCTGCTTCGGCTTTTCCATCTCGCACGCTCGCGAGGCCGAATTTGCTTTCCACCACTGCGGATCCCGGTGCAAGTTTTAGCGCACGTTCATACGCGCGGACCGCCGCGGCAAACTCTCCCAGGTTGTAATGGGCGTCGCCAATTATTTCCGCCGCTGCGGGCGTCCGCCGACCATGCCTCTCCGCCTGGGTGAGACATTGAATCGACTCTTGGTAGTTGCCGATTCGAAAATTCGCGACCCCCGCGAAGTACCAGGCCACACCGAGCCGGGGCTTCAGCCGGCAGGCGCTTTCAAAACATTCCAGTGCATCCTCCACGTTGCCCAGGTTCTCGAGTTCGGCGAGACCCAGCTCCAGATGCGCTTGGGCGTCTCGCGGCATTTCAGCGACCTTCAACTTGCCGAGATCGCGATAGAGGGCATTCTTCCGCGCTCGCGTCTCGGTGTCAGCCGCAAGGCCAAAGTGGTGGATCAGAAAGGACGCACGGCCAAGACGCAGACCGTTCTGTTCGATCCGCGACCCGACACTTTCGTGCACGCGGCCCACGAAATATATTCGCGGATCGCGCCGGAATAGGCGCACATTTTCGTGTTCGACGTATGCGGGATACGCTTTGGCGGCGGGCAGCAACGAATCGTTGGGCTTTGCCGGTTGATCCCAGATGCGGTCTTCAAGGCTGGGAAAGTAGTTTCGGATCGGGACCTGATAGCCGCCGACATCCGTCGCCGAAATCAGGCTCGGAATCGCGTTCCTTGCGCCCGGATCGAGCACTTCGTCCGCATCGAGAACCAGCACCCAATCGGCGTGCACTCCCGCAAGTGCGCGGTTGCGCGCTTCGGAAAAATCGTTGGTCCACGGAATTTCAATCACTCGCGCGCCGGATTCCCGCGCGATCTTCACGGTCGCATCCGTCGATCCGGTGTCGGCAATCACCATCTCGTCCACCACGCCGCGTACGCTGTCCAAACACGCGCCCAGCGTTGCAGCGGCATCCCGGACGATCATCGACAGTGCGATTTTCGGCATGATTCCTCTTCTCGCTCCTCCGGCAGTGGCCCGGCGGCGAGTGTCTGCGCAGATATGGCTCGCGTCAGCTCCGCGACCCGCTGCAAATACATTGGCAACACTCGATCCCAACTAAGCATGCGACGAATCGTCGTCGCGGCATTCTGCCCGTGCTCCTTGGCTTCTTCGCGGTGTTCGTAGACGTGGCGCATCGTGCGCGCCAGAATCGTGACGTCCGGTTCAAACCATGTCCATTCGCCCGTCAGTTCGCCAAGCGTCGGGGCAGGATTGGGAACTGCTACTTCGCGTGCTGGAATCAGGTAGCCGCAATCGGGCGGGCAGAACTCCGGAGCGGGGCCTTCTCCCGTCACAATCACTGGTTTGCCGCAGGCCATCGCTTCGGCAATCGGCATTCCAAATCCTTCTCCACGGTAGGGCAGAACGAAAGCGTCACAGCCGCGATATAGCGCCGCAAGACGTTGATCATCGAGATTCTGGCTGACCGCCAGCACGTGAGGTGACGAGGATTGACCGGCGAAGCTGAAGACCTGCGATAGCAGCGTGTTGTGCTGGTAAAAACTCGCGGATCCCACGTCCTTGATGACCAGAGTGACGTCATCATCCGGCGCAAACGAATCTCCATAGGCCTGAAGAAGCAAGTCAATGCCTTTGCGCGAGATCGTCCCGCCGACGAATAAGAAGACAAACTCACGACAGCCGTCCGGCCGCCAGCGCTTGCCGTTCGGACAAAAAACGTTCGCGTTCACACCGTTGGGAATCACGTGTACGCGCGCTGCATCGACTCCGCCCTCGACAAATGCGGAGCGTACGAACTTCGATGGCACCCAAAGTTCGTCGACACTCCGCTCGATATGTTCCACCCACCTGCGAGGCACAGCTCCGTGCTCCCACGGAAGAATGCACGCGAGTTTCCCCGCCCGAGGACGGCGGAAGTCAGGCGGCCACTGATGACGGATCGTCAGATCCAGTTGGCTTGGTTGGCGCTCAGTTGCCTTTTTCAGCTGTTCACCCTGCGCCAACAGGAACGGCTGGACCGAGTTCCAACCATGCACTTCGAGGCTCGCATCCACGTCGGAGGAGCTAACCAAAGCACGCCCGATTTCACGATTGATGCGCGCGTGACCGGAATGAGCAAAGAGAGGCCCTCTGAGAATGACACCGGGTCTCGTGGATCTGTTTTCGCCTCGTGGGATGAAAGGAAGTTCGGCGCTTTTTAACCGCTGGCGTAAGTCCTGGCTGACGCCCTCGGCCAAAGGCGAGGTTTTGAGAAGCACGTAGGCCATCTCAAAGAGATGGTGTGCTAACAGGAAGTTGAATACGGGCTTAAAATACTCAGGCTCGCGCCTCGCAATCTCGCAAAGTGGAATTCGGTAGGTCGCGGCAATATCAGACGCCATACGCTGTTTGAGAAGGAGTTCGACCGACGGTCTGAAGGCTGGCCGCGTATACAGCCCCGGGGCGCAGTATTTGACGGCTTTGCCTTGGTCACCTGCAAACTCGTGAACCGACCCGAGCAACCAACTCGCACGGTAAGAGTTCTCACCGCCGCTGCCGACGAACCCTTCACTCCGGTGGCGCATCGCTTCCTCGAGGAATCGGATGGCATTCGATGGTCTATTTCGCTGAACCCACATCAGACCTGTCAGATAGTGAAGTTCTGCATAATCCGGGTAGGCCTTTATCCCCAGTCGGAGTAATTCCTCAGCCTTCGAAAAATCTCGCTTTTTCAAGAGGACAACGATCAAGTTGCGCAACGCCAGTGCGGCAAGCATTGGCTTGAGCCCTGGGACTCGCGAGATCTTTTTGAGACTTTCGACACATGCGCCCGGCTCTCTCTGCTCTTCGAGTAGCGCAAGGTACAAGCGCGCCCAGGGCTGGCCATTTTGCTCGAGAGCAGCCCGAGCTTCGCTTGAGAGCAAGTTCGATCCGTTCAAGCGCCAACTTAAATTGAAATGGTCCTTGCTGGCTCCAGCTGAAAACGCTCGAGGTTGGACACTAATAAGGTCGGCCCCTGCAACGCCGGGCAGATGCACAGCCACGTAAGAGAGTCGTCCCGGTGTGAGAAGCAGAGATCGACGAACGTTGGCGGTCTCGCCGTGGAGCAGTCTCTCTCCCGCGAGGTAGACAATCACGCCGTCCAATCCGGCCGGGACTTTTCCGGCAAACGCATCTGCCAACTCCTCGGTCCACAAAATATCCCCGGCCAGACGGATCGCGGCCGGTATCTGCTCGGGCGAGCGCGCGTCGCTTGCGACGGCGACCTTCGGACTGTGCTCGCAAATGTCCTTGACTATCCCTGTTCGTGGCGCGACGACGTAGATTGGCACGTCAAATACTCCTGAGATTGGAGCTTCGCAACTGTTGCGCATTTGGCTGGCGCATCATCGGCCTGGGAACGCGATTGCCCGCTCACTTCCTCGTCAGCAGAAGGTCGTACAGCGGACCGTCGAGTAGCTTTCGTTCGTTTAGTGACTCCAGATTCCCCTCGCGCGTGATGATCGAAACTTTGAAGTTGTGGTCGTGGACTTTCTTTAGAAAACTCGCGGGTTCCACTCCGGCGAGCTTCAGCACGGGAACGTTGAACTCCATGATGATTTTCACTTGCGGGCTGCGCTCGAGAACGTTGCGCATACCATCGAAGATGAAGGGCTCGCTGCCCTCCGCATCAATTTTCATAAAATCAACGCTGCCTGAGATGATGTCGTCGAGAGGCACGGCCTCGACCGAAACATTCTTGGGATTGCCCTGTTCGCCTGCAAACAAGCTGTGGCAACCGAGAAGGGTAGGATTTCGGTGAAGCTCCACACGCTTCCTCGAATCCAGCACCGCACAATGGCGCGACTGCACAATGTCCAAGAGCCCGTTCACAATGAGGTTGAGCTGGAGTATCTCGTAGTTACGAGGATCGGCTTCGAGAGCATAGACCCTGCCTGCGGCGCCGACTGCAAACCCGGCCAGAATCGTGTAGTAGCCGAAATTAGCCCCGATATCTACCGCTGTCATTCCCGGCCGGAGTAACCGTGTAAAGAGGTTGGTGATCCACGGTTCCCACTGGCCTTGCGCGATCAGGTGTGGCCCGAGGCTGAGGTCTGTTGTGTCAACGTACATGTGGTAGCGATTTAGGATGCGCGTCAGGGCGAGGTTGTTCCCCTGATAGACTGCAAACCGCCCTCCGAGAGGAACGCCTGCGCCAAGGTTGTTGACCAGTTGATATGTCTCGCGAACGAGATTCTCGATGCCCAGCATGCGCTTAACAAGCGCCTCGCTCACGCGAGTCTGCAGCGCGGCATGCTGCGCGAGACCCATTAGCAATAACAACGCCTCATCTGTATCCGGCTTGCCTCCAACGGGAAGGGAACCATGTGCAGCGGCGACTCGACCAGCGGGCGCTGGTTTCTGCCGCGCCTCGGTTTTCGTGACAACGTATTGGTAGCTGAGCAAGGGATCGGCCGAGTGATCATCTAGAACGAGGACGAGTTTGCCCCCCGCTGCCTCCACCACGCTCAGGACATCCAGCTTGGGTACGCCGTACATCTCCATAACGGGCGGCTTCTTCACGGGCTGTGGGGCTGCGCCTTTGCTGACGTCCACTTTTGTCCTGAAAGTTCGAGAGCCTTTTTGAGCGAACCAAGTCAGCCCTTCCTGGACCATATCCAGTTCGAGAATGTAGGTTCCCGGCGCAGTGGGAGTGATTACTCGCAGCGGAACGTAAACAGTTTCCGATGGCCGCAAACCGTCGATGAGAGGCGTCCGACCGTCGTCGTTGGTGAACAGTTTCCCGTCGGCCGACAGCCAGTGATTTCCGAGCACGATCAAGTCGCGCCCGCTCGGGTGCTGACCTCTAGGCCAAGCCAGCGAGCTGATATTTGTGACTCGAACTTGCAGGTTATGCGGTGAGCCCGCTTCGAGCGTCGCAGGCGGATTGTCGATCGCGATGGACGCCTTTAAGCCCGCTTCGGGCAACGCCCACTCCTTGGGTGAATATTGGCCGGGCGTCGGCGGTCCGGCAGGAATCTGGAAGATCGCGATGCCTCCAGGAGCCAGCACCCTCAAGAATTCAGCGATGTATTTCTTGCTGTAGCGCGGTTGCATGTGCTGCAGCACGAGCCGGGAGTAAACGAAATCGAAGGTGTTGTCCTGGAATAGTGCCAGGTCGTCGGTTTCGTTCAGGTGGTAGTGGCACCGGCCGGGGAATCGGTCGTACTTTCTGGCAAGCTCGATCATGGACGGAGCGATGTCAATGCCATCGCACCGCTCGAAGTGGCGACAGAGTGCCTGCGTGAGCCTTCCCACAGCGCAGCCAAAATCGAGGGCCCGCCGGCGGGGAATCGTAACTCCCATAGCATTAAGGCTTACAAGCACGGACTCCACTTCCTGCTCGCCGGTATTAAAAAAAGCGACCGGGTCCCATTTGTTGTCTTTGAAGCGCACATCGGTCAGCACGGACCATAGGGGATCCGTCTGGCCAAATTCATTCCAATTGCGTTGCAGCTCGGTTAGTTGCACAGTGTTGCCTCCGTCACGAAGTCACAATCAATTTCCAAGCAGGCGTAGAAATTCTTTCACCCATTGTTCGACTATGACGTTCCAGTCCCAGCGCTCGACCATTTCTCGGCGACCTTGAACGGACAAACGCTTCGCCTCCTCTCGGTGGGTGAAGACGTGGCGCATCAGGTGTCGAAGCTGATCGAAGTCAGGCTCGGCCCAGCAGTGACCGGCGTAGAGCTCCACATCAATGTTGGCCGGGGCCGGGACAACTTTGCAGTCAATCAAATAGCTGTTCCGGTCATGAAGAAAGTCGGTCTGGCCGCTCCAACGGCTTGCAATGACCGGGCACTCAGAAGCTAAAGCCTCCATGTAAGGGCGGCCCCAACCTTCGCCCCGGCTGGGCAGCACGAACGCGTCCGCGACGCGGTACAGCCGAGGTATGTCTTCGTTTCTCATGAATCCGGGCAGAACAATGATGGCAGGTGCCTTCTCCAGCGGAAGGCCCATCTCTCGCTCCACGAAATTCACGAGCCGCGGCAGGATCTCGGTTCGAGGGTCAGGCCGTGCGTAGGTCTTTATGATCAGCGCTACATCCTCATCGGCCTTGAACTCGGTCAGGTACGCGCGCAGCAGGAGTTCGGGCCCCTTGCGTTGTGTCCACTCGAAGATGGAAAGAAAGTTGAAACCGCGCCGGTACGGAATATCGAGGGGCTGGACGTCCGGTCGGAAGATCTCGGTGTGAACGCCTTCCGGCAGGACTTTCAGTTTCTTCTCATCCACGCCTTCCGCCGCGAAAACATCGCGGTTGAACTGGCTCGGCACCCAGACTTCGTCCATGGCTTGGCAGGCTTCGAGCCAGCCCACCGGCAGACGGTCGGTTTCGAAAGTCGTGCGGCCTACCCGGAACCGGGCGTATAGGTCGAGACTGAAGTCGTGTGCGGTCAAGCACTGAAAAAGCACGCTGCGCGCCCGATCCACGCGCTGCAGCTTGAGCACCTCCAAGGTGTCACGCACATCCGGAGCGAGCAAGTCCATCGTGTCGGTGTGCATGTACATGGGCTGCAGCTCAACGGGAATTCCGAGACGCGCCAAACCCAAAACTACCGCCAGCGTCTCATCCGCGTAGCCGCTTCCACCGTAGACCGCTCCCCGAACTAGCACGCCGGTCGGTCGAGCGAATGTAGCTGCCGCAGAGCGCGCCTTCACGCGGTGGCCCTTCGACTCGGATGCGACCGACTCGCTTTCTACGAACAACCCTTGGCTCATCAGCGCCTCTCATCTTCAACCTCACCCTCGCACAGGTCGGCAAAAGCCGGGCTGCAACCTTCGTCAGCATGATTTCTTAGAATCTTCTGATTAATCTGCCCCCGAGCTGACTTTCGAGGCGATTTCGCCCGCAAACTGCTCGAGCAGAAGCTCTTGCTTACGAACCGGGCAAAAGTTGCCGCGCAAAATGCCCTAATTGCCAGAGATTCATGCGTTTCCTCGTTGTCGCGAAGTTCGAGCGACCGGAATCGTAGCCGGGAACCGGGGCAGAGCGGGCGCGGTGGGGAGGTGTTCGCTTGCTTGGCCGCGCCCGCTCCGCACAACGCCGCGCAGCGATACAGCAAGCTTCACTGCGCCGGTTGGCGTTGCAGAGTCGCTTCCCGCGGGCGGTTGGGCCGGCCCGCCGGCGGTCGCGGGGTCAGCGGACCGCCGAAAATCCGGAAGCGACAAAATCGATTCGTTGATTTCGAAAATAGCGCTCATAAAGTGGCGTTAGCGCGCACAAACCCGGCAAAAATTGCCCAAATTGCTTGTTATCCCGTACAAATTCGTGCCTCTACGTAGTCGTTGGTGCACGCCGGTTTCCAATCAGAAGTTCGCCGTTGCAAATCTGCGAAAGAGCCACCTCCCAGCCGGGAATCGGCTCAACTCAAAATCCAGTCTGCCGATAGAAGAATTGAGGCGTCACCAATTCGTCTCGGCGCAGGCGGGCGAGTGTGACGAAAGGCGGCCAACCATGATTCAGCTCACACGTTTGAACAATCATCCGTTGGTCATCAACTCGGATTTGATCAAGTCGATCGAGAGCTCGCCGGACACCGTGCTCACGCTCGTGACCGGTGAAAAAATCCTCGCCCGTGAATCCGTCGAGGACGTGCTCGAAAAGATCGTGGAATTCAGGCGAAGGATCCTATCGGGGCTTCCGATCCAACCTGTTCTGTTGCCAAGTTCCGGTTCTCGCTCTCCCGTGAATGGTGAAACGCCGGTTTCGAATGAAAAGGCCTAAGGGGCAACATGGACAAGAGCAGCTTCGGCGGATTGGTAGTCGCGGCGGGTGGAATTCTGCTGGGTCTCACGATGGAGGGCGGCAAAGTCGCCCAGATCATGCAGCCCACGGCCGCGCTGATCGTTTTCGGCGGAACGCTGGGCGCCGTGATGCTTCAGTTTCCGCTGCCGGTCGTGCTCGAGGCTTTCAAGCGCCTCGGTTCCGTCTTCTTTGACAAAAGCAAGGATCCTCACGACCGAATCGCGGAGATCGTGGGCTACGCCAACAAGGCGCGGCGCGGCGGAATCGTCTCGCTCGACAAGGAAATCGAATCGATTCAGCAGCCGTTCCTGAAAAAGTCGCTCATGCTCGCCGTCGATGGCACCGAGCCGCAGGAACTCCGGAAAATGATGGAGCTGGAGCTCGACAATCAGGCCGAGCACGAAGATCACATTCCGAAAGTTTTCGAAGCCGCGGGCGGATACTCGCCCACGGTGGGAATCATCGGCGCGGTGCTCGGCTTGATTCAGGTGATGCAGCACCTTGACGACATCACGGAGGTCGGACGCGGAATCGCCGTTGCGTTCGTCGCCACCATCTACGGCGTCGCCGCCGCCAACCTTTTCTTTTTGCCTGCGTCCGGAAAGATCAAAATGCGCATCCGGCAAGACCAGGTGGCGCGCGAAATGATGCTCGAAGGCGTCGTCTCGATTCTGGAGGGCATGAACCCGCGCATGATCGAGACGAAACTGCTGGGATTCTTTGCTGAGGCCAACAAGACGGCGCCCGCAGGCAAGAGCAAGGCCGCACTCCAGACGGAGGAGAAGACCGCATGAGCCGGAAAAAGCGCCATGAAGAGCACGTCAATCACGAACGCTGGCTCGTCTCCTACGCCGATTTCATTACTCTGCTGTTTGCGTTCTTCGTAGTGCTTTACTCGTCCTCGCAGGTCGATAAGCGCAAGATCGGACAACTCGCCATGGCCATCCAAGTGGCGTTCCAGCGCATGGCGGTGTTCGACAACTCGAACACCAAGGTGCCGCTCTCGACGACCGAGCCGATGCCCTTTCAGGATGTTCAGGCCGTCGAAAACGTGAATCGCACGCAGGACATGCAACGGTTCATCCAGCCTGAAAATGGCGAGCTGAGCGGAAGCGTTATGCCGGCCGAACTGAATGACATAAAAGGTGAGCTGGAAAAAGCGCTGGCTCCGGAGATCAAGCGCCACGTGCTGGAGCTGACGCCCCGGCACGAAGGCCTGGTGATCACTCTGCGAGAACTCGGTTTCTTCGAAAGCGGCTCGGCCACATTGCGCCGTTCATCCATGGACGCGATCGACCGGCTCGCCAAGGTATTGGGCAAGCGGCGCGAGAGCCTGCGAATTGAGGGGCATACCGATAACGTGCCGATTCATCGCGGCCAATTTGCTTCCAACTGGGAGCTGTCCACGGCGCGCGCGACGGAGCTCGTGAAAGTGTTCATTCTCACCTACAAATTCTCGCCCGATCGCCTCGCCGCCGCGGGTTACGCCGAGTATCATCCCGTCGATTCCAATGACACTGCCGAAGGGCGGGCGCACAACCGCCGCGTGGACATCGTGGTTCTGAATCCCGCCATCGCCTACGCGCCGATGAGGGCAATTCCGTCGGTCACCGGGCCGCCGATGGGCAAATTCGTTCCCGACCACTCGCAACCGATCGCTCCAACCAGCAAGTAATTTGCCGGGATCGCTGTCGCTCGGATTTGCCGTTGCCTTCGTAGCGGCCGCCTTTCGCGCCTTCTGCGTCCGCCGCTTTCTGGCGGAAGGCGGGCGCCTTTGCATTTGCCGTTGCCTTCGTAGCGCACGCCTTCAGGCGGGCAGCATTTGCCCTCGTAGCGCCGGCTTCCAGCCGGCGGTTTCGCCCGGCCTGCCTTTGTAGCGGCCGCCTTTTGCGCCTTCTGCGTCCGCCGCTTTCTGGCGGAAGGCGGGCGCCTTTGCATTTGCCGTTGCCTTCGTAGCGCACGCCTTCAGGCGGGCAGCATTTGCCCTTGTAGCGCCGGCTTCCAGCCGGCGGTTTTGCCCGGCCTGCTTTTGTAGCGGCCGCCTTTTGCGCCTTCTGCGTCCGCCGCTTTCTGGCGGAAGGCGGGCGCCTTTGCATTTGCCTTTGTCTTCGTACGGGCCGCCTCGGTTTTTAGGCGGGCGCCGGGTGCGCCAGGCATTGGTAGTGCTGCCATTTGGTCTTTGGGTTTTTTGCTCTTGAATGGTGGCAATCGACAGCTGTATAAACATGCTATGTATGCGATAGGTGAACTCGGCCGCAAAGGTCTGCCGCGCCCGATTCCAGCGGAAGAACTTCAGACAATCATAGGACCCAGTCAGGCGTTCTGTTCGTGGGATGCCTCGAATTCGCCAGTCAGCGACTTAATCGCCCGCTGGCCGTTTTTGTTTTCCCATCCTCTCATGGGCACAAACAAAAAGCCCACGCAATAGCCTCCCTCTTTCAGCCGCCCCTCTGCCTTTGTAGCGCGCTGTCTGCGCCCTGGACGATCCAGCGGGGCGGGCGCCTTGGCTCTCGCATTTGTGGCACAGACAATCCTGTCTGTGCTCTTGAGCCCCTGGCGATGCGCTGCTCATTCGCCCTTCTCTGCACTCGTCGTCACGTGCGCCGTTTGCATCCGTCGTGGCGGATAGCGCCGCGGCCTTCAGCGCGGCATTCTTCGCTCCGGGGTCGCCTTCGTGGCGGCCTTCCTGCCCTGAGCGGAGCCGAAGGGCAGGCGGGCAGCCTTTGCCTTCGTAGCGCCGGCCTCCAGCCGGCGGTTTTGCCCGGCCTGTCTCTGTAGCGGCCGCCTTTCGCGTCTTCTGCGTCCGCCGCTTTCTGGCGGAAGGCGGGCGCCTTGGTTCTCGCATTTGTGGCACAGACAATCCTGTCTGTGCTCCTGATCCCCCGACGATGCGCTGCTCATTCGCCCTCCTCTGCACTCGTCGTCACGTGCGCCGTTTGCATCCGTCGTGGCGGATAACGCCGCGGCCTTCAGCGCGGCATTCTTCGCTCCGGGGTTGCCTTCGTGGCGGCCTTCCTGCCCTGAGCGGAGCCGAAGGGCAGGCGGGCAGCCTTTGCCTTCGTAGCGCCGGCTTCCAGCCGGCGGTTTTGCCTGGCCTGTCTCTGTAGCGGCCGCCTCGATCTTTAGGCGGGCGCCTCGGCTTTTCAATCGGGCGCCCAGGATTCCACGGGCTCCGAGCGAAACTGGCGAAGCGGTGTCATCCGGCTGCATTGTCGGTCACGCGCGGGAGTAAGCGACGAACGGCTCAGGGTGGGCCACCCTGCCCTCCGCGCTGATGGATCACCTGAGGTTCTTATCCTTGGGTCCCCATGCCATCGAGAAATTTTCAGGTGCGAAGCCAGGCGGAATCGTCTTGGTTGTAGCGAATCGGTAGAGGGCGGCGGTGAAGACCCCTTGCATCGCTACGTTTGTTACGCCGAGCGTAATCATGTAGAGAAACAAAAGCGCGGTGCCGATATAGAGCCCCATGGCGCCGCCTGCTAGCATCATTGCAAACCACACTCCGAATCCCGCCAGACCCAGCAGCATGAAAATGGCGCCCATGCTGAATTGGCTAACCAGCTCTTCGCCCCATGTCTCGCGAAAAATCCGCGCCGAACGCTTCAATGCGTCCACAGGCCCGAGGTTCTCGAATACCAGAATGGGAGCGACGAAGTAGCTCGCGAGCGTCCATGCCACGCCGATCAACTTGGTGACAAGGCGGCCGATGATGCCCAGGCGCTTTTCAATCATTCTGAGAATCACGCCGACGGTCGCCGCAAGGACTGCCCACTGTAAGATCTTGCCCTTACGCTCCCAAGCCTTGGCCACGCCGCCGCGCAGCGTTGCCGGGCGGCCAGCGAGGCGTTCCGACGCAGCGCTGATCAGCGCCACATTGAAAAACACGATGATGAAGTAGTTCGCCAGATACAAGACAAAAACGGCGGTCCATATCAGTAATGGGTTGAGCCGAGGCAAGCTTTCCAAGTTCATATAGTAAACCACCGCCAAAAACGAGGCTCCGCCGCCGAGGAGCATTAGCCCCGATACGAGCAGGCAGGAAATGCCGGAGACCAAAGGCAGCAACATAAGTTGCTTGTCCGAGCGGAGAATCGCGAAGCTCTGCTTGATCAGCTCCCAGCTTCGACTAAACCGTCCCATCGAGTTCTCCTCTCTGCTTGTCTCTTAACCGGATCGTCTTGCTTTCACTCATAAGCGGCCCTTGAGGATTTGTTCCACATCCCGACGTCCGTGAAGAATGGAAGCGATTTGCAGCGGTTTCGTCTCGGGCCGATAGACGATCAAATAAGAGTAGACGGGGAAAAACTTCACGTTTTCGTCCGTCAAATCCTTGCGGTGGTGCCCGGCACCGGGGGTTCCAGCCAGAAAGGCCATTCTTTCCCGGATGGCCGATTCAATGCGATCTGCTAACGTGACGCTGGTCTGTTCTTTGATGTAATGCCAGATTTCGAAGAGGTCGAGCGCAGCCTGCGGCGCAAGAATGTAACGCACATTCATTTAGGCTTGGCTTTTCAGTTTCGCCAGGTGAGCATCCAATTGGTCTTCCGGGATTCCTTCGCCGCGGTCGAGTTGATCGATACCGCGCTTGATCTTCGCGTTGATCGCGTCCCGGTTTTCCAAAAGCCAACGATCCTGTTCCTCTTGAGTCTCCAGTAAACGGAGCAATACTTCCTCGACGCTGCCGGAGCCGGTCGCCTGAAGCTGCTTTCGGATTCTGGCCTCAAGGGCCGCATCGTGGATTTCGATGTTCACAACGCAATCCTCCTGGGCGGGATCGGATTCTCGTTTCATCGTATCCGAGGGGACGCAAATGTCAAGATAACGCCGGATGCTCTGGTCCCCCATCCTCACTCTGGTCACTCCTCCACATCTTCATGCGTAATCTCCGAGAAAAACTTCAGCACATCTCCTTCGCGCAGCTTCCGGCATATCCGGCTTATCGATTCCTTTTCCCGCGCGTCGAGGACGCGCAGCAGCGACTTCACCAGTTTCGAATGTCTCGGCAAAACGTTTCCGATAAACTTCTTGCCCAACGGCGTCAGGCCCACCACGCCAACTCGTCGCCCCTCTCTCGGCTTGCCCCGCATGGCCTTCGGCAAATGGCTCTCCTTGATCTCCGCTGGAGGTAACGCCACGATGATCTGGCGCACCCATCCGCGTTCCTCTAATCGGGCGATAATTAGGTCCAGATTCTGGCGCCTGCACCCGCGCCTCTCGGCCGCCATCGGCGTAGTCAGCGGTCCCTCGCGATACAGCAACTCCAGCAGACGAAATCCTCCCATCGTCAGGTCAAACGATTCGAGCGGCGCGCGCATATAACCCCGCAGCCATTCCGCCGTGTCCAGCAAGTCGAGATACGCGCGGAACGCCAGCAGGGTTTTCTCTTTTTGTGTCGGTTGGTTCGACATCGTGCAAATCCTCCCGAGAACGCGTGTCGATGGAAGGGCGGGGTTTGAACCCCGCCCCACGCGCATCGTCGTGGACCGGGCTTTGGCCCCTGAAGTTGAATTTTCCCTGTGGACTGGAGGCCCATCGTGCGAAAGCATGCCGAAAAATGCCTTTTTCTGGCTTTTAAGGCCCCGCGAAGGACAAATAAGCCTACTTAAGGAAGCAAAGTCCATGCACCTGCTGGCGCACGAAGTGAATGCGCAAAATCGCAGGCGGGAGTGCTTGCGCCACAAGGGCAATTGTGACGCGCGAACTGAATGGCTACTTGGCTTTGCGTTGCTTCATCTCGTCGAGTAATTCGGCGCGCGTGAGGAGACCTTTGCGAAGGAGCAGCCGCGTAAGAGCCTGGAAGGCTTCCGCGGTGGCCGGGAGATCAGCGACATCGGCTGGAGCGGCTGGGCGCGGCGATGGAATCGGCGTGGGGGCGGGCTTCGGTTTCGGCGGTTGCGCGAGACTCGGATCGGTGACTTCCGCGCCGGAGTATGTCACGGCAGTCAGGCTCGTCGGCGCAGGGGGAGCCAGGCGGCGAAGCACTTCGAAATCGGCCGGCTTGATCTGCGTAAACGAAATTCCCATCCCCATTCCTGTTTGAGACGAGCGCACTTTTCCTGACATTCGCAGGGGCGATTCGCCGGTTTTGAGATCGAGCTTCACGATCGTATCGGGCGGCAGAGGCGCGAACATCTCCACGTAGCAGCCGCCCATGGAAATGTCCGTCACTGTCCCGGGCATATCGACCGATCCGTCTCCGATGCCTACCTGCGCTTCGATTCGGCAGGAATGCCGGGGAAACTGGCGCCGCTCCGAACCGGACCACCCCGCGTAGGAGCCATACTCCGGCGGGGCTTCAGGCCGCTTGTAAATGGCGGGCGCGGGATTGGAGGGATCGTACGTGTCAGGCTCCCACTCCTTCGGCGGGACACCCCAGATGTACGCGCCGGGTTCGAGGCAGCGCAACCCGGCGCGCCCGAAGCCGGCGCCCGGCTCGCTGACCCATTGGACGCGGTAATGCGCTTTCTGATCCTTGTGCTGGATTTCGATCTTACTACCCGGCTCTACGAAGCTGCTCAAACCGAGCAGGCACGCACCGGTGCAACTGATGTCATGCGTCTGCGTGGAGATTTCGAACGAATTTCCGCGAGGATCAACCCCGCGCGCGACGACGCCGAAAGACACTGTAATACGCTGTTCGTTGCGACGCCCCATCTGTCCCTCAAAAGCTCGCCCAGCAGGCGCAAACCGGAGAGGGACTTAACTGGCAGTCGCCGATTGAGTGGGCGTTTGTGCCTGGGTCGCCTGACCGCTATTGCCCTGAAGGGTCGCCGAAAACTCTTCGATCTGGAGGCTGTACGCCTGGACTACGAAGGATGAGCTTGATCCCGCGCCCGATCCCGAGCCTGATCCCGAGCTCGATGCGCTGTTGCTCGCCTGCCCGTTCGATCCTGTAGTCGCCGTGCTTCCCTGTTGTCCGCTTGCCCCGCTGTTTGAACTTTCCTGCACGGTAACTTCCGAGAATTTGACGACGATCTCTTCGACTTGCAGGCTTCCGCTCGGAGTCGAATTCCCCGTCGACGCCGGCGGCGCTGCGCTGCCGCTGGCTGCGTCGCTGCTCTGGCTCGGCGTGCTCGCCGCTGTGCTGCTAGCAGTGCTCGGTGTGGTGGCTGCCGCGGTGCTGGCTGCGCTCGACGCGTTCGAGGCCGTGGATGCCGCCTGCGTTACTTCCTGCGCCAGCGCTTGGAATTGATTCACCAGCGCTGTGAATGCCGCCGGGCTTAGCGCTTGTATCAGGCTCGCAACCTGATCGAAGGCTTGAATCTCCTGCGAATTCAGACCCAGTGCAGCCAACGAGCTATTCAGCCCTTGCAGTGCGCTTGGGCTCCCGCTGCCTGCGGCCGCTGTGCTGCTCGAGACTGGCGCGATAGCGGAATCGGTGGATGTCGATGGCGTCGTCGAGGTGACCGGCGATGTCGCTGTCGTACCAGATGAGCTAGCTGGCGCAGCGGCAGCAGACGACGTCGACCCTGCTTGCGAGTCGGTTAACCCAGTCGTATTCGCGCTGGTGCTCGATCCAGGAGCTGAGGACGACGCAGTCGTTGGAGTGCTCTGCGAGGAAGAATTCTGACCCAGCACGATTACGGCCGCCGCTGAGAACATGGACACCTGACTTACAGAGAACAAGCCCGCGTCCTGCGCCGACGAGCCTTGGCCTTGCTGGCTCGAACTGGTGAAGTGGTCTTCCCCGCCCCGGTGCCGCCAGTGATGGTGGGCTCGGGACGTACCCTGGCCTGCGCCTTGCTGGGCCTGTTGCTGCTGGACCGAAGCAGTTTGAGATGCTTGGTCGGTAAGGCTCGTGATTCCAGTCGTTCCCATGTTTCCCCCAGCGCAGGCATGAACACCCGCCCATTGCGAAAGGCGCGGCGAGGAAAGCGCAACCGGCCTCCTCGATGCCGCAGCTTCCAGTAATGTATTAATCGGCTGATTGGGGCAAAGCTTTAGGAATCAAGAGGCAATTGGCGCGGAAACATTACCGAGGCCGGAGAAAACGGTGGCGCTGCCATCTCCTGTCGGGATTTTGAGACAAGGCAAAGACGCCGGCAAGATGCCGGCGCTACGAAAACCGGAGCGATGAGTGGCTCGGGTGGAATCAGAGGAACGAGCGGATGGGGTCCTTGCCATCCCAGCCGATCGTGGCGCGGTAGATGCGGCCGAAGATGGGATCGAACGCGGCGCCCAGCTCGATCAGCTCAACCATCCCTGGCAGATACGAGGTGGTGTCCATATAGCCGACGCGGCCTCCGCTGGGCACGCGCGCGAAAAAAGCCAGCTCGGAGCCCTGCGCGCGATAGCGTTCAACGTCGCGATCGAAATTCGATGTTGCGACGCCCCAGTGGTGAAAACCGTAGCCGCGCTTCTCGATTGTCTCGCGATAGACAGACGGCGCGTCGTTGTACTGCTGAATAAGCTCGATCATCATGTGGCCGGCGAAGCTCATGGCGAGAGCGGAGTCGGCGTTCGAGGGACCGCCGCGATATTTGGCGTCCTCACCCTGGAAATGCTCAATCAGGAACCACGGCCCGACCTTCAGGTCCCTGACCCAGTGGTTGATGGATTCGCGGATATCCTTCACGACGTACGCCGACTGGATGATGCCGTCATCCGGCTGCCCGAAAATCACAAGACTCATTCGCGCACCTCATTCGAGAATTGTTTTCGTTGCTGAGGCCGAACGCGGCGAAATGCTTGCCGGCTCGGCGATGTCAGCGTGGTGAGTATAGTGTGACGGGGCCAAGGTTCAACACATAGTTTGAGTCTAAGAACGTCCCCGGTGTTTGGCGACGTCGAAGAGCTCCGCTATCAGGCTTCAGTGGCTAAGGCCCTCTCAAAATCGAGACACTTTCGGCGGGGTTGAAACCCCACTTTCCCTTTTTCAACAAGCTGTTAAGCGATGAATCGGGAGGGCTAGATCCTCGGGACGGGTTCGGCGGTCTGTTCGAGCGCGGCTTTGCGCCTTCCGATTTTGTCGAGCATCGCGAGCAGTTCGGCCGTGTGAATCGGCTTCGTGAGATAGTCGTCCATACCGCTCGCGAAACACTTCTCATCGTCGCCCTTCATCGCGTGTGCGGTCATTGCGACGATGGGAATGTGCCCGCCGGAAGTGCGTTCCCTTTCGCGGATGGCCTGGGTCGCCTCCCAGCCATTCATCTCGGGCATTTGGACGTCCATCAGAATCAGGTCGAATGATCCGTTGTTCAGGGCCTCGAGCGCTTTCCTGCCGTCGGGCGCGACGGTCACCTCGTGGCCGTGCTTTTCGAGCAAGCGAACCGCGAGCAGTTGATTGACGGCGTTGTCCTCGGCAAGAAGGATGCGGAGGGGGTTCCGTTTCTCCCGCAGCGAATGCCTCACGAGAGCGGTAGGGCTGGCCTCGCCCCGCGCACGCGTTCCCAGCGCCGTCAAAATGGCGTCCAAGAGTTCCGCCTGACGGACGGGCTTCGTCAAGTACGCCGCGATGCCCAAATTGTGGCAACGGACGGCGTCTCCTCGTCGTCCCGCGGAACTCAACATCATCACCGTCGCGACCTTAAAGTCGGGATGGCCCTTGATGTATTCAGCCAGTGCAAAGCCATCCATTTCCGGCATCTGCGCGTCGAGCAAGATCAGCGGAAAATGCTTGCCGGTGCGCTTGCTTTCCTCGAGCGTCGCCATCGCGCTGGCGCCGCTGTCCGCTTCGGATGGCTGCATGCCCCAGTTGTCGAGCAACTTGACGAGAATCTGGCGATTCGTGGCGTTGTCGTCCACGACGAGAACCGGCATGCCATGCAGGGTTAAGGGATCGCGCGGCACGACTGTCCTGACGGCCGATTTTTGGGGCTTGAGACAAACGGTGAAGTGGAAGCGGCTCCCTTCGCCAAGTTCGCTCTCGACCCAGATTCGCCCTCCCATTAGTTCGACGAGGCGGGACGAAATCGTCAGGCCAAGTCCCGTGCCGCCGTATTTGCGAGTCATCGAACCGTCAGCCTGCCTGAACGGCTCAAAGATGATGCCGAGCTTGTCGGGAGCAATTCCGATTCCGGTGTCCGCAATCGTGAAGTGCAGCCGAACCTCACTGTCGGAGCGGGCCTCCATCTTCACAATCAGCACGACTTCGCCGCGCTCGGTGAATTTAATCGCGTTGGCGACGAGGTTGTTGATGACCTGCCGCAGCCGGCTGGGATCGCCCGTGAGCGCGTCCGGAACGTCAGGCTCGACTTCGAACGCCAGCTCCAGACCCTTTTGATGAGCGCGAAGGCTGAGCGCCTTCAGCGTGACACCCAGGCAATCGCCCAAATTAAAGTCGATCGCGTCGATGTCCAGTTTTCCGGCTTCGATCTTGGAGTAATCCAGGATGTCGTTGATGAGGGAAAGGAGCGACTCGGCCGAGACTTTTGCCAGATTGAGGTGCTCGCGCTGCTCCGCGTCGAGCGTGGTATCGAGAACGAGCTCCGTCATTCCGATAATTCCGTTCATCGGAGTGCGAATCTCGTGGCTCATGTTCGCGAGAAATTCGCTCTTCGTGCGGCTCGCCTGTTCGGCCGCTTCTTTCGCGCGCAGCAGCGCCTCTTCGGCTCGCTTGCGTTCGGCGATGTCCTGGTAGATCACCAGATTCCCTGCTGACTTCTCGTCCCTGAGGATCGGCACAGCGAGTACGTCTACGTCCACAAAGGCCCCATCGCTTCGCCTTCGCCGCGCTACCGAGTGGATCGACTTTCCCTCCCTCATTTTCGTTTGCGTGGCTTTCATCTCCGTGCGAAGGTCGCGCCACGACGGCAAATCAAAGACCGACCGACGGACGATGTCCGGCTGTCGATAGCCAAACAGCTTCTCGAAGGCGGGATTGCACATTTGTACGACGTCGTCTTCGCCCGTCGCGAGGATGCCGACCGGGAGGTTCTCAATCAGAGAGTTGAGGAAATTCGTCCGCTCTTCGAGCGCCAGTTCCGCCTGCTTGCGCTCGGTGATGTCTTGATAGAGTAGAACAGCTCCCGTGACTTTGCCTTCGACCAAAAGCGGCACGGAGAAGCCCTCAACGTCAACGAGGGATCCGTCGCTTCGGCCGCGGCGCGTCACGATGTGCGTAGTTTTCCCTTGCCAGACTCTTTCCCGACTGGAATCCACTTCGGGGCGGATCTCAGGAAGCCCGAGCAATTCGTATAGGGGCCGGCCGAGGATCTCTTCCCGCCGATAGCGAAACAGCTTCTCGAAAGCCGGGTTGCACATTTGCACCGTGTGATCGGCGTTGATTGCCACTACGGCCAAGGGTGCGTTCTCGATGAGGGAGTTGAGGAAACTTGTCCGCTCCGCGAGCGCCATCTCTGCCTGCTTGCGCTCGGCGATTTCCTTCCGCAGAGCGACGGCGCGCCGATTCCCGCGCACTTCGAGATCATCCAGCGTCTTCTGAAACGAGGCCTCGCGCCCTTGATTCTGATTCATGATTTCGTTGAAGACGTCGCAGAGAAGCCCTATTTCGTCGTGGCTTTTCCTCGGGACACGGATGGAATGGTCCTTGCTGCGACATGCGGAGAAACCAAAGCGAGCCAGCTCCACCAGTGGCTCAACGATTCCGCGTGCGAGCTGGTCGGCCGAAAAATAGGCAGCCACGAGCGAGACCAGGATCAACAACAGGACCGGCGCGCCGAGAAGCGCCGCGCGGCTGTAAAACTCCTTTAGGTCGGATTCGAGATAGACCGTCCCGATTCTCGATTCATTCAGGCGAATCGGTTGGGACAAGGCCATGCGGTCCGCGACAATGCTGCTTCGGGTTGATTGGCCGGCTGATCGAAATGGCGCGCGTGCGCAATCGGGATCATCTGCGGTGCCGGAGTACGTCGCAAAGACGCTTCCATCCCTGTCATACACACACGCTCGGACGATGTGGCCTTGCGTTCGAAGAGAGCTGAGGGTCTCACGTGCCAATCCGGCATTCCCTGATTGAAGGGCGGAGGTGGCATTCGATCCGACAACAGCTGCTGTAGCAACAAGCTCGTCCGCCAATGAACGACGGAGGCTCGCGACGTCATACGCTCCCAGAACGGCACACGCTAAGGCAGTGCTCGCCGTGCAGGCCAGCAACGCCAAGCGCGTGAGTCTCCGCCGGATCGACAGATCATGGCGGGCGGGATTTTCCATTCGTTTGGCCATCGTAGTTTGAACTGCGCTTGTGTTCGACAGCGATGACAGCGTGCGCCCAATGCAGCCAATTGCGGATTCCCCCCATTCTTCGAAAGCGCCAGCAAAGGACCTAGCAAGCGCTTCGAAGCCGGGATCCGCAACAATCTCTTGATCGGCAGTTTCCAGTAAAGCTTTAGAAATGAGGGACGCAACGCGCATGCACGCAAAGCTCGCGGCTCGATCAGACGGCTCATCTAAGAGGTGATGACTCTCAGACGCCGACGCCGCCGGGCTTCCGTGGCTGCGCACAAGGACTAAAGTTCTCGCTTCGACTTGCCGATAAGACAGTGTGGAATCAATGCGCACAAGCGAGGCGAGTCTGACTGGCGCGCATCCACTGATCCGATACGCGGCCAGACAACCGATTCTCGACGGGAACCAACAGGTTATCGGATACGAGCTGCTGTTTCGAGACGGACTGCAGAATTCGTTTGGCAATACCGATCCTGACGCCGCGTCACGCAGCGTCCTCGATTCTTCGATCCTGATGGGCCTCGATATTTTGTGCGACGGCCGTCGAGCTTTCATCAACTGCACGCGCGATCTGCTCATCCGCGATTACGTCACTCTGCTGCCGCCCCAGCAAGTCGCAGTCGAGGTACTGGAAACGGTTCCCGCAGACGATTTGGTGATCGAGGCCTGCCGCCGTCTCAAGGCACTCGGCTACATGATCGTGCTGGATGACTTTTTCGAAGGCGATCCGCGGGAGCCTCTCACGGAACTTGCCGACATCATCAAGATCGATTTGCGGGCTACGTCCGCGGCGCAGAGCGCCGCCATGGTCAAGCGATACGGACACCAGCGCCGCAGGATGCTGGCGGAAAAAGCGGAAACGCGGGAAGAATTTCTCGACTCGCGGAAAGCCGGTTTCACTTATTTCCAGGGCTATTTTTTCCGCAGACCGGAAATCGTGCAGGCGCGCGAAATTCCGGCCAACCGAATCAACTACCTCCGTCTGCTGCAGGCAATTTCACAGCCCGAAGTGGATCCGCGCCAGATCGAGGAAGCAATCAAGGGGGAAGCCTCGCTGGTTTACCGGCTGCTGCGATACCTGAATTCCCCGATCTTCGGATTTCGGCAAGAAGTGCGGTCGGTACGCCACGCTCTGGCGATTCTGGGGGACCGTGAAGTGCGCCGCTGGATCCGGCTCGTGACGACGCTCGTCGCCGGCCAAAACAAACCGACCGACCTGGTGCTCTCGGCGCTGACTCGCGCACGCTTCTGTGAACTGATTGACGAGAAGGTTGGGCAAAAATCCGCTGACCTATTTCTCGTCGGCCTGCTCTCGCTCATGGACGCGATCCTCGAATTGCCCATGGGCCTGGTGCTCGATGGAATCTCGGTCGACCCGGACGCCCGGACGGTTCTCCTCGGAGAGCGCGGCCGGCTCTCGCCGATTTACGATCTGATGCTGGCGCAAGAGGCCGGTCAATGGGAAGAAGCGGCGGCCCTGTCGGCTCAATTGCACTTGCCCGAAGGATTTGCCGCCGACACGCAGTGGAACGCAATGCAATGGGCCAGCCAGATGACGAGCGAGACCTAGCAAACCGCGATTTCGGCCGGAGCTATCCCCACCGATTGCCCGATTTGTGACGGACCTTCGGACTGGCATAGTTTGGGATCGCACAGAATTTCACCCGCGTTAGACGGACGGCAGCGTAGCCCTCACGGTGGTTCCCCGACTTCCCGAGCTGATATCCAAACGGCCACCGAGCTGTCGCATGCGTTCTCTCATGCCGAGGATGCCGACTCCCAGGGTGCTGGGAGCCACTTCGCGCTCCTCCAAATCCTCGGCGCGCATTCCGCGTCCGCTGTCGGTAATTTCAAGGACAATTTCGCCATCGTTTTTCGCGAGCCGAACTCTGCCCGTGTCACTGCCGGAATGCCTTTGAATGTTGCCGAGCGCTTCCTGCACGATTCGGAAAAGCGCGGTCTCGGAGTCCGGCGACAACCGGCCGATATCCTCCGGCATTTCAAATTTCAAATCGATGCCGCTGCGCTGGCTGAAACCCTTGACGTATTCCTCGACCGCAGAGGCCAATCCAAGTTCGTCGAGCAATGGCGGATGCAAGAGATAGGAGAGGGAGCGAATCTCCTTGGACAGATCCCGTACCGTTTTCCGCGTGTCCGCCAATACCCGCTTTCCCCGCTTGCTCCGGACATCAGCCGATTTGCCAAGTTGCGCCAGGCCCAAGCTAATGACCAGCAGCTTCTGGGAGGCACTGTCATGAAGATCGCGCGCAATGCGCCGCCGCTCCTCGTCCTGCAATTGGAGCAGGCGCGCTGAGAGTTGGCGCAGCTCCTCTTCTTTCCGCGTTTGATCCGTGATGTCCTGTGCGACGCCAATCGACCGCTCCGTCCGCCCATCCGGCCCTGGAATCTGAATGGCCCGCGTAAAGTGTACGCGGTAGGTGCCGTCCGGTGCTCGATGCCGCAAGACGTGCTCAAACGGTTTGCACTCGGCGACCGCTCGTTCAATGTTTGCGCGGGCACGCTTGCGGTCTTCCGGATGAATTCTCGCCCAGAACTTCTCGCGGTCCCATTCCGCCTCCGAGGCAAGACCAAAAATCTTAAGCAAGTTCTTGGAGAGCGTCCACTTCCCGGTCTTGAGATTGGATTCCCAACTGCCAAAATTGGTCATCTGTTCGGCTTGCGACAACAGCGCTTCGCTCTTGCGCAACTGCTCCTCTTCGTATTTCCGTTCAGTGATGTCGCGCACGGTTGCAACGACGCCGACGATCTCGCCCTTGTCATCCCGTAGCGGCGCGAAATTGTTGTTCGTCCATCCCCGCTGGCTCGTCCGGGGAACGGCGAAAGGAGTGTCGAGGGAAGAAATGATTTCTCCCGCGAGCGCTTTTTCAAGATCGGCGTATATTCCCTCCTCGGTCATAAATGGGAACAGTTCGAGCGGGTGCTTGCCAATAACGTCGGCTGCCTTTAGACCGCTCATACGCTCCATGTAAGGATTCCAGAGCGTGTAGCGGAGGTCGCGGTCGTGGACGACAATTCCCTCTTGAGCGCTCAACACAATCTGGTGGTTCAGTTCAGCGGTCGTCCGTAACGCCGACTCCATATTCTTTCGATCGGTGACGTCCTGATAAAGCAAAACCGCGCCTGTCACTCTTCCTTCGGAAACAAGCGGCACGGAGTAGCCCTCGACGTCAACGAGGGTTCCGTCGCTTCGACCACGTCGCGCCACGATGTGCGTGGCTTTACCCTGCCATACGCGTTCCCGGCTCAAATCCACTTCCGTGCGAATCTCGGGAACCCCCAGCAAATCGTATAAGGGCCGGCCAAGGATGTCTTCCTGACGATAGAGAAACAGCTTTTCGAATGCCGGGTTGCACAATTGAACGGTGTGATCGGCGCGAATTGCCACTATGCCGAGAGGTGTGTTCTCGATGAGGGAGTTGAGGAAACTCGTCCGCTCTGCCAGTGCCATCTCTGCTTGCTTGCGTTCGGTGATGTCCGTGAAGGTGTTGATCGCTCCCGTAACGGTTCCGCCGTTCGCAAACTGAGGCATGATCGTCATCTGAGTCCAGAGAACGGACTCCGAACCCGGACGCCGCCAGCCGAGCACTTGACCGATAACCGGCTGTCGCGATTCGATCGCTTGCAGCACGGGACGCAATGAAAACGGACACTCTGTTCCGTCCTCTCGAATGAAGATCAAATTCGAATTTTCACTCGTTTGACGGCAGAGCTGCTCCTGGGTCATGCCGAACATATCGAGCGCGGCCTTGTTGGCAAATTGAATTTCGGCCTTCGGCCCGTGAAGGACCACGCCTACTTGGAAGGCTTGAAGGAGGCTGCGAACGTACTCATCGCTTGATAGGCGAGGGTCAACCAGAGGCACTGCTTGGGCCGCCGATCCTTGCGAAGAGCTTGCCATTGGTCTGTTCCGCATCTCCTGGTGCCAATCTCCAGGATCACCCGTACGGTCCAGCCATCCCCCTGCGGGGAGTGAACGATTGGTGGGGTATTGAAGCACCGGCATTCGAGAAAAGCAAGCGGCCGACTGGGACAATCGGCTTCGGCGTTTGCCCGCGGGCCGAATTCAGGTTGGCCGGCGCAACCCAGTCCATACGCTGTGCCATGCGTAAATCGAGGCGTCGCCATTTGAATATTCGATCCGTGGCCTGTGAGCGAGCGTGATAGTCTCCGAGCGAAATCGTGGCTGCGGCACGCGCGAGCGATTCCGCCTTGCTGGTTCAAGATTTCGCGTTGCCGGCCGATAGGAATATCGGGCGCTGCCGGTGCGATTCTCCGATCCCTATGGGTGTACCAAGGCTCGCTCGAGGCGCGCTTCGGCAGACGCGCTGCTGACTGGCCGGGCCGAAATGCAGTGATTCGCACAACTGACCTGAGGACCGAGTGACTATGCGGAAAGAGTTGGGCTTCCCGGCAGACGACGATCGCCCGCGGCTGAGCACCAATCAGAAGGCGCTCAAAATCAACCTGGACCCCGCACGCTACGGCACTTTTGCGGAAATCGGCGCCGGGCAGGAGGTGGCCCGCTGGTTCTTCAAAGTTGGCGGCGCAGCCGGCACGATTTCGAAATCCATTTCCGCCTACGATATGGCGGTCAGCGACGCCATCTACGGACGCTGCAAGCGCTACGTTTCGCGGGAACGCCTGCAAAGCATGCTCGACTACGAGCACAACCTGAATCTCGAGCGGCTGAAGATTCCACGCGGAGACCGGACCGCCTTCTTCGCGTTCGCCGATACCGTGGCGGCTCTCAACTATGAGGGAACCAACGAGTGCCACGGCTGGATGGGAGTGAAGTTTCAAGCGCATCTTCGGGATCAGGACAGCCAGGTTGTGATTCACGTCCGGATGCGGGATCACGAAAACAGCCTGCAGCAGGAAGTGCTGGGGATTGTCGGCGTGAACCTGCTCTACGGCGCGTTTTTCCTCCATCACAAACCGGAAGTGATGCTCGAGTCGCTGCTCGATAACCTGACCACCGATCGAATCGAGATCGACATGGTGGAGTTCTCCGGGATCGAGTTCCGCCACGTCGACAATCGCGTGATGAGCCTCAAGCTCGTGCAGATGGGCCTCAGCGGCGCCGCGATGTTTGGGCCGTCCGGGCAAGTGCTTCAGCCCTCCGAGGTGCTGCGCAAGCAGCCGATCCTGGTCGAGAGAGGTAGTTTTCGCCCGGTTACCAAGGTCAACATCGACATGATGAAGAGTGCCCACGAGCGCTTCGCCGCCGAGCCGGAAGTCGAAGCCGATCGCATCGTCGAGCTGATGGAGATTACGATGCGAAACCTTCTGGTAACGGGCGAGATCGACTTGATCGATTTTTTGGCGCGCGCCGAGGTGCTGGCGGCTGCCGGCAAAACGGTTCTGATCTCGGACTATTTTGAATACCATCGCCTAGCCGCGTACCTGACGCGCTATACGAGCGAACCCATCGCCGTAACGATGGGCGCCGCCAGCCTCCAGGACATTTTCCAGGAGAAATACTACGCCGAACTTGAGGGAGGCATCCTGGAAGCCTTCGGGAGACTTTTCACGAAGGACCTTCGCATCTACGTCTATCCGCTGCGCGACCCGGCCACCGGATTGCTCAGCGCAGTCGAGAACGTCGAGATACCGGGCAATCTGCACAATCTGTACCGTCACCTGGTGGAGCGCGGCAGGATCAAGCCGCTCGACAATTTCGACGAAAACGTGCTGCACATTTTTTCACGAGACGTCCTAAAACGAATCAACGACAACGACACTTCCTGGGAAGCGATGGTCCCTTCAGAAATCGCCGAGGTGATCAAACGCCGCAGGTTTTTCGGCTACCACGAGGCCGATACGCTCGAAGGAACTGCTTCACGATAGCGGCGAAACAGGCTTCCGTTACAACGCATACAGTGTTTCCCGTATATCAATACGACAACGCTAAGAGCACTCTAATGTGTAACAGGTCTCGCTCTCTGTACTATTCGAGCCGAGATGCGACGCGCCATCAAAACTCGCGTAGCCACGGAACGCCGAGCGGCCCGCCGCTATGGTCTGGCGCTACCCGTGAAAGTGGACGCTCGGGCGCACCAGGTGCGGGACGGAATCACGAAGGATGTGTCCACAAGCGGCCTTTATCTGATTCTCAACACGGATGAGATCCTGCCGGTCGGAACCATGATGGATTTCTCGATGACATTGCCGAGCGAAGTCACGGGCGAATATGAAGTCCGAGTCAGCGGACGGGCGAAGGCGGTTCGCGTCGAGAGATACATGGACGAAGAAATCGATTGTCTCGGCGTTGCCTCGACGATCGAGAGCTACGAGTTCGTTCGCGTGGAAGAGCCCGCCTCCCAATATCAGGCCGTAGCAACCTCTCGAGCAGTCTGAGCGTCACGATCCCCGTTTACCGCCAAGATTGTCCTGCAGAACTGCACCACGCACTAGAACCCGTCTGGCTCTGTTGACTTCCCCGTTTCTTGGCGACGCCCAAGAGGGATTCTTCGACTGCGCGTCCCGACCCGGAGATCGAAAAGGCCGATCTCCGGGAAAGAATAAGGCGTCGGGACGCTCCGCTCAGAATGACGACTCGGGCGGGGTGCCTGAATCGGTGCAGCGACGTTCGCCGGAATAAGGACGTCAACAGAGCCAGACGGTTCCTAGTGTTGCCTATTCGTGACGACGCTTCGAACACACTTAGTATCGTTGGCGCAGCCTACGTTGTTTCAATCGAATTGATCCTCGTTGCAAGCTGAAAGGCGAATTCCTCCGGATCGGGCGGAAGCCGATCGGGTGACGGAAGCTCGGCGAGCAGTTCCTCATACGTTTTCGGGCGAAGAGCGGGGACAACTTCGAATCCCAAAACATCGGCGAAGCGACAGGCATGCCTGACGGTCGACAGGACGCCGAGATCGCCCACTCTCGGCGGATCATGGTGGTGCGATGCGACCACGACGAGACTTTTGGGTATGTCCCACCGCGACATTAGCGCGCTTCCCGCCTCGCAATGATCCGTGCCGAAGATTTCGCGCTCGCGGTCGAGAATATCGGAGGATGTGGCTTCACCGCTCATCAGGAACGGGCCGTAGCGCTCAGGGATTGCCACGGCGAGAGCCAGTCTGCCGATATCGTGGAGCACGCCCGCGGTGTAGGCAACATCCTCACCAATCGAGCTGCCCTTGGCCAATTCTTTGGCGATCAACGCACATGCCAGGCTGTGGCGCCAACAAATCCGCATCCAGGGAGCTTCAAAGGATTTGCCGATGTAATGCCGCAACGCGCTGGTAACCACAACGGCCTTGATACGGTCCAGCCCAAGCAGAATCATCGCCGTGAATGCACTCTCGACTTCGATGCGAAGCCCGTACAGCGCCGAGTTCGCGATTCGCAGAATCTCGCTCGACATCGCAGGATCGGTGCTAATCAACTGGCTCAGCTCGCGCAGCGGAGCTTTTTCGTTGGAGACGAGCTGAAGCGCCTTAATTGCAATGATGGGAAACGGGGGAAGCTCGGTGGGCAACACGGGCGGTTGTGCGCGGTCGGGCATGATCGTTAACCTTGTCGAAGGGCCTGTTCTTCTCGATGTCTTCCTGCGCTGCCGCCCGGTTCATTTCGGAGGGCCGATCGGCTCGTGGTTGCCATCGCATGTTTCGTCTCGATCGACGGTCCCAATCACTTCAGAACCGGTTGCCCGGTTTCGCCGCAAACGGCGGCTCCCGTCTTTGCGAAATCGAACCGATCGCGTCCGAGGCGTTTCGCCGAACGCAGGGCCACGTCAGCCTGGACCATCATTCGGGCGAAATCGCACTCCTGACCGTCCGGAAGGCCCGCGATACCGACGCTTGCCGTCACGCTGACCTCGCGGCCTGCGAAGGTTACCTTCTGCGTTGCGATTTGTTCGCGGATGCGCTCGACCGCGATCTGCACGCCCTCTCGATTCGTGAAAGTCATGATGGTAAGAAACTGATCGCCGTCGATGCGACCGCATATGTCGCACTGGCGGGTGTTGCGTTTCAGGATTTCGGCGACCTTCTTCAGAACGGCGTCGGCAGCCTCGGAGCCGTACGCTTCGTTTACGGTTTTGAATCGATCCACATCGACCATGACGACCCAAAACGGAAATTTGTGCCGGAAGGCGCCCGTCAATTGGCGCTTTCCCCATTCCTCGATCGCGCGCCGGTTGGGCAATCGGGTGAGGTTGTCGGTGAGGGCGAGTTGCTCCAGAATCAGATTCTTTGCTTCGATTTCGCGGTGGAGCTCTAGAATCCTGCGGCCCACATCGACGCGCGCGGAAAGCTCGTCCGGATGGAAGGGCTTGATGACGTATTCGTCGGCGCCCGATTGAAGCCCTTTTACGATTTTGGCTTTGTCTGAGATCCCGGTCAGCATAATGATGTACGTAAAATGGCTCTTGAACTCGCTGCGCAGGCGCTCGCAGAGTTCAATGCCGCTGAGGTCCGGCATCAGCCAGTCGGTGATCACGATCCCGGGGCGGTGTTCGGCGAAGAGCGCGAGAGCCTCGTTGCCGGTTTTCGCGGGCATCACGGCATACTGGTTTTTGTCGAGGGCCTGCTCCACGAGCTTGCGCGCCACCGCTGAATCGTCAACCAGCAGGATTGGAAGGCGCTGCGCTGGGGCGCCAAGCGAGCGCGAATTCGCGCCCGACTCCGCTGGAATGGAGCCTTGAGAAAGACTGTGATTCGGGTCTGTTTGTAAAGTTCCCATGCCTAAGGGTGCGTCAGGTCCTGGACCAGTCGTCGCCTGCGACTTGGCCTGTTGCTGCTGAACCTATCTATTCCGAGCCACTTGGCCGGTGAGAATTCTCAAAGCGGCCACTCCCGTTTATCGTCGAGCGGGGCACACTGCAAGCGGCCCTTCCACGCCATAACTTCCACTAGCCTATTCATCGGCAAATCCGGACAAACCTTTAGGAATGAGGCACGATTCAGGAAATTCGCAGGAATTCGCGCGTATTCCGCTGCGAAATCGAACGTAGGGGTCGCGTTGATTTCGGATGCGCTTGTTTGACAACTGCAAGCGGGCGGATACAATACCGGCCAACGCGGGGGAATGGCGGCATCCGGAACCTGAATTCGGAGGTCTGGTTCCCGAATACAACGAGTCGCAATCGTAGCGACGCAAGTGCGCGGATGCGAGTTCACGCTCGCGGCGGGCCATTTCCAGAACGAATCAACGAGGACAAAACATGAGCGATCAAGCGGGACAAGCTGGTCTGCTGGGAGAACGGCTGCAGCACCTGAAAGCGGTGATGGAGGACGACGTCAAGCGCGGGCGCTACTACGGCGGCGTGATCCTCGTCGCGCGGCACGGCGTAATCGGGCTGCACGAGGCGGTCGGGTACGGGAATCCGAAGGACAAGCGGCCGGTCACGAAGGACTCGGTGTTCAGCTTGTTTTCGACCACGAAGGCGATTACGAACGCGCTCGTGTTTCGAGCGATCGAGCGGGGCGAGTTCGCTCTGACCACGAAAATCTCCGAAATCATTCCGGAGTTTTCGGGCGTGCATCGCGAAGACATCACGTTTTACCACCTGCTGACCCACAGCTCGGGGCTGCCCAGCGTTTTCACGCCGATGCCGGGGATGTACATCGACAGGCTGGATGAGATCATCGCCGCGATCTGCAAGTACGTGCACTCGGTGGAGGAGCCGGGAAAACTGGTGACGTACGCTCCGATGGCCGCGCACGCGCTGATGGGGGAGGCTCTGCGGCGGACCGACCCGAAGAAGCGGTCGTACCGGCAAATGGTGCAGGACGAGATTCTGACGCCGCTGAAAATGAAAGATACGTCCGTAGGCGTGCGGAAGGACCTTCGCGCGCGCCATATCGTGCCGATCTTTCTCGACCAGTCTCCCATCGATCATCTGGGGCACAGCAATCTCGGCCCCAACGGCGCGTTCGAGGAAGAGGACGCGGAGATGCCATGGGTGGGGTGTATTTCTACGGTGGCGGACATGTTTCGGTTCGCGGAGATGCTGCGGCGCGGCGGCGAGCTCGACGGCGCGCGAATCATGTCGCCCGCGATTCTCGATAAGGCGACGCGGAATCAGACGGGCGACCGGCCAAACGAATTGTTTAAGCCGCTGGCGATCGGCCGCGGGTGGGAGCCGTCTCCGGCGTATCTTGGGATTGGATTCTTTTTGCGTGGAGAGGCGATTTGCCACACTCACTTTGGAACGCTCACTTCGCCGCGATCGTTCGGGAATTTCGGCGCGGGCAGCACGATCTTCTGGGTCGATCCGGCGCTGGACATGACGTTCGTGTGCCTCACGGCCGGCGTGATGAACGAAGCGGACAACATCGAGCGCTTCCAGCGGTTGTCGGACATCGCGGTGTCCGCGGCCGTATGAAGGCATTATCTTGACATCCGCGCGGGCTTGGGGAAGTATGCGCCGGTGTAGGCAGAGTCAGCGCAGTTTCATATGAGGACGTATCGCAATCGAGATTGGAGCGCGCAATGAAAGTGCCACCAGGTGTGAGTGCCAGCGATTTTGCGGCCGCAATCAAGGAGTTTGAAGACGCCGTCGGCAAGGAATGGGTGTTCACGAGCGACGAGGATGTGGCGCTCTATCGCGACTCCTATTCGCCGTTCTTCGGAGAGCCGGAGGAAAAAACGGCGTCTGCCGCGGTCGCGCCGGATGGCGTCGAGCAGGTGCAGAAGGTGGTCAAGATCGCGAACGCCTACAAGATCCCCATCTACACGGTCTCAACGGGGAAAAATCTCGGTTACGGCGGGTCGGCGCCTGTTTATTCAGGCAGCGTGGTGCTCGATCTCAAGCGCATGAACCGGATTCTGGAAGTCGACGAAAAGAACGCCTACGCACTGGTAGAGCCCGGTGTGAGCTACTTCGATCTCTACCGCTACATTCAAGAGAAGGGCCTGAAGCTCTGGATTGACGTTCCCGATCCCGGCTGGGGCAGCCCGATGGGCAACTCACTGGATCGCGGAGGCGGGTATTTGATGGCGCAGTACCGCAATCACTTCGACTCGCACTGCGGGATGGAAGTGGTGCTGGCGAACGGCGAGGTGATGCGCACGGGAATGGGAGCAATGCCCGGCGCGAAAACGTGGCAGCAGTACAAGAGCGGCTTCGGTCCATGGATCGACGGAATTTTCTCGCAATCGAACTTCGGCGTGGTGACGAAGATGGGGTTCTGGCTGATGCCCGAGCCAGACGCTTACCTCTCGGGTACCGTTTACGTGCCAAGGCACGACGATTTGGTTCCCCTCGTCGAAATCATGACCAACCTGGAGAACACGCGGGTCACGAACGGCATGCCGGACCTCGGCAGCCCACTGCTTTCGATACCGATGATCTCGGAAATCGACAAATGGAACGCCGGCGAGGGGCCGCCTCCGCCGGATGCGGAACTTTCAGCGTTGTTGGCGAATTCGGACGGCGGCGGGTCGCCCGAACTCCAACAATATGCGCTGAGCAAAGGCATCAGCTATTGGAAGTGCAAACTGAGCTTCTATGGAGCCGAGAAGGCCAATATCGCAAACTGGGAATTCGCTAAGGAGAAATTCTCCGCGATCCCAGGAGCCAAGTTCGAACAGAATGAATCGTACAAGCTGCCGCTGACACCGGAACAGAGAGAGAAGGTACACAAGCCGCAATTCGGCATACCGAGCCTCGCAATGTTCTCGATCGGCGCGCGTTCGCCGGTGAACCCCGAACCGACGAGCGGGCACATGTGGTTTTCGCCGATCATTCCGAGGACGGGGGAGGCGATCTTCGAGGCGAATCGCATATTCTCGAAGGCCGCCAAGGATTACGGCTTGCCGGTCCTGGCATTCAGCCTTCCGTCGTGCTATTGGGAGCGGGCTTTCATCTTTATTTTTGCTTTTCCGGTGACGCGGGACATCGAGACGAACAAGAAAAACCGGGCGGCGTTCATGAAGCTGATCCAACTGGCGGCGAGCCACGGATGGGGTGAATACCGCACCGCGCCCGCATACCAGGACGCGATCATGAACACATACTCCTTCAACAATCACGCGCTGTTGCGATTCCACGAAACGGTCAAAGACGCCGTTGACCCGAACGGGATACTTTCCGCGGGAAGATACGGCGTTTGGCCGAAGCATCTGAGGCAGAGCAAGGCGTAGCACGGGCTCAAGTTGGACAGCACCCGACTGTGGGCTGCGCGCAATTGTCCAATGGACGGCATCGCGCCAAGCATCTGTGCCGGGCACGGCATGCTTCGGCTTCGCTCATCGCAGGTGCCGTGCCCCTGCGGGAGACCGACGGGCGCGCGAGACGGATGGGCAACCTCACGCCAAGGATGTTCGCCGGGCGCAGCTTGCTGCGCCCCTACAAAAACCATCTCGACTGGCGCAAAGTCTCAGGAGCCTTCGCGGGCATTCGGGGAAGCCGACGCGACTTCGAAGCGGGAGACGACTGCGCCTTCGTCGAGCCCTCGGTGAATGGTGACGCGGAGCTGCCAGGCTCCGGAACCCGGGAAATCCACTGTAGCGGCCTCGAGCAGCTTGTTGGCGGACTGCTCGCGCGTGGCGCGAACGCTGCCGGCGCCAGCGTGCCCACCGACTGATTCAACCGAGACGTCCACCACGGCATCGAGAATTGTGCCGCCCGAATCGCGGTCCTGTACCAAGACGCTGATATCGCATGGGCCGACGGGCAGCGGGTCGGGCGCCGCGAAGACGCTTACATTAAACGGGCCGGAAACATCCTGTGCACGGACGACGGCTTCGTCGATATCGACCTTATCCGGCGCAATCCACGCGTATGCGATGGCGGCAAGCGGCAGCAGCAACACAAACGCGGGCACGGCCGCGCGGCGGAAGCCGAACTCGGATGCGGCGGGTGACCTTCGTTCGTCGGATGATGCGGGAGGGCGCGGCGAGAGCAGCTTGACGGTGATTGCAACGGCTGGAATCAGAAACGCAATCGAGCCGATGGCCCACATCAGCACGCCGGCAAAGACCTGGTCATTTTCGGCGGAGATGCCCGCGAGGCGCGGCATCGTCGCGTACGACGGATATAAGACGCGGCCGGAAAAAACCAGAAAAGCAGATAGCGCGCTGTTGACGAAATCCGCGAGCAGCAAATAGACGGGAAGCCTCCACGCGGGCCATTGCGGGCGGCTCGGCCATGGCTGACAGACCGGCCACCAGAAAAGGAGCGAGGCGACGAGAAATGTGGCGTGCTCGGTTTCGTGCCAGCCGGACGATCGCAAAGCGAGTTCGTACGCCACAGGGACATGCCAGCCAAGCATCGCACCGGCCAGCAGCAGCCAGGCTAGCGTCGGGTGCGTGAGAAGGCGCCCGAGCCTAACCAGCGGAGGCCAGCTCACGACCGGGCCGATCGCGTATTGCGCTGCCCAGAGCGGCAGGCCGCGCAGCAGCGGAATCGCGGGATCTCCCAGCAGCAGGAGCGGCGGGACGACCATCATTAGAAGCATGTGCTGGAACATGTGGTCGGCGACGAAAAATGGATCGAACGCGTCGATAGGCGAGGCTAGCGCGATTTGCAGCGTCGCCAATCCGCCGAGGAACGCGGCCAGGCGCCACGGCGTGAATCGCTCGGGCATCGCCGACCGAAGCGCAGTCCAGCCGCGGAGATAGAGGAGAGCCGTGAAAAGGTTAAGCGTCGTGACGACCGGGGGAAACGACCACGATGCGAGAACAGCCTGGTCCACCGAGGGCATCGGCGGATTCTAGACGCAGCCGACCGGCGAAGGGAGAAAATCATCGCTGCTGGAGGCAGGAGCGTCGCCGCGACATTTCATGACGGGCGATTCCCTTCACCGGCTTCGTCCATCACGCCCGGCGCTTCCACGCCCATACGAACCGCGAGCGGAAACTGCCATGTGCGCACGCGGACTTGCCGCACGACTACGAGGCCGGCAACGATTCCGAATGCAATCTGCGAGGCGAGAAACCAGCGCCAGTCAATGCGCTGGTTGAGAATCGGATTGATGACGTCGAGAACCGAATAAAGCAGGCCCGTCCAAACGAGCGGGGCGAACAATCCCCCCAGCAGAATCGGCCGCCCGGGAAGCATCGGCAAAAGCGCACTATAGAGAAGTCCGACCAGGATCGAGCCCGTGATGTGGAAAATGACGGCCACCACGAACAGTTCGACGTGGAAAGCCGAGAGCCACGAGGTGCTCATTTGCGTTTCGGCATACACCACGGCGCCAAGCAGGTTAATCGGGTACCAGATACTGCCGTGGCTCACGATGCCGTAGAACATAGCGAGCGCCGCCATAGCGACGCTGCCCGCAAGACCGCCTTTGATGCCCGCCGACACCGGATAAATCTCGAGCGGCAGGCGGGCGCGATGAGGACGAGCCTCGGCTGCGGCGGCAATCCGAGCCACCGTGCGGCGTGAAACGGCAACCTGCACGGGCTCTTGATCCACCGGCACGAGTTCGTGGCGCTCGTGAGGCAGCACCTGCACAAACCAGCCGACACAAGCCACAACGCAAAGGGCGATCCCCACCAAACTTACGATTTTGCTGCTGACCAACCCTGCGGCGGCAAGCGCAAGACCGAGGGCGAGGATTCCCGGCCATGCGGTCGGCGCGGGCAGGGTCACGAGTTCTGTGGTGGGCCGAGCCAACGGATTGTGCTCACGCTGCGACGTCATACGGACCTCGACGCGCACGATGATTCGATCTCGATTCGCATGTCAGAGTTCATCGTTCACCGCCCCAGGCCATAGACTACGGTAAACACCACCACCCACACCGCATCGACGAAATGCCAGTACAGCGAAATCACCTCGCAGCGCTCCGAATGCTCGGGTTTGACCTTTCCCAAGAGCGCGAACACCATCACGGTCAGAAGCAAAACCAGGCCGACAATGACGTGCGACGCATGCAGACCCACGAGCGAGTAGTACGTGGTGCCGAAAAGATTGGTCTGAAGCGTGAAGCCTTCGTCGTAGATCAGATGGTGCCATTCCCTGGCGGTGGCGATGATGAAAATTGCCCCGAGCACAAACGTGACGAACCAGAACGCGCTGAAGCTGCCCGTCTTGCCCTTCCGCAGCGCCGCGATGGCCCAGTGCATCGTCAGGCTGCTCGACAGGAGGCAGATCGTCGCAAAGGCCGGGACGCTGAGAATGTCCTTCGGCGCGGGCCCGCTCAGGCTCTTGCCGATGTAAAAAAGATAGGCGGCTACAAAAATAGTGAAGATCGCGGACTCCGCCACAATCAGGCTCAGCATCCCCACTTTTCCGCGCGAGGGGAGCTTCCACGGAGTCTCGCTCGCGGGCAAACCCACGGGAATCGCACTCATCGAAGACACCAACCTTCCCTCATCATTCGTACTTCCAATCCGGGTCATCCGGATGCTTGATGTCCCAAAGCGGGCGGCGGCTGTGGACGGCCGGAACGGCGGCGAAGTTATATACAGGCGGCGGCGATGTGGTGGCCCACTCGAGGGTCCAAGCGTCCCACGGATCGTTGCCGGCAATCTTGCCTTTGAAGTACGACTGAACCATGTTGTAAACGAAGATCAGAACCGCGATCGATTGAAAAATCACTCCGATGGAAGAAAGCAGATTCCAAATCTCCCATCCGCGACCGGGTTCGTAGGTGTAGACGCGGCGCGGCATTCCCAGCAGCCCCGGGACGTGCATGAGATCGAACGTAAGGTGAAAACCGATCACCATGATCCAGAAATGCCATTTCCCCAGAGTTTCATTCAGCATCCGCCCGGTCATTTTCGGGAACCAGCAATAGAAGGCAGCGAAAATCGTGAAGAGGATTCCGCCAACGATCACGTAGTGGAAATGAGCGACGACGAAATAGGAATTGCTGAGCTGCCAATCGAACGGAGCCGTAGCGAGCATGATGCCCGTCAGTCCAGCGACCAAAAACTGAAACAGGAATCCAACGCAGAAGAGCATAGGCGTTGCGAAACGGATCTTTCCGCCCCACATCGTCGCCAGCCAGTTAAAGATTTTGATGCCCGTCGGGATGCCGACCAGCAGCGTGGTGAACACGAAGAAAGCGTTGCCGTAGGACGGCAAGCCGACCGTGAACATGTGGTGCGCCCACACGCCCAAACTGACGAAGCCGATGCTCACCGTGGCCGCCACCATCGCCGGGTAACCGAACATCGCCTTGCGCGAGAAGACCGGAATGATCTCGGAAACGAAAGCAAAACAGGGAATGATAAGGACGTAAACCTCCGGATGGCCGAAGATCCAGAAAAAGTGCATCCACATCACGACCGAGCCGCCCGCGCCTGTGTCGAAGAAATGAGCGCCCAAATAACGGTCGAACATCAACATGATTTGGGCCGCGGTCAGCGGGCTGATCGTGACGAGCACCAGACCGCCCATCACGAGGTTCATCCAGGCGAGCAGGGGCATGCGGCTTAGCGTCATACCGGGACACCGCATGCAGAGAATTGTGGCGATGAAATTCACCGCGCCGCCGATGCTGCCAATACCGGCTAACAACAAGGACAAATTCCAATAGTCAGTACTGTGGCCGGAGGAAAAAACCGGCGAGGTCAGCGGCGCATAGGCGAACCATCCCACGTCGGGCGCGCTGCCGCCGTGCAGGAAGCCGCCTCCCGCAAACAGGCTGGCGTAGAGCACCAATCCCCCGAATGCGGTCATCCAGAAACTGAAAGCGTTCAAGCGCGGGAAGGCCATATCGCGCGCGCCGATCATCAGCGGCACGAGGTAGTTACCGAAGCCGAAGAGAATCGGCATGGCGACAAAAAAGACGCCGGTCGTGCCATGCATGGTGAACAATCGGTTGAAAGTCTGCGGTGTAAGGAATGTCGCGTGAGCGTGCGCCAACTGAATTCGCATGAGAATCGCCTCGATCCCCATGATCACCAGGAAGAGCAGGGCGTAGACGATATACATGATCCCGATCTTCTTGTGGTCCGCCGAAGCCAGCCATTCGTAAGTGACGCTCAACGCGCCTTTGCGCGGAACCGGCAGTGCTATGGAGTCAGACGCCATGATCTTTTGTCTTTCCAAGTCCTTCCTCGCGCCGAACATCCGGCCGACGTACCGCTCGGCGGCGCGACTCTTAGTGCAGCGACAATAGAAACGCGCTGATCTGATTCAGCTCATCATCGCTCAGATCCTGCGCAGGCATCAGCGACCCGGGTTTGAATGCGGCGGGATCGTGGACCCAACGGCGCAGATTCTCGGGTGTGATCGGCACTTCGCCGGAGCCCAGCGTATCTCGGCTCGCCAAATGAGTCAGATCGGGACCGATGCGCCCGATGCTCATCACTCCCTGGATGCTGTGGCACGCGAAGCATCCCTTCGCCACAAACAACGCGCGGCCCGCCGCAACGGATGGGTCGGTTGCTGCCTGTTGTTGCTGTTGATTGTGGACCCAACGATCGAAATCGTCGCGGTTATCAACGTACACTCGCAAGAGCATCATCGCATGTTGCGTGCCGCAGTACTGCGAGCACTGGCCCAGGTAAAGCCCCGTTTCTTGCGGATCGATCCACGTCGTATTCGGATGGTTGGGAATAAGGTCCGTTTTCCCCGCGAGGCGCGGCACCCAGAAACTGTGATCCACGTCCGCCGATTGCAGCGCGAGATAGGTGGGTGTGGGATTCTTCGGATCGCTGACCGGGACGTGCAGCTCGTTGGCCGTCACGAAACCGTAATCCGTATAGCGATATTCCCACCAGAACTGATGCGCTACGACCATGACGTTGATCGCGCCTGCGGGAGCGCGGGCGTCCTGCACGCGGTGAATTACCTGTGCGGTCGTCACAAACAACACGACGACGATCAGCACGGGCACAACGGTCCAGGCCAACTCCACCTGGTTGCTGCCGTACACCTGGGGCGGCTCTTCGTTATCGTCATGCCTCCGCTGGCGAAACTTGGTGATTGCGTAGGCGATCAAACTGAACACCACGACGAAAATTACGCCCTCTATCTCGACGACGAAAGTGGAAAGGCGATAAATGGCATGAGCGGGCGTGGAGTCCGGCGCGAAAATATTCGTGGGGCTGATCGGATGACCAGCGGATGCGCTGACGGTTCCGGCAGCGATGCAAAAGAGTAAGGCGGCCTGTAGCGCTCGAAGCCCCCGACACCAAAACACTCTGCTCCGCACCTAGCTGCCCCTCCCTCATCAGGATCAGCGCTTGCCGGATTCACTTACCTCTTGGCTCCGGCGTTGCTTCGATACTCAGCCGCAAACGGTCGTGTATCGCACAAAACAAACTACGTTGATGTGACGTATATCACAGATTGGGCAGAGTTACAGCGAATCCCACCAAAATCTTCGAGCGAATCGCGGACCAACGCTCAGCAGACCTCTTTTGCAGCAAATCCGACGGCCCAAATTGATAATCCACACGATGCGGGAAAGATGTGCGTAGCGTCACGCATCGCGGTGATTCCGGTCACAAATTCTCGCTGCCACCTGAAGAACTGCATGCAGCAAGTTCAGCGCGACTCGAGCGTCGCGCCAGAGCGGCGCTCGACCGACACGAAGGCAAACATCGCGAGACCGGACATCCGGGGTTCCAGCATTTTCTCCACGCCGGCCCACATTGCGTGGGAGAAGCCCGGCATCAGACTGCGCATGCCAACGCCGCCCGAGAGCAGATAGCGGAACGGCATGAATGGCCGCACCTCGCGGATCACAAGATCGGGGAATTCAGCCTCGAACTTTGAGCGATCTCTCGCAAACACGATCCACGGCAGCGCGCCGTTGGCGCCCGAAAGGGGACCGCTGCTTGGAAAGGCCCAATCTTCCGCTCCGGTGCGAAAGGGCTCGTGGTGAAATCGCGTGTAGACGAATCGGGACCATGCGCTCACCCACGGCTCGATCATGAGAATTTTTCCGCCGGCTCGAAGGCACCGCGAGGCTTCGGCAAAGAATCGCCGGACGTCCGGTATGTGGTGGAGAACATCCGAGAAAACAATCGCCCGAAGCGACCCATCCCGAAACGGCAACTGCTGCGCGTCGGCAATGAGTTGCACGCCCGGACAAAAGAAAACCTCGGAGGTAATTACGCCCGAAATGAAACGACTGCAATATCCCGCGCCTGAACCCAGTTCCAAAACTGAGCCTTCGCCCGGCGGCAGGGCTTGCGCGAGGGTGGAGTACCATTCATTGTAAATCGCCTGGAGGAAGGGCTTGGACGCGATGATTTGCCTTCGAAGTTCGGTCGTGGCCGGGTCATCCACGTCCAGTCCCCCGGTGAGGGGATGTGCGAGAATACGGTGAAGGAGAGAGGTCGCCAACTGAGCTAGTCTCCCAAACGAAGGCCTTGCGCCACCCTCGTGGGTCCGGCGATATGCGCCAGTTCGTTCAAACTGATGTTCCTTTCTAGCTACAACCGCCAGGATTGCGCCGGATCGCTTGGAGATTCATCTTACAATAGCCACCAGCCGATACGCGGGCGACGAAAATCACGATGACGCAGATGATATTAGATACGGAGCGGGCGCAAGCGCAGGGCCAAGCCTCCGCTCAATACACCGATGAACGTCGCCGCTATTGGGACGAGTTTGCCGAATCGCTGGACCAATGGGAGGCGATCCGCGGGTACTACCAGCGAAGCCTGCGGTCGATTTATGGGTTCCTGATTCCGCCGGGGATGCGCGTTCTCGAACTGGGGTGCGGACAGGGGGACCTGCTCGCGTCTCTCCGGCCGAGCCGTGGCGTGGGCGTGGATTTCTCGGGGCGGATGGTCGAACGCGCCCGGACGCTCCATCCGGAACTCGATTTCTTCCACGCCGACGTTCAAGAGTTTGTCCCAAACGAAAAATTCGACTTCATCATTCTGTCGGACCTGGTCAACGATCTGTGGGACGTCCAACAGGCGCTGGAGTTGGCCAAGCATTGCTCCTCGCCGTCGACGCGAATCGTTTTGAACGCCTACAGCCGGCTGTGGGAAATGCCGAGGAAGTTGGCCGAAAAGCTAGGCTTGGCGAAAAAGCAGCTCACTCAGAACTGGCTGACTAAGGAAGACCTCCAAAATCTGCTGTATCTTGCGGGCTTTGAAACTGTCCGCACGTTCCCAGGGATCATCTGGCCGGTCCGGACGCCAGGACTGGACACGCTGTGCAATCGCTACCTGGCAAAGCTTGCGCTGTTCAATTGGATGGGAATTACGAACTTCATCGTGGCGCGCCCAGTGCCGCAATCGCCGCGCGGGCGCGAACCTGTCGTCAGCGTGATCGTTCCGGCGCGAAATGAGGCCGGAAACATCCGGCGAATTTTCGAGGAAACGCCCGTGATGGGCGCCGGCACCGAACTGATCTTCGTCGAGGGGCACTCCCGCGACAATACGTATGAGGCCATTGAAAAGGAGATCGCGCTTTGGCCAAGCCGAAGCGCCAAGCTATTCCGGCAAACGGGATCGGGAAAAGGCGATGCGGTCCGGCTGGGATTCGCGCAGGCGACGGGCGATGTGTTGATGATCCTCGACGCCGACCTGACGGTGCCGCCGGAAGATTTGCCGCGGTTTTACGAAGCCTGGCGAACGGGCACGGGAGAGTTTATCAACGGCGTGCGCCTGGTGTATCCGATGGCGGGCCGGGCGATGCGATTCTTCAACTTTTTGGGGAACAAGTTTTTCAGCCTGGCATTCACGTGGCTGCTGGGCCAGAGCATCAAAGATACGCTCTGCGGCACCAAGGTGCTGAGCAAGCGGGATTACGAAATGATTGCAAGCAACCGCTCCTATTTTGGGGACTTCGATCCATTCGGAGATTTCGATCTGTTGTTCGGCGCAGCCAAGTACAACCTCAAGATCGTCGATCTGCCGATCCGCTACCGCGAGCGGACGTATGGCACCACAAACATCCAGCGATGGACCCACGGTTACCTGCTGCTGCGAATGGTCGTGTTCGCCATGTTCCGGATCAAGTTCGTATGACGCCCTCGCAGCCCGAGAAATCGCGCTCCCGGCGGGCGCTGATCACCGGAATCACGGGACAGGATGGATCGTATCTCGCGGAATTCCTGCTGGATCGCGGCTACGAAGTGCATGGCATCGTGCGGCGCGCTTCGACGTTTAATACGGAACGCCTCGATTCCATTTACGCGGACCCGCACAATCAGGGCGTGAAGCTGTCGCTGCACTATGGCGACATCACGGACGGCTCGGCGCTACGGCGCACGCTCGATCGCGCCCAGCCCGATGAAATCTACAATCTCGCGGCGCAGTCGCACGTCCGCGTGAGCTTCGACCAGGCCGAATACACGGCTGATGCGGTCGGGACGGGGGCACTGCGTTTGCTCGAGGCGATACGCGACTACACGCAATCGGGACGCACCGTGCGCGTCTATCAGGCCGGATCGTCGGAAATGTTTGGAGCCGCGCCGCCGCCGCAGAGCGAAAAGACCCCGTTTTATCCGCGCAGCCCATACGCTGTGAGCAAGCTGGCGGCACACTGGTTTGCCGTCAACTACCGTGAGGCGTACGGCCTGTACATCACGAACGGGATTCTTTTCAATCACGAATCGCCGAGACGGGGCGAGACGTTCGTGACGCGCAAGATCACCCGCGCGCTGGCCCGCATCAAGCTGGGACTTCAGGACAAGCTGTACCTCGGCAATCTCGAGGCTCGCCGCGACTGGGGCTATGCGGGAGACTACGTGGAGAGCATGTGGATGATGCTCCAACAGCCGGAGCCGGACGACTACGTGGTCGCCACGGGCGAATCGCACTCCGTCCGCGAGTTTCTGGAGCTGGCCGCGTCGATTTGCGGCGTCGATTGGAAAAAGCACATCGAGAAGGATCCTCGATATTTTCGCCCCACGGAAGTGAACGATCTGTGCGGCGATTCGAGCAAGGCGCGGAAGAAGTTGGGCTGGGCGCCCAAGGTAACTTTCACCGAATTGGTCAAGATGATGGTGCAGACCGACCTCGAGCTGGCGCAGCAGGAAAAGACCCTCACCAAAGCCGGGCACGTGGTAGAGCGCGGCGCGTCACAGCAATAATCCGATGGAGAAAAACAGCCGGATCTTTGTCGCGGGTCATCGCGGTCTGGTCGGATCTGCAATTCGCCGCAGACTCGAAGCAGGCGGCTACCAGAACTTAATTCTTCGCACTCGCGCGGAAGTCGATTTGCTAAATCAAGCAGCCGTCGAGAAGTTCTTCGCGGCCGAACGCCCTGAGTACGTTTTCCTGGCGGCGGCTCTGGTCGGTGGAATTCTGGCCAACTCCCAGCGTCCCGCCGATTTCATCCGTGAAAATCTGCTGGTGCAGACGCATGTGATCGACGCCGCCTACCGGAACGGAGCGCGGAAGCTGCAATTTCTCGGCTCGTCGTGCGTCTATCCGAAATTTGCTCCGCAGCCGATCCGGGAGGAATCGTTGCTCGCCGGGCCACTAGAGCCGACGAACGAAGCCTATGCGGCGGCCAAAATCGCCGGAATCAAGATGGCGCAGGCGTATCGACGCCAATACGGTTTTAACGCGATCAGCTTGATGCCGACGAATCTTTACGGCCCGGGCGACAATTTCGATCCCGTCGAATCGCACGTCTTGCCGGCGTTGATCCGCAAATTCCGTGATGCCGTGCGGCAGAACGCGCCCGAAGTGGTGATCTGGGGTACCGGAACGGCGCGGCGCGAATTCATGCACGTAGACGACTGCGCCGACGCAGCCGTCTTTCTGATGCTTCACTACGATCAAGAAGAAATCATCAACGTCGGCACCGGCGAGGATTTGGCGATTCGAGAGTTGGCCGAGATGATTGCGGAAGTGACCGGTTTTCGTGGGCGGATCACTCAGGACACGTCGAAGCCGGACGGAACGCCTCGCAAGCTATTAGACGTCTCCCGGCTGCGTGCGCTCGGCTGGCAGCCCAAGATCCCTCTTCGCGAGGGCCTTCGCACAACCTATGACTGGTTCGTAAGCTCCGGGCTATAGCGTCGCGCCGTGCGCCCGAGCGATAACGTTGATGCTGGCACCGTCGGGAATTAGGGCTTCGAGTTCGTCGCTCTCAAGTGGAAGTGGCTTCCCGGTGGTAGCGTCCTGCAGTGAGTAACCGTTTTCCCTCAGCAGGGCGATCAGATCGCGAAACTTCTCATTTTTCTCCGCGTGGACATATGGAGACAGCTCCATCACGAAGATCGGACGAAATTTCTCCAATGTCCGACGGCCGCCCTTAAGGACCGGATACTCATGGCCGTCCACGTCAATCTTGATGAGATCGAGCCGCTCGATATGCTCGCGCTCAACGAATTCATCCAGCGTATCAACCGAAGCGTTTGAGGTGCTGGCCAAGAGACCGCGGTGCTTCGCGTGCACCTGGGCATTCGCCCGAAGAGGCCAGCTCGCGTAAATCGCTGCCTCGCGCGGCGCCGTCAGCGCATCCGCAAGCAACGTTTGATAGATCCGGGTTTGCCCTTGCAGCTGCGGATTGAGCTCAAGATTTCTTTTCAGCTTCGCGAATGCGAAGTCCGTCGGCTCAAACGCAAAGACGCGGCCGGTGGAGCCCGTTCTTTGCGCTAAACCAAGCGTATGTGCCCCAATATTCGCGCCGATGTCAAATACCACGTCTCCCGGACGAACAAGCCTATCGAGAGCGGCAGCCGTCGAGCGTTCGAACGCGCCGAGCAAATAGATCGAAAGGTCGATCCCTTCGCTCAAATCCAGGCGCCACAGAATGCCTCGCCTCCGCACAGTGGCCCAGTTGTCCTTGCCCGCGAAGCGGCGCGCCCCGGCGATCACGCGATAGGCAACGCTTGCGCACGCCACTTTCGTCTTAGTCGTCAGAATCATGGTTCGAGGCGTTTTCGTGGAGCGGCCGCGGAACGCGCGATCACTGTTGATGGCCGCGACGAAGTGCGTCGAGGTGAGCCTTGGCATCGGCAAGGTCGGGAGACAGTGTGAGCGCGGTCTCATAGGCGCTCTCGGCCAACGCGATATTTCCCTTGTCTTCGAGAACGCGCCCGAGCCAGTAGCACGTCATGGCATTATTCGGATCGAGACGCACTGCCCACGACAGGTCCACCTGGGCAGCATCCAAGCTAGCGCGCCGATATTCCAGCATCCCGCGCCCGATACGGCTGGGAATGTCATACGGATCTATTCTGAGTGCCGCGTCATAGGCGCGAAGCGCTTCTGCCGGCTCATTCTGCTGCTCCCTGAGAACCGCAAGATTGTTAAAGACATTGCTTGCTTCGACCGGGTCTCGCGTATAGACGAGCGCCGACTTGTATTCATTCGCCGCTTCGTCAAGACGGTTCTGCTTTTGGAACATTAAGCCGAGATTGTAATGGGCGGTGGCGTAATCAGATGGGATGAGAAGGCCGGTCTCCAGCGGGATGCGATACGCTCCCAATGAACGACGCGCTCGAGGCGCAACGTGAAAGGAGACCGGCAATGAAGAAGATTAGCACTGTGGCGATGGA
>Ga0187888_1000020_pt1 | contig 154503 bp, 144 predicted proteins | sample June2016WEW_7_40_FD_132987 | JGI IMG/M metagenome (GOLD analysis project Ga0187888, IMG submission 132987) | Peatland microbial communities from SPRUCE experiment site at the Marcell Experimental Forest, Minnesota, USA - June2016WEW_7_40 | ecosystem: Environmental > Terrestrial > Soil >...
CAGATGACCGCAAAGCGCAGTGGCGTCGAGGAGTTGTCGGTTGGGGTCACTGGAACCTTGCACCCCACCATTGACTCACATCGAGCATCCGTTTGGGGCGGACTTGCTCAGCAGTCTCCTAGACCGGGACCACGAAGGGCAGGGTGCTGGCGGTCGACGGGGCCACCGGACGGACGCCGGTCCCCATGGCGAAGAACTCGACCCCGTGCTCGCCCCACACCTGGTTGTTCTCCTCGACGCGGACCCCGACGATGCCGGCGGCGCCGTCGCGCTCGCCCTCGTCCTGCATGCGCTTCATGGCCAGCTCGCGGGCGGAGTAGATCGCCTGCGTGTACTGGGGAAGCTCCACGTTCTGGCCCGCCTAGCGGAACGCCTGCCGGATCGATTGGTGCGCGATGTGGTAGACGCAGCAGCCCATGACCAGTCCGGTGGGGGCCCACCCGTAGCGGAGCAGCTTGAAGAAGTCGCGCCCGGAGAGGTCCGAGCTGAATGGCTTGCCACTGGGGGCGCGCAGGGAGCCGGGGGCCTTCTCGAATCGCACCGCCGTGCCCACCGCGAGGAACTCCAAGACGTCGCCGGCGCCGACGTAGCCGACCCGGCGAAGGTCCACCCCGACGATGCCGTCGGCATTGAGCTGCGTCGCCTCGGCCTGCATCCGCGAGATGGCCAGCTCACGGGCCGCGTACATCGCCTGGCTGAGAACCGTGAGCTCGACGGACTGCTTCCAGCCGGCGAACTGCAGGCCCATGTGGTACATGGAGGTGCCCATCACCAGACCCAGCGGCACCAAGCCGCTCTCGCGCACCAGGACGAACTCGTCGACGCTCAAGTCCGAGGTGAAGCACCTGCCCTGAGCGGTCTCCGCCAGGCGACTGGTGCCGCCCTCGGGGACCCATTGAGCTGCTGGAGCATCGGTCACGGTTACACCTCCGACGATGGGATAACTTGCGCGGAACTATACGCCGAGGCTTTTGGGATGGCCCGGGGGGAGCGGTCGAGCGGCCTCGGCAACGCGAGGTTCGGGGATCAGGAGCGGTGAGGAAGGCTCAGCTTGGGCTCTGGTCCGTCAGCTGCATCACGACCTGGCCCGCGAGATCGCCGGGACCGCCGACGGCCCAGCAGTCTCCGGCGCCCACGCAGGTCACGGCCTGGAGCTGCGTGTACGCGCCGCCGGGGTGATCGGGGCTGCTCACGATGCTCCAGCCACCGCCGCCCGTTTCCTGCTCGATCAATGTCTGGAGGGCGTTGGCGGCGTCCATGAACCAGCCCACCGCCCAGCAGTCTCCGATGCTGACGCAGGTCACGGACTCGAGCTGGCTGTCCGAGCCGTCGGTGCGGTTGGGGCTGGCGACGATGCCCCAGCCGCTGCCGAGGTAGTGCTCGATCAACGTTTGGACTTTGTCGGTGGCAACCACGGAAACTCCGACCGCCCAGCAGTCGCCCGCGCTGGCGCAGGACACGCTCAGGAGCACACCACCACCGGTGGCGGAGAGAACGGGACTGAGGACGGCACTCCAGCCCCGGCCGTCGTAGTGCTCGGCGAAAGTGTTCGACGCGGACCCCCCAACAGCCCAGCAGTCGCTGGCGTTCACACAGGTCACGGCCCTGAGCTGGCTGCCTGCGGCGGGGCTGGAGACGATGCTCCAGCCGCCGCCCCCGTCGTGCTCCATCAGCGCCCCCTGCGCGGACAGGCCGACAGCCCAGCAGTCGTCTGCGCCGACACAGGCGACGCCATAGAGGAGGGTGTCGGTGCTGCCCGACGGATTGGGGCTGGAGACGATGCCCCAACCACTGCCCCCGTAGTGCTCGATCAGCGTCTGGCGGCTGCCGCCTGAGGCCTCGATGGAATAGCCGACGGCCCAGCAGTCGTCGGCACTGACACAGGCCAGGCCCTGAAGCTCGCTGTCCGTGCTGCCGGACGGACTGGGGCTGGAGACAACGCGCCATCCGCTGCCCGTGTTCTGCTCGATCAACGGTCGGGCGTTGCCGTTCTGGTCGAACGAGTAGCCGGCGGCCCAGCAGTCGCTGACGCTGACACAGGTGATGGCGGAGAGGCCGCTGCTCCCACTCGGCGAGCTGGAGGTGGAGACGATGCTCCAGACGCCTGGGGTCGGAGGACTGCTGAGATGCGCGACGAGCGCCACGGACGCCACCACCGCGATCGCCACGACCACGAGGCCGCTCGCCACGAGCCGGGCGATGGGGATCGCCCTCCTCTGTCGCGGCGCAAGGATCGACCTCATGACTTCGTCCTGGATGTCGCGGGGTGGGGGCTGCCGGCGCATCCGGTCCAGATACAGGAGGGTCATCCGTGTCACGTCGTCGTCGGAGATGCTGGGATCAGGCATCGGCGAGCTCCTTCCTCAACCTGGCCATGGCTCGTCCGAGATGACTGCGAGCCGTCCCAGGACGGCAACCGAGAAGCTCCGCGCACTCGTCCACCGTGAATCCATCGTGAAGATGGAGGATGACCATCGCCCGCTGTGGCTTCGACAGGGAGCAGACGGCGCGGTGCACGTCGAGAAGCAGGCCCTCGAACTCCAGCGGAGGAGGCCCCGGGACCGCAGACCACCGCTCGGACGACCACAGGACCCGCCGGCCGAGGAGGTGCCGGTGGTGAATGCAGCGACGCACGCAGATGCGCGTCAGCCAGACCGACTGCTTGGCGGGATCCCGCAACGACGGCCAGCGGCGCCAGGCCGAGAGCAGCGTCTCCTGGACGGCGTCCGCAGCCTCGTCGCGGTCGGCGACGATGACCAGCGCCAGCCCGTACAGGCGCGCCATCTCCGGGAGGACGACGGCTCGCTCGAAGGCGGCCTCACGGTCCTCCTCGCTCGGGGCGCCTCTCACCACGGCGGTAGGGGGCATACCTCAAAAGAGGCGGCGAATGCGCGTTTCTCTTACGTTCTACACCGCCCTGTCCCCTCCACCTCCCTCCCCGTCCGACCCCTCGAGGATCAGCGGGTCAGGGGCTCACCACATCGGCGGCGGTCACCCCCAGCCCTGCGGCGGGATGGAGCAGCCAGGTGGCGTCCCGCATCCCGCTGACCCCGGCGAGCGCCGCGGCGCAGGGGCCGGCGGCCCCCTCCTCAACCAGGGCGACGACGCTGCCGCCGAAACCGGCGCCGACCAGGCGGGCGCCGTGGCAGCCGGGGACCCGGCGCGTCGCCTCGACCATGGCGTCGAGGCGGGGGGTGCTCACCGCGCAGTCCCGCCGCAGCGACTCGTGGCTCTCGTCCATCAGCCGTCCCAGGGCCGCGACGTCACCGGCTTCGAGCGCCCGGACGGCGGCGTCGGCGCGGCGTGTCTCGGTGGCCACGTGGCGGCCGGCGGGCTGGAGCCCGGGCTTCAGCTCCCGCCAGCGCTCGCCGATCTGCTGGCAGGTGGGCACCCCGAGAACGGAGCAGGCCTTTTCGGCCGCCTCACGGCGGCGCCGGTACGCGCGGCCTCCGACGTCGTGGCTCTCCCCACTGGCCGCGACCAGCAACGAGATCCCCGGCCACGGCCAGGGGACACTCCGCCGCGAGCCGCTGCCGCAGTCGAGGGCGAGCACGGCGCCCTCCCGCGCGTGGACGATGGTGCGCTGGTCCAGGTCACCGCACGGAACCCCGGCGATGTCCCGCTCGGCGGTGAGGGCGACCGCCACCAGCTCCTCCCCCGTCAGGCGGAGGCGGGTCAGCCGGAGCATCGCCAGCAGGGCGGCGAGGATGACCGCCGCCGAGGAGGCGAGACCCGCGGACGGTGGCAGGTCGCCGGTGACGGCCATCTCCAGGGGAGGGAGGGTGATGCCGTTGCGGTCCAGCGCCAGGGCGGCGGCGAGGAGGCGATCACCGAGATCCCCCGCCATCGCCGGCCGGAGGCGCTCCACCCGCTGGCCCAGCGCCGCGACCCGCCACCGGCCGTCACGCGAGGGGCGTGCCGCCACCTCGAGCGAGAGGTCGACCGCCATGCAAGCGACGTGGCCCCCGACGTAGTCGACGTGCTCCCCCACCAGGGTGACCCGGCCGGGAGCGATCCCCACCGCCGGTGCGGGGCCCGGACCGAAGGCGTCGAGCAGGGCCTGGCGGGCACGGCGGGCGTCGTTCGCCGGTGCGGGGCCGTTCGCGTGGGCGGCGCCGCTCACGCCGTCAGTCCGGGGCGCTGCCCGACGCGCCCAACCCGTGGATTCCGAGCCGGCGGTGGCGGGCTCGCTCGAGGTTGACGGCGGCGCCGATCAGGGCCAGGTGGGTGAAGGCCTGCGGGTAGTTGCCCAGGAGGTCTCCGCTGGTCACGTCCACCTCCTCGGCCATCAGGCCGAGCGGCGAGGCGAAGGAGAGCAGCCGCTCGAAGCGCCGCTGTGCCTGTTCCGCCTCACCGATGTGGGCCAGGGCGTCGGCCAGCCAGAAGGAGCAGATCAGGAACGCCCCCTCCTCGCCGTGGTCGATGCCGTCGTCGGTCTCCTCGGGGCGGTAGCGGCTGACCAGCACCCCACGGCCGAGGTGCCGGGCGACCGCCCGCACCGTCGCGATGATCCGGGGATCGCGATCGTCGAGGAAGCGCACCTGGCTGGCCCGGAGCATGGCGGCGTCCAGGGTCCCTCCGCCCAGGGTCTGGGTGAAGGCGCGCCGGCGGCGGCTGTACCCCTCCGTCGTCACGCTGCGGTGGATCGCCCGGCGCGCCTCCTCCCAGCGCTCGCGGTCGCAGCGAAGGCCGAAGCGCTCCGCCAGGCGCAGTCCCCGATCGACGGCGACCCAGCACATCATCTTGCTGTAGGTGTAGTGGAGCTCCCGCCCACGGCTCTCCCAGATGGAGGCGTCGGGAAGCTGCCAGCGATCGATGGTCATGTCGACGACGGCGTGCAGCTCCTTCCAGAGCTCCTGGCTGATCTCACCGCCGAAGCGCGCGTAGAGGTAGGCGCTGTCGAGCAGCTCGCCGTACACGTCGAGCTGGAGCTGGTCGACGGCGCCGTTGCCGATCCGCACCGGCTTCGACCCGCGGTAGCCGCTCCAGTGACCCAGCACCTGCTCGGTGGTGTCGCGACCTCCGTCGACCCGGTAGAGGTTCTGCACCTTCGCACCCTCGCCGATGCCGGTCGAGCGCAGCCAGGCGAAGAAGCCGTGGGCCTCTTCATGCAGGCCCAATTGGAAGAGGCCGAAGAGGGTGAGCGACGCGTCGCGCAGCCAGGTGAAGCGGTAGTCCCAGTTGCGCCTGCCGCCCAGGGCCTCCGGCAGCGACGCCGTGGGGGCCGCGACGATGGCTCCGGTGGGAGCGTAGATCATCAGCTTCAGGGCCAGCGCCGAGCGCCACACCGGCTCGGGGAAGGCACCGGTGTAGTGGACCCGGTCGATCCAGCGCCACCAGAACTCCTGGGTCCGGCGCAGCAGCCGGCGGGCCCGCTCCACCGTCCACGCCGTCTCCGAGGTGGCACAACCGCGAGCGGTGTGCTGGCAGCGCAGCGACAGGGCGACGGCGTCGCCGGCATGCAGCGTGAAGGTCGTGTGCGGCCCCTCAATGTCGCGCGTGGAGACGACGCAGAGGTGGAGGCCGCCGGCGTCGCCGTGGAAGCGGCGTCCCTCGGCGCCGAAGGCGCCCGCAGCGCGGCCGTAGTCGGGCCGGAGGACGAGGTGGTGGTCCATCGTCACCGTGCCGGCGAGGCAGTCCACGATGCGCACCAGACGAGGCTCACGATGGGGGTGGGCGTGACGCTCGACGGTGGCCTCGTCGACGGGCATGAAGTCGCTGACCCGAACCAGACCCGTGGATGTCGAGAACACGGTGCGCAGGAGGTTGGTGCGGTCGCCGTAACGCTGGTGGGCGCGGTATGCCCCACGCGGGCGGACCTGCCAGTACCCACCGGCACGGGAGTCGAGGATGCGGCCGAACACGGACGGCGAGTCGAAGCGCGGCAGGCAGCACCAGTCGATGCTGCCGTCGACGCCCACCAGGGCGGCGCTGCGGCAGTCGCCGATGAGGCCGTAGGCCCCGATGGGGAGGTAGCCGGCGGTGCGGCCCACCCCCTCGATCATGAGACGGGTTCCCGTCCGGGGTCGGAGAGCGCCCCCGCGCCCGGGGGCGGCGCGGTGAAGCAGGAACGGGCACCGGTGTGGCAGGCCGGACCGGCGGGCTCGACCAGGAGGAGCACCGCGTCGCCGTCGCAGTCGAGCCGGACCTCGACCACCCGCATGGCGTTGCCGCTCGTCTCCCCCTTCTGCCAGAGACGCTCCCGGCTCCTGCTCCAGAAGGTCGCCCGCCGGGTGACCAGGGTGGTCTCGTAGGCGTCGCGGTTCATGTGGGCGACCATCAGCACCTCGGCGGTGCGCACGTCCTGGACCACGGCGGTGACCAGCTCGCCGCCGAAGTCGGGGGCGCGCCCGGCCGGCTCGGGGATCAGGGAGAGACCGGCACCGAGGGTCAGCCCCTCGGCCACGAGCGGCACGTGGAGCGGGGAGCGGCCCTCGAGGTTGACCCGGTAGCCGTTGGGAGAGGTGACCGTCATCTCCCAGGCGTCCATCCGTTCCCCGTACCGCTCCGGTGCCGTGTGCCGGTAGCCCAGCTCGGTGCACAGCCGCGCGACCGCGGCAAGATCGTCCACCTGGAACTGCCAGAGGAAGGAGTCGTTGGCGGCCCGGGCCCGGAAGTGGTCGCTGATCTCGATGCCGAACTCGACATCGCCCTGCTGCATGGCGACGAAGCCGGGAAACTCGTCCCCCTCGTGGAGGACGCTGAATCCCAGGTCCTTGTAGAACTGCACCTCGGCGTTCAGGTCGTCGACGTAGATGATGGGCACCAGCTTGGTGAACCTCACAGCCGGACCTCGACGCCGTGCTCGCGCAGGTAGGCCTTTGTCTGCGGGATCGGATGGATGCCGTCGTGGAAGATCGAGGCGGCGAGGGCGGCGTCCGCACCCCCCTCGCTCAGCACCGCCCGGAGGTGCTCGGGCTCGCCGGCACCCCCGCTGGCGATCACCGGCACGGTCAGCCGGTCGCCGACCGCCCGGGTGAGCTCGAGGTCATAGCCATCCTGGGTTCCGTCCCGATCCATGCTGGTCAGCAGGATCTCACCGGCGCCCCTCTCGGCGGCCTCCTGCACCCAGGCGAGCGCGTCCCGCCCGGTGTCGCGGCGGCCGCCATGGGAGAAGACGTGCCAGGCCCCACCCTCGCGCCGGGCGTCGACGGCGACCACGATGCACTGCACGCCGAAGCGCTCGGCGGCCTCGCCGATCAGGGCGGGGTGATCGAGCGCCGCGGTGTTGAGCGACACCTTGTCGGCGCCGCTGCGCAGCATCCGATCGATGTCAGCGAGCCCGCGCAGCCCACCCCCCACGGTGAGCGGGATGAAGACCGAATCGGCGGTGCGGCGGACCGCGTCGAGGAGGATCTCGCGGTCCTCGCTGCTCGCCGTGATGTCCAGGAAGACCAGCTCGTCGGCGGATTCGGCATCGTAGCGCGCTGCCAGCTCGGCGGGGTCACCGGCGTCGCGGAGGTTGACGAAATGGACACCCTTGACCACCCGGCCGTGGTCGACGTCGAGGCAGGGGATGATCCGCTTGGCCAGGCTCATCGCGGGAAGCGGAGGATCGCCGCGCGCAGGTCGAAGCTGCCCTCGTAGAGAGCCCGGCCCACGATCGCACCGGCGGCGCCGACCTCGGCGCAGCGGACGATGTCGTCGACCGTGCTGATGCCGCCGCTGGCGATGACCGGCCCGGGGAACGCCCGCACCGTCTTCTCCAGGCCGCCAAGGTCGGGGCCGCCCATCATCCCGTCGAGGGCGACGTCGGTGCGGACCAGACCGGCGAGCGGCCAGCCGGCCCACCGTTCCAGGTGGGTGGCGGCGCTCCCCGCGCCCTCGGTCCAGCCCTGGGCCTGGGCGGTGTCGCCGCGGACGTCGAGGGAGGCCAGGCAGCGCCCGGGCAGCGCGGCGCAGATGACCTGGGCGGCGTCGGGATCCTGGACGGCGACGCTCCCCAGGACGACGAACGCAGCCCCGGCCGCCAGCCACCGCTCCGCCGCCGCCAGGGTGCGGACACCTCCGCCGACCTCGACCTCGACACCGCGCTGGCGCGCCGTCTCGAGCACGCCGCGGGCGGCGGTGGCGGAGTCGAGGTCGGCCATGCCCCGCGCCGCGTCGAGGTCGACCAGGTGGATCCGGTGGGCGCCGCTCTCGGCCAGCCGGAGCGCCACGGCCGCGGGGTCCTCCTCGTAGATGTGCTCACGGGAGTAGTCCCCCTGGATGAGGCGGACGCACCGGCCCCCCCGGATGTCGATGGCAGGGATGACGATCACGGGAGCGACGGCTCGGCCGGCCTCGGTTCGCCGATGCAGGCGGCCACCAGGTTGGCGTAGATGCGGAGCCCGGCAGGACCGCTCTTCTCAGGGTGGAACTGGGTTCCGGTCACCGCCCCCCGCTCGCACACGGCCACGATCTCGCCCCCGTAGTCGACGGTGGCGACCACATCCCGGGGGTCGGCGTCGGCCGCGTACGAGTGGACGAAGTAGCACCAGGCGCCATCCGCGACGCCCGCGGTGAGGGCCGCCGGCCGGCGCATGCGGAGCTGGTTCCACCCCATGTGCGGCACCTTGAGGGAGCCGGCGGCGATGCGGCGCACCCGCCCGGGAAGCAGGCCGAGCCCGACTCCGCCCTCCCCCTCCTCACTGGCATCGAAGAGCAGCTGGAAGCCGAGGCAGACCCCGAGCACGGGGCGGCCGCGGCCGGCCGCCTCCCTCACCGCGTCGCCGAGGCCGGAGCCCAGCAGCAGCGCCGCCGCCGGCGCGAAGGCGCCGACACCGGGAAGCACCACCCCGTCGCTGGCGGCGACCGCCCGGGCGTCGGGGGTGATGACCGCCTCGGCTCCGGCCCGCGCCAGCGCCCGTTCGACGCTGCGCAGGTTACCGACCCCGTAGTCGACGATCGCGATCCGTGGCATTAGAGCACGCCCTTGGTGGACGGCACCCCGCGCCCCACCACCGTCAGGGCGTCGCGGGTGGCCAGCCCCAGCGCCTTGAACGCCGCCTCGGCGACGTGGTGGAGGTTGGCGCCGCGGACCAAGTCGACATGGAGGCTGATCCCCGCGGATTGAGCGAGAGCCTGCACGAACTCGTGAAGCACGGTGACATCGAAGTCGTTGATCCGGCCCGTGAGAGCGCTCATCTCCCAGGTCAGGTGGGGGCGGTTCGAGTAGTCGAGGACGCAGCGCACCAGGGACTCGTCAAGGGGCGCGTAGGCGTGACCGAAGCGCCGGATGCCGGCGCGGTCCCCGAGCGCCCGGCTGATCGCCGCTCCCAACGCCAGCCCGCAGTCCTCGACCAGGTGGTGTGCATCGACCTCGACGTCGCCGGAGCCGTGCAGCCGGACGTCCATGCCGCTGTACTTGACGAAGGATTCGAGCATGTGGCGAAAGAAGGGCAGCGGGACATCGATGTCGGCGCTGCCGTGCCCGTCCAGGTCGACGTCGACCTGGATGCGGGTCTCCTTGGTCACCCGCTCCTCGCTGGCGATCCGCCGCGACGGCGTGGAAGGGCGGCTGGGGCTCATCGGACAGCATCCTCCATGCGAAGCCGGATCGCCCGTTCGTGGCCGCGCAGCCCTTCGGCGGCGGCGAGCGTGCAGGCGACCGGGGCCAGGCTGTCGAACTCCTCGACCGAGAGGTCGACCACCGACTGCCAGCGCTGGAAGTCCATCACCGAGAGCGGGCCGCGGTGGCGGGCGGCGCCGCCGGTGGGCAGGGTGTGGTTGGGCCCGGCGACGTAGTCCCCCATCGAGACCGGCGAGCGCCGGCCGACGAAGACCGCGGAGGCCGTGTGGGGCTCGTCGCGGAGCGCCTCGGCGGCCTCACCCTGGAGCGAGAGGTGCTCGGCGGCGAACTCGTCCGCGAGGCGGTGGGCCGCGTCGAGCGACTCGGTGACGACCACGGCGCCGTGGCGGCCGGCGGCCGCGGCGATGATCCCGGCCCGCGCCGCCGACGACGCCTCCTCGGAGAAGGCCGCGCCCACGGCGCCGGCCAGGACCGGGGAGTCGGTGAGGCACACCGCCCAGGCCAGGGGATCGTGCTCGAGCTGGGAGACCAGGTCGGCGGCGACCAGCCGGGGGTCGGCATCCGCGGACGCGATCACGACGATCTCGCTGGGCCCGGCCACGCCGTCGATCCCGACCTCGCCGAACACGGCGCGCTTGGCCAGGGTCACGAAGACGTTCCCGGGGCCGGTGATCTTGTCCACTCCGGCGATCGTCTCGGTGCCGTAGCCGAGGGCTCCGATGGCCTGGGCTCCCCCGACGGCGTGGACCTCGCTCACCCCCAGGTGGTGGGCGCTGGCCAGGACCAGGGGGTGGACCGCGCCCCCGGCGCCCGGTGGGGAGACCAGGGCGATCTCCGCGACCCCGGCGATCTGGGCGGGGATCACGTTCATGAGCACGGTGCTGGGGTAGGCGGCCCTCCCTCCGGGAACGTAGCAGCCAACCCGGCGGAGCGGAAGGGGGCGCAGGTGGGAGCTGGCGGTGCCCCGGACCGAGGTGTCCAGCTGGTGCTCGTGGATCTCCCGGATGCGCGCGGCGGCCGCGGTGATCGCTTCGCGGACGGCGGGCTCGGTCGCCTCCCAGGCGCGGGCCATCTCCCCCTCGGACACGCGCGTCCGCGTGACGTCGACCTGGTCCAGCCGTCCGGTCCACCGCCGCACCGCCGGGTCGCCGTCACGGGCGACCTCGTCGACGATGGTGCGGACCACCCGTTCGGCGCTCACCGGCAGGTCGAACCAGGCCGCCAGCGGGCCGGCGGTCGCGGCATCCAGGAGGAGATCCGTGCCCCGCCGCTCGGCGCGCACCTGGGCTCGCCACTCCGCCGGTGCCAGGGATCGAAGCCGGGTGATCACCGGGGTCCGGCTCCCCGTTCGGGCAGTGCGGGCAGCGGCGTGGCGAGCTTCGGAGGAGACGACGCCGCCCCGGGAAAGGCCCCGGCCCGCGCCGCCACGGTGCGGCGGAGCGCCGCGGCGAGGCGGTTCACCGCCTCGCTCCGGGTCTTGAGCGAGGCCTGGTTCGAGATCAGCCGGGCGGTTGAGCGGCCGGCCTCGGCCACCTCGACGAGGTGGTTGGCGATGAGGGTCCGCCCCGTCGCGGTGATGTCCACGACGCAGTCGGCCAGGCCCATCGCGGGAGCCAGCTCGACCGATCCGTGGAGCTTGATCAGCTCGACGGCGAGCCCCAGAGCATCGAAGAACCGGCGGGCGGCCAGCGGGTACTTGGTCGCGGCGCGGAGCGACTGGGGGAATCGCCCCAGGGCGAGCGGTGAGCCCTGCGGTGCCGCCAGCACCAGCCGGCAGGCGCCGAAGCCCAGGTCGACCAGCTCGTAGCAGTCGCGCGGCGACTCCCAGAGGATGTCCTTGCCGACGATGCCGGCGTCGCAGGCGCCCATCTCCACGTACACCGGGACGTCGGTCGGCCGCACCCTGACCACGGTCGCCGTCGCGGTGGCGATCTGCAGCTGGCGGTCGAACCGGCCCGGATCGACGTCCGCCACCCCCGCCTCGGAGAGCAGCCGGCAGGCATCCTCGAAGAGGGCGCCGGCGGGCAGGGCCAGCCGCAGCCCCTCGCTCACCGGGCATCCTCCCGGTTCAGCGCCAGCAGGCCTTCGACCCCGCTGCCATCGCGGCCCCGATACCGCCAGCGAAGGGCACCGTCGTCACCGAGGTGCGCGGCGCCGTCGGTGACCGGCTGGTCGGGCCGCCCGGCGGTCGGCTCCAGATCCAGGGCCACGACGACGCCGGCCTCGCGGAGCCGAGCGGCCACCGCGGGCGCCTCCTGTGCCCGCTCCCCGGAGTAGCCGAGGCGCAGCACCCTGCGACTTCCGTCCTCACCCGAGCCACGCATCAGCGCATCACAGCAGCGATCGACGTGGAGGACGAATCCGGTCGCCGGCGCACCCGCGCCGAAGGCTTCCAGGAGCCGGTCGTAGCGGCCACCCGCGCCCAGGGGAAAGCCGAGGTCGGCGCTGAACAGCTCGAAGGTCGGTCCGGTGTAGTAGTCCCAGTCGCGCACCGCGCCGAGATCGAGGTGGACGCTGCCGGTGATCCCGTGGCGGTCGAGGACCTCCCAGAGCTCGGCGAGGTCGGCGAGGACGCGGTGCGGTCGCGGGTCGGTGAGCCGCGCTCCCGCGCTGTCGAGGATCTCCCGGCCTCCTCGCAGGGTGGGGAAGGCGAGCAGCAGGTCTCGCTCGGCGTCGCCGGCCGCGGTCCCGCTCAGCGCATCCTCGACCGCGACCAGGTCGCGGCGGCGGAGGGCGGCGGCCACCCGCTCCCGGGATTCCGCGTCGAGCCCGGCGGAGTCGAGCAGCGCGGGGACGAGGTCGGCGTGGCCCACATCGATCTGAACGCCGGCGATGCCGGCCCGCTGGAGCGCGGCCGCGGCCACCGCGATGCACTCGGCGTCGGCGGCCAGGCCTGGGTGGCCGATCAGCTCGCAGCCAGCCTGCATCGCCTCCCGGCGCCGGCCGCCGAGCGGCGGGCGATTGAAGAGCACCGGTCCCGCATAGCAGAGCCGGAGCGGCATCGTCGCTCCCTGGAGCTGAGTGGCGACCACCCGGGCGACGCTCACGGTACGCTCCCCGACCAGGGCGAGCAGGCTGCCGTCGGCGTCCATGAAGCGAAACAGCTGCGTCTGAAGACCACCCCGCACACCGGCGGCGACGGTCTCCAGCGGCTCGACGAGCGGGGTCGCCAGGTACTCGTAGCCCCAGGCGGCGAAGGTGTCGACGAAGGCCTCGGTGACGGCCCGCCGGCGCTGTGCCGCCGCACCGATCCAGTCCGCGAAGCCGCCCGCACGACCCCGCGCAGGACTCTGCAGGGCGCTCATACCGGCGAAGTCTAGACAGCCTCAGCCTGGCATCGTGTCGAAAACGGTGCTGCCGGCGGTCTTGGTCGGGTTGACGCGCCAGGGAATGGCCGAGGGCCACCGCCCCGCGGGGACGGCGGCCCTCGATGCCTCTCGTATCTCTGTTGAGAGTTACTGGGCCGGAGGCGGCGGCGGCGGGCTCTGGTTGAACGCCGAGAAGTTCATCGGCGCGGTCGCCGGCTGGACGTCGCTCTTGGAGAGCCAGCCCCCGACAGCGATTGCGATGGCCAGGATCAGGCCGACGAAAAAGCCGATCGAGATTCCGGCGCTGAAGTTGTAGCCAGGACCGCTGTAGCTCGCGCCCCCGGCATAGGTGAGGAACAGGATGGTCATGAGCGCGATGAACACGCCGCCCACGGTGTAGATCATGAAATCCTGGACGGGCAGGGCGGGGAGCGTCTGGGGGGCGAAGGTCCGGATCGCGAACAGGACGATCAGGACGAGCAGGACGATGAAGCCGAGCCAACCAGACCAGAGGCCGAAGCCGTTGGTCCCGCCGCTGTAGCTCGTGCCCGCGATGCCGAGAACGCTCGATCCGGTGTAGCTGGACGAGAAGCCCCACCACCACGGGATGAACCAGTTGATCAGGGCGAGGACCAAGCCGCCCCCGATGAGGAGTTGGCCGTTGGAGTAGGTGCGTCCACCTATCTGTGCTGGCATTTCAGATCTTGTGCTCCTGTGCAGACGTGGTTATTGGGCGACTGACGGAGGCTACCGCGCCGCGGTGGCCTCTCACAACTCGGAAACGGGCTTCACATACGCGGATGTCGCAACCCCTGGACGAGGGGTGCGCCGACCCCCTCCCTGGCGCCCCCCCCGACTGGCCAGTCCCCGCTCGTGGCGGGGCGCCCCCTCTCGGAGCGACCGGCTCCCCCTCTCGGAGCGGCTCCGCACTCCTCGGCCATCTCAGTCCGCCTCCGCGGCGGGCAGCACCAGCAGGGTGTCGAGCTTCGCCTGGGCGAGCTCCAGCAGGTTGGGCACGGCCTCCACCGGCAGGTCCAGCCGGGCGGCGATGGCGGCGTGATCGGCGCCCTGGTCGCGAAGGCGGAGGGCCTCCGCATAGGCCGGGGTCAACGTCTCCAGGGCCGCCTCCCGGTTCATCCCGGGTCACGCTACTGGCCGCCCGGGGGAGCGTCATGAGTACCGCAGTACCCAGGCACAGGCTGGGAACCGCTCCCGGTACTCAGCGGAGGCTGTCGGTACTCAGCGGGGGCGGTCGAGGCTCAGCGGAGGGCGTCGGTGCTCGGCAGGGCCGGCCGCGCCGGGATCGTGGCCAGGACCACGGCCAGCGCCGCCCGCGAGCTCACCCCGAGCTTGGAATACGCCTGCTGGAGGTGGTTCTCCACGGTGCGCACGGAGAGGCCGAGCCGGACTGCGATGTCGGCGCTGCTCGTGCCTCCCGAGGCCATCCGGGCGACCTGCAGCTCGCGGTCGGTGAGGACCCCCCGGGTTGAGACCCGGTCGAGGGCCGGCGACCGGCTCCTCTCGCAGTCGGCTGCCAGAGCGGCGCTGCGCAGCGCCGGCACCCGGGCGCGGTTCGACATCCCCGCTCTCCGGTAGGTCTCCGCCGCCTCCGCCGCCGCCTCGGCGGCGAGCAGGGTAAGCCCCATCCGCTCGAACTCGACGGAGACGCTCTCCAAGATCGGGGCGTCGGCATCGACGAGTGCCCGGACGTGGGCCGCGAGGGCGGGGACGAGCTCACCCTCGCAGCGGGCGGCGAGGTGCTCCAGCCGTTCGACGCCGGAGGGATCGCCGAGGCGGGCCGCGTCATGGAGCGCCCACGACTCCGTGGAGGAGAACCCCGCGTCACGCCAGCCGTCGGCAGCACGCAGGGCGGAGGCGGCCGCCCTGGAGCCCTCCCCCCTTGCCCAGAGGACCCAGGCCTCACACAGGTCGACCCAGGGCTGCTCGGTCGGCGGGGCGGCCATCGCGGCACGCGCCGCGGCGAGGGCGGTCTCGGCGCGCCGGAGGTCGCCGCCAAGGCTGGCGGCCTGGGCCAGGACGCCCTCGAGCGTGGCGAGATGACCGCCGCCGGCCATGTAGTGGTGGCAGATCGCGACCCCCTCCTCCAGCCACGCCCTGGCGGTCGCGCTCTTCCCGGAGAGGAAGGCGGCCCAGCCCACCAGTCCCGTCCAGTAGCCGCGCAGCGGCTCGAGGCTGGCTTCGACGAGCCGGTCGTGGATCTCCTCGGCGAGCCGTGCCGCCTGCGGCACCTGGCCCGCGAACCAGAGCGCGTTCCACCGCCCGGTGAGCAGGCTGGAGCGCGTGGTGAGCAGCTCCGGGCTGTCCCGCAGCAGCTCCATCCCGCTGTCGAGGATGGCGACCGCCTGGAGCGGCCGGCCCGAGAAGGCGAGCGCCAGACCGCGCACCCCCATCGCCGCTATCCGCACCGATGGAGGGGCGGCGGGGTCGTCGATGACCGCGGCGCTGCGCTCCTCGGCCACCTGCAGCCGCCCTGCCGAGAGCTCGAGCAGAGCGCGGGTGACGGCGAGATCGTAGGCGGCGGTGCCCTCCGGGAGGCCGTCCACCGCTTCGCAGAGGACCTCGAGGGCCCGCTCGGCGCGTCCGAGCCCGTAGTGGAGGTTCTGGGCGCTAGTGAGGGCCAGCTCCGCCACCTCGACGACGTCCCGCGGATGGGCGGCGTCGAGGACGGCCTGCGCCTCCTCCGGCCGGCGCAGCCCGCTCATGGCGCGGGAAAGGGCGATCTTCGCGGGGAAGCCCACCCCGGCGTCGATCGCTGCGCGCGCCAGCGCTTCGGCGGTGTCGAAGCGCCCGGAGCCGAGCATCCAGCGGGCCGCGGCCAGTGCGGAGTCGGCGGGAACCGGCTGACCGGCCTCCAGCCGGATCATGGCCAGCCGGCTTGGGTCGTCTCCCCGACGGAGCGGGGTCGCCTCCAGGGCGTCGCCCAGGCGCCCGAGCAGCTCGCGCCTGCGAAGCGGCGTCAGGCCGCCGCGCAGCGCCTCGGCGTAGAGGGGATGAGCCAGCCGCACCTGCCAGCGGCGGTGGTACCTCTCGTTGACGGTGGTGGTGGTGATGACCGCGGCCGCCTCGAGGTCCCGGATGACCGCGGGCGCCACCAGCCTCTCCAGGACGTCGAGGGGGAGTGGCTCGGCGAGCGCGAGGGCCTCGGCCGCTTCGCGCTGCGGCTGCGAGAGCGGGCGGAGCCGCTGCTCGATCGCCTCGAGCGGGCCACCCGCGGCCACCGGCTCTCCCTCCCAGCGCCAGACGCCGTCTCGCTCCGCCAGGGCTCCCGAGCTCAGCCCGATCTCGACGAGCTCATGGAGAAAGAGGACGTTGCCCTGGCTCAGCCGGCCGAGCTCATGGCGGGTGCCGGCGTCGAGATGGCCATCGAGCACCTGTCCGAGCAGCGCCTCCACCTCGGTCCGGGAGAGCGGCTGGAGCTCGATCCATCCGATCGCCCCCTCCTTGCGCAGCCCGGTGATCGGGTCGGGGAGCGTCTCGCCGGAGCGGGCGGTCAGCAGCAGGGAGGCGGTTTGCGTGCTCGCCAGCTGGTGGAGGAGCGCCGAGGAGGCGGCGTCGAGGAACTGCGCATCGTCGACGGAGACGACCAGCCGGCCGTTCCCCCGCTCCTGCCGCAGCTCCCGAACGCTGTGACGGAGGACGTCGAGGGGGCTCATCGACAGGGCTTCCGGGAGCAGCGGGGCGAGGGGACCGAAGGGGATGGTCGCCGCCGCGACGGTGGCGGTCACCTCCCGGACGACCCAGCCGTCGCGGCGCAGGCGGGCCAGCGCCTCGGCGCGGAGGCGGGTCTTGCCGACCCCCGGAGCGCCGGCAATGATGACGCCGCACGAGGCCGGACGCTCCAGCTCCCGAGCGAGCAGGGCCAGTTCCTCGTGCCTGCCGACGAGGGGCCACGGCGACCGGCTGGCGGTTGGTGGCATGGGTGGTGACCAGGATTGTGCCAGCGTCGGCGGGTTCGAGGGGTGGGACGTCCGGCGCCGGCGCGGCCGTCCGGGGCGCCCGGAGGCTAGTACTGGTCCTCGGGGCGGATGTCCTCGTCGATCTCGTCCTCGGTCTCGACGTCCTCGAGGGGAGTGGGCTCCTCGAACTCGTCACCCGCCGCCAGCGGCTCCAGCTCCTCCCCCGGCTCCCCGGCGCCGGCGGCCTCCTCGTCCTCCTCGATATCGCCCAGGGGCATGTCGTCGACGCCGCGCTGGGCGAGCAGGGAGTCCTTGGCGTAGGGCCGGAACTCCTCGCGCTTCTGGCGGCTGACCGGGAAGGACGACTTGCGCGCGTTCTCGGCCGACTGGAAGGCCTCCCGGATGATGATCTCGATCTGGCTCTCCTCCACCCGCGCCACCACCGCCGTGTAGCGATTGCCGCTCCCGATCAGGGGCACGAGCCGCCGGGCGACCTTGCTGTCGACGTCGCCGAGCACGACGCCCCGGGTTGTCTGTGCCTGGAGGCCGCCGTCCTGGAGGTGCAGTTCGACGACGTCACCGGGCGCCACCACCACCACCACCCCCGACTTGGGCGGGTTGAGCACGGTGAGCGCGCTCTTGCCGGGCTCCTCGGCGAAGAGGTCGACGTCGATCGCCCCCTTGGCCCCGCCCAGCTTGGCGCGACTGTCGAGGAGGAGCTGCAGCTTGCGAACGTTCTTCTGGGCGATGACGTTCAGGGGGTTGAGCTGAAGCGCCTGCAAGTACGCGTCGAGGGCCGGCTGGTGCTCGCCGAGCTCGGTGAGGGCCTTGCCGATCCGGTTGAACGTCTCGTCGTCGCCCCCATGGCGATCGATGAGGGCGCGGTTGATAGCCACCGCATCCTGCCATCGGCTCTCCAAGGCCGCCTGGATCGCTTCCTCGACGTAGAGGCTGCGCGGCTTGACACGTTCGGCTTCGGCCACGGACGAACTCCCTCCGCTTGGACGCGATGGCTCGGCCCGCCACCGGAATCGGCTTTGGCTATGTGCGGGGTCCGCTATGATACCGGCTCAGTGCGGCGCATCTGTTCGAAAGGACTTTCGACCCTCAGCTCGGCCCAGGTCGCTCGGTGACCCGCGTCATCGCCATCGCCAACCAGAAGGGCGGCGTCGGCAAGACCACCACCGCCGTCAGCCTCGCCGCCGCGCTCGCGGAGGCCGGGGCTCGGGTCCTCGCCGTCGACCTCGACCCCCAGGGGCACCTCACCATCAACATGGGGGTGCGCCGGCCGGACGAGCTGGAGGTGACCGTCTACAACATCCTCACCGAGCCGTCCACCACCGCCGCGGAGGCCCGGCTGAGGTCGGAGCCCATCGGCCTGGACTTCCTGCCCGCCAACATCGAGCTGTCGGGGGCCGAGCTCCAGCTGGTGACCGAGTTCGGGCGCGAATCCGTGCTGCAGGAGAAGCTCACCCCGCTGCTCCCCGAGTTCGATTACGCCGTCATCGACTGCCCACCCTCGCTCGGCCTGCTCTGCGTCAACGCGCTGGTGGTGGCCACCGAGGTGATCATCCCCCTCCAGTGCGAGTACTTCGGGATGAAGGGGATGCAGCAGCTGCAGCGGACGATCGACCGCGTCCGCGCCAAGCTCAACCCGCAGCTGAGCATCGCCGGCATCCTTCCCACCATCTACAAGCCGCGGACGCTGCACAGCCAGGAGGTGCTCGAGCTGGTCAAGGAGCGCTACGGCGACGAGGTCTTTGACATTCGCGTCGACGCCTCGATCCGGTTCGCGGAGACCCCCCTGGCCGGTCTCTCCATCCTCCAGTACGCCCCCGACTCGCCGGGCGCCAGGGCCTACCGCGCCCTGGCCCGCACCCTCATGGCACGTGGCGACACCCGGCCGGAGGCCCAGGACGAGGCGATGCCGGCACGATCCAGAGCGCGGGCTGGGCACCCGTGATGCCCGGGTTCCGACGCGCCCAGCTGCGCGGCTCGGACGAGCTGTTCCGCAGCACCGAGGAGGCCGCTCCGATCGAGCCCGCCCTGCCCGAGCCGGCCGTCCACCCCGTGCCCGCGGCGCCGATCCACAACCTCCGCTCGGTCCGCCTCAGCGAGGAGGAGATCCAGCTTCTCGCGGAGGCGGTGCAGCATCTCAAGTTCCCGGGCAAGACGCCGGCCCGGCCGTCGATCGGGGACTTCGAGACCCTCGAGGCGCTGCGTCAGAAGCTGCTCCGGGTCCTGTAGCCGGCCGGCGGGGGAGCGAACCCCTGCCGGAAGAGGAAAGACTCCCGCGACGCCTGCCGGGCGGGGCGTGCATCTTTCCAATGGTCGCGCAGTCTGCTACGTTGCCTCCAGGCTCAGGCCTCTGCGAAGGGAGGCCGGCAGGGTCGGGAGGTAAGAGAGATGAGAGTGTCGCGCGTTCCTGCGCTTGCCCAGATGGTTGCCGCCGGTGCCATCGCCCTCCTGGGTGGAGGAACCGTGGCCGCGGCCCCCGTGGCGGTCGCCGCGGTTCGCATGATCCCGGCAGCCACGGGTCACATCGTCGTCGACCACCAGTTTCCCGCGCCGACGACCACCGCCGAGTGCGAGGCGGAGCTGGGCATCGCCTGCTACGAGCCGTTCCAGCTCCAGCGCGCCTACGACCTCCAGCCGCTCTTCAACCAGGGGATCAACGGCCGGGGTGAGACCATCGTCATCGTCGACGCCTACGGCTCGCCCACCATCCAGAGCGACCTGGCGACCTTCGATGCGGCATTCGGGCTCCCCGCGCCGCCCTCCTTCCGGGTGATCACGCCAGAGGGCCCGATCCCGCCCTGCAGTTCGGACCCCTTCGGGGCGAGCGACTGCATCGGGTGGAGCGACGAGACGAGCCTCGACGTCGAGTGGTCCCACGTGATGGCCCCGGAGGCCAACATCCTCCTGGTCGAGACCCCCACCTCGGAGACCGAGGGTGTCCAGGGCTTCCCCGACATCGTCGCGGCGGAGAACTACGTCATCGACCACCACCTCGGTGACGTCATCTCCCAGAGCTTTGGAGCCACCGAGCAGACCTTCACCAGCCCCTCGCAGCTCTATCGCCTGCGGAGCGCGTACATCAACGCGGCCGCCAACGGCATCACCGTGCTGGCGGCGAGCGGCGACCAGGGGTCGACCGACTACCTCTCCAACCTCACCTGCTGTTACGCGACCCGCGCGATCGACTGGCCCTCCTCCGATCCCCTGGTCACGGCGGTCGGTGGGACCCAGCTCCACCTGGACGCCCAGGGCCACGCGTACGTCCCGGCGAGCGTCTGGAATGATTCCACCACGACCGTGGGCATCGGGGGGCCCGTGTACACCTGGGGGGCCAGCGGCGGTGGCCTCTCGACGGTGTTCTCCCGCCCGGCGTTCCAGAACGACGTGACGCGTGTGGTCGGCAACCAGCGCGGCACCCCTGACATCAGCATGAGCGCCGCGGTCAACGGCGCCGTCGACTTCTACGACACGTCCGATCCCGCGGACGCCCCCGGGTGGAGCATCGTCGGCGGCACCAGCGAGGCCAGCCCGCTCTTCTCCGGCATCGTCGCCCTGGCCGACCAGGAGGCCCGCCACAGCCTCGGCTACCTCAACCCGGAGCTCTACGGGATCGCCGAGCAGCCGTTCAACGGCATCGTGCCGATCACGAGGGGCAACAACACCTTCACCTTCTGCACCAGCTTCCTGAGCGACGGGGTCACCTGCGCAGCCGCGTCCGACCTGGTGACCGTCCCCGGCTTCAACGCCAACGGCTACTACAACGACGCCACCGGCTGGGGGACGGTGGACGCCGCCCAGTTCGTCCCCGCCCTGGCCCGGGGATAGTCAGGACCGCCACCGCCCGGCCGGCGGCGGCGGCGGCGAGGAGTGAGGCGGTCGCCCAGAGGAGCGGCCGCCTCCTCCCTTTCGCGGCTCCGCGTGGGACCGGAGACGTCACTGCCCGCGCCGGTCTGCTAGCTTGCCGGGGATGGTCATCGGAACCCTGGTCCTCCGGCTCCAGGTCCCGGAGAGCGGGTCGCTCAAGGACAAGCGCCAGGTGGTCCGCTCCCTGTCGCCCGGGTTCGCCAGACCTTCAACGTCGCGGTCGCCGAGGTCGGCGACCAGGACCTCTGGCAGGCGGTCGAGCTGGGAGTGGCCTGCGTCTCCTCCGACGCCCGCCACGCCGACGAGGTGTGCCAGAAGGTGCTCAACTTCGTGGGCAATTACGGCGACGCCCTGCTCACCGACTCGAGGTTTGAGATCTTGCGCCTGTGAACACTGAGCCTGGGCCCGCCCGGCGGCTGGCCCTCGCCAGCCCGGCGGGTCGCTGGATCCTCGCGGCGACGGTCCTCGGCTCGGGGATGGCCCTTCTCGACACCACGATGGTCACGGTCGCGCTCCCCGCCATCGGGCGCGACCTGGGCGGTGGCCTCCCCACGCTGCAATGGGTGCTGGACGCCTACCTGGTCACCCTCGCCGGGCTCGTGCTGCTGGGCGGCGCGGCCGGCGAGAGGGTCGGCCACGGCCGGGTCTTCCTGGCCGGGGCGGCGGCCTTCGGCGTGACCTCCGCCCTCTGCGGCGTGGCGCCGAACGGGACCACCCTGGTGGTCGCCCGGCTGCTCCAGGGGGCGGCGGCGAGCCTGCTGGTCCCCGGGGCGCTGGCGATCGTCTCCACCAGCTTCTCCGCCGAGGACCGGGGGCGGGCGATCGCCGCCTGGTCGGGCATCTCCGGCCTGGCCACCGTCGCCGGCCCGCTCATGGGCGGGCTGCTGGTTGATCGGGCTGGCTGGAGATGGGTGTTCCTGATCAACGTCCCGCTCGCGGCGGCCACCCTCCTCACCGCCCTGCGCCATCTGTCCGCTCGGGAGGCGCCTCCGCGGATGCCGGGCTCGCGCCCCGACCTGGGCGGGGCGCTGGCGGCGGTGGCCGGGCTGGGGCTCCTCGCTCTGGGCCTGATCGAGAGTTCCCGCCTGGGCGGCCCGCTCAGCGCCGGCGCGGTCCTGCTCGGTGCCGCGCTGCTGGTCGCCTTCGGGGTCATCGAGTCGCGGCAGCAGCGCCCCCTCCTCCCACTCTCGCTCTTCCGGACGCGCGCGTTCCTGGTGGCCAACCTGACCACCCTCGTCGTTTACGCCGCGCTGAGCACCGCCCTCTTCCTGGTGGTCGTCGAGCTCCAGGAGGCGGCTGGTTACAGCGCCCTGGCCTCCGGCGCGGCCATCCTCCCGATCACCCTGCTGCTCTACATCCTCTCCCCACGGATGGGGGGGCTGGTGGGCCGGATCGGCGTCCGGCGGTTGATGACCGTCGGACCGCTGATCGCCGCCGGGGGGCTGCTGCTGTTCACCCGGGTGGCGCAGCCCGCCTCCTACCTGAGGGTGGTGCTACCCGCCGCCGCCGTCTTCGGGCTCGGCCTCGCGATCACCGTGGCTCCGCTCACCACCACCGTGCTCGGGGCGGTGCCGGCGGCGCGCGCCGCGATCGCCTCGGGGGTGAACAACGCGGTCACCCGGGTGGCGGGGCTGCTGGCGGTGGCGGCGGTGCCGCTCCTGGCCGGCCTGACCGGTGGAGCGGAGAGTGGGGGGAGCGCCCTCACCCAGGGGTTCCACCGGGCCATGCTGATCTCGGCTGTCCTCTGCGTCTTCGGTGCCCTCGTCTCCCTGGTGGGACTCCGGCCCCACCGGCGGCATCCGTCGGCCGAGAACCCACCGGCTCCCGAGTGAGCACCCGGGGAGACCGGCGATGGCCGGAGAGCGGTCCCGGCCCGGAGTGGCAGTCGTGAGCGTCACCCCGGCCGGCGCGGCCGGGACCCTGGCCGCCGCGTTCAGCGCCCACGTCGGGCTGACCCTGGACCCCTTCCAGGTCGAGGCGATCGAGAAGCTGGAGCATTCCCGGGGGGTGCTGGTCAGCGCTCCCACCTCGAGCGGCAAGACGCTGATCGCCGAGTACGCCATCTGGCGCTGCCTGGCGGCGCCTCCCGACCTCCGCCGCAGCGACGACCAGGCCCGGCGCGTCATCTACACCACCCCGCTCAAGGCACTCTCCAATCAGAAGTTCCGCGACCTGGGGCAGCGCTACGGCGAGGCCAACGTCGGGCTGGTCACCGGCGAGCACACCCTCAACGAGTCCGCCCCGGTGGTGGTGATGACCACCGAGATCCTCCGCAACATCCTCTACGACGAGCCGGAGCGGGTGACCACGGTGGGTGACGTCATCCTCGACGAGGTCCACTACATCGACGACTACCCGCGCGGCACGGTGTGGGAGGAGGTGATCATCGAGGCTCCGCGCCACATCCGGATCACCGGCCTGTCGGCGACCATCAGCAACGTCGACGAGGTCGCCGCCTGGATGAGCGAGCTCCGCGGCGGGATCGAGGTGGTCACCCAGACGGAGCGGCCGGTCGCCCTCAAGCTGTGGCTCTGCCTCGACAACCAGCTCTGGCCGCTCTTCGACGAGCGCGGTCAGGTGGCCCGCCGGACCCTGGAGCGCGCCCAGAACCTGAGCGCCGGCGACCTGCGCCTGCGCTACGCGCGCCGCGCCCCCGAGAACGACCTGCTCCAGGTCGTCGAGCGCCTGCGCGCCGGCGGGATGCTGCCCGCCATCTACTTCATCTTCTCCCGGCGCGGCTGCCGGGAGGCGCTCTCCCGCTGCGCCGTGCACGGTCTCGACCTCACCAGCCCGCAGGAGAAGCTCGAGGTGGAGGCCGAGCTGGGCAAGCGCCTGCAGGCGATCGCCGACGACGACGAGCGCAAGGTGTTCCTCGACGCCGTCGACACCAAGCTGCTCCGCCGCGGCGTCGCCATGCACCACGCCGGGATGCTCCCCTACGCCAAGGAGACGGTCGAGGTGCTCTTCCAGCGTGGGCTGGTCAAGGTGGTTTTCGCCACCGAGACCCTCTCCCTGGGACTGAACATGCCGGCCCGGGCCTGCGTCGTCTCCTCGTTCACCAAGTTCGACGGCACCGGCTTCCACGCCCTCACGTCGGCGGAGCTGACCCAGCTGATGGGCCGGGCCGGGAGGCGCGGCATCGACACCCTCGGCCACGGGATCATCCTCAAGGAGGCGGACGTCGACGTTCGCGACATCTACGACGCCGCGATCGGCGGCGAGATGAGCGTCGAGTCGAAGTTCGCGCCCACCTACACGATGGTGCTCGCCCTGCTCAAGACGCGCAGCCTGGAGCGGGCCGAGGAGCTGCTCGACCACTCCTTCGGTCAGTACCAGGCGCTGCGGCGCAGCGAGCACTGGGTGCACCGCCGGGCCAACCTCGAGGAGCTGCGCGCGGACCTGGGGCGACGCGTCTTCCGCCATCCGCGGCATGCCTGCACCGAGACGACCCTCACCCGCCACCTGCGGCTGGCCGCCCAGGTCGAGGCTCTGGACACCGAGGTGCGCCGGGCTCAGCGCCAGCACTGGCGGGACAGCCGTGCCGGTCGCTACGGGGGCCGGGGCGCCGACCCGGCAGGCCGTTTCGAGACCATGCGGCGCTCCCTCAAGGCATCACGGGGCCGGCTGGAGCAGAGCCCCTGCACCGGGTGCCCCTACCTGAGCGAGCATCGCAGCCACCGCCGCGAATCCGAGGAGGTGGAGGAAACACTCCGTCACGGCGAGGAGGAGCTGCGCTCGGCGCGCGGCCGCTACCGCCGCGAATTCCGGGCCCTGCGCGGAGTGCTGCGCGAAGCCGGCTTCCTGGAGAACGACCGGCCCACCGAGCTGGGCCTGCTCGCCGAGGCGCTCTTCGGGGAGAGCGCGCTGCTGGTCGCCGATGCGATCCAGGCCGGCTGGCTGGAGGAGCTGACCCCGCCCGAGCTGGTCGGGGTGCTCACCATGCTGGTGGCCGAGGACCGGGGCCGAGAGCGGCCCCAGCCAGCTCGCCGGCACTGGCCGAGCCGGGGCGTGGAGCGCGGTCACCGCCTGCTCCGCAGCGATCTCCAGCGCCTCGCCGCGATCGAGGAGCACCACGGCGTCAACACCCTGCGACCGCTCTCCTTCGACTTCGTGGCCGCCGCCCACCAGTGGGCCGAGGGTGTGGCGCTCGCCGAGATCGAGGTCCCCGCCGGCTCCGACGTGGGTGACCTGGTCAAGGCGGTCAAGAGCCTCTACTCCCTGCTCCGCCAGATGGAACAGGCGCTCCGCGACCACCGCCTCGCGCCCCTGGTGCGGCACGCCCGCCAGGCGATCGAGCGGGAGATGATCCGCCGCATCTAGATCAGCCGCATCCGGGATTCGGTGCCCCGGGGCCCGCGCCGGCGTACCGTTGAGACACGGACGCGATGCCATGACGGACATCGACACCACCGGTACCGAGGGAGAGCCCCCGCCGCGCCGGATCGACCGAGCCGCGCCCGGCGGCTGCGATGGTGACGCGCGCCACCCGGCGCAGCGCCTGCGCCGGGCCCTGCTCGCGACCTCCTCCGCCGGTCCGGGTGCACCGGGGATGGCGGAGACCCTGGAGCCCGAATCCGGGTCCGAGGCGTCCGAACCGGAGCTTGAGCCGCGCACCGCGGGGCGGCCGCGGATCACTCGCCGGGCGCTGGTCACCGGCGTGACCCTGGCCACCCTGGTCGGCGCGGCGGTGACGACGCTCGCGCTCTCGGCCGTCTCCAGCCATTCCGAGACCGCAGGCCCGACCCCGGCGCCGCTCGCGGTCACCCTCGCCTCGCCGCCACCGCTCCGGCCCTCGGCCCGGGATGACGCGGCGATGGCCTACGACCCCGCCACCGGTGACGTGATCCTGTACGGCGGGCTGGTCATCGGCAACCAGGCGCTCACCACGCTCGCCGACACCTGGAGCTGGGACGGCGCGCGCTGGAGCGAGCTGCACCCGGCGGTCTCGCCCCCCGCGCTCAGCGGCGCGTTCCTCGGCTACGATCCGTCGACCCGGGACCTGGTGCTGACCGGCGGCGACACGAGCGTGCAGGGAGGTCATCTCGCCGACACGGACGCCACCTGGACCTGGGACGGGTCGTCCTGGTCCCCCCAGCCGGAGGGTGGAATCCCGGCCTCGGACCTGATCAACGCGGTCGCCACCGACGACGCGACCGGGCAGCTCATCCTGGTCACGACCCGCGCCGGGTGCGAGGGCACCGACACCTGGCGGTGGGGCGGGACCGCGTGGTTACTGCTCCACCCGTCCGCGTCCCCACCCCCGGCGGATTCGGACGGCCTGGCCTACGACCCCAGCTCGGCGAGCCTGGACCTCTTCACCGCCCGGGGCGGCTGTGATGGGACGCAGGAGGCGGCCGCCACGACCCCGCCGGTGTTCTCGTGGAACGGCTCCACCTGGACCCCCGGGCCGACTCCCACCGGCTCGGTGCTGAGCGGTTCGTGGGAGGCGACCACCTCGGGCAGCGGGGACCTGGTGGTCACGGCTCAGGGCACCTACCGATGGGGTGGGGAGGCGGGCGGCTGGAACCACGTCTCGTCGAGCCCGGCGGTGGGGGACTCGGCGATCGCCTACGACGAAGCGGACCGCCAGGTGGTGCTCTTCGGCGGCATGTGCTCGGCCTGCGGCGCGGCCGCGGTGCCCTTCACCTGGACCTGGGATGGGACCTGGACGCTGCGCGACACGACGGCGGCGACCCCACGGCCCACGCCGTAGGGGGGCGGATGGCGTCGATCCAGGTGCGCTCCGAGGGTGGCCCGGCCTTCAGCGTCCAGGTCGACGGGCGCAGCTTCGCCGTGACCGCCGCGGAGGCGCTGGCCGCGGAGCTGGGGGCTCCCGACGCGGCGGCGCTGGTGCGCGCGTCGTTCGAGTTCCTGCTGGAACGGGAGCCCGTGGGGTCGATCCTGCCCCGCTTCGACCTCCCGGTGATCGCCCGCTACTTCCCGGGGTGGCGGGAGGAGATGCGCAGGCGCTGGCGCTGAGGGGATGCGGCAGCGCTCGCGCTGAGGGGTCGCGCCCGCCCTGGCCGCGCCCGCCGCTCTCAGGGGACGGCGTCGAGCGCCTGCCGGACCCAGCGCGCCAGCACCCCGCGCCGCTCCGGGTCGGTCCGCCGCAGCCACGCCCGCGCGTCATCGGGCAGCGGGAGGTGGCGTGACCAGGCGTCCAGCAGTGCGCCGTCGACCTCGACGTGGAACTGGAAGCCGTAGGCCCGCCCGAGCCGGAACGCCTGGTTGGGGTACGCCTCGCTGTGAGCCAGGCGGCAGGAGCCGCGGGGCAGGTCAAAGGTGTCCGCGTGCCAGTGGAGCACCGCCAGCGTCGGGCCGCAGCCCTCGAAGACGGGGTCGTCGCGCCCCGGCGCGGTCAGGGTGACCGCCCCCAGACCCAGCTCCGGGCCCCGATCCCCGGGGCGCACCGGGGCACCGCAGGCGGCGGCGGCGAGCTGGGCGCCGAGGCACACCCCGAGCACGGGAAGCCCGCGGGTCACCGCCTCGTGGAGCAGCGCCACCTCGTCGCGCAGTCGCCGATCCGGCTGGTGCACGCTCTGGGGACCGCCCATCACGACCAGGGCGGCCACGCCGTCGAGGGCGGGCAGCGGATCGGCGGCGGTGAACTGCTGCACCCGCATGCCGAAGCCGGTGGCAATCTCGCCGATCAGGCCCGGGCCTTCGTCCTCCGCGTGCTCGATGACGGCCAGCAGTGGAGGGCCCGACGCCTCCGCCGCCCGTGGCATCATTCCTCGCGAACCATCGCCTCGGGGACAGAGACCACCCGGTAGGGAAGATCGGTGATGTCGTAGTAGCGGACCGGCTTGTGGAGCCGCTTGGCGATGCCGACCTGGACCTTGACCCCGAGCGAGATGGTGCCGAAGACCCACATCTCGTCCGACTTGACGATCAGGTTGTTGAAGGCCTCCCGCACCGTCTCCTTGGGAACGGTGTGGAGAAGGTAGTAGTCGAAGAGCATGAACGGGACGATGGGAACGGCCCCCTCGTCGAGCACGAACTTGCTGATGTGCTGGCGCCAGTAGAAGTTGCGATTGCTGATGGCGCAGTAAACGATCCGTCGCGGGCGGCGCAGCACCCGCTCCGCCTGCTCGGCCGGGGACGCCTTGGGTCGCGGAGTGAAGATCCGCTCGAGGATGTTCTCGGCGTCCTTGACGGCCCCACTGACCGCCGGCGTCGGTGTGGATTCGGTGTCGGGCACGGAGGCACCCGGTCTCTCACTGTGCGGGAGCACAAACAGCGACCGATCATACCATCGCCCACTCATTCGGATTCCGCCCAGCGGGCCAGTTCGGGCAGCCGTGAGAGGGCGCGCTCCAGGCGGCCGGCGCGAGCCGGGTCATTGAGCCACCGGCTCTGCCCGGAGGGATGGGGCAGGGGCAGCAGCAGCGGTGCGTCACCGGCCACCTCGGTCACCACCCCGGCGGTGTCGAAGACCCGGCCCACCGCGTCGTCGAGACCGCGACCGGGGAGAAAGCGCGACAGCGCCAGACCGCCGACGGGGATGACCAGCCGTGGCTCGAGGAACATCAGGACGGCGTCGAGCCAGGACGAGCAGAGCGCGATCTCCCGGGACCCGGGCCTGCGGTCGCCGCGGCCGTCGGGCGTGCGCCCGGGGAAACAGGTCGTCATCGACGTCATGTAGACGCGCCCGCGCACGTCCGCCTCGCCGGCGAATCCGCCGCGTTCGAACCAGCGCATGAGCTGGCGGCCGGCACGGCCCGCGAAGGGCCGGTGCCCGTCGTTCTCCACCGGTCCAGGTGCCTGCCCCACGAGCATGATCCGCTGTCCCGGGTGGCCGCTGAAGACCGGGTTGGCAGCCGCCAGAAAGCCCGCTTCGACGCAGCGGGTGCAGTTGCGGTGCGCATCCTGCGCGGCCAGCAGTGCAGCCGCCGCGGAACGGAAGCGGTCAGTGTCCCGCACGCCCAAGCTCCAGGGGCCGCGGGCGACACCGGGCGTGCCCGCGCCGGCGCGCGCCGCGGCCCGCAAGACGGTCGACCCCGCGCTCCCCCGGGGGTATCATCTCGATGCGGCCGTCAGTCTCGCCCACGTCCAAGCCGGCGGACCGCTCGGCGTGCGCAGCGGGACGTGATGCCTGACGACAACTACCGTCCGAGCCACGGGCTCCCCCCGGATTCGCGGCCGACGAATGTGCCTCCGGAGTGGTGGTCTCTTCTGGATCGCAACGACCTCCCGAAGGGTGGCGGCGAACCCGACGACGGCCGCTCCCACCGCCGGGGCCGCGACGAGGACATCATCCACGCTCTGCGCGGACGTCACGCCCCCCACCGCGCGCCGAGGCGGCACGCGTGGGTCACCAACCTCGCGCTGCTCGCCATCGCGGCTCTGCTGCTGATCGCCGGCCTCGGGAACACCACCCCGAAGGGGATCGCGCTGATCCTGATCGTGGTGGGAGTCCTGACACTGCTGACGGCGGTGGCCATCCAGGTCGCCCGCGCCGCCCTGCGCCGGCGGTAGCGGGGAAGGGCAGGGTAGGCGGGGCTGACGCGCGCGGCTAGCATCTCTCCATGGACGCGCAGCCACAGCGCCGCCGTCACCGGCGGCACCTGGACCCGGGCACCGGGATGCGGCTCACGCGCCTCGCCCCGGACGCCGACACCGGCTCGGTCCAGCACCGGTTCCGGGCGGCTGCAGCGGAGGTGGGGGCCCTGGCGTCCGGCGCCGACGCGCCGGTCCTCGAGCAGCTCGCCACCGCCCCGATCCGGGCGATGGGCCGCGTCGTCTACTCGAGCAATGCCGTCTTCGTGCTCGAGCTGGACGCCCCGGACCCGCACGTCGAGGGTCAGCCCCTGCGGGCGATCTACAAGCCGGCCCGGGGAGAGCGCCCGCTCCACGACTTCGCCCGGCACACCCTCCATCTCCGTGAGCGTGCCGCCTACCTGGTGAGCGCCGCCGCCGGGATGGGAGTGGTCCCGCCCACGGCGCTGCGCGAGGGTCCCCACGGCCCCGGAAGCGTGCAGCTCTTCATCCACGCGCGCGAGGAGCCGCTGGCGGATGGCGCCGCTCCCGCCCTGGAGGAGCAGCTCCGCCGGCTTGCGGTGTTCGACATCCTCGCCAACAACGCCGACCGCAAGCGCGCCCATCTGCTGCTCGACGGCGACAGCCATCTCTGGGGGATCGACAACGCCCTCACCTTCCTCCCCTACCCCCGTCAGCGGACCGTACTCCTCGACCTCGGCGGGAGCGACCTGGAGGGCGCGGACGTCGAGCTGGTGCGGCGGCTGCGTGACGGAGGCTCTCGCGACGCGCTCCGGGCCGCCCTGCGCCGGCTCCTCACCGGCGCCGAGGTCGACGCCTTCGAGGCCAGGCTGGAGGAGCTCGCCGACCACCCCTGGTACCCCCGCCTCGACGACTGGGACGGCCGCCCCTTCGAGTGGTGGTAGCAGCCACGCGCGCTCTCCCTCGGAAGCATCGGACGGGCGCAGGAGATAGGTACATCCTTGCTATCATGAGTTATGACAGTGTTGCCTGTGGCAAAGGCAGCACGAGCCGTAGCCGCCGCGAGGAGGCGAAGACGATGATCACGCAGAGAGCCCCTGCAGCTGAGCCGGAGGCGCAGCCGGCCCCGGCACCGGCGGAGCCGTACCGGTCGCTGACCGCACGCCGGGTCGTCACGGAGCAGCCCGAGACGCCGCTGGCCGTTCCGCGTACGAGGGTCCAATTCGTCTGGTCGATCGGCCGCTATCGGGCCAGGCAGGCGATCCGGCTGATGGTGGGGATCATCGACGCCATCGTCGGGCTGGACTTCGTCTTCCGGCTCATCGGCGCCGCCGACACCGGTTTCGCCTACGGCATCATGGTGGCCGGGTCCTGGCTGGCCTCGCCCTTCAGCGGGATCTTCGCCAGCGTTCCGCGGATCGCCCACGTGAGCCTCACCTGGAGCGACCTTCTCGTCCTCGTCCTCGCCACCGTCATCGGCGAGGTCGTGGTGAGGATGGCGGGTCTCGCCGGGGCGGCTGCGCGCGGGCGCGTCATCGTCTGACGTCAGGCTGCGCGCTCGCCCGCGGTGCACCTCCGCGCGGGAAGCCAGGCCCATGGCCCGGGGACCGGAGCCGGCCGCTGGTACGCCCGGAGGGACTTGAACCCCCGCTCCCGGCTCCGGAGGCCGGTGCTCTATCCAACTGAGCTACGGGCGCACGCGCAGATCGAGTATACGGCTGGCCGCGCCGGCCCCCAGGACGGCCTCGGCACTCGGGCAGCGCTCCTGGCCACCCGAGCACGCGCTCCGGTGAGCCGGGACCGCGTCCGGCTCGGAAACCCCGGAACCCGGACGATGGTCACAGAGCGATGCGCCCGGACATCTCTTCAGACTAGCCACCGCATCCGTGAACGACCAGCCCCCGCCGCCACCGCCGTCCCCGCCACCGCCGCCGTCGCTCCCACCGGGATGGACGAGCTGGAGCCCGCCCCCACCCCCGCCGGGGCCGTTCGGGGCTCCCCCCGCGGGTCCCGGAGCCTTCGCGGTTCCCCCCGGCCCGCCCCCTCCTCTCGGGCCGGGAGGCCCGCCGCCCGGGTCACCCCAGTCCGGTGGGATCCCCCGCGCCTGGAAGATCACCCTGGCGGTCGTCGCGGCGCTGGCCATCGCCGCCGGAGCCGCCGAAGGCGCCTACCTGCTGGTGAGCCGCGCCCCGGCCGGACCGGCCAGCGGGGCCAGCACCGCCACGCCGGTGCCGCTGCCGAGTGTCTCGGCTCCCGCCACCTCCGGAGAGCCCCCCATCCAGCCGGGGGTCGACTGCAGCGGCGGCAGTCCACCCGACGCCTACACCGGGGCGGCGATCAAGGACATCTGCGACGTCCTCATCCCGATCGCGGCCATGGACCCCGCCTGCGCGGGCACACCGGGGGCGAGCTGCGAGGCCGCGGCCCGCCAATTGAACCAGGCGGCGGAGGCGGCTCTGACGAACATCCGCAGCCAGCACGCGGTGACGGCCGCCGAGAAGGCCGCCGATCCCCACCTGCGCGCCGCGTTCCAGGACTATGCGACCGCCGGGGCGGACCTCTCCCAGGGGGTGTCGGAGGGCAGCCGCTCGCTCGAGAGCAAGGGACTGGCCGCGGAGAGCGCAGGCACCGACGCCCTGAGCGCGGCGGGCGTGGATCTGAGCAGCTGACGGTCAGCCCCGCAGCCGGCCGCCCACCACCCGGGTGATCGCGTCGGGGCCGGCCTGGACGGTGACCTCGAGACCGGCGCGGCGCATCAGCGCCTGGACCGACCGGCTGAGGAAGGGCGCCACCTCGACCAGCACCACCCCGCCGCGGCGCAGCCACGCGGGAGCCTCGTCGACCAGGGCGCGCACCAGGCCCAGCCCGTCCGGCGAGCCGTCGGTCAGGGTGTGGCGAGGCTCGTAACCCCGGATCTCCTTGGGCAGGGCGCGGACGTCCTGGCGGGCCACGTAGGGAGGGTGCATGGTGAACGCGCCGACCTCCCCGCGGAGCCGGCGGGGCAGGCCGGCGAGGAGGTCGGAGGCCCGGAAGCGGGCGTTGACCAGGTGGTTGCGACGGGCATTGAGGCGGCTCAGGGCGACGGCGCCGGGGTCGATGTCGACGCCCCAGACCTCCGCGGAGGGCAGGGCGGCGGCGATCGCGCAGGCCACCGGACCGGCGCCGCAGGCGACGTCCACGGCGACCTTGACGGTGCGGCGGCGGAGCGCGGCGACCGCCGCCCGGGCGAGAAGCTCGCTGGTCCCCCGGGGCACGAAGACACCCGTGCGGACCGCCAGGGTGAGGCCGGCGAAATCGACGGTGCCACGGATGAGCGCCACCGGCTCTCCGCCGGCGCGCCGTTCGACGTAGTCGTGGAAACGCCGTTCCACCCTGGCCGGGACCGGCGCCGGGGGGTCGAGGGCCTCAGGCCGGACGCCCAGGGCGAGGGCCAGCAGGTCCTCGGCGTCCTCCCGGGCGATCCCTCCCCGCCAGTGGTCGATCGCGGTAGAAGCCCTTAAGCGGCGGCGTCCATCGGTGATCAGTTGATTAACCGTCGGCGAAACCGCGCGCGCCGCCCGGGGGGTTCGTGCTTGCATATGGGCGGGCATGGTAGCTGCGGAACCCAACCGTCAGCGGATCGCCGCCTTTTTCGACGTCGATCGCACCCTGCTGCGCGGGTCCTCGATGCTCGCGCTGGCTGGGCCGCTTCAGCGCGCCGGTCTGCTGCCGCGGCGGGCCGTGCTCAACGCCGCCCTGCGCGGGCTCCAGTTCAGCGTCCGCGGCTTCTCCGAGGAGGAGATCCAGCGAGCGGTGCAGAGCATCGGGGATGCGGTGCGTGGCAAGGAGGTCAGGGCACTGCGCCGGGCCGCCGACCGGGCCGTCCCCCGGGCCCTGGGCCCGCGGGTCTTCGAGGAGGCCCTGCGGCTGATCTCCTGGCACCGGCTGCATGGCCACCTGGTGTTCCTGGTCTCGGCCTCGACCCGCGACCTGATCGTCAGGCTGGGCGACCTGGTGGGAGCCGACGCGGTGGTGGCCTCGGAGGCGGAGGTCGTCGCCGGCTGCTACACCGGCAGGGTGGCGCTCTGCCATGGCGTCGCCAAGGCGGAGGCGGTCCGCCGGCTGGCCGATGTTTACGGGGTGGACCTGAGCGGCTCCTACGCCTATGGCGACGCGGCCGGCGACATCCCCATGCTCCAGTCGGTCGGCCACCCGGTGGCGGTCAACCCCGACCGCCGGCTCCGGGCCGCGGCGGAGCGGATGGGCTGGGGACAGCTGCGCTTCCGCACGCGGGCGACCTGGGCCCCGCTGACCGTCCAGGGCCGTCCAGTGTCGCCGATCCGGGTGCCCCTCCCGGGCCCGCGGGTCGAGGGGACCGACCCGGCGGTGGTCGCGCAGGCAGCGGCGGACGGGGCGGGCACCGCAGCGTACTGACCCGGGCTCTCCTGGGCTAGATCCGGCCACCGTCTACAATCCGCCGGCACCACCCCCCATGGACCAGGCTCCCCCGTCGCTGCCGCCACCTCCTCCTCCCCCGCCCCCGGGGTGGGCCTTCCCGCCGCCTCCCCCGGCCCCGCAGCCGGGGTGGCAGCCCACCTGGCCGCCGGCCGCTCCCTGGCCTCCACCGGCTCCGCCATCCGGACCGTCACCGTCCGCGGCGCCCACCCACGAGTTCCAGCTCGCGGGGTATGGACGCCGGCTGGGTGCCTTTGCCCTGGACGCGGTGTTCATCGCGCTGATCGCCGGCGCCGGGCTAGTGGTGGGCGGGAGCATCGTCGAAGCCACCCTCGCGCCCGCGACGGCGGTGACCGCGGCCACCGCGAGCGAGCCGGGCGTCGTCCTCGGCACGCTCGTCGCCCTGCTCACCCTGATCGCCACGCCCTTCGTCTACCCGGCGATCGGCTGGCGCTCGAGGGCCACCCCGGCGATGCGCGTCCTCGGGCTCCGGGTGGTCGACGCCCGGAGCGGGGACCGGCTCACCTGGGGGCAGGCCCTGCTTCGCGCCGCCGGATGGTGGTGGTCCCTACTGACCCTGGGTGCCGGCTTCGTCCCCGCCCTGGCCGACGTGTGGCGGCGCGGCCTCCCCGACCGCATGGCCGGCAGCCTGGTGCTCGCGATCCGGCCCCTCCCGCTGGCCTGGGCACCGGGCCCGTACGGCTGGACCGTCGTGCCGGGGCGCCCGGCGCAGCCGGCCCCGCTCATCCCCACCGCCCGCGCCGCCACCGAGCCGCCGGCGACCCGGACCGCGTGGACCTGGACCGACGTGGTCCCGGTGCTGATCGCGCTGCTTCCCATCATCTTCGGAGCCAACTGGGTCGCCGAGGCCACCGCGCAGGGGCTGCGGATCACGGCCGGCAGCGGCGGCGCCGTGGCCCTCTCCTACGCCGACGAGATCGCCGTGTACGGCGCCTGCCTGCTGCTCATCGGACTGCTGGTGCGGTGGCGTCGCCACACCCGCCTGACGGCGCTCGGCCTCCGCCTGCCGGCGTGGCCCTGGCTGGCCGCGGGCGTCCCGCTCGGCTTCGCGGCGTACGTGCTCGAGGACGTGGGCGCCCTGATCGATCGCGTCATCCTCCCCACCGCCAGCTCCAGCAACCAGTGCGTCGGCATCCGCGCCGAGTTCGGCGGCTCGGTCGCGCTCACCCTGCTCGCGGTCGCGGTGATCGCGCCGATCTCAGAGGAGATCATCTTCCGCGGCTTCACCTTTCGCTGGCTGCGGGGACGCCTGCCGCTCTGGGGCGCGGTGCTGGTGAGCGCCGTGCTGTTCTCCGCCGCCCATGCCGGCTGGGCGGAGCCCGCCCTCTTCCTCCCCGTCTTCCTGGGCGGCGTGCTGCTGGCGTACGTCTACGCCAAGTCGGGGTCGGTGTGGCCGGGAGTGATCGTCCACATGACCATCAACATCGTGGGGGTGATCCTCATCCTCACCGCCCCGGGCTGCTGAGCCGCGTCACCCCCCCGGCCGCCGAGCCGCGGCACGGCCACGGGACCCTGGGCCGCGGCGCCCCTACGCCACCCAGATCGTCTTGACGTTGACGAACTCGCGAAGGCCGAAGCCGCCCAGCTCGCGGCCGTAGCCGCTGCGCTTCACCCCGCCGAAGGGGAGACGGGGGTCGGAGTGGGTCATGCCGTTGAGGAACACGCTCCCGGTCTCCAGCCGGCGGGCAAAGCGGATGCCCCGCTCGACGTCCTCGGTCCACACGTTGCCGCCCAGGCCGTAGGGGGAGCGGTTGGCGGCCTGGAGGGCGGTCTCCTCGCCCGCCACCCGGGTGACGGCGGCCAGCGGGCCGAAGGTCTCCTCGTCGAAGGCGGGCATCCCGGGGGTGCAGCCGGTGAGGACGGTGGGCTGGAAGAACCAGCCGCGGCGGTCCAGCCGCCGCCCCCCGGTGGCGATCCGGGCCCCCAGGTCCACCGACTCCCGGAGCTGGCGCTCCAGCTCGACGCGGAGGTCGAGCCGGGCCATCGGGCCCATCTGCATCTCGGGATCGGTGGGATCCCCGACCCGGAGCCGCTCGCACTCGGCGATCACGGCCTGCTCGAACTGGTCGGCGACCTCCTCGACCACGATCAGCCGCTTGGCCGCGATGCAGCTCTGGCCGCAGTTCTGGAAGCGCGACAGCACGGCGGTGGTCGCGGCCGCCTCGACGTCGGCATCCTCCAGGACCACGAAGGCGTCCGACCCGCCCAGCTCCAGGACGGTCTTCTTGATGCTCCGGCCGGCGGCCGCGGCCACCTCGGAACCGGTCCGGTCGCTGCCGGTCAGGGTCACCGCGGCGATCCGCGGGTCCTCGATGACCCGCGCGACCCGGCCGCCCCGGATCACCAGGGTGCGGAACACCGACTGCGGGAATCCCGCTTCCAGGAAGATGCGCTCCACCTGCACGGCGGAGCCGGTGGTGTTGGCGGCGTGCTTCAGCACCGCGGTGTTCCCCGCCATCAGGGCGGGAGCGGCGAAGCGGATCACCTGCCAGAGCGGGAAGTTCCAGGGCATGATGCCGAGCACGGTTCCGAGCGGCTCGAAGGCGAGGAAGCTGTCGGGCGAGTCCGAGGGTGAGGGCTGGTCGGCGAGCAGCGCGGCGGCCCGGTCGGCGAAGTGGTCGCAGGCGGTCGCGCACTTGCGAACCTCGGCGCGCGCCTCGACGAGCGGCTTGCCCATCTCCCGGGTGATGAGGCCGGCGAGCGCGTCGACCCGGTGGCGCAGGACGTCCGCGACCGCATGGAAGAGCGTGCTGCGCCGGACGATCGGAAGACGGCGCCAGTCGGCGAACCGCTCGTGCACGCCGGTGAGGACGGCGTCGACCTCGGAGTCGCCCATCACCGCGAAGCGGTCGACCTCATCCTCGGTGGCGGGGTCGACGGTGACGATCTGCTCGGACCCGACGGTCATCGTCTCCCATGGTATTCGCGATCCGGCGCCGGCGCGGTCTGGTCCGGGGCTTGGCTCGGGTGGCCACCAGCCGCCGGTCAGGCGAGACGCGCGCCGCCCGGCGCTCCCGCCGCGGCCACCGCATCCGCGACCGGCTCGGCCTCCGCGGGATCGAGGCTTGCGCAGGTGATCCTGATCGCCGGCCCGGTCGCGATCCGGAAGCGCTCTCCCGGAAGGGCGGCATAGCCGGCCTCGGCGAGCGCGTCGAGGACGGGCGCCTCCGCCTCCACCGGCACCCAGACGTTGAAGCCAGTGGCGCCATGGGCGGTGACGCCGCGCCGCTCGAGGGCGTCGAGGAGCCCCTCACGCCGGCGCCGGTAGGTGTCGGCGGCGTTGGCGAGCAGGAGCTCGAGCCCGGGGCGCGACCAGAGGCTGATGACGAGCCTCTGGAGGAGATGGCTCACCCAGCCGGGGCCGACCGCCAGCCGTCCCTCGACGCGCGCGACCGTCCTCTCGTCCCCACACACGACGGCCAGGCGCAGGTCGGGCCCCAGGGTCTTGGAGACGGAGCGGACCACCGCCCACGCGGGGGCGCCGGGGATGGCGACCCCGACCACCGTCCCGCCACCGACCGCCTCGGCGTGATCGTCCTCGACCACCAGGGCGTCGGGATGGCGGGCGAGCACGCGACGCAGCTCGGTCCGCCGGAGGTCGTCGAGGGCGCCGCCAAACGGGTTCTGGCTGCGCGGGGTCATCACCACGGCGCGGGCGCCGCGGTGGAGCGCTCCGTCCAGGTCCTCGGCGAGCATGCCCCGGGCGTCGACCCGCACGGCCAGGGCGCGGAGCGACATGGCCCGGAGCAGGTCGAGGACGGGCGGGTACACGGGGTCCTCGACGGCGACCCCGTCGCCGGGCCGGAGATGAGCTTCCAGGACCCGCTCGATGCCGTCGACGGCGCCGCTCACCACGGTCAGATGGGAGGCGTCGAGACCGTCCGCACGGAGGCGCTCGCGGGCGAGGTCGGCCAGGTCGGGTTCGACCAGGGGCGAGCCGTACGACGCCGACTGGCGAGGAAGACCGGAGAGCGCCCGGCTCCAGTCGGGGAGGAGCTGGGGGTCGGGCCGGCCCTGGGCGAGGTCGCGGAGTCCGGGGCGGGGCCGCGCGGTCACACCGGCATGGAGAGGTGGCCGGGGGGAGATCGAGGTCCCCGAGCGGCCGGCCCCGAGCGTGAGGCCGCGACGGCCCAGCTCCCGGTAGGCGGCGGCGACCGTCGCCGGGCTCACCCCCAGCTCGGCCGCCACCCGGCGGACAGTGGGCAGGCGCTCTCCCGGTTGGGCCCGGCCGTCGCGGACGGCTCTCTCGACCGCAGCGGCGAGGTCGACGGCGTGCCGGCCGCTCATGTAGAATAGTTCGGTAACATTCATAATTTTGTATCATAACGTATGACCAAAGACAGGACCGGCGATGAGGAGGGCGGTGAGCCGACCGCCGGCGCCGCAAGCCCGCGGGTCGAGGTCCGCCGACACCCCGAACGGGCCCGCTACGACCGGAGGACGATCCACGCCATCCTCGACGGGGCCCTGGTCTGCCACCTCGGCGTGATCGTCGACGGGGAGCCGCTGGTACTGCCCACCGGATTCGGCCGGGTGGGCGAGACCCTCTACCTCCACGGCGCGGCCGCCAATCGCAGCCTGGCGGCGGCGCTCGAGGGCGTCTGCGTCACCGTCACCCACCTCGACGGCCTGGTGCTGGCGCGCTCCGCCTCCGGCCACTCCATGAACTATCGGAGCGTCGTGGTGCGGGGACGCGCGCGCGCGGTCACCGACCCCGCGGAGCGCCGGGCCGGGTTGCGCGCGGTGGTGGAGCACGCCATCCCCGGACGGTGGGAGGAGGTCCGCGAGCCCAGCGCCAAGGAGATGGAGGCCACCACGGTGATCGCCGTGGACCTGGCGGAGTGCTCGGCCAAGGTCCGCAGCGGACCACCGCTCGACCCGGCACCGGACCGGCGGCTGCCGGTGTGGGCGGGCGAGGTGCCGCTCCGGGTGGTGGCCGGACCCGCTGTCGCCGACCCCGCCGCCGGCGAGGGCGTCCCCGAGGCGCCCAGCGTCGCCGCGATACGGCGGCGGTTCCCCGGCTTCTCCCGCGACGGCGGGTGAGCGGGACCCGAGCCCGCCTCACTCCCCTCCTCGCCGCTCCCCAGGCCGAGTCGAGCTACGCGGGCGCGTGCCCTGCGAGCACCGAGGGGGAGATCGCCTGATCGCGGAGCTCGCCTGATCGCGGAGCTCGCCCGATCCCGGAAGACCGCCGGCTTCCCCCCGGCGGGGACAATGGCCGGGTGACCTCCGAGCCGGCCCTCCCGGCCCGCGACCCCGCGATCGACGCCCCATCGCCGTCCGGAGACGCGCCGCCCGGCCCGGAGGTGGCCACCCTCGGTCCCGGGGAGCGCCTTCTCCAGGGGAAGTGGGGATGGCTGGACGTCGTGATCCTCGGTCCGATGATCGCGAGCTGGGTCTGGTACTACGTGGGGATCCCGGTCGGGACATGGCTGATCCTCCACAACCGGCCGATCCTGGCGGCCGCCCTCCGCGGCCAGCTGGCGGCGATGATCCTGAGCGGGGCCGCGGTGCGCACCTCCGGCGTCAGCATCTGGCTGGCCCTGCTCGCGCCCCTGCCCATCACCATGTGCACGGACCCGTGCTTCTTCTACGCGGGCCGGCGCTACGGCCGGGTGATGATCGACCTCCTCGCCCGGAACGACCCGAGGTGGAGCCGCCGGGTGGCGCGCGGAGAGCGGACCTTTGCCCGCTTCGCGAGCTGGGCGGTGTTCCTGGCCCCGGTGCTCTGGCTGCCCAACGCCCTCTTCTACTTCCTAGCCGGGGAGACCCGGCGGATGCCCTTCTGGCGCTTCATCATCCTGGACGCCGCCGGCGAGCTCGCCTTCATCGCCGAGGTCGAGGCCCTCGGCTACTTCATCGGCAAGCCGGCCGAGGACGTCGCCAACGCCCTCGCCAGCTACAGCCTGCCGATCGTGCTGGGGATGGTGGTCGTGATCGTGGTGCTCTCGGCGGTGAACGGCGCACGGCGCGCGCGGATGGGCGCGGGTCCGGGGCGATGACGGGGACGGAGCTCTCCGGCATGACTGGCGCCGCCGATTCGGCCACAATCTCAGCCGTGGCCATCAGCCCGCGACAGTTCGTCCTCGGGGTGGACCTGGATGGCGTCTGCGCCGACTACTACCCCTTCATGCGCCGCGTGATCGCGGAGTGGCTGGGGCGGGACGTGGAGTCGCTCCCCCAGGACGTCGGCTGGGACATGACCGAGTGGGGCGTCGAACCCGGCGAGTTCCACAAGGTGCATCGCTTCGCGGTGGTGGAGCGCAACCTCTACCTCGACATGGGGATGATCGCCGGTGCCGGGCCGGCGCTGCGCCGCCTCTCCAACATGGGCATCCGAATCCGGATCATCACCCACCGGCTGGTCATCGAGCACTTCCACCGGATCGCGGTGGGGCAGACCGTGGAATGGCTGGACCGCCACGGCATCCCCTACTGGGACCTCTGCTTCATGGGCGAGAAGGGCGCGGTCAACGCCGACCTCTACGTCGAGGACGGTCCGCACAACATCGAGGCGCTGCTGCGCGAGCAGCGGGACGTCATCGTCTTCAGCCATGCGGCCAACCGGCACATCGACGTGCCCGCCGCCGGACGCGCTCGCACCTGGGCCGAGGCGGAGCCGCTGATCGTCGAGCGCTTCCACGCCTGGGAACGGCGCGGGGGCCCGGAGGGGATGCGCCGCCGGTCATCGGATCGCGCCGCGGAGTGACGGCGGCAAGCGTCGAGGTCGACGGCCACGACCTCGTCATCTCCAACCCCGACAAGGTCTTCTTCGCGGAGCGGGGGATCACCAAGCGCCAGCTGGTCGACTACTACCTGGCGGTGGCGGACGGCGCGCTCACCGGCTGCTTCGACCGCCCCTCAGTGCTCAAGCGCTACCCCAACGGCGCGGCGGGCCCCCACTTCTTCCAGAAGCGGGCGCCGGTCGGCGACGCCGGCTACCTGCGCACCACGACGGTGCATTTCCCGAGCGGGCGCAGCGCCGACCTGCTGGTCATCGACTCGGCCGCGGCCCTGATCTGGTCGGTGAACCTCGGCTGCATCGACATCAACCCCTGGCCGGTGCGCAGCGGCGACACCGACCATCCCGACGAGCTGCGGGTCGACCTCGATCCCCAGCCCGACGTCCCCTTCGCCGACATCCGCCGGGTGGCGCTCACGGTCCGCGAGGTGCTCGAGGAGATGGGCGTCCGCGGTTACCCCAAGACCTCGGGGTCGCGGGGCATCCACATCAACGTCCGGATCGTCCCCGAGTGGGGGTTCACCGCCGTCCGCCGCGCCGCCCTCGCCCTGGCCCGCGAGGTCGAGCGCCGGGCTCCGGCCCTCGCCACCAGCAGGTGGTGGAAGGAGGAGCGCCACGGCGTCTTCATCGACTACAACCAGAACGCCCGCGACCGCACCGTGGCCAGCGCCTACTCGGTGCGGCCCGTGCCCGATGCGCGGGTCTCGTGCCCGCTGGAATGGGAGGAGGTGGCCGACGTCGAGCCGGCCGACCTGACCGTGGAGACGGTGCCACGCCGATTGAGCCAGAAGGGGGACCCGGGGGCCGGCATCGACGCCGTGGCCTTTCGGTTAGACCCCCTGCTGGAGCTGGCCGACCGCGACGAGCGCGAGGGTCTGGGCGACGCCCCCTGGCCGCCGCACTTCCCCAAGGGCGACGACGAGCCCCGCCGGGTGGCCCCGTCCCGCGCACGCAAGACCTGAGGCTACGCCCCGACCCCCAGGATCTGGGAGAGGTCGAAGGGGTGGGGCGGCAGCAGCTGGTCGTATCCGCATGCGGCCGCGGCCTTGTCGGGGCGCCAGCGCAGGAAGCGGGAGGCGTGGCGGAAGCGGTTGCCCTGCAGATGGTCGAATGCCACCTCGCAGACCAGCTCGGGGCGCACGGCCACCCAGTCGGCATCGCGCGCCCTCGTCCATCGCGATGGCCCGCCCGGGGTCCGCCCCGCGCCGAAGGAGGTGCCGCCCTCCAGGGGCCGGAGCAGGGCGAGCAGGTCGCGGCGCTCGGCGGCCGAGAACGACGCGGTGTGTCCGACGTGGTGGAGGACGCCGCCGGCGTCGTACAGACCGAGGAGGAGGGATGCCACCGCCTCGATCTTGAGGTCGCGGCGGTAGCCGCCAACCACGCAATCGACGGTGCGGAGATGCTTCACCTTGATCCAGCCGCGGTCGCCGCTCCGGTACGTCGAGGTGAACGGCTTGGCGACCACCCCGTCGCAGCCGGCCCCCTCGTAGCGGGCGAACCAGGTTGCCGCCTCCCCCGGGTCGGTGGTCTGCGGGGTCAGGGCGACCTGGGGGTTGGGGATGAGCGCGGCGCGGAGACGGGCCGTGCGTTCGGTGAGAGGCTGGCCTCGGAGGTCCTCGTCGCCCTCCGCCAGCAGATCGAAGGCGATGAAGGTCGCCGGGCTCTCGGCGGCCAGCATCCGCACCCGCGACTCGGCGGGGTGGAGACGCATCTGGAGGGCGTCGAAGTCGAGCCCGCGCGGGCCGGCGATGACGATCTCGCCGTCGACCACGGCCGGGTCGGGGAGCGCGGCACGGATGGGGGCGAGCAGCTCCGGGAAGTAGCGCTGCAGGGGCAGGCTGTTGCGGCTCTCCAGGTGGATTGAATCGCCCTGGCGGAAGACGATGCAGCGGAAGCCGTCCCACTTGGGCTCGTACACCAGGCCCGGCCCCGGCGGGATCTCGGTCTCGGAGCGGCAGAGCATCGGCTGGAGGGGAGGCGTGAGGGTGGCCATTGGCTCGATCGTACGGCAGGGGTCGCGCCGCGCCCAGCCGGCACGGCTCCAGGTCAGCCCGGCTGGCAGTACGCGACGGAGCCTCGGGTGCCGACGGCCGGTGGCGGCAGGAGGCTAGCCACCAAGCGGCGGAGCGAGCAGCCGGAATCGCGCAGTGCGGGCAGCTGGCTGGTGCTCTCGCTGACGGACACCGTCGACCCGCAGGAGTCCTCCGAGACCGAGTAGGTGGGGTTGGGGCTGAAGGCGGGAGGCTGGAAGGTGATGGTGAAGAGCAGCGATCCCTCCGCACACACGGTCTCTGGCGCAAGGGGAAGCGCATTGACGGCGGCGGCGAGCCGCGCGCCGGCCGCCTCACCGAGCTGGACGGACACCGGTCCGCTGGAGGGGTTCGCGAGCGAGAGGGTCGTGTAACCGGTCAGCTCCGCGCCCGCCGGGAGAGGGATCCGCTCGCTTCCCGAGCGATCGGGTACCCAGACCACCTGTGCGTCGATGCGGAGGACGTAGGCTCCCCCGCCGGCCTCGGTGGTCTCGTATTCGAGCTGGGCCAGGTACTCGTTGGGCCCGGAGGTCGGGAGCGACACCGTGAATCCCTCCGCATCCCCGCTGGGGCTGCCGAATTCGCCGTATCCCGACTCCGTGGCGCCGCGGGGCAGGTGCTCCGCCACCCAGTTGTCGAGGAGACCGGTCAGCCCCGGGTCGTTCACCAGGTAGAGCGCGTCGAGGTCGACGAGGCCGCTGACGGCGACGCTCATCCACCCGTTGAGGACGGCCGGGGGTGCAGCCGTCCACGGTTGCGCGCCCGGAGGAACCGGGGCCGAGTCCAGCACCTGGATGGCGAACTGGTCGGCGGACGCCGGCGGGGCGACCGGATGCCCAGCGCTGGCGAAGCCCGGGGGAGCAGCCGGTGGCGCCGAGCTGGTCAGGACCGCGGGCGGGGCAGCAAGCACCGTCACCACGGCGACAACCGAGACAGCGACCCTGCGCACGCGCACGTCCATGCAACGCGCCAGCATGGCAGCGCGTTCCCCGGAACGCCACCAGAGCTCAGCCGGTGACCGCTCCCCCCGGAGCGGGTGCCCGCAGCCGGATCAGGTTCACCACCTCGGCATCACCACGCGCCCGTTCGATCACCTCGCTGGCGTGGCGGATCTCCTCGAGGGTCCCCACCTCGCCCCGGACGGTGATGGTCCCGTCATCGCCGTCGACCACCCGCAGCGCCAACCCGTCGGGGCCCAGCTCCTCGCGCAGGGCACCGGCGATCCGGGCCCTCAGTTCGTCGGGTCGGCGCCGGTCCCGGCGCCGGCGGGTACCGATCCGGGCCGTAACATTCGCACTCTCGCGGACCAGCCTCTCTCCGCCACGCCTGACCGCCTTCCGGCGCTCCACTCCCTTGTGCGGGTGCAGGAAGAAGGCCGCGACCGCGGCGGCGACCGCGCCGAGCCCACCGAGTCCGAGTATGCGTCTCCGCTTCTTCATCGCTCAGCGCAGGTTGATGGCCGGGCCGGTGACGGCGAAGGGGACGTGGCCCACCGCCGCAAACAGGGCGAAAAGGGCAAGCGCCGCGCCGATCAGGGTCACGTTGCGGTAGAAGCCGCCCTCCGAGCTGCGCCGGGCCGCAGGATCCGCAACGGTCCAGAAAGGGTGGAACAAGAGGGTGGTGGGAAGCAGGAACGCCGCAATCATCAGGGCGCCGATGTCCGGCCAGATGCCCACCACGAGGGAGGCGCTTGCCACCAGCAGGTAGATTCCGGTCGGCACGCCCGCGAGAAAGGCGACCGGCAGCTTGCCCCGGGCGATCCCCACGTACTGCGGGTGGCGCTGGATGTGTCCCCGCGCCGAAGAGACGAAGAGGGCGGAGAAGAGCACCCTGCCGGCCAGAAGGAACCCCCCGCCCAGCGTCGTCATGGATTCATTGTCGCCTCTGGGAGCCACCGGGCGCCCTCCCGGGGCCATGGGAAAGACCTCAGCCGTCTGCCACCAGCTCCTTGGCAAAGAAGATGCACGGGAATCCCCACACCTCGCCGCGGCCGCTCTCGACGAAGCCCTCGGAGCGGTAGAGGGCGATGGCCGCGACCTGGCGCTCCGTGGTGTCCAGGACCAGTCGGCGGTAGCCGAGCCGGATCGCGCGCTCCTCGAGGCGGAGGAGGATGGCTCGCCCGAAGCCGCGACGCTGCACGTCCGGATGCACCCGCATGCGCTTGATCTCGGCGGTGTCCTCATCCTTCCGGCGCAGGGCGCCCATGGCCACGACCCGGCCGCCGAGCAAACCCACCAGGAACTCTCCCCGGCCGTCCAGGTAGACCTCGGCGATGCGGTGCAGGTCGTCATCCCAGGGGCCGTTCCCCACGTGAGCTCCGACTGCGTGCAGGGCGAGGTTGTGCAGCTCCCAGACGGCGTCGTGGTCGGCGTCCCGGTAGCGGCGGATCACAAGCTCCGTCCCGCCCTCCCCAGCGTGTAGCGAGTCGAGGCCTTCGATGACGGCGATGCTAAAGCTTGGGCCTGGTCGTGATCCCCGAGCCGGCTCGGGCTCAGTTCTTGTCGGCGGGAGCCGCTGAGAGCTGGCGGGCGATGTCCTCGGCCCAGGCGTCGATCGCTGGCCAGTCCCGGAAGTCGCCCTCCGGCATCGCCTTCTGGGCCGCCGGCGCCGAGCGTGCCAGCCGCATCGGCAGAGCGAGGCGGCTCGCGTCCAGCCCACCGAAGAACACCCGCAGGTCGCGCGGGTTGAGGGTTGTCCGGAATTCGGCGAACTGCCGCGGCTCGGTGACCGTCAGGAGGTCGCGCCCCTTGGCGTCGGTGGTCTCGGTTCCCAGGGGTCCGCTGCTGAACAGCCAGAGGGGCCGGGCGGCCAGCGCCTCCCGGTTGCGCTGGACGAACTCGGTGGCCGGCCGGAGCCAGGAGCCCATGTAGGCGGCGCTGCCGACGACGAAGGCGTCGTAGCCGGCGAGGTTCCGAACCGAAGCGACCGGGCGCTCATCGACGGTCCGTCCCGACGCCCGGAGCGTCGCGGCGAGCCGATCGGCGATCCCCTGGGTGAAGCCGTGCCGGCTGGCGTAAGCGACCAGCACCGAGCCGCCGGCGTGCTCGCCGTCTCCCCCCGTGGTGGGCATCCCTCGGGTCCGGCGGGAAGCGGCGGGCGCCGCCACCACGTGGTGGGTCACGGAAAGCAGCCACATCAGGCCGAGCCCGATCATCAGGCCCGCCAGCGTCCCCCAACCGTCGCCGACCAGGGTCGCGATCCCCAAGCCCAGGCTGGCCGCGCCGATCAGGCCGATGAAGCCGGTCCAGAGGTTGCCGGTCTGCCCGTAGCCCGCCGACATCGGGCAGAGCAGCACGGTGCTGATCAGCACGATCGAGGCCATGGCCCGCGGGTCCTTGATGAAGCCGACGCTGCCCTGGTGGAGCAGCACCACGTACGTCGCCAGGTCGGCGAGTACCACGATCAGCGCCACCCCGTCCCGCCACCGCTGGCCCGATGCGCTCTGCTTCATCTCCATCGCACCCACCTCGATCTCACCTGATGACCCCTCCTCGGCGCCCAGGATCGGACATCCGGGGAGGGGGTGCCAGAGACGAACGTCGGGCCGCGGCGACGGCCGGCGACGCAGAGGAGAGGGGCCCAAGGTCCTGACGGCGAAGATCGAGGGGGATGGGGATTGGGCGATCAGCTGCCCAGAACGATCTCCGCAACCTGGCGGAGCGCGGTCACCTCTGGGGGAACGTGGACCACCAGGGTGGTGAGCAGAGAGCGCCTCCACGCGCTCAGCTCCTCGCGGATCTTGGCGGGTGGGCCGATGAGGGCCACCGCCTCGATCATCGCGGTCGGGATCGCCGCCGCCGCCTCGAGGGTGCGTCGCGCCAGCCAGAGGTCGCGCACCCGGGTGGCGACCTCCTCGTAGCCCATGCGCACGAACGCGTTGTAGTGGAAGTTCCGGCCCGAGGGACCCATCCCGCCGATGAAGCGGGCGAAGAGCTCGCGAAGCCGGCCAGCCGCAGCCTCGACGTCGTCGTCGATGATGACCGGGACTGTGCCGAGGATCTCGAAGTCCTCCGCGCGGGCCCGCGCACCGGAGCGGCCGGCGCCCTCGGCGAGCGCCGCGCGGTAGTGAGCATCGTGGTGGGGGGAGTAGTAGGTGGCGATCCAGCCGTCGGCGACCTCCCTGGCCAGGGCGACGTTGCGCGGCCCCTCGGCGGCCAGCACGATGGGGAGGTCGGGACGGAGCGGCCGCACCATGGAGGTGAAGGGCCGGCCCAGCCCGGAGCCGCCCCGGAGCGGGAGCGAGAGGTACCGGCCCCGGTACTCCACCGGCTCGCGCCGGGCCAGCACCTGGCGGACGATCTCGACGTACTCGCGGGTGCGTCCCAGCGGAGGGTCGAAGGGCTGCCCGTACCAGCCCTCGACCAGCTCGGGACCGGACACGCCGAGTCCGAGGACGAATCGACCCCCGGAGAGGTGGTCGAGGGAGAGGGCCGCCATCGCCGTCGCCGCCGGGGTCCGGGCGGCCATGTGCATGATGCAGGTCCCCAGCCGCATCGTCGTCGTGTGCGCGCCGACCCAGGCAAGCGGGGTCAGGGCGTCGGAGCCCGACGACTCCGAGGTCCACACCGACTCGTAGCCGAGGGATTCGGCCGCGCGCACGGCGTCCAGCAGGCCGGGCGGCGGACCGGCTTCGTCCCAGAAGCCGAGGAGCAAGCCCAACTTCATACCCGAGCCACGCTACTCCCGCCGCGGCGCGGCGTGCTCGTCGCCGGTAGTGCGACTGGACCACCGGAACATGCCCAGCCCGTATCTGTCCGCGGCCGTGGGGGACGGCTATGATCGTTGACGAGGAGCACCTCTGTGACCAACTACCCCGAGCTCGCCGATCCCGGCCCACCACTGCGGATTGCACCCGCCAGCGTTACCGTGCTCCTCCTCGACGACCATTCGGCCATGCTCGAGTCGGTGCGCGCCGCCGTGGAGACCGACGACACGGTGGTCGTCGTCGGCACCGCGAACCGCGTCCAGGACGCGGTCCAGCTGGCGAAGGCGACGCATCCGCAGGTGGCCGTCGTCGACGTCAACATGCCCGACGGCGGAGGGTGGGCGGCGGCGAAGGGCCTGCTTGAGGTCTGCCCGCACATCCGTCTCGTAGCTTTCTCGTCTTTCGACAACCCGCTGGTCACGCGGACGATCACGGCGGCGGGAATCTCCGCGTACGTCACCAAGGGCTCCCCGCTCGAGGTGCTGCTCGCGGCAATCCACGGCGAGGACGTGATGCCGTCTCCGCCCCAGCGGATGCCCCTCATCCGGAGGACAACCACCGGACGGTCGTGACCCCCTGGCGCCGGGGCTGCGACACCGGGCCCGCGCCGCGCCCGCGCGAACGGATCAGTGCGCCGGTGACGTCGCTGCTTGACCGGGGGCATCCTCGGAGCGGCGCCGGAGGCGATACCAGGCAAAGCCTCGCGCGCCCCCGACGTCCCCGGACGATTCCTCGACCCTGAACCAGGGGGAGAAGCGCGTGCCGACGTCGGCGGTGCCGGCGCCCGCCGCCCCGATCAGCCGCCAGCTCGCGGGGGTGCTGCTGAAACCGTAGAGAAGGAATATCGCTCCGGCCGCGGCGGCGCGAGCCACCCCGGACGCATACCGATCCCGTCCGGGGCCCGAGAGCCCGTGGTAGCAGCCGACGTCGAGGACCAGGTCGAAGGGACGGGCATCGAGGAGGGTGTCGAGGTGGGTGACATCGCCAACCCGGAAGTCGGCGGCAACCCCGGACTGGGCTGCCCGGCGGCGTGCCTCCTCGATGGCGGAGGCCACGAAGTCGATCCCCACCACCTCCCACCCCAGGCTGGCGAGGTGGACAGCCGTCCCCCCCGTGCCGCAGCCGAGGTCGAGAAACCGGCCGCGGGGCAGATCGCGGACGACCTGGAGGAGGGAGTCCGGCATCTCGCCCGTATCCCAGCGCGGCTTGCCGTGAGCGTACGTCAGCCGGTAGAAGAGCCGGCCCACCCCTTCGCGGATCATCGGGGCACCTCCTAGTCTGTTCCGTGAGTTGTGACTGACGGTCAGTCATATGATAGGGAGGTGGGCGATCTACGTCAAGGCCCTGTCCTGCCTGGGGAGTCTCCGCTAAACTGACGGTCAGTCAGATGCCAGCATCAGAGCCCAACCGACGACGGAGGGCCGCCCGGCGGGTCCGCCTCGGCTCCCAGGCGCGCCGCGACGCCATCCTCGACGGCGCTCGCGAGGCGCTGATCCATGGCGGGCTGGACAGAACGACCATGGACGACGTCGCTGCGGCCGCGGGCGTCGCCAAGGGGACCCCCTATCTGTACTTCAGCTCCAAGGCGGACCTGATCAGGGCCGTCCGCTACGAGTACGGCCGGGAGTTGATCGCGCGGGGGGGCGCCGTCCTCGACCCGGAGCTGGCGCCGTCCGAGCCGGCCGCGCAGCGGCTGGAGCGCTTCGCCGGGTCGATCTTTGACTTTGCGGTCCAGCACCGGGAGCTCCACCACGTGCTCTTCCAGGACGGTGCCTCCGAGGGGGAGCAGTTCGCTCCGGTCGTCGTCGCGATGGAGCGATTCCTCGGGACGGCCATGGCGTCGGGAGAGCTGGCTCCGGGGAATCCCCGGTTCCTCGCGGACGTGCTCGTCGCCGGAGCCCACGCGGCCATGCTGCCGTCGCTGCACCGCCGCGAACCCGACCGGGAGGCCTTCCTCGCGCTCACGCGCGATCTGATCAATCGCCTCTTCCGCTGACGGCGAATCCGTCCTCAGCGCCGCTCAGAAGACGGGCGGGATCTCCCCCCGCAGCACGCGCCCCTGGACGCCCTTGATCCGCTCGACGTCGAGCTGGCCCAGCAGGGCCTCGACCTCGGGTCTCGTCCGATCTGCCAGCACGACCGCTCGGCTGAGAGCCTCACTCGCCTCGACCGCCTCCCGTCGCTCGAGCGGCCGCCAGGTCACCCCCAGCAGCTCCAGGGGGATGGGCAGCGCCGTCCGATGCCAGACGGCCGCGTCGATCTGCCGCCCGGCCACCGCCGCCGGCAGTCGCGGATAGGCGTGCTCCTCGTAGCGGTGGGCGCCGGAGTCGGGAAACTCCCCCAGGGTCAGCCGGGCGTGGTCGTACGAGTCGCGGTCGATGCCGATGGTCCGCGCCGCCTCGCCGTCCTCCTCGCTCAGGCCTGGCCGCATCAGGACCACCAGCGATCCCTCGCTGTAGTACGAATGCGCGCCGAGGTCGCGTTCGATCCACCGCTCCGCGCTCGGCTCCTGGCACGCGCTGGCGGCGGCGCCGGCCGAGAGCACGGCGAAGTCGGCGCGGCCCTCCCCCAGCGCGCTCAGACGCTGACCGGAGCCGTGCATGAAGCGCATCTGCAGCGGGATCCCCAGCAGGTCGAACTCCTCGCGCAGCCCCGCCGCCAGCCCCGATCCCTCCGGGGAGTCGGGCAGGGGCATGGCCACGGTCACAACCCCCAGCCCAGCGATGGCCCAGAGCCGGCCCAAGTGGCGGGCGGCAATGAACGTGCCCTGATGGCCGCGCGACCTGAAGGTCGCCGCACCCGCACCCTCGAGGACGCGCAGCGCCTTCTGCACCGTGCCCGATCCCACCTCCAGCTGCTCCTGGTACTGAAGCAGGGTCGGCAGCCGCTCGCCGAGGTCGTGGCAGAGGACGTCCCGCGCCACCATCTGTGTCGCCCTCTGGTTGCTGGACAGCGCGAGGTCGCGCACCGACAAGGGATCCACGCGGCTAATCAAACACCAATCGGCGATACCCGGTTTGCCGCCACCCACTCCCGGTAGGCGTCGAGCTGGCGCCTTCCCTCGGGCGCTGTCCAGCTCAGCAGCCTCCCCATCTCGGCGGCGACGGCATCCGCCACCGAGAGCCCGCCGTCCTGCGTCCAGTAGAAGACCGAAGCGCGGCGGGTGAAGAAGTCCGTGACGCTCCGCGCCATCTCCTCCTCCACCGCGTAGCGGACCTCAGCCAGGGTGAGCTGGCGAACCCCCAGGTCGCGCCCGGCCGCGGGGTCGGCGGTCACCTGATCCGCCAGCCGGCTGGCGTTGCCGCCGTACTTCTCGATCCAGCGGTCCGTGATCCCCGGTTCCAGCCGCATGCCCCGCACCCGCTGCCGGGCCGAGAAGAGCGCTGCCGGATCGCCGCCGCTGATGGGGACCCGGGCGCTCCGGGACGGCGGAACCCCACGGATCCCCTGGTTGGCCGCGAGCAGCTTCACCGCCGCCTCGATGACCTGCACGCCCATCACCCGCGCGGTGGTCAGCTTGCCGCCCGCGATGGTCAGCAGACCCGCCGGGCTGGTGAGGATCTGGTGCTCGCGCGACACCGCACTCGCCGCCATGCTGCCCTCCGGCTTGACGAGCGGTCGCAGCCCGGCCCAGGTGGCCACCACGTGCTCGAAGCCGAGGTGAGCGTCCGGGATGGCGAAGTTGGCCGCCTCCAGCAGGTACTCGACGTCCTCCGGGGTCGCGGTCACGCGGTCCAGCGGTCCGTCGTAGTCGGTGTCGGTGGTGCCGATGTAGACGAGGTCCTTGTCCACCGCGGGGATGGGCCAGACCACCCGCTGGTCGCGCGGTGAGCGCAGGAAGATGGCATGGTTGAGCGGGTAATCCCGCTTCCTGACGACGACGTGCACCCCCTTGGTGGGCCGGAGCAGCCGTTCACCGACCCCCGGCTCGAGGAAGCGCACGCGATCCACCCACGGTCCGGCGGTATTGACCACCTGGCGGGCCCGGATCGTCCCCGTCTCCCCGCTGAGGCGATCGCTGACCTCGGCGCCGGCGACCCGGCCGCGTTCGAGCACCAGGCCGGTCACCTCCATGTAGTTTGCGGCGACGGCCCCCGCTTCGACCGCGCCCTTGAGGGTGTCGATGGTCACCCGGGCGTCGTCGGTCAGGAAGTCGTAGTACCAGCCCCCGCCCAGCAGCCCCGCGGGTCGCAGATGCGGCTCCCGGGCCAGGAGCCGGTCCCGCCGGAGCATCTGATGGTGCCGCTTCAGAGGGCTCCCCGAGAAGATGTCGTAGAGGGTGAGACCGGCATTGAGCAGCCACATCCCCTCGGGATCGCCACGGTAGAGAAGGTAGATGAAGGGGCGGACGTGGCAGAGATGAGGGGCCAGGGTGAGCATCAGCTCGCGCTCCCGGCACGCTTCTCTCACCAGGCTGAACTCGTGGCTCGCCAGGTAGCGCACCCCGCCGTGGAGGAGCTTGGTGGAGCGGCTGCTGGTGCCGGCGGCGAAGTCGTCCTTCTCCACCAGCACCACGCGGAGACCGCGGAGCGCGGCCTCGCGCGCCGCCGAGGCTCCGGTGACCCCGCCACCCACGATGAGGATGTCGAAGACCTCCCGCTCGACCTCGCTGAGAGCAAACCTGCGCATCGGCACGCCTCCTCGCCAGCTCAGCGCTTGGCCCAGCCCATCGACCGGCGGACCGCCTCGGTCCATTCCGCATAGAGAGCACGCCGCCGCTCCTCGCTCATCTGCGGGGTGAAGACGCGGTCCACCTCCTGCCCCGCCAGGCACTCCTCCGGCGAACCCCAGTACCCGGTGGCCAGCCCGGCCATGTAGGCGGCACCGAGACTGGTCGCCTCGGCGTTGCGCGGCCGGACCACCTCGGCATCGAGCATGTCGGCCTGGAACTGGAGCAGGAAGTTGTTGCGGGCGGCCCCGCCGTCCACCCTGATGCTGGAGATGGGCACCCCGCTCTCCTTGCGCATGGTCTCCAGGAAGTCCTTGGTGGCGAACACGATGCCCTCGAGGGTCGCCCGCACCAGGTGCTCGCGCCGGGTCCCCCGGGTGATCCCGATGATGGTGCCCCGCGCGTACGAGTCCCAGTAGGGGGCGGACAGCCCGGTGAGCGCGGGCACGAAGTAGACGCCGCCGTTGTCCTCGACGCTCAGAGCCAGCGCCTCGGTCTCGGCGGAGTCGGTGATGAGGTGGGCGCCGTCGCGGAGCCACTGCACCGCCGAGCCGGTTACCGCCGCGTATCCCTCCAGGCCGTAGGTCGTGGTCCCCCCCATCCTCCAGGCGATCAGGGTGTTGAGGCCGGCCTTCCCAACGGCCAGGCTGGCCCCCGTGTTCATGTCCAGGAAGGTGCCCGTCCCGTGGGTGCACTTCACCGACCCCGGGGTGATGCCGCCCTGGGCAAAGAGAGCCGCCTGCTGGTCGGCGATGGCCCCGGCGATGGGGAGCGCGGCGCCCAGGATCGCCGGGTCGGTGATCCCGAAGTCCCCAGAGTCGTCGCGAACCTCGGGGAGCAGTGAGGCGGGGACGCCGAGGAAGGCGAGCCACTCGCCGTACCAGCCGGCCGCCGCCAGGTCGTACGACCCGGTGACCGACGCGTTGGAGGCGGCGATGGCGTGGACCCTCCCGCCGGTGAGCCGGTGGATCAGCCAGGAGTCGATGGTCCCGAAGGCCAGCTCGCCCGCCTCGGCCCGGGCCCGCGCCCCGGGCACGTGCTCCAGGATCCAGTGGAGGCTGAGGGATGAGTAGACGGGCGCCAGCGCCCAGCCGGTACGTGCATAGACACGGTCGGCCCACTGGGCTCGAATCATCTCGATGTAGTCCGCGGTCCGGGTGTCCTGCCAGACGATCGCCGGGGTGACCGGCGCGCCGGTGGCCCGGTCCCAGACCACCGTGGTGGCCCGCTGGTTGGTGATGCCGATGGCCAGGATGTCCTCCAGTCGCAGGTCCGTCTCCGCCAGCGCCTGGCGGATCACCGACAGGCTCGCCTGCCAGATCTCCTCGGCGTCGTGCTCAACGCGATCGGGCGCGGGATGGTGCTGGGTGAACTCCTGGTACGCCTGTCCCTTGATGCGGCTGTCGCGATCGACAATCGCCGCGCGCGTCCCCGTGGTTCCCTCGTCGATGACAAGGATGTACTGACCCGGCATCACTTCTCCTCCCGAATCGCCGCCGGGATGGACCGGCGAGCCTGCTGGTGACCGAGCTTCCCGGGGTTCATGACCCCGCCGGGATCGAGCGCCGCCGTGACCCGCTGCAGCACCGGCAGGGCGCTGCCCAGCCCCTGGGCGAGGTAGGGCAACCGCGCGAGGCCGACGCCGTGGTGATGGGAGATCGCCGCCCCGTGCTCGAGCGCGGTGCGCATCGCCGTATCCCAGATGCGGAGCAGGCGCGCCTCGGCGGCGGCATCGTCGGCCACCTGGCCCAGCGGGATCAGGTACAGCGAGGTCCCCTGGGGGTAGACGTGGGAGAAGTGACCGAGCACCTTGGTGGCGAAGGGGGCCAGCGCCAGCTTCATGGCCGCGTAGGTGTCGAGGATCTGGTCCCAGAAGTGGGAGATCTCGATGGTCTCGGCGACCCCGCCCGGGGTGCCCAGCACGTTCTCCACGCTGGAGAAGTCGAAGCGGCGGGCCATCCAGGCCTCGACCGGCGCGGCGCCGAGGCGCTGCCCCCCCTGCCGCTCACAGATGTCCAGGGCGGCCGCCATCTCGGCGGAGGCGACCCCGGCGACACCCTCGACCCCCAGGAACATGATGCAGCTGTCATCCAGATGGGGATCGTCCATCGCGTAGGGGGCCTCGGCGCGGTCGTAGAAGCGCACCAGGAAGGGCCGCAACCCTGCCCGAGTGATGAGGCGCATGGATTCGACCCCGGCGTCGACGGTTTCGAAGCTCAGCGCCTCGAGGAGCCGGAGCTCGGGCAGCGGGAAGATCTTGAGGGTGACCTCCACGACCACCCCGGTCGTCCCCTCGGCACCGAGGAAGAGGTGGCGCAGATCCGGTCCGACGGCGGCACGAGGGACCATCGGCGTCTCCACCCGCTCACCGGTGGGGAGCACGACGGAGAGCGCAACCACCAGGTCCTCGATGCTGCCGTAGCGCGACGAGAACTGGCCGGTGCTGCGGGTGGCGACCCAGCCGCCCACCGTCGAACGCTCGAGGGACTGGGGCGAGTGACCGAGGGTGTAGCCGCGCGCCTGCAGCTCGTTCTCAAGCTCGAGACCCAGCTTGCCGGCCTCGACGCGGACCAGGAGGTTGATCTCGTCGAGAAGCGTCACCCGCGACATCGACGTCAGGTCGAGGGCCACTCCGCCGCGGACCGGCAGCGACGCCCCGGTCACCGAGGAGCCGAGCCCCCACGGGGTAACGGGCACACCGCTCTCCGTGGCCCACCTCATCAGCCGCGCGACCAGCTCGGGCGTGGCCGGCCGAACCACGACCGCGGGCCGGTGCGGCTGCTTTCCCTGCTGGCGCCACTTGACGGCCACCGGCCAGGCGTCGCAGCTGTGCAGCTCCAGGTCGGCGCCGTCGGTGGAGAGCGCCCAACGTCCCAGCAGCTGGGTCAACTCCGCGATCCACCCCGGCGGGGGGGCCGGGCGAGCGCCGTCCGGTTCCAAGGGCGCACTCACAGCGCGACACCACGGTGCAGCGCGTCCAGCGTCTCGAGGAAGGTGGCGAGCCCGTCCTCGTCGTGGGGCCCCACCACCAGGTCGGCGCTCTCCCGGGCGGCGGGCATGGCATCGGCGGGTACCACGGCGAGACCGGCCAGGTTGAGCATGGCGACGTCGTTGTCGCTGTCCCCGGCGGCTATCACCTGATCGGCGGAGACGCCGTGGCGCTGCATGACCAGGCGCAGGGCCGGCTCCTTGCCGGCCTCGGGGGCGGTCGCCTCGACGAACTCGGGCATGGACCGCGCCAGGGCCACGCCGTCCAGGGCGCCGAGAAGCTCGGGCTCGAGCCGGTCCATGACCGAGGGGTCGCCGCCCAGCATCAGCTTGAGCGCAACGCTCGATCCATCGGCCAGACGGCCGGCCTCGTCGGCCGGCAGGGTGTCCACCGCCATGTCGTTGATCCTGCCCAGCAGGTCGCCGATCGCCCCCGCCTCGGTGACAAGGATCCGGTCGCGGGTCCACACGCTCACCGTGAGGCCAAGCCGGCGCCCCAGACGCAGCGCGCCGCTCACCGCCCCGCTCGGCAGCGCGTGCATGTCGACAACGTCGAGGGCGGGGGGCTGCAGGATGAGCGCCCCGCCGCAGGTGATCAGCGGCCCGCTGAGCTCCGCTGCCCGCCAGACGGCAAGGGCCGTCGGGTGAGCGCGCCCGGTCACGATCACGACCCGGATGCCGGCCCGCTCGACGCTGCGCAGCGCCTCGATCGTGCGGGGGCTGACCCGCCCGTCCCCGCCGGCCAGGGTGCCGTCCATATCCAGGGCGGCGAGCCGGAACCGTCCCCAGTCCACTGGGGGGTGGGTCATCCGGGGGAGGCCCAGCGCGGAGGGAAAGGCCGGCATCATGGCGCCCAACAATAAGCTGATTTCTGCGTATTATGCACCTCCGCTTCCCCCACGCAAGCGACCCCTACCAGGCCACTGCAAACGGCAGCGGTCTACCGAGCTCTGGGCGGCAAGCCACCTAGCTGACTTGGCGTGGCCTCCGCCCTGAGCCCACGACGGTCCGGTTAGGAGTTCCTAGGAGACACGCCCTAGCCCACCCAGATCGTCTTGATGTTCACGAACTCGCGGATGCCGAAGGCGTGCAGCTCGCGGCCGTAGCCGCTGCGCTTCACCCCGCCGAAGGGAAGGCGGGGGTCGGAGTGGGTCATCCCATTGACGAAGACGCCCCCGGTCTCCAGGCTGCGGGCAAACCGAACCCCGCGCTCCACGTCCCTGGTCCAGACGTTGCCGCCCAGGCCGAAGGCGGAGTGATTGGCGAGGTCGCGGGCCTCCTCTTCGCTGGCAACACGAGCCACCGCCGCCAGCGGTCCGAAGGTCTCCTCGTCGAAGGCGGGCATCCCCGGGGCGCACCCGGCGAGCACGGTGGGCTCGAGGAACCAGCCCTTGCGGTCGAGGCGCCGCCCACCGGTGAGCAGGCGGGCTCCCGCGTCCAGCGATTGCTGGAGCTGGCGTTCCAGATCCTGGCGGAGGTCGTCGCGGGCCAGCGGGCCCATCTGGGTCGCCGGCTCGGTGGGATCGCCCGTCCGCAGCCGCCGGGCCTCGGCGACGAAGGCCTCCTCGAAGCTGTCGGCGATCTTCTCCGCCACGATGAACCGCTTGGCGGCGATGCAGCTCTGCCCGCAGTTCTGGAAGCGCGCCCTGACCCCGACCCTCGCGGCGGCCTCCAGGTCGGCGTCCTCCAGGACCACAAAGGCATCTGACCCGCCCAGCTCCAGCACCGACTTCTTGAGGGAGCGAGCCGCCACGGCGGCGGCCTGAGCGCCGGTGTCGTCGCTGCCGGTGAGCGTGATGGCGGCGACCCGCGGGTCTTCGATGACCGGGGCCACCCGCCGTCCCGGGACCACCAGGGTGCGAAAGACCGAGTCCGGGAAGCCGGCCTCGCGGAAGACGGATTCGATGGCCAGGGCGCAGCCGGTGGTGTTGCTGGCGTGCTTGAGCACACCGGTGTTCCCGGCCATCAGGGCGGGCGCGGCGAAGCGCGTCACCTGCCAGAAGGGGAAGTTCCAGGGCATGATCGCGAGCACGGTGCCCAGCGGCTCGAAGGTCACGAAGCTGCGGGATCCGTCCGCGGGTGCATCCTGGTCGGCCAGGTACTCCTCGGCGTGGTCGGCGAAGTGGTCGAAGGTGCTGGCGCACTTCTCGACCTCGGCACGGGCCTCGGTGACCGCCTTGCCCATCTCGGCGGTGATCAGGCCGGCGAGCTCGTCGATACGGCGGCGGAGCACCGCGGCGGCGGCGTGCATCAGCTCGGCGCGGTGCCGGATGGGCACCCCGCGCCAGGCGGGGGAGCTGCCCCGGACCGAGTCCAGCACGGCGCCGACCTCGGCTTCCGACATCACCGGATAGCGGTGGAGCTCGGCCTCGGTGGCGGGGTTGACGGTGACGATCTCGTTGACGGTGATGGCCATCAGGATCTCCTAGCCGCCCGGACCGGGCGGGGATCGCCGCACCAGGCGGGCGGAGCGGTCGAGAGCATCACGGGCAGGGGGTCACGACGGGATCGCTGGAGGAGCGGCCACGTCCGGCAGCCCCGATTCTGGCACCAGGGTGGGCGTCGATCGGTTGAGCACCTTGCCCTGGAAGAAGGGCGGGCGGGCGAGCCACCACGCCACCATGATGACGAGACCGACCACCGCCGAGACCAGGGCGATCAGGAAGACGCCGCCGATCACCCAGCGCGGCCCGAAGGGCAGGGTCCAGGAGGTGTAGCTGACCCCGCTCGCGAAGTTGAAATCGGACCCGATGCTCCACACCAGGGCGAAGTACAGCATCAGGCCGCCGAGCAACGGGATGAGGCCGCGCATCAAGAAGTTGCGCGCGCTGCTCAGCAGCGTCTTGCGGTAGTACCAGGCGCAGGTGAAGCCGGTGAGCCCGTAATAGAAGGCGATCCAGACGCCGATGGCGGTGACCGCGTCGGCGATCACCAACCCTTTGGACATGTAGTTCATCAGGACGTACACCACGGCAGAAACGCCCCCCATCACCAGCGTCGAGACGCTGGGGGTGAAGTAGCGCGGGTGCATGCGGGCGAAGGAGTCGGGAAGTGCCTTGTAGACCGCCATGGAGAGCATGGTCCGGGCGGTGGGCAGGATGGTGGTCTGGGCCGAGGCGGCCGCCGAGGAGAGCACCATCAGGAGGAGCAGGTGAAAGCAGAGCTGGCCGAACCACGAGGTGCCGAAGACCGCCGTGCCCAGCACCGAGATGACGTCACCCACGTTGTTGGGGTTGGCTAGCCCGGTGCCGGTGGTCCCGACCCCGGCGAAAGACTGGGCGCCCAGGGTGACCACGAAGTACATCACCAGCAGAAGGACGGTGGAGATGATCGCCGCTCGCCCCGGGTTGCGGGTTCGGTCGGCGGTCTCCTCGTTGATCGACACCGAGGTGTCCCAGCCCCAGTAGATGAAGAGCATGAGCAGGAGACCGCTGACCAGGGTCGAGAAGGGTACCGCGCCGGGGTTGAACCAGGCGATGCTCGGAGTGACGTGGCCGGCGGGGGCGTTGCCGGTCAGCACCCGGATCAGCGCCACCAGGCCGAAAACCATGAGCATGACCACCTCGATGGAGAGCAGCACCCGCTGGATTCGCGCCGAGATCTCGATGCCCCGGTAGCAGACCCAGGTCATCACGGCGAGGAAGGCCAGGCCGAGGAGCAGGACCCAGCCACCGGTGGCGTCGTTGGCGATGCTGTCGGCGTTGAACAGGTGGAAGGTGTACACCGACGCCACCTGTGACAGGCTGGCCATGACCAGGATGTCCGAAGCCAGGATCCCCCAGCCTCCCAGCCAGCCGGTCCTGGGACCGAAGGCCCGGGTGGCCCACGTGAAGGTGGTGCCGCAGTCGGGATCGGCCTTGTTCAGCTCGCTGTAGCCGATCGAGACGAAGAGCATGGGCACGAAGGCGATCAGCACCACCAGCGGCGAGATCAGACCGCAGAAGGCGGCGATGGCACCCAGGGTGGCCGCGAGGCTGTAGGCCGGGGCCGTGGATGCGACCCCGATCACGATGCTGGAGACCAGCGAGAGGGCGCCGGACTTCAGACCCTTGTCCACCTGGGTCTCGGTGATGGCAGCCGCTGTCATGAAAGGTTCTCCTTAAACTTCAGTCCGCAGCCGGCTCTCCCTGGGGATGGGCTCTCATGCCGCCGTCACCGCTCTCTCCAGGATCCCCAGCCCCTCGTCGAGCAGCCCGTCCGAGATGACCAATGGAGGGAGGAGGCGGATCACGTTGCCATAGGTCCCGGCGCCGAGGACCATCAGCCCGTCCTGGTGGCACCGGCGCAGGACCCGGCCGGTGATCTCGCGATCTGGGGCGATGCCGTCTCCACCCACGAACTCGATCCCCACCATCGCCCCCCTGCCGCGCACGTGGCCGACCGCCGGGACCCCGGCGGAGAGCCGGCGGAGCCGCCGCAGCATGGTCTCGCCGATGGCGCGGGCTCGGGCCAGCAGTCCCTCCGACTCGATGGTGCGGATCGCCGCCAGAGCGGCGGCGCAGGCCACCGGGTTGCCGCCGAAGGTCCCGCCCAGGCCGCCGCTGTGCACCGCGTCCATGATCTCGGCGCGGCCAGTGATCCCGCCGATGGGCAGCCCGCCCCCCAGGCTCTTGGCGGTGGTGATCAAGTCGGGCACCACCCCCTCGTGCTCGCATGCGAACCAGGCGCCGGTGCGCCCGAATCCGGTCTGCACCTCGTCGGCGATGAGCAGGATGCCCTGCTCCCGGCACCAGTCGGCGAGGCCGGCGAGCCACCCCGGCTCGGGCACCACCACACCCCCCTCACCAGCGATCGGCTCGACCAGCACGGCGGCGATGCTCTCTGCCCCGACCGTGGTCTCCAGCATGGTGATGGTGTCGCCCAGCCGGCCGGTCTCACGGAAGGGATCGGAGTAGGGGGCGCGGTGGATCTCGGGGACGAAGGGACCGAATCCCTGCTTGTAGGGATGGACCTTGCCGGTGAGGGTCAGGGCGAGCAGGGTGCGGCCGTGGAAGCCATGGTCGAAGGCGACGATGCCGGGCCGGCCGGTGGCGTAGCGGGCCACCTTCACCGCGTTCTCCACCGCCTCGGCCCCCGAGTTGACCAGGAAGGAGCGCTTCTCGTGACTCCCCGGGGTCAGCTCGTTGAGCCGCTCGCACACCTCGACGTAGCTCACGTACGGGGTCACCTGGAAGCAGGTGTGGGTGAAGAGCGCCGCCTGCTCGGCGATGGCCGCGACCACGAGCGGGGCGCTGTTGCCGACATTGGTGGTGGAGATGCCGGAACCGAAGTCGATCAGGCGGTTGCCGTCGACGTCCTCCAGGATGCCCGGACCAGCCCGGGTCACGAACACCGGCAGGGTGGTGCCGACCCCGCTGGGGACGGCGCGCTGGCGGCGCGCCATCAGCTCCAGCGACCGCGGGCCGGGGATCTCGGTGACCAGGTGGCGCGTCGGCGAGAAGCGATCGGGAATGGCTGTCATGACCGTACCTCAGCTCAGAAGTCGAGCGCCGTCATCACGTGCTTGACCCGGGTGTAGTCCTCGAACCCGTACACGGCCAGATCCTTGCCGTAGCCGGAGTGCCGGAACCCGCCGTGGGGCATCTCGGCCACCAGCGGGATGTGGGTGTTGATCCACACGCATCCGAAGTCCAGCCGTTTGGCCATGCGCATCGCCCGGCCGTGGTCGCGAGTCCACACCGACGATGCCAGTCCGTACTCCACCCCGTTGGCCCAGGCCACCGCCTGGTCCTCGTCGGCGAAGCGCTGCACGGTGATGACCGGGCCGAACACCTCCTCCTGGATGATCTCGTCGGACTGCTCCACCCCGGTGACCACGGTGGGTTCGTAGAAGAAACCCCGCTCCCCGATGCGGTGCCCACCGGTGACCACCGCGGCGTGCGAGGGCAGTCTGTCGACGAAGCCGGTGACCACGCTCAGCTGGTTTGCGCTGTTGAGCGGCCCGAGGTCCACGCCGGCGTCATCCGGCGCGCCCACCACCTGCGCCTTCGCCCGCTCCGAAAGGGCATCCACGAAGTCGCCGTATACGCGCGGCCCGGCGAGCACCCGCGTCGCCGCCGTGCAGTCCTGGCCGGCGTTGAAGAACCCGGCCATGGCGATGCCGGCAGCGGCTTTAGCGACGTCGACGTCGTCGAACACGACCACCGGAGCTTTGCCGCCCAGCTCGAGATGCACCCGTTTGAGGTCGACGGCCGCAGTCTGGGCGACCTCGCGCCCGGCGCGCACGCTGCCGGTGATGGAGACCATGCGGGGAATGGGATGGCCGATCAGGGCGGAGCCCATGTCGCGGTTGTTACCGCAGACCACGTTCAGCACGCCGGCGGGGAGGAATTCGGCAGCAATCTCTGCCATCAGCAGGCTGGTGAGTGGGGTGGTGTGGGCCGGCTTGAGGACCACCGTGTTGCCGGCCGCGATGGCGGGGGCGAACTTCCAGACCGCCATCATCATCGGGTAGTTCCAGGGCGTCACCTGGGCGCAGACCCCGACCGGCTCACGGCGCACGAAGGACGTGTACCCGCGCATGTACTCAGCGGCGGCGCGACCCTCGAGAAGCCGGCAGGCCCCGGCGAAGAAGCGGATCTGGTCGAGGACGGGGGGCAGCTCCTCGGAGGCGGTGAGCGCTCGCGGCTTGCCGGTGTTGCGGCACTCCAGGTCGACGATCTCGTCGCCCCGCCTCTCCATGGCGTCGGCGAGACGGAGCAGGGCCAGGCTGCGCTCCGACGGCGTGGTCTCACGCCAAGCCTCGAACGCCTTCTCCGCCACTCGGCAGGCGTGGTCGACGTCCTCCGGCTTCGAGAGCGGCACCGCAGTGAACGCCCCTCCGGTGACCGGGTCGATGAGTTGACTAAAAGCACCGTCCCTTGGGTCGATGTACTCACCGCCAACGAAGTTTCCCCACCTGTCGCGTACGATGCTCACGACCGCCTCCCAGCTACCCGCGCCTCGTGCCGGGGCGCGCACCCGGCGCCGTTCGGCGGCCAGTATAATCGCCGCCCTGGAGGGTTTTCTGCCATGCGCGTTCTGCTTGTCGGAGCTGGTGGGGTCGGAACCGCGATCGCCCGTACGGCGTCGCGCTGGAACCTCTTCGAGGGGATGGTGATCGCCGACTACGACGCGGCGCGGGCTCAGCGTGCCGCTGCGGCCGGGGAGCGTTTCCACGCCGTGCACCTCGACGCCGGGGACGAGAAGGCGGTGTCGCAGCTTCTGGAGGCGGAGAGGTGCGACGTGCTGGTCAACGCCGTCGACCCCCGATTCGTCATGCCCCTCTTCCGGGCGGCCCTGGCCTCCCGGGTCACCTACCTGGACATGGCGATGTCGCTCTCCCACCCCCATCCGGACGACCCCTACTCGAAGCCCGGCGTGAAGCTCGGCGACGAGCAGTTCGCCCTGGCCTCGGAATGGGAGAGCAAGGGGCTGCTGGCCGTGGTCGGGATGGGGGTGGAGCCCGGCATGGCCGACGTCTTCTCCCGCTATGCCTCGGACCGGCTGTTCTCCACCATCGACGAGATCGGGGTGCGGGACGGCGCCAACCTGATCGTCGAGGGCTACGAGTTCGCGCCCACGTTCTCGATCTGGACGACCATCGAAGAATGTCTCAATCCGCCCATAATCTTCGAGCGCGGCAAGGGGTGGTTCACCACTCCACCCTTCAGTGAGCCCGAAGTGTTCACCTTCCCCGCGGGGATCGGCGCGGTCGAGTGCGTCAACGTCGAGCATGAGGAGGTGCTCCTGGTGCCGCGCTGGATCGACTGCGGCCGGGTGACCTTCAAGTACGGGCTGGGCGACGAGTTCATCGGCGTCCTCCAGGCCCTCCACAAGCTGGGGCTGGACTCGACGACGCCGGTAAGTGTCGGAGACGTCCGGGTGTCGCCTCGTGACCTGGTGGCCGCCTGCCTGCCCGAGCCGGCCGAGCTCGGCGACCGCATGTCCGGGCTGACCTGCGCCGGCACCTGGGTGCGCGGCACCGGCAAGGACGGCAACCCGACGGAGGTCTACCTCTACCACGTGGTCGACAACGCGACCTGCATGGCCGAGTACGGCTCGCAGGCGGTGGTGTGGCAGACCGCGGTGAACCCGCTGGCCGCACTGGAACTGCTCGAGTCCGGGGCCTGGTCGGGAGCGGGTGTCCTCGGTCCCGAGGCCTTCCCAGCGGACCCCTTCCTGGACCTGCTCAAGACCCACGGCACCCCGTGGGGGTGTGAGGAGCGGGTGCCCCAGGCCCGCTGATCGCGCCTACCGACAGGCCCACGTGTCCTTCCCCAACCCCGCGCTGGCACAGTGTCGGGAAAACTCAGCCCCGGAAGAGCAGGTGAGCGTCCGCACCGACGAGCTTGTGGTCGTCGCCAGCCTCCGCGGGGCGGCCGCCGCCCTCTGGGCTGAGGCAAGTCAGATGCTCTGCCCAATTCAAGAAGGGGCAGATGGCGCGCCCAGGAGGATTTGAACCCCCGGCCTTCTGATCCGTAGTTTGTCCGCCTGTCCATCGCCGCGAAAACCGTAAATGCCGAGTTCGGCAGAAGCATCTGCATGGCGAGCGGCGCACCATCGGACACGCTAACCTCGATGCTGGGATTTCGTTGGGATTCCAACGATTTCTACTCCTCTCTCCCAGGATGGTCTTGTAACGGTTCTGCGCCAGGTTGCCATTGTATGCCCCGCTCTGATGGTCCGTCGCGTCACCTTCGACGTCGACCACAAGCAGCCCTTGGCACAATGACATGCAACATCCGAGCGACGACGAGGCCTCCATCACCGTGAGGTGCATGCGGAAGGTCGGGAATGCTGGTCACATGATGTCCGCTTCCCTGGTGATGCGCATCCATCCGAGCGCAGCACGGTGGGTGCCCCGCCGGGCGGCCGCCGCGTGTGGAGGGGTCCGTCACGCCCGTGCCAGGAGCCTCGGCGGCGGTGCCGGCTCCCGGCCACCGCGCCATACTCAGTCCGATGCTCGAATTGATGGCGACGCTCGACGACTGGGCGACCTCCGATCCGGTCATGGCGCTGGCCACCGTGGTGCGCACCTCGGGGTCAACCCCGCGGGCACCCGGGGCTCACCTTCTGGTGAGCAGTGACGGCCGGATGGCGGGCTCGGTGAGCGGTGGGTGTCTGGAGTCCGCGGTCATCCAGGAGGCTCAGGCCACCCTGGCGGGGGAGGCGGCCCCGAGGATCCTGCCGTATGGCATCAGTGACGAGCTGGGCTGGGAGGTGGGTCTGGCCTGCGGTGGCAAGGTCGACGTCTTCGTCGAGGTGCTGCGCTGGGATGGCTCGGATCCGGCGCTCGTAGCCCTGAGGGAGGCCGCCCTCTCCCAGCGCCCCGTGGCGCTGCTCCGCGTGCTCACCGGCGAGCACGCCGGCGCTCGGGCTGCGTGCGAGGAGGGCGGAAGCATGGTCGGCGACCTGGGCGACCCCGCGGTGGAGAGCGCGGCAGCCTCGGTTGCGGCGGGCCACCTGATCTCGGGCCTGCCGGGCATCGAGGAGGTCGCAGGCGTGTCCCTCTTCATCGACCCGATCGTCCCGGCACCGCGGCTCGTGATCGTCGGCGCCGTGCATGTCGCCATCCCCCTCGCTCGGATGGCCAGGACGGCCGGCTACCGGACCGTGGTCATCGATCCGCGGCGGGCGTTCCTGACCCGGGAGCGCATCCCCGACGCGGACGAGCTGATCGCCCAGTGGCCCGACGACGCGCTTCCCGGCCTGGCCCTGGGACCCCGCGATGCCGCCGTGTGCCTCGCCCACGACCCCAAGTTCGAGGACCCGGCCCTCGGCATCCTGCTCAGGAGCCCGGTCGGCTACGTCGGCGCCATCGGTAGCCGCAGCACCCATGCCAAGCGGGTCGCCCGCCTGGAGCAGGCGGGCCTGGATCAGGACGCCATCGCGAGGATCCACAGCCCCATCGGGCTGGACCTGGGCGCGTCCACCCCGGACGAGATCGCACTGGCGATCCTGGCCGAGGTGGTGGCCGTCCGCCGGGGGGGGCGCGGCGGTGCACTCTCCGCCGCGCTGGCGGCGCCCGCGACGGCGTGAGAGCGGAGGTCCTCACCGCCCCCGCGGGCGATGTTCCGCGGTGGGCCGGCGCGGTGCTCTGCCGCGACGTTCTCGACGCCGACCAGCACGTGGTGCTGAGCAAGGGCCACCGCCTCGATCCCGACGACGCCCCAGCCCTCGCCGCAGCCGCCCCCGTGGCACTGCACGTGGTCTGGCTCGACGAGGGAGACGTCGACGAGGATACCGCTGCGCTCCGCCTGGCACAGATGGTGGCGGGCTCCGGCGCCGACTTCCACCGTCCCGTCACGTCTCAGGTCCGCCTGAGTGCAGCGTGGCGGGGCCTGGCCCAGGTGGATGCCGCAATCCTCGCCGCGATCAACGCCCTGGACGGCATCACCATCTTCACCATCGCCGACGGAACCCCGGTGGAGCGAGGCGCAACCCTGGCGGGCGCCAAAATCACCCCGCTCGCCATTCCGGGCAGCGTCCTCAACGAGGCCGAGGCCGTCGCGAGATCGGTGTCTGAGGGCCGCGCCGTGCGCGTGCAGCCCTTCTTGCCCCTGCGCGTCAGCGCGGTGGTCCGCCAGGCGGTCGACGCCGAAGCCCGGCAGCGCTTCGAGGCTTCGCTGCGTCGGCGGGTGAGCTGGCTGGGCGGAACCGTGGAGCGCATCGGCTATGCGGCGGACCGCGACGCCGCCCGCCGGGCGCTGCTCGAGGCGACCCCCGGCGCCGATCTGCTGCTGGTCGTGGGGGTCAGCTCCGTCGATCCGCTGGAGGGCACCTGGCGCGACCTGCTCGACGCCGGCGCCTCCGTCGTCCGTCGGGGCCTGCCGGTGCATCCGGGCAGCAGCTACTGGGTGGTCACGCTCCGGGACGCGACGGTCATCGGCGTTGGCTCGTGCGGCATGTTCTCACGGCGTAGCGCCCTCGACCTGCTGCTGCTTCGAAGCTTTGCGGGGCAGCCCTTGGATGGCCAGTTCCTCGCCGGCCTCGGACATGGTGGCCTGCTGCAGTCGGCGAGGACTTGGCGAATCCCAGCCTACGATCGTCAGGTCGAGACGGACGAGCGGTAGCGGTGCCAGTCGTCCGGCGTGTCGATGTCGACGGGCCGCTCAACATCCGAATTGAGAACGAGAGTGGCGACCGCCTCCGGCCGGGAGCGGAGCAGGTCCCGTGCCCCGACATCCCCGCACAGACCCATGACCTCACCCCACAGATCTCGGCGAAGCACCGCCGGAGGCTGGAGGAGGCCGCCCACACTGAGCGCCGCGGCCGGCCTAAGGGAGGCGGCGTGCACCTCGAGAAGGCGATCGAGCAGCTCGGATGTGACCCCGAGCTGGTCCCCCATGATGACCATGGCGCACTCGACGTCGGCACCGAGAGCGGCCAGCCCGACCCGTAGCGAGCTGCTCATGCCCGAGGCATGGTCTGGATTGATCAGCATTCGAGCCCGGCCCCAACGAACCCGCTGGGCGATTAGCTCGTGATCGGCGCCGAGAACGACCACGACGTCGTCGAGCCGTGACGCGCAGGCCTCGGCCACGATGTGCTCCAGAAGAGGCCGGCCCCCGAGCGAGAGGAGCTGCTTGGGCTCGCCCATCCGCAGCGAGGAGCCCGCGGCGAGCACGATCCCGACGCAGGACGCAGCCATCACCTCATCGGGGTCGCGAGCATGACCACCGCTGCAGCCTATCAACTCAGGCGCTTCCCTCGAGTGCCCGCAGCGCGCGGGCGAGGTTGGCCGGGCGCTCTGCCATCCGGCGCATGAGGCACGGATACCATCGTTCGCTGAAGGACACGCAGATGCGGACCGTCTCACCGGGCGGCGGCGAGGCGGACCTCCTCATCGCCCCGCATGCCGAAGAGCATCTGCCGGCAGCCAGCGGGCCCTTGGACCGAGGAGGGGGCTAGACTCGCTAGGCCCTGGCCGGGCGTCGGACTCGCCGCTGGCGGCTCCGGCGAAGCGTCACGGTGTCGGTGCCACGAGAGGCGAGCCAGATGACCACCACCCTCCTCGTCAACGGCGTCGAGCGCGACGTCTCGTCCGGCGGCGATCAGCCGCTGCTCACCGTCCTGCGCGAGGAGCTTGGCATCACCGGACCGAAGTTCGGCTGCGGGGAGGGAGCATGCGGCGCCTGCGTGGTGCGGGTCGGCGAGCGTGTGGTGCCCGCGTGTCGGACCCCCCTCGCCGAGGCCGCGGGCCACCCCATCACCACCGTGGAGGGTTTGGCCCGTGACGGTCGGCTCCACCCCGCCCAGCGCGCCTGGGTCGAGGCGGGGGCCTTGCAGTGCGGGTTTTGCACCCCGGGGTGGGTGGTCGAGACCGCGGCCCTCCTGGACCGCCACCCGCGTCCCGGGGAGACAGAGATGATCGAGAGCCTCGAGCGCCACGTCTGCCGCTGCTGCACCTACCCGCGCATCCGCCGTGCGGTCCACCGGGCCATCGAGCTGGCCGACAGTCCCGAGCCCCCTTCTCCCGCCGCCGCGGAACCGGAGCTGGACCAGGCAACGGGCGTCGCCGCCGGAGCCGAAGTCCTCGACACAACGCTGGAGATCGGACCCAGCGGCGGAGCTCGCTTCTTCGACGAGCTCGGCGATGGCCTGGTCGTGGTCGTGGACCCCCCGGCCGTGCGCCGCGGATGGGGGATGCCCCCCGGAGCCTGGATCCACGTCGGCGCCAGCGGGCGGGTCACCGTCGGCATCGGCAAGGTGGAGGGCGGCCAGGGAACGCGGACCGCGCTGGCGCTGCTGGTGGCCGAAGAGCTGTGTGTCCCCTACGCGTCGGTCCGGTTGGTGATGGGAGACACTACGGTCTCTCCCTTCGACATGGGCACCTTCGGCAGTCGCGCGATGCCCGACGCCGGGCCGGTGGTCCGGGCGGTCGCCGCGGCGGCGCGCGAGTCGTTGCGTGAGGCGGCGGCCGACCGGCTCGGCCTCAGCGCCGCCGAGGTTACCCTGGCCGACGGCGTGGCACGCGGTCCCCAACCGGCCAGCCGGCTCGCCTATACGGAGCTGTTGGCCGGGGTGCGGCGGACCGAGAGCGCCCCCTCCGACGTCGCCCTAACCCCAGTGGGGTGGTGGAGGGCTGCCGGGCACCGGGCAGCTCAGCAAGGCACTCGCGACGCCGTCATGGGACGCAAGCGCTTCCCGTCCGATCTCGTCCGTCCCGGGATGCTGCACGGCGCCGTGCTCCGCCCGCCCGCCCAGGGATCCAGGCTGATCTCGGTCGACACCCGCCGGGCCGAGACCATGGCCGGGGTAGTGGCGGTGGTGCGAGAGCCCGATTTCGTTGGCGTCGTCGCTCCAGACCCGATCACCGCCCGGGCCGCGGTGAGATTGCTCGAGCCCGCCTGGAAGGGTTCGGAGCAGCCCTCCCGCGCCGACCTGGAGGCCTTTCTCCGCAACCACCCGGCGGAGGGCGAGGGCTGGTCCGGCCCGGTGCGGGAGGAGCGAGGCGACCCCGTCCGCGCCCTGGCGGAGGCGGCGGTCCACGCGGAGGCGACCTACCTCACCGCCTACATCGCGCACGTCCCGCTGGAGCCGCGCGCCGCGCTCGCGGTGTGGGAGGACGGGAGGCTCACGGTGTGGACCGGCACGCAGACGCCGTTCAACGTGCGCCACCAACTCGCCGAGCTCCTGGAGCTGGACGCGGCCGACGTTCGCGTCATCGTCCCCGACTTCGGCGGAGGCTTCGGCGGCAAGCACGGCGCGACGGTTGCCCTCGAGGCAGCCCGGCTGGCCCGCGTAGTGGAGCGTCCGGTCAAGGTCCAGTGGAGCCGCGCCGAGGAGTTCACCAGCGGCCACCTGCGTCCAGCCGCGGTCATCGACGTCGCCGCCGGGGTCGACCGCGACGGTCAGCTCTCCGCCTGGACCATGACCAACATCAACTCGGGAGCCGCAGCCCTCTGGACCCCCTACCGCGTCCTTAACTGGCTCGTCGCCTACCAGCCCGCGGTCTCGCCTCTCCCCCAGGGCTCGTATCGTGCGCTGGCCGCCACCGCCAACCACTTCGCCCGGGAGTCGCACATGGACGACCTAGCCCGCCGCCTTGGCGTCGACCCGCTGGACTTCCGTCTAGGCCACCTGGACGACCAGCGCCTAGCCGACGTCTTCCGCGCCGCGGCCGACCGGATCGGCTGGCGTGAACAGCGACCCACCACGCCGGGCTTCGGCCGGGGCATCGCCGGTGGCATCGAGAAGGGAGGGCGGGTGGCCACCACCGCCGAGGTGGTGGTGGAGCCGGACCGGACCCTGCGTCTGCTGCGCCTGGTCACCGCCTTCGAGTGCGGGGCGGTGGTCAACCCGGACAACCTCGCGAACCAAGTCGAGGGGGCGGCGATCATGGGGCTGGGAGGGGCCCTCTTCGAGGCTGTCGACTTCGCCGAGGGAAGGATCCTGAACGCGTCGATGACCAGCTACCGTGTCCCCCGCCTGTCCGATGTGCCGGAGGTGGAGGTAATCCTCCGCGACCGCCCCGAGGAGCCTTCGGCCGGCGGCGGGGAGACCCCCATCGCGGGCATTGCGCCGGCCATCGCCAATGCCATCGCCGATGCCTGTGGGGTGAGGCTGCGCGCTCTGCCCCTGGTGCCCGACGGGACCGTCCCCCTTCCGGCCGCGGCTGGCGCCTCGCTGGATGGTCGATGAGGTCGTGCATCGCCAGGCAGGGGTCGAGCTGCCCTGCCAGGCGCCTGCGCGGAGGCGGCGGCCCCTTCTAAACGAGGTGATTCGTCTACTCGAAGAGCCGATCGTCACCCTGCAGTCGCTGTGCAATGGACCGCTCACGCTCTCGAAACTGACCACGCTCAGTGATGTCCGCCCCCACCAAAGAGGGGTTTGAACCTGGGCGACTCGTTAGGCGGCTACGACGACGCCCGAGCAACCACCTCAAAGGCTGCAGCCGCTCGGGTCTTTGGCGCCCCCTTGGGGAACCCTCCGGCCACTTCGCGGTCGCAGCGCCAACCTCACTTGGAGCTTGGATAGGCCGGTGATGCTGCGCCTCTGTCGCGCCCGATGGTGGCAGTGCGGTCTGCGCGTCTCCGATTGAGTTGCGATCAGGTTTGCCCAGCGTCAACGAGGGTGAGGAGCATGATGGTCGGCTCGCGCGCGCTAAGACTATGAGGTGTTCCTGGCTCCAGGTGAAGCCAGAAACCCGGTTCCGCGTTTAGTTGCTCGCCATCCGCGATGAACTCAAGTCGACCTTTCATGACCTGGACGATAGCCGTGCGGGATGCCTGATGCTCGCTCAGTCCTTCTCCTGCGGCGAATCCAAAGACCGTAACCTCTGTCTGGCTGTCGCGGAAGATCACGCGCGACACAACGGCACCAGCCTGAATATTGACCGCGGAAGCGATGTCCGAAAGTACGAAGTGTGCCATTGGATCTCCCTTGCTGTGCTCCCCACCGATTTCCACATCAGTATTCTTGTGGGAAGCGGATGTCGCTGACCCGTCCGGTCGAAGACGGAGGTCGTCCAACGTCTCGTGTAGGTCGCCTGGGCCTACTCCGTCGCCTATCTTGCCGGAGTTCTTCGCCGACCTGCTCCTCGGCCCGCGGTCACGCCCCGTCACCGGCAATGGCATTCAGCGGAGTTCCGGACAGGAAGCTCCGGATGTTGAGTGCCGTGACGTCGGTGATGCGATCGATCGCTTCTCGGCTGTACCAGGCCATGTGCGGGGTGAGGATCACATTCTCATGCCGGGCCAGAGCGTGCCCGGTGAGCAGCTGGCGCATCCGTTCCTCCGTCTCGGGAAGGTGGAACATCTGCCTTTCTTCCATGAGCAGCTCCTCGCCCTCGATGACGTCCAGGCCGGCACCTCCGAGGCGGCCGGTGTCGAGCGCCTCCAGGAGCGCGGCCGTGTCCACCAGGGCGCCCCGCGCGGTGTTGATGAGAAATGCTCCGGGCTTCATCATCGTCATCAGGCGGTCACGGTCGATGAGATGATGCGTCTCCGGCCGGTGCGATCAGTCGTACGTTGGCCATGCTCTCGATGACGGTGCGGCCCACCTGCGAGCGGATGAAGACCGACACCACGGTCGCCTCGCCCACCGGGTCGACGGTCTGGTCGGAGAGCACCTGCTCGACGAATCGGCACTTCAGGCCTGGGAGGGCGGCACGTAGCCGGCCGTCCTGGCCGGCCTCGGCTTCGAACACGACCACGGGAGCCTTCTCGTTCATGACTGCGAGCCAAGACCTCCTAACGCTGCGGACGTTGCGCTCACCGTCGTCGGGCCGGTCGAGACAGAGCCGCCTTCTCGCGCTGGAAACAGCCCCTTGGAAGATCGGTATTGTGAGGCATCGAGGATGAGACGTCGCACCCCACTTGTCACGGTCGAGTACTCGATTCGTATCTCACGCGTCTCAGTATTGACGTTCGTTGCGAGTGCGTCGAGCCAGATGCTCGCCACGTAGCATCGGACTGCCTGCGGCGGTATGAGACGGTGCCATCCATGTCCGTCAAGCCGCGCACTGACTCCATCCTGCTCATTGAAACTCACTAGTCGGGCCACCTCCATGACGCGCCGGTCGGACCCCTCATGGGCTGGGTGTGGCCATAACTCTGACAGGGCTGCTCGTTACCAGCCGGCGACCGCCCGCGATGTTCGCCGGCCGGCCAGAATGCCGTGATGATGGCCCCGTGCCGGCTTCGCCGGACCGCACCTGATACCGCCGAGCTCATCGCGGTGTCAGCTGGCGAGGCGGGTGACGCACAGGGTGGGTGTCACCAGCGGCTCGAGGGTCGCGTCGTCAGCGGGGAGCCCCAGCTCCTCCAGCGCCCCTTTGATGAGTCCGAGGTGCGCCGAGCAGATCACCGCCCGGTGCTCGGTGGCGAGGTCCAGGAAGGGGCAGCGGTGGAGCAGGATGCGCCGGCCCTCACGCCCGCCCGCCGGCTCCGGTTCGAAGCCCAGCTGATCGAGGAGCTCAACGACTCGGCGCTCCGCCTCGCGACGGCCCAGGCGCTCCAGCGATCGCGGCCGCTCAACGAGGGAGCGCCCCCACGCCCGCCCAGCGGCCTCGGCCGCGCTGGCCGGACGGTGCACCGAACTCTCGACCATAGAGGCGAGGATTCCGGCGAGCAGGTGGTAGCCATCGCTGACACCCGCCTCCGTCTGGTCGCTCTTCCGGTAGATGACCCGAGGGCGGCCACGCACCGTTCTGGGCTCGGCCTCCCGGACGAGGAGCCCCGCCTCGACCAGCATCTCGAGGTGCTGGCGGGCGGTGGACTGGTGGAGGCCCACCTCGTCGCCGGCGTCGGCGGCGCTGAGCCCGGCCGGCTGGGCCCGGATCACCTCGAGGAGGCGAAGCCGGCTCACCTCGGCAAGAGCCTGGTGCGCCCGGGCGAGGTCATCCGGACGGGCTGCGTACCTCACGCGCCGAGTATAGCGTAGAGTCTCGATTAGAAATGACGATAGCCACGGAAAAGGAGGGCACCATGGCTGCCGACGCCGCCACTGCAAGCCCGATCGATGCGATCGCCGCGCACCACGCTGAGATGGAAGGGGAGCTGCGTCGCCGCGTCAACGACCTGGTCGCCGTCGTCTCTCGTGGCGGCCCCTCCGACCCCGCCGCGGCGGCGGTCGTCGACTACCTCCAAACCACCATCCTGCCCCACGCCGCCTCCGAAGAGGCGACGCTGTACGCGGCGGTCGCCCGATTCGAACCCCGGCTGATTGAGAGCTTGGTGGCCGAGCATCGGGCCTTGGGCGATCTGGTCTCGGAGTTGGCGGAGGTGGGCGAGCCCGTCAGCAGCGTGGCCACGGCGGGCGCCATCGCCGCGCTCTTCGCAATCCATGCGGCCAAGGAGAACGACTTCGTCCTCCCCGCCCTCATCGAGGGGGCGCCGGGTGAGGTCCGCGGAGTCCTGGCTTCGATGCACGAGGAGTTCGAGCGCCAGGTCGGGCCGGGTGGCGCCGCCCTCGACGTCCGGGGGATCCCCCACGGCGCTCGCCTCGGGTGACGCGCTGGTCATCGTCAACGACCACGATCCGGTGCGACTCCGCGGCCAGCTCATAGCCGAGCATCCTGGGAGCATCCTGGCGAGTTCGAATGGGAGGCGCTGGAGCACGGCCCCGAGTCTGGGGGGTGCGGATCGGCCGCTCGGCGGTCGCGTGAGCGTCGCCTTCGTCTGGGAGGCTGCGGGCGCCGCCGCTCACCTTGCCGGCTCGCCAGGCTTGAGGAGCTCGGCGAGCCGGCTGAGGCCATCCATCACACCCTGAGGTGAGGAGGGGGTGACGACCTGGACGGCGACATGGTCGGCGCCGGCGTCGAGGTGACTGCGGACCATCGTGGTGAGCATGTCGCCGTCTCCCCAGCCGATCAGCGAGTCGAACAGGGCATCACTGCCGGCACCCGACACCGCTTCTTCGGGATACCCCAGGCCACGCAGGTTGGTGCGGTAGTTGTCCAGGGCCAGGTAGGCGGCGACGTAGGCGTCGGCATCCCGGCGTGCCGCCTCTCGGCTCTCGGCCAGCACGACCGCCTGCTCGACCGCGAGGACCGGATGCGGTCCCAGGGCGGCGCGAGCCTGGTGTGTGTGCCGCTCAGAGACGAAGTAGGTGAAGACCCCGTCGGCCTGGCTCGCGGCCAACTCCAGCATGCGCGGCCCGAGCGCCGCGATCAGCACCGCAGGCGGGTCGTCCGGCGGCGGCCCGTCGTAGCGACTTCCTCGCATCGCCTTCAGATAGGAGGCCATGGTGGTGCGGGGCCGGCCGTAGTCATGGCCTCGGGGGTTGACCAGGGACGGGTGACTCACCCCGACTCCAAGCACGAAGCGGCCGGGCCAGGCCTCGCTGAGCGTCCGGGCCGCGTTCATGGTGGCCACGGCGTCGCGGGCCCAGATGCTGGCGATGCCGGTCGCGACCACAAGGCGCTCCGTCGCCGCCAGCAGGATCGCGGCCAGGGTGAGCGGCTCGCGGCCGAACGCCTCACCGACCCAGACGGTGCGGTAGCCCATCGCCTCGATGCTCGCAGCGTCGCGCCGCAGTGCCGCCGCCGGCTCCAGCGAGAGGCGGCCGAGGAAGACCCCATACCGGCCCAGCCGGGTGCGGAGATCGGTCACGCTGGTGGACCCGGCAGGCTCTCCATCGAACCTCGCTCTCCGGGCATGGGCTGGGAGGGGAGCTCAGTGCGCACCTGGCGGGCTGCTTCGACCATCGCCCGAAGCGAGGGCTCGACCTCATCGTAGCTGCGCGTCTTGAGGCCGCAGTCGGGGTTGACCCAGAGCTGCGCGGGAGGGAGGGACGCGGCCGCGATGCGGATGCGCTCGGCGAGCTCCGTTCGGGTTGGAATCCGCGGCGAGTGCACGTCGTAGACGCCGGGGCCGACCTGGCGTCGGTAGCCACTCCGGGCGAGGTCGCCCGTCACCTCCATCCGCGACCGGGCCGCCTCGAGGGAGATGACGTCGGCGTCGAGGGCGTCGATGGCGGGGAGGATGTCGCCGAAGTCCGCGTAGCACATGTGGGTGTGGACCTGGGTCGCAGCGGCGGCGCCGGCCGTTGCCAGGCGGAAGCACCGCACCGCCCATTCCAGGTACGCGCCGCGCTCCTCCTCGCGCAGGGGCAGGCCCTCGCGGAACGCCGGCTCGTCCACCTGGATGATGCCGACACCGGCGGCCTCCAGATCGCGGACCTCGTCGCGGATGGCCAGCGCGAGCTGGGCACAGGTGTCGGCGAGATCCAGGTCGTCGCGGGGATAGGACCAGAGCAGCATCGTCACCGGGCCGGTGAGCATTCCCTTGACCGGCCGGCTGGTGAGCGACTGCGCGAAGGTCGTCCATTCGACGGTGATCGGGGCCGGTCGCGAGATATCGGCGACGATGATCGGCGGCCGGGCGCACCTGGTTCCGTAGGACTGCACCCAGCCGTGCTCGGTGACAGCGAAGCCGTGCAGCTGCTCGGCGAAGTACTCCACCATGTCGCTGCGCTCCGGCTCGCCATGGACGAGGACGTCGAGGCCAACCTCCTCCTGCAGCGCGACCGCGCGCTGGATCTCGGCGCGGATGCGGCGCCGGTACTCGGCTTCCGTGATGCGGCCGCGATGGAGGTCAGCCCTCGCCGCGCGGATCGCGTGTGTCTGCGGGAATGACCCGATGGTGGTTGTCGGCAGCGGGGGGAGCCGCAGCCGCCCGCGCTGGCTTGCGGCCCGGGTCTCGTAGGGCGCGCGCCGTGGTGCGCTCTCGGCGAGGACGCTGGCCAGGTGTCGGCGGACCGCGGGGTCGCGGGTCCGCGGCGTCGACCGGCGGGTGTCGAGAAGGCGGCGGCTGTCCTCGAGAGCTGCCGCGATCGCGTCGTCTCCGTGGCTCAGCCCGCGGGCGAGCAGCGCCACCTCATCGACCTTCTGGCGGGCGAAGGCGAGCTGGGATCTGATCTCGGGGTCGAGCGCCGACTCCCGCGAGACGTCGTCGGGGACGTGGAGCAGCGAGCAGGAGGTCGACACCGCGATCTCTTCAGCCAGGCCGGAGAGCGAGCGGAGCAGCCGGAGCGACGTGATCAGGTCGTTGACCCAGACACCGCGACCGTCGACGACACCGGCCACCAGGAGGCGGTCGCCAAGGCCGCCGAGCTGCCGGAGCCGCTCGACCTCGGAACCTCCCCGTGTGAGGTCGAGCCCGACGCCCTCCACCGGTAGGTCGACGATGACGGGCAGCGCCGCGGCGGTGTGGCCGAAGGAGGTGGAGACCAGCAGGCGAGGGCGGCGGCCGATGGCGGCGAGACGCCGATAGGCGGTGCGCAGGGCGGAGAGGTCGTTCGGGAGGCGATCCTGGACGAAGGCGCTCTCGTCGAGCTGCACCCATTCGGCGCCCTGGGCAGCGAGCCGCTCGAGGAGGTCGGCGTAGACATCGAGGAGCGGGTCGAGGAGAGTGAGCGGGTCGAATCCCGACTCGGCGGCGGGCCGGGCCAGCATCAGGAAGGTGACCGGGCCGAGCAGAACCGGCTTGGTGACGATCCCCAGTGCATGCGCCTCGGCGAACTCATCGATGGGCTTGGTCGAGGAGAGCGCGAACCTCGTGCTCCGGTCCAGCTCGGGGACGATGTGGTGGTAGTTGGTGTCAAACCACTTGGTCATCTCCATCGCCGGCGCCGTCATCGTTCCCTGTGAGCGGCCGCGGGCCATGGCGAAGTAGGTCTCGATCTCGACCGGGCCACCCCGATGGCCGAAGCGAGCTGGGACGGCACCGACCATGGCGATGGTGTCGAGGACGTGGTCGTAGAGCGAGAAGTCGTTGGAGGGGATGAGGTCGATCCCGGCGTCTCGCATCAGCGTCCACCAGCGGGCCCGGATGCGGCGAGCAGTGGAGTGGACCGTGGCGATCGGCTCCTCGCCCGCCCAGTGGCGCTCCAGGGCGCGCTTCAGCTCCCGGTCGGGGCCGATCCGGGGGACGCCGTGGATGCTGGACCGGGTCACCGGTGCTCGGCGGGAGGTCTCAACGCCATCCCCGGATCATACCGTAAGATCCCGATTACAAATGTCTATAACCATTGGAAATTGGTATGCCACGATGGAAGTTGAGCCCGGTCGCGGCATGGCGCCGATCACTCACGTCCGGCTATCCTCGGCCACGCCATTGAGCCCTCAGGACATGAACCGTGAGCGCAGCACGCTGACCAAGCCCTCCCGCGTGGTCGAGTCCATCCCTCCCGGAGCGGGAGCGTTGGTGATGGGCACGGGGATCGTCTCCATCGACCTCGCCCTGCTTGGGCAGCAGCCGCTCTCCCTCGTGCCCCTGGTGGTTGCAGGCGTCGCCTGGGGTGCCCTCGGCCTCCTCCTGGCTGGCCGCCTTCTCTACTCGCGCGACCGTTTCCGCCGCGAGGCGTCGCTGCCCGCCGCTCTCACCGGGGTCGCCGGGACGGCGGTGCTGGGGACCCGCCTGATCCTCCTGAACTGGCGCTGGCCGGGCGCGGTCCTCCTCGTCCTCGGCGCTCTGCTATGGCTTCTCCTGCTGCCGCGCGTGCTCCGCCGCTGGGTCACCCCGACGGTGGGAACCTCCTTCGTGCTCACCGTCTCCACCGAATCCCTCGCGGTGCTCGCCGCCGTGCTGGGCCTGAGCACCAGAGCCGGATGGCTCGTCCTCCTTGCCGTGGCCCCGCTGACCCTGGGGGTCGCTTTCTATGCCTTCGTGGTGGGCCACTTCGACTTCCACCAGCTTCTCATCGGCCGCGGCGACCAGTGGGTGGCGGGCGGGGCGCTCGCCATCTCCGCGCTCGCCTGCGCTCGGACGACCCTCGCGGCCCAAGCCCTGCATCTGCTGGCGCCGGGAGCCCAGGCGCTCCGAGTCGCGACTCTTATCGTATGGGTGGCCGCCCTCTGTTGGCTGCCCTTCCTGGTCGCGGCGGAGATGATCTCGCGTCGCGTCCTCTACGACACCCGGCGCTGGTCGACGGTCTTTCCGGTGGGGATGTATGCGGCCTGCAGCTTCGCTGCGGGGACCGCGGCGCACCTGCCGCCGCTTGTGCAATTCGCCCGCATCTGGACCTGGGTCGCGGTGGCGGTCTGGCTCGCCGTCTTGGCGGCCACGCTCTGGCAGCCGCGCTCTCTCCTGAGAGCTGAGGGGAGCCCGGGTGCGGGCGGGCCTGGCGCTGAGGTCACGGGGGCCTGAGACGCCTCATCCCCCGGTGGTGCCGGCGGGTCAGCCGCCACAGGGGCGTGCCGTCAAGGTTGCCGGCTCGGTCCCCCCGTCCCTGCCCCTCCCCTTCATGGCCGCGGCGGGGGGGTGGTCGGCTGCGGTGTCGCCTTCGCCTGGTCCAGCAGTGACGCTGTGGTCGACCCCACCACGGACCCAGTGGTCGCCGCGGTCCATCTGGGCGTGCTGGCCACCCTCTCGATGGGCGTGCTCGGTGCCATGCACCACTTCATCCCGCTGCTGACCCACCGTCCCCTCCGGTCGGTAGCCCTGGCCCGCGTCGGTGCCCGGCCTGATCCGGAGTGGGCGGGGGTCTGCTGGCAGCCACGGCCATGGTGACCGCCGCCAACCTCACGCTGGTCCCGCCACGGCGATCGTGGTCTCTCGGGACGGCCGGCGACCTGGTGGCCCACCCGTGAAACGCCGCGAGGTGGTGGGCTTGGAACAAGGCCACCGGGTTCGCACCTCCCGTGGCGACTGACAGTGTCGTGGTGACCGTCTGATGCTCACCATCAGCGGACACGCTGTCCTCCTATGGCTTCATGTTCTTGGCGCCTGCGTCTGGATCGGCGGCCAGCTGGTGGTGGCCGCCGTCGTGCCGCTCACCCGAGGCTAACCGCGGCTGGCCCGTGCCCTTGGCCGGCGGTTCCAGGCGGTGGCCTGGCCCGCATTCGCCCTGCTGGTGGTGACGGGAGTCATCCAGGCCTACGCCATCGGGATCACTCCGGCCACTCTGCTCGACACCGCCGCCGGGCGCACCTTGGGGGTGAAGCTCCTCTTCGTCCTGGTGTCGGGCGTCGGTGCCCTGGCGCATGCGCTCACGCCATCGCGCTGGCGCAATGCCCGCCTGGCCGGAGTGCTCGGTGGCGTGTCCTTGCTAGGTGCCGTCGTTGCGGCCCTCTACGGAGTCGTCCTCGGCGGCGGCTGATCAAGAGGGGCTGGGCGCCGAGGTCCGAGGGGCCGGAGGTGCCGCCCGGGTGATGGCCTCCGAGGTCTCCGCTTCCGGGCAGACGAGGTGAGCCCAGCTGACAGCATCGCGCGGCTCGATGTGCAGGTGCCAACCTGATGGGAACGCGTCATTCATCGAGCGTCTCCACACGAATGTCGGGTCGGCCGGGGTCGGTCCGCGATCGTGGGCGAGACGCTGCGCCGCGGTAGCTGCGGTAGAGGATCTGAGCGCGCCCCAGGTAGCTGAGCGGGATGCTCCAAGCGTGAACGAGCCGGCTGAACGGCCAGAGCGCGAAGAGGAGAAAGGCGGTGATGATGTGGAGCTGGAAGATGAGCGGCGCCGACGCCATCAGCTGGGGCTGGGGCTGGAAGATGAAGAGCCCGCGGAACCAGACGGACACCGTGGTGCGGTAGTTGTAGGGTGTCCCCAGGGTGTTGATTCCGAAGGTCTCCCAGATGCCGAGGGCGATGACCACGAACAGCAGCGCGTAGGTGAGTAGGTCTACCGGTGTCGTGGTCGCGCGGACACGTGGCGACATCACCCTGCGGTAGAGGAGGATGAGGAGGCCGGCGATCACCGCCACCCAGGCCACGGTCCCGGCCGAGATGGCGATGACGTGGTAGGTGCTCTCTGAGATCCCGATGGCCGCGGTGAGCTGCTCGGGGATGAGGAGGCCGAGGATGTGGCCACCGATGGCCGCCAGGGCTCCGTAGTGGAAGAGCGGGTTCCCCCAGCGCAGCAGCCGGCTCTCGAGGAGCTGGGTCGAGCGAGAGGTCCAGCCGAACTGGTCGTGGCGGTACCGCCAGATGTGCCCGACCACAAAGATGGTGACCGAGACGTAGGGGAGAAAGACCCAGAGGACGAGGTTGAGGCCGCTCACCGGCGCAGGCCTCGCTCGACAGCCGCGATTGCGTCAGTGGGGTCGACCGGCATGACCTCCGGCGGGGCGAAGGGTTCCAGCCCCACCGTCTCCATCGGTGGTCCGTGCTCGGCGATCTCCTGGGCCTGGTCACGGTCCGCATCGCTCAGGGGGCCAAGGAGGGCGCACACCGCGGCGACGGGGGCGGCGTAAGCACTGCCGAGGTCGTCCAGCGCTGCTCGGAGGAGCTCCAGGGGGACGCGGTGCTCGGCGAGGAGCGCCTCCCCGTCCGGCTCGCTGGCCGCGTACTCGAGCATGACTGGCAGGAAGTCGGGGAGTTCGCGGTCACTGAGCTCGAGGCCGTGGAGCGCGTAGCGATGCTTGAGGCGTAGCAGTGCCATCCCTCGCTCCCGGCGGTCACCGAGCAGCGGGTAGGTGAGGTACAGGCTGCATCGCCGACCGAGGTCGAAGGTGTCGACGTACGCGGATTGGAGCTCCCAACCCGGTGTCTCCAGCCACCACGCTACGAAGCTTCCCTGCCCCAGCTCACCGAGCCCTTGTTGGGCAAGCTCCCGGATCGCCTCGACGATCTCTTCACGGGCGTCGAGGATCGGTACCTCCGGATACTGCAGGAGGAGCGCGAGCAGTGCGTATGGGCTCATTGCCCGCTGACCGCGGGCGGGTTAATGGTCAGCTGCAGGCCACCCTCGAAGCCGTGGGCGGTGCGACGCACCGAAGGCAGAGCCCCCTTGGGCTCGGTCCCGAGCATGAAGTGCGCCGCCGTCTCGGCGCGGGAGGCCGGGGTCGATGCCGAACGGGGGTAGCCGTGCTCGCCCACGGGGCAGCCGCCGTGATCCTCGAGCCGGGTCGCCACCTCGCGGTGGGCGGCAGGGATGACGTAGCGCTCGGCGTACGGCGCGATGGCGAGCAGCCGGTACATCTCCTCGATCTCCGCCGCAGACATGCCCACCGATCCGGCCACCCCTGAGTCGGCGCCGCTCCCGAACTCCTTGCCCCGCATGTGGACGCGCATGGCGGTGAGCTTGCGGAGCACGGCTCTGACGACCTCGTCGTCACCGGCGGCGAGGAGGTTGCTCAGGTACCGAACCGGGATGCGCATCTGCTCGACGGCGGCAAAGACGGCGTCGGGGTCGGCGCCGTCATCGCTGCCGACGGCGTGGAGCACTGGGGAGAGGGGGGGCACGTACCAGACCATGGGGAGAGTCCGGTACTCGGGGTGGAGGGGGAGCGCCACCTGGAAGCGCACCGCCAGCGTGTAGACGGGGGAGCGCCGCGCCGCCTCCACCCAATCGTCCGGGACTCCGTCGCGGCGCGCCTGCTCCCGAACCACCGGATCCTCCGGATCGAGGAAGAGAGACCGCTGAGACCTCAGCAGGTCCTTGGGGTCGCGCACTGAGGCTGCCTGGCGCACCCCGTCGCTGTCGTAGAGGACCAGGCCGAGGTAGCGGAGGCGGCCGACGCACGTCTCGGAGCAGATGGTCGGCTGCCCGTCCTCGATCCGCGGGTAGCAGAAGGTGCACTTCTCCGCCTTGCCGGTGACATGGTTGAAGTACACCTTCTTGTACGGACAACCGGAGACGCAGAAGCGCCATCCTCGGCACATGTCCTGATCGACGAGGACGATACCGTCCTCCTCGCGCTTGTACATGGCCCCGCTCGGACACGAGGCGACGCAGGAGGGATTGAGGCAATGCTCGCAGATGCGCGGCAGGTACATCATGAAGGCGCGCTCGTAATCGAGTCGCACGCCCTCCTCGACGTTCTGCCAGTTGGGGTCGCTCCCTGCCGTCACCGTCGACCCGGCGAGGTCGTCCTCCCAGTTGGGGCCCCATTTGATTTCCATGGGGCGGCCGCTCAGCTGCGAGTGGGGTCGGGCCACCGGTTGATGCCGTGAGCGCGGAGCGTTGGTCAGGGTGAGGTAGTCGTAGGTCCAGGGCTCGTAGTAGTCGTCGATCTGGGGCAGGTCGGGGTTGGCGAAGAGGCTGAGCAACTTCCAGAGCCGCCCTCCCGCCTTGAGCTTCAGCCTGCCCGTCCGAGTCAGCGTCCAACCCCCCCTCCAGTGCTGGTTGTCCTCCCACTTCTTGGGATAGCCGATCCCAGGCTTGGTCTCGACGTCGTTGAACCAGATGTACTCGGCGCCGGCCCTGTTGGTCCACACGTTCTTGCAGGTGACGCTGCAGGTGTGGCAGCCGAGACACTTATCCAGGTTCATCACCATCGCGACCTGGGCGCGGATGCGCATCAGTACTGCACCTCCGTGCGTCGCTTGCGAATGATGGTGAGTGCGTCCCGCTGCGAGCCGCAGGGGCCGTAGTAGTTGAAGCCCCACGAGAGCTGGGCATAACCGCCGATCAGGTGGGTGGGCTTCATGCGGATGCGGGTGAGCGAGTTGTCGGTTCCCCCGCGGGTCCCCGAGACCTCGGAGAGGGGGACGTTCACGTGTCGGTCCTGGGCGTGATACATCAGGCACATCCCCTTGGGGACGCGGTGGGAGACGACCGCGCGGGTGACCACCACCCCATGGCGGTTGTAGGCTTCGATCCAGTCGTTGTCGCGCACCCCGATGAGCTCGGCGTCCGGAGGGCTCATCCAGATCACCGGCCCCCCCCGAAAGAGGGTGAGCATGTGCAGGTTGTCCTGGTACTCGCTGTGGATCGACCACTTCGAGTGCGGGGTGATGTACCGAAGGGTCAGCTCGGCCTCTCCCGGCTGTCCCTCGTTGGTGACCTCCCGCGGGTAGCCGCTGATGGTGAGCGGCGGCCGGTAGGTGGCCATCCCCTCCCCGTACGCGAGCATCCACGCGTGGTCGAGGTAGAGGTGCTGACGCCCAGTGAGCGTCCGCCAGGGCACTCCCCGCTCGACATTGATCGTGAAGGGCGAGTAGCGGCGGTTGCGCGCCTCGATGCCCGACCACTCCGCCGAGGTGATCACCTTGCGGGGCTGGGCCTGGGTGTCGGCGAACTCGATCCGCTCCCCGGCGCGGTCGGCGGCGAGATCGGTGAGCTGCAGCCCGGTGCGCCGCTCCAGGGCCCGGAAGCTCTCCACCGCAAGTCGCCCGTTGGTGGTGCCACTCAGAGCCAGGATGGTTTCGCAGGCCTGGTCGTCGCGGGCCATGGCGGGCCGTCCCGCAGCGACGCCGGTGGGGACCACGCCGTTGCGGCTTCGCAGCCACTCGACCTCGGCGTCGGGCCGCCAGACCAGTCCCTTGACGCCGGTGCCCAGGCTCTCGACGAGGGGCCCGAGCGCGTGCATGCGGTCGATGACGCTGCCGTAGTCGCGCTCCACCACGGTGAGCTGGGGCATGGTCCGTCCGGGCACGGGATCGCACTCCCCGGCACGCCAGTCGCGCACCTCGCCCAGCGGCTGGGCCAGCTCGTCGGGGGAGTCGTGGAGCAGGGCGGCAGCCACCACATCGCTGCGTGTGCCTAGATGGATGCGGGCGAGCTCAGAGAAGCGGCGGGCGATGGTGGAGAAGATGTCCCAGTCGGTGCGGGTTTCCCACGGCGGGGTGATCGCCGGGTTGAAGGAGTTGACGAAGGGGTGCATGTCCGTCGTCGAGAGGTCGTACTTCTCGTACCAGGTGGCGGCCGGGAGCACGACGTCCGAGTAGAGGCAGGAGCTGTTATGGCGGAAGTCGAGGGTGACCAGGAGATCGAGCTTGCCGATGGGAGCCGGATCCCGCCACGTCACCTCCTGCGGGCGCAGGTCTGGAGCGACGTCCTCGTTGCGGACCGCCGCGTTCTCGACCCCCAGCAGGTGGCGCAGGACGTACTCGTGGCCCTTGTTAGAGGAGCCGAGCAGGTTGGTCCGCCAGAGGGTGAGAACACGCGGGAAGTTCTCGGGCGAGTCGGGATCCTCGGCGGCGAAGTGGAGGCGCCCGCTGCGCAGCTCCTCCACGACGTGTTCGGCAACGTCGACGTCGCGCTCCCGGGCCTCGTCGCAGAGATCGAGGGTGCTGCGGTCGAAGCTCGGGTACGACGGCGTCCAGCCGAGCCGCGCCGCCAGGGCGTTGAGGTCGGCGACGGTGCGCCCCTGGAAGAGCCGAGCGCCCCGGCGCGTGGCGAACTGCTCGGGGGTGAAGACCTCGTAGCGCCACTGGTCGGAGGCCAGGTACCAGTACGGGGTCGCCGCCTGGTGACGGGGCGATCGCACCCAGTCGAGCGCGAAGGCCACCGTCTGCCAGCCGGTCAGCGGGCGCACCTTCTCCTGACCCACGTAATGGGCCCAGCCTCCACCGTTGACCCCCTGGCAGCCGCATAGCAGCAGCAGGTTGAGCATGGAGCGGTAGATGGCGTCGGCGTGATACCAGTGGTTGGCCCCCGCCCCCATGATGATCATCGACTTCCCCCGGGTCTGTTCGGCGTTGCGGGCGAACTCGCGGGCGATGCGGGTGACCAGTTCGGCATCGACGCCGGTGATGTCCTCCTGCCACGCCGGGGTGAAGGGCTGATCGGGGTCGAGGAGGCCGCGGGGCCAGCTGCCCGGCAGCCCCTCCCGAGACACACCGTAGTGGGCGAGGAGGAGGTCGAGGACGGTGGTGACCAGCCTCCCGCCGACGTGCTTCGCCGGTACCCCGCGGGGCATGGGGGTCGCCGCACCGGCCTCGGCGTCGAACCGTGCCAGCTCAATCGACACCAGATCGTCCTGGCTGCCGAGGAGAGTGAGGAGCGGATCGATGTCACCGAGGTCGAGATTCCAATGGCCTTCCCCCTCGGCGCCCCAGCGGAAGCCGTTCGAGCCGCTGGGTACTGCGGTCGTCCCAGTGTGCGAGTCGATGACCACCGTCTTCCACTCGGCGTTCTCCGAGTCGTCCCCGAGGTCGGAGGCCCGGAGGAAGCGTCCCGGAACGTACGCGTCCCCGTCGCGGTCGAGCGTCACCAGGAAGGGCAGGTCGGTGAACCGCTTGGCGTAATCGGTGAAGTACGGCACCGTTCTCTCGACCCAGAACTCGCGGAGGATGACGTGTCCCATGGCCATCGCCAGTGCGCCGTCGGTTCCCGGCGCGGCGGGCAGCCACTCGTCGGCAAACTTTGTGTGGTCCGAGTAGTCGGGAGAGACGACCACCACCTTCTGACCGCGGTAGCGGGCCTCAACCATGAAGTGGGCATCGGGAGTGCGGGTGATCGGCAGGTTGCTGCCCCACACCAGCAGATACCCCCCGTTCCACCAGTCCCCGGACTCGGGGACGTCGGTCTGATCTCCCCAGACCTGCGGTGATGCCGGGGGCAGGTCCGCATACCAGTCATAGAAGCTGAGCATCACTCCGCCGATCAGGGAGAGGAAGCGGGTGCCGGCGCTGTACGAGACCTGGGACATCGCCGGGATCGGCGAGAACCCGGCGATCCGGTCGGGGCCGTAGCGCCGGATGGTATGCACATGCGCCGCGGCGACGATCTCGGCCGCCTCGTCCCACGAGGCGCGGACCAACCCTCCCTTGCCTCGAGCCGACTGGTAGCTGCGCACCCGCTCAGGGTCACCGACAACGTCCGCCCAGGCCTCCACGGGGTCGCTCAGCCGGGCCTTCGCTTCCCGATACATCTCAAGGAGCACGCCGCGGACGTAGGGGTAGCGGATCCGGAGGGGCGAATACGTGTACCAGGAGAAGGAGGCGCCCCGGGGACAGCCGCGAGGCTCGTACTCGGGCATGTCGGGTCCGTTCGACGGATAGTCGGTCTGCTGCGTCTCCCAGGTGATGATCCCGTCCTTGACGTACACCTTCCAGGAGCAGGACCCGGTGCAGTTCACCCCGTGGGTGGAGCGCACCACCTTGTCGTGCTGCCAGCGGTCCCGGTAGAAGGACTCCCATTCTCGCTTCCCGGGCGCCGTCGCGCCCCAGCCCCCGCTGGAGGGGTCGGCGTTGCGGCGCAGAAAGCGCGTCGTACGGATCAGGGGGTTCAGCTCGCCAAGGCTCATCGCTCTTCAGGCCTCAGAGGAAGCGCGGCGCCGGCGGCCATTATCCATGACGACCGGACCAGGGGGGCCGCCAGCTCGGCCTCGAGGGAGCACAAGCGGGTCACCGTGACGTGGCCTCTCCGCGGTTGGGCGTCAAAACACATGGTGCTTGGGTCCCCCAAGGGCGCCCCTCCATATCCCGTCCCGCTGGTTTGAGGCGCGGTCGACGGGTTCAGACAAGTCGTGCCGCGCTGAGTGCTCCAGAATAAAATGGCATACTACATCAAAAAGGTTCAAGGACGCCTCATGCAAAACAGCGGGGACAACACAACATCGCACCGGACCCGGATCGGGAACATCGTGGGCCGCCCCGCACGGGGTGGGCCATCAACCGGTGTGGACACCGGGTGTGAGCGATCGCACCAGAAGCCTGAAGCGGCGACGTCGGTCAGCAACTATGGCGCTGCACGATCGTGGCCGTGAGACTGGGGGCGGGCTGCCAGGCTTGGCCGTGGACAATCCTCGCCTCGAAGGTGAGCCGGGCAGCGCGGTCCGCCGCGTGGACGTGGTCGAGATTGGTCGGGGCGGCCTCGGCCCGCCACCACGCAAGCTCCACGAAGTCGATGCACTGGTCACGAGTGCCAGTGAACTCAACCCCGCCGTTGATGTCGACGACGCGATATGGGGCGTCGCCATCCTGGACCGAGATGAGACCACGGCTCCGGCGGATGGCCTCCCGGGCCAGCTCTCCCGGTCGTGGCTCGAAGGCGTGGTAGCTCTGGACCACGATCAGCGTCCACGGGTGCGGAATCGCTCAGGGAAGCTCGACGGGGTGCCTGTCAGGACCCGCCGGCTCGGAGACGCCATCCTGACTCGCAGCCTGCCTCGCTGCCGATGGGCTCGCCAGAGGTGATCCCAGGCCACCCGCCGGGATCGGTGCTCCCTGGGGTTCCAGGGTGGCGCGTCTTCAGCGTTCCGGAGTTGGACCGCGCCTACCTCTGTCGGACGCTGGTCTCTCATGCCGTGTCTCATAGCTGACCACCCCGGTGGGATGAACTCAGGCAACCTCTACGTGCACCAGTCCGGCTGGCTGCACCGACACCTCACCCACCTCGTAGGTGATGTCTTCTCGGAGCGCCTTGCCGATGAAGCAGTGTTGGCGAGCCGTGCGCGCGCATGCGGTGTACTCCGTCGCGCGGCGCGGCTCACCACCCCGGATCGTGGGTTGGACGACGATCTGGGAGAACCGAGCTGTGCTCCCGGGATACTCGGTCACCATGCCGGTGGCCCGCACCCTCACCTGCTCAGCCGGAAGCCCGTCCCGCGCCAGCAGGTGGAACAGCGTTCCCGCATAGCAGGAGGCCACCGCCGAGACGAGAAGTTCCTCCGGGCTGGTGCCGACCCCGCGGCCTCCCATGCTGCTGGGTGCGGAGAACACGACCTCCTCCCGGCCCATGGTGAGGATCCCGGTGCCGGCCCGCTCGCGTCCCCACCACGTCACCCGCGACTCAAACGTCAGCTCAGCCACGGTCAGCCTCCTTGTGGGCAGCGTCGTCGACCCACGTCAGGCGCTGGCGGACTCATCCCTTCGCGTGCTGCCCCTAAGGGACGAACCCACTCCGCCATGCTTTCGGCCGGGACCCAGCCAATCTTATTGATGGTTATGGCCATCATAATATCACCGGCCTGGGGCTCCCGTCAAACGTCCATCCTGGGCGGGCACGCGGAACCATTACGTCCGCGGCCGGATGGGCTCTCTCCCCGCGCCGTTGACTCGGCCCGGCCTCGCGTGATATAAATGGCACACAGCATGTTTATGGTTACGACTCTTCTGATTCCACCCACCGTCGGCAGCGGCGCCATTGACGGCTCGTTTGCCAGTCGGGGTGCCCACGCACCTGGTGGGGGACGGCTCCTGTCATGAGCTACGTCATCACGGAGACGTGCATCGACGTCAAGGACCTGTCCTGCGTCGACGTGTGCCCGGTCGACTGCATCCATGCCAGCGACGATGATCGGATGCTCTACATCGACCCCGATGAGTGCATCGACTGCGGCGCCTGTGTCGACCCCTGCCCGGTCGACGCCATCTACGCCGAGGAGGATGTTCCGGCAAATCAGCAGCCGTATGTCGAGATCAACCGCCTGTACTTCAAGGACCGGACCGCGGCGCGCCAACGCGTCGAGGAACTACGACCTCGAGTTGGCACCGACGTAGCACCCGCCTGAGGCAGAGGCTCTTGGTCCACCACGGCCGCCATCGCAAGGGGGATGAAAGATGACCAAGGGCGTCCGGTTGGCGAGTCGTCGTGCTTCAAGTGGGTCTCGTAGGAATACTTGGCTTCATCGCCGGCTTTCTCTTCTGCGCATCCAACTTCACGCGCAGCACGGTCACTAGCCAGCTAGCGACGCAGCCGGCGTGACTCGCTCAGCGCTGGTCGTGAAGAGGGGTGTGGACGTGTCGTACGTGCGTTCGGTCACCGTGGAGGCCACCAGTAAAGGGCCGCGAGAGCCCCAAGCGCTCACCGAGGTGCAGGCACAACGAGCGCCGGCTGAGGCCCTCGGACTGCGCCTATAGTCTCGCCCGTGACCCCTGTCTGACCGCATCTGGACCGAACGCGGTGAGGCACTGGAAAGGTGAACCAGATGACGGGTGGGACGCCCACCAGGGCAGGTGATTCCAGGAGGTTTGGTATGAACGAAGCACAGGACGAGGGCGGCCTGCTGGATCAACTCACGCGAATCCTCGGCGGGACGGCAGTAGGCTCGCTCCGGGCACCGACTTCCGATCGCCGAGCACTCATCCTCCGCCTGGCTCGCGACGTTGCCCACGCGGGGGAGCGCCAGGAGACGCCGCTCGCAACCTACCTGATCGGCCGCTACGTCGAGTTGCGTCGGGCGGCCGGACTGTCGGAGGATCAAGCGCTCGCCGAGGCCGCCGAGGCCGTCAGCGCCGTCACCGGCTCGCCGGACACCGAGGTTCAATGACACGACCAGGGCCGGGGGCGTCGCGCAGGTGATGGGTGAGGCAGGCCTGCCATGGCCTTCCGCCCGGGTGCCGGGAGCTGGTGGGGTGCGACGCGCTATCGTCCGACGCTGATGGACACGCGTCTGAGTGGAGCCATCCTCTGCGGCGGTCGAAGCCGGCGCATGGGTCGGGACAAGGTCTGGCTCAATCTGGGCGGGTCGAACCTCCTGGACCACGCCATCGAGCGGCTGCGCACGGTGGCTGACCCCGTGATTCTGGCGGGAGGCAGCCGCCCGATCGAGCGGCCTCACTGCCTCAGCGTCCTCGACCCTGTCCCCGACCGGGGGCCCCTCGGAGGGGTGGTGGCCGCGCTCCGGTGCTCGCCGCAGCGGCTCTGCGCCGTGGTCGCCGTGGACATGCCCGATCTGAGCCCGACCCTCCTGGTCAGCCTCGCCGAGATGTGGCAGGGCGAGGATGCCGTCGTCCCCCTGAGCCGTGAGGGACCGGAGCCGCTCCATGCCGTGTGGTGCGGCAGCGCCCTGGCCGCCGCCGAGCCGGCCCTCCGGGGCGGCGACCTCTCCCTCCAGGGTCTCCTGGCGCGAATCCGGGTCCGGACGGTCGATGCCGCCTTGCTCGGCGGGGTGGACCCGGGGTTCCGCTTTGCCGTCAACCTCAACACTCCGGCCGACGTCGAGAGATGGCGGGCGGCGCCTCGGCAGGACACCAACAGGCGGACCCACCGTCCACTCGCCCCAGCCGGGGAACGTAGCCGTCCGAGGGCGCGGCGCGACGTGCGCGGGATGGCGCTTGGCGGTGATCCTGATGCCGAGCAAACCCTGGGTTGGGCGGGCGATGAGCGGTAGACACCCGGATGAGCAGATCGTGACGACCTCCATGAGCGAACTTGTGCCGGTGTCGGTCGCCCAGGACCGGTTGCTCAGCCTGGTGGCGGCGCGAGCAACAGGGGAGGAGCCGGTCCCTCTCGGCGAGGCGCGGGGACGCGTCCTGGCACGGGCGGTGGTGGGTGAGCGGGCTCTCCCTGGATGTGACAACTCGGCGATGGACGGTTATGCCGTCTGCGCCGATGACTGTGCCGGAGCCTCGCCGGCGAGCCCGGTGCGGCTCGAGCTCTCTGGTGAGGCCCTGGCTGGGTCGCCGGAGGCGACACTCGTCCGCGGCACGGCGATGGGGATCGCAACCGGAGCGCCGGTGCCCCGCGGCGCCGACGCCATCGTGCCTCTTGAGGACACCCAGCCGGAAGGTGAGGGTGCCGTCCTCGTCCTCGTCGCACCCCGACCGGGCCGGCACGTCCGTCGCGCTGGCGAGGACGCCATGCCCGGGACTGTGATGGTGCCTGCCGGGCGCCGGCTGCGCCCGGTGGACATCGCCGCCTGCGCCGCCGCGGGGTGTGCCTCCGTGTGGGTCCACCGCCGTCCCCGGGTCGCCCTCATCTCGGGGGGCGACGAGCTGGTGCCTGTGGGCGTGGTCCCCGCGTCCCACCAGGTGACCGACAGCAACGCGGCCATGCTGGCCGCCGCGGTGGTCGAGGCCGGGGGCGAGGTCGCTGACCTGGGGATCGTCGGCGACTCCCGGGAGGCGGTGCGCGCCCGGCTGGCCGCGATTGCCGGGTGCGACCTGGTCATCACCAGCGCCGGGGTCAGCGTCGGACGGCACGACCACGTGCGGGAGGTCGTTGCCGAGCTGGGCAGCATCGAAGCGTGGCGCCTCGCCATGCGTCCCGGCAAGCCGCTCCTCATCGGCAGGATCGGAGACGTGCCGATGCTCGGGCTGCCGGGCAATCCGGCGAGCGCGGCGGTCACCTTCGAGCTGTTCGGCCGGCCGGCGCTGCTTGCGCTCCAGGGCGCCTCCCGCGTCCACAGGCGTCGGATCGCTCTCCGGGCGGGGGAGGATCTGGACTCTCCGGAGACGCTGGAGACCTACCTCCGGGTCCGCCTCAGCGATGCTGAGGATGGCATACCCGTGGCCACCCTGAGCGGCGCGCAGGGCTCATCGATGGTCCGGTCGCTCAGCGACGCCGAGGCGCTGCTGGTCCTCCCCGTCGGGGTGTCGCGAGTCCCGGCCGGCAGCGTGGTCACGGGCCTGGAGCTCGCGTGACCCAATGACCGCTGATGTCGTGGACGGCGTGCGCGTGGTCTGCTTCGGTGCCCTGCGCGAGCGCCTCGGAGCCGATACCCTGGTCCACGAGAGTGTCGCCACCGTGTCCGACCTCTGGTCGATCATCACCCGCGACCACCCCGATCTGCAGCAGGCGCGGACGCGGGTCAGGGCGGCTCGCAACCTCACCTACTGCGACTGGGAGACGCAGGTCGAGCCCGGCGACGAGGTGGCCTTCATGCCCCCCGTGGCGGGCGGCTAGCCATGCCGCGACTCCACACGGCGCTTCCGACGGATCCCATCGACGTGGGCCAGCTCGTCGCCGAGATGCGCGGCGATGGCGACGGCGCGATCGCCAGTTTCGTCGGCGTGGTGCGCGACGCGAACGAGGGCCGCAAGGTCCTGCGCCTCGACTACGAGGCGTACCTGCCGATGGCCGACCGGGAGCTGCGCCGCCTCGCCGTCGAGGTGGCGCAGCGTCACGGTCTGAGCGCTCTGGCACTGGTGCACCGGGTGGGTTCGCTGGTGGTCGGCGAGGTGAGCGTGGTCGTAGTGGCCGCGGCACCGCATCGTCGCCCCGCGATCCTGGCCTGCGCGGAGGCCGTGGAGGGGCTCAAGCGCGACCTACCGGTGTGGAAGCGGGAGCACCATCCGGATGGCGCAGTCTGGGTCGACGCTCGCGATCTCGATGACGATGTCGGGCCAGGCGCCAGGCTTCCCCGCGGACCATCCGAGGCTCCCCACGATGAGGTGGTGCCGGTGGCCGCGCAGGAGGGGGCGGGTCCTGATCCAGACCAGGCGGTCGAGCTCGAGCGCTCGCGGCTCTCCCACGTCGGTGCGTCTGGGGCATTCCAGATGGTTGACATCACGGATAGGGCGCCGGCGCGCCGCGCCGCCAGCGCCGAGGCGCTGGTGCGCTTCAGCGATCCGGCGACGCTCGTCGCCCTGCGTGCCGGTTCGGCGAAGGGAGACGTGCTGGCCGCCGCTCGCCTGGCCGGGATCATGGCGGCCAAGCGCACTCCGGAGCTGATCCCGCTCTGTCACCCCCTGCCCCTCACCCACGTGGAGGTGACGATCGAGGTGGACGACTCGCTCCCCGGGGTGCGCATCGTGGGCACCGCCCGCTGCGCCGCTTCCACCGGCGTCGAGATGGAGGCGCTCACCGCAGTGAGCGTGGCCGGGCTCACCGTCATCGACATGCTGAAATCCGCCGACCCGTGGATGACCATCGAGTCCGTCCAGCTGCTCAGCAAGAGCGGCGGTCGGAGCGGCGAGCGTCGGCGGCCATGACGACGGGCGGAAGGGCGGGCGTGGGGGGTGGCCAACGCCGGGCCCTGCTCCAAGGGGTTGCCGGCGCGCCAGCGCAGTCTCCCATGGACCGGAGGTGGCGGGCTGCCGTCATCACCGTGAGCGACAGCCGGGCGCGCCGTGGGGCCGCCGAGGACTCGAGCGGTGACGCCATCGTGGCGCGCCTGGCCGACCTTCCCGCCGACGTCGTCATCCGCCGGGTCGTGGCCGACAGTGCGGATGAGATCCGCTCCGCGCTCCGCGACGCCGTGGAGGGGGCGAACCTGGTCGTGCTCAGCGGGGGCACCGGCCTTGGGCCCCGAGATGTCACGCCTCAGGCGATCCGTCCCCTCCTCGACTACGAGATCCCGGGGATGGCCGAGGCGATGCGGCGGGAGGGGCTGCGCGGCACGCCGCACGCCATGCTCTCGCGTCAGGTCGTGGGTGTGGCCCGCCGCCGACTGGTCATGGTGCTTCCCGGCAGCCCACGGGCCGTCATCGAGGGGCTCGACGCCGTCTGGGAGGCGCTGCCCCACGCCCTGAGACTTCTGAGCGGCGACACGGCCCATCACTGAGCGGGATCTGCGAACGGCGGGCGGCGGCTAGAGCGCCCAAAGCCCTGCTGCTTCCGCGAATGCCCGCTTGTCCGGCGCCGGTCATCCGCCGATGTAGGACATCTCGATGCGTCGCAGCGATGGGGGCAGGGTGGCCCTGATCTCGGAATAGCGGTCGGCACGATGTTCCCAACGGGTGCTGATCAGGCGGCTGAGCTCGGCGTCGGAGACACCGTCACGGAGGGGCCCGCGCAGGTCGATGCCTCCGACCGCGAAGAGGCAGGTGTAGAGGCGGCCGTCCGAGCCCAGCCGGGCTCGGGTGCAGTCGCCGCAGAAGGGCCGGCTCACCGCGGCGATGACACCGATGTGTCCGACTCCGTCGGCGAATCGGTAGCGGCGGGCGACATCGCCTGGCTCCCGGGTTTCCTCGACCAGCGGGTGGGCTCTGCGCACCTGATCCAGGATCTCCTCTGCCGTGACCACCTCCTGGCGGCGCCAGCCGTTGGAGGTGCCGACGTCCATGTATTCGATGAAACGAAGGGTCAGGTCATGGGAGCGGGAGAAACCAACCAGCTGAAGGATGCTGGTCTCGTTGACGCCGCGGCGAACCACGCAGTTGAGCTTGATTGGATGAAGCCCGGCAGAACGGGCAGCAGCGATCCCATCCAGCACGTGGGACACGTGCACGCCCGAGTCGGTCATCGCGAGGAAGACGTCGGGTTCGAGCGAGTCGAGACTGACGGTGACCCGGTGGAGCCCGGCGTCCGCGAGGGGGGCAGCCCAGCGCTGGAGCAGCGCGCCGTTGGTGGTCACGGCGAGGTCGCTGACCCCAAGGCTCCCCAGGCGTCGCACGATGTGGGCGATGTCCGGGCGAAGCAGCGGCTCGCCGCCGGTGAGGCGGATCTTCGTCACCCCCAGGGAGATGAAGATCCCGGCGAGGCGGCCGAGCTCTTCGACGGTGAGTTGCTCGCTACCCAGGAGGAACCGGTGCCCGGGACCGTAATGGCTCCGGGGCATGCAGTACGGGCAGCGGAAGTTGCAGCGATCGGTCACCGATATCCGCAGGTCGCGGAGCGGCCGATGCAGACGGTCGTGTATCGGGACGGCGGCGTGATCCGGCTGTGGAACCAAGTTGTCGCGAGCGCTGTCCAGGGCGCGGCGGGTCGGCGCGGTCACCGTCATCGCGGACTCCAAGTCACACTGGATGGCGCAGGCTCTCGATCATAGCCAGGATCCGCGGAGGCGTGACGCCGCCCCAACGGAGGGTAGACGTCGACCCTGGTGGGTTTCACCGTGGCGAAGACATCCCCCCCGTGGTGATTACACCGTCGAGGGGCTGACTGAGTTCGCCACCGGAGGCGTCCGCCAAACCCGGAACGACCAGCGTGCGTTTGCTCTTCGGTTTCCTGGACCAGACCACCCTGGCGCTATTGACTGAACGCGGCAATCGGATCTACGAAGGTCCTCGGGCCCACGGCATCCCGCCCATGGAGGTAGCCTGCTTGTTCAGATCAGCCGGTCAGTGTCTTCTCGAGCAGTAGGTCATACCCGCCATGAGAGCGGACCACCCGGGCCGCCAAGGGCGCCCGCTTCAGACTGACCCAGTATCGGCTGTAGAGGTGCTTGTACTATGCCTTCGCAGATGACCAAGGCCAAGGATCTCACCCTGGGCGAGGCGGCGCGGGCCATCGGGGTCAGCGTGGACACGCTGCGTCGGTGGGATCGCGCCGGGAAGTTGCGCACCCATCGCGACGAAGACAATCGGCGCATGGTGCCCGCGGGGGAGGTGCGGCGCCTGAGGGCAATTCCAGAACGCCACCGGACGGGGGCACGTCTTTCCGCTCGCAACCGCATGCTCGGCCGGGTGCTCTCGATCGAGGCCGACGGGGTGATGGCGCTGGTCGAGATCGAAGCTGGTCCGTTCCTGCTGACCGCGGCGGTGACCCGTGACTCCATCGAAGAGCTCGGGCTTCGCGAGGGGGACGAGGTGACGGCCTTGGTGAAAGCGACCTCGATGATGATCGAGAAGATCTGATTGCCCGGTTCCGCGAGTTCGGAGCGGGCGCGGCCCTAACCACCATCACCCTGGCGAGCGGGGCCGCCGCCGGTGTGGATTCACACGGCGCTTCAGGATAGGAAACGTGAACCCGTCGTGCGCGGCGGGTCACGGGTGAACTGGACGGAGAAGGATCTCGGCCTCTGCGTTCGCGCCCACCGGAGCCGGCGGGCGGCGTGCGGGCAGAACGCGAGCCCCCAGGCCACGGCCGGCTCGCGTGACCGGTGGGCGGCTGGAACCGCCACCGGACAGTGACAGGCTTCAGCTCGCTGCCGCCTCATGGTGCAAGCGCATAGGCAACCACGAGGGCCACCACTCGTGCGGCTGACAACTCAGCCTATGCTAGGCTTATGCGCTCTCAGTGACGACCATCGATGATGGCCGAGACAGAGGTCAAGCGCATGCGTGTCCATCCGTCGAGATTGGGGGTGGCCCTCACGGCGCTGGTGGCGCTGGTCGTGGTGGGCTGCGGGTCCAGTAGCAGCGCGGTCAGCCCCAAGGCTTCATCCACACCCTCGCCCAGTCCCACGGGAACCCCCACCCTCGCCAACGTGGCGAGCGCCGGCTCGCTCCAGCTGCTGATGGACAAGTACATGGGCCCGCCCTTCATCGCTCAGACCGGCGACGAGTACCAGAACCAGTCGGCCGGCAGCGTCGGTCTGGGCCAGGAGATCGCGGCGGGCGAGATCACCCCCAACGTGTTCGTCCCGATCGGCTCGGCCGCGATGTCCCTGGTGGAGCCGGCCTTCACCACCTGGGCGGTGCAGTTCGCAGCCAGCCCGCTGGTGGTCGCGTACTACCCCCAGGGCCCGTACGCTTCCGAGCTGAAGAAGACCTCTGAGGGCAAGCTGCCCATCACCGACCTCTTCACCCTGATGGCGACCCCCGGTTTTAAGCTTGGTCGCACCGACCCGGCGGTGGACCCTCAAGGTCAAGGCTTCGTCGAGATGGTTGACCTGGCGGAGACCTACCTCGGGATCAGCTCGACCACTGCCAACGCCGTGCTGGGCGGGTCCAACGGCAGCTCACAGATCTTCTCGGAGACCGCGCTCGAGCCCACCCTCCAAGCGGGCGAGCTGGACGCCGCCAGCGCCTACCTCCCCCAGGCGGTGCAGCTCGGCCTTCCCTACGTCGCCCTTCCGAACCAGATCAACTTCGGAGACCCCAGCGACGCCTCGATCTATGAGGCGGCCTCGCTGACTCTGTCGACCGGTACGGTAGTGCACGGCTCTCTGCTCGATCTCGAAGCCTCGGTGCTGAGCACCACGAGCAATCCCGCCCCTCCGGCCGCCACCGCCTTCGTGGAATTCCTGCTCGGCTCCACGGCGCGCAGCGTCCTCAAGAAGGAGGGCTACACGCTGGTGCCTCCCACGCTGCTGGGCCAGGCGTCGGCGGCTCCTCAGGGGATAAGGGATCTGACCACAAGCAGTTGACCAATCCGCCAGCTTCGATGGCCATGCGCGGCGCCGGCGTGAGGGTCAGCACCGGCGCCGCCCTCATCGGAGCGCTGATCGTCTGGGTGGCACTGCTGGGCCCGCTCATCACCTTGCTGGCCCACCTCACCCCCGCCTCCGTGATGAGCGCCCTGAGCCAACCGGGCGCCTTCCAACCCCTGGTCACGTCGGTGACGGCCTCGCTGCTGGCCCTGGCGGTCATCCTGCTGCTGGGTACCCCGCTCGCCTACCTGATGGCCCGGGGCCGGCTGCCCTTTCCCCGGGTCTGGGAGGTCGGAGTGATCCTGCCGCTGCTCACCCCACCGCTCGTGATCGGCCTGCTGCTGATCTTCATGGTCGGGCCGGCCACCCCCATCGGGGCTGCCCTCAGTCACCTCAACCTGACCGCCTCGGACACCTTCTTCGCCCTGGTCGTGGCCGAGGTCTACGAGTCGGTGCCCTTCTACGTGCTGGGCGCGATGGCCGCCTTCGCCACGGTCGATCTTGCCCTGGAACAGGCCGCGGCACTTCTGGGAGACGGCCGCTGGCGGACCTGGCGGCGGGTGACCGTGCCGCTGGCCGCTCCCGGTCTGGCCAACGCGCTGGCGGTGACCTGGGCCAGGGCCATGGGCGCCTTCGGCGCGGTCCTCATCATCGCCTACCACCCGTTCGGTCTGCCCATGCAGATCTGGGTCACGCTGCAGGAGACAGGGCTCGCCTCAGCCCTGCCGTACGCCCTGGTGCTGCTGGTGGTCGCCCTGCCCCTACCAATCGCCGCCTACATCTGGAGTGCCCGTGCTCGTCGCCGACTTTGAGGTAGCCCGACGGGAGTTCAGCGTCCGGATCCATCTGCAGGTGCCGCCCGGAGAGCGGCTGGCGCTGCTGGGCCGCTCCGGAGCGGGCAAGACCACCACCGTGGAGGCCCTGGCGGGGCTGCTGCGTCTGAGCCGCGGCGAGATCCGGCTCGGGGAGCGACAGTTGAGCTCGGCCCGTCACCCTGCCGCCGACCTGCCCCCGGGGCGGCGCGGGGTCGGCCTGCTGCGCCAGGATCCGGGGCTCTTCCCGCACCTCACGGTGCTGCAGAACATCGGCTACGTGCGGGGAGCTGACCCGGCCGCAGCCCGGGTCGCCGGGGAGCGGCTGGGACTGGGAGCCCTCTTGGGAGCCCGACCGCGGGGCCTCTCCGGCGGCGAGGCCCAGCGTGTGTCCCTGGCCCGGGCGCTGCAGACCAAGGTGGATCTGCTCTGCCTCGACGAGCCCTTCAACTCCCTGGACCGTCCCCTCGGGCTGGAGCTGCTCGAGCTGCTGCGCCGCGAGCTGGAGGATTCCGGCACCTCTGCGATCCTGGTCACCCACCAGCTCGAGGAGGCCCAGGCCTTCGCCCAGCGCCTGGCCGTTCTCCACCGCGGCGCGATTCTCCAGGTGGGCCACCCCCGCGAGCTGGTGCTGCGACCGGCCAGCCGGGAGGTGGCCGAGCTGGTGGGCTATCGGGGCTGGCTCACCTGCGGGACCCAGACCATGGCCCTGCACCCCGACCGGGTGTATCCGGTCGGCGCTGAGGATGGCGGAGAGATCTCGGCGCGGGTGGTCCAGATGGTTCCCCAGGGAGCCAGGATCGAGCTTGAGCTCGAAGCGGAGGGGCGCTGGCACGGACGATTCCGCTGTCGCTCGGACCGATCAGCGACGATCGGCGAGCTGATGTGGTTCGCTGCCCCCGGAGCCCCAATATTCCCTACCGCCCCTACCGCTGAGGAGGTGCGGCCTGGCTGAGGAGCGCAGAGCGGGCAGGTCGCCGACGGAGATCGCTGCCGCCACCCGTCGGTGGGATCGAAGGCTGGTGCACCGGCACTGATATAGACGAGATACGTGACACATCACACCTAGCGCCTCTACCGCACCCCGCTATTGGCAAGCCTGTGGACAACCTGTGCGTCACACTTGACACTGGACACGTTGACACAGGAGTGGTCTTGCTGGGCGCCCTCCTCTTCGATCCTGGGTGAAGGACGGCTGGATGCGCTGGACACCGAGGCCGCGCCCTCCACGGCCTAGGACGCCCGGAAGCGATGGGCCGCGGGTGAGCGTCCCTCCCCGAAGCACCGGGCTTGGCAGCTTGGCGCTTACTCGATCTCGCCCTCCGCCCGACGCCTTCGCCTGCTGGCAGAACTTGCAAGTGACCGCCTCCTCCCGGCTCCAGAGGTGGCGGTTGTTGTGTTCTTTGCCGCAACGGGGGTGGGACACGTAGCCCTCAGGCCCTTCAGATGTTCCTCGGGGTCAACGGCCTTCCAGGCAGAGGCAAACTCGATCGCGGACGCGTAAGGCTGTGGTCGCTTGAAGATCAGCCATACGCACTCGTCCGCGCCATGCATGCGGGGGACTGCGGACACCAACTCCCATCCTCCGGCTTCCACCGCATCAAGCGAGCCGCCACCGAGGACCTTTACCTCTTTCCAGCCGACCACCGGAACGATCTTGTGCTCCCACTCCTGGGCCGCCATGCCTTGCGCTCCTGTAGCTGCCAACCCTGGCCGAAGCTTACGCTCGTTTAGCGACTTTCGCGCGTCTGCTTGCGGGTAATTTCCGGGCCCGCCTCCTCCTCCTAACGTGGCGAGCGAAGCATCCGCGCCTACCGCGTGCGACTGTGTCGGCCCAGGAAGCCCAGAAACGACCTCGGGGGGGATTGGGGTACCCCCTGACCCGACCGTGGCGGGGCAGACCGAAGAGAGCCCGTAGCGCCTATGCTCGGCCGTGGCAACCAAGGAGCCACTCAGCCCCGCCACGTGAGGAGGAGGTTTGATGCAACTGTCGCTGGAAACGCGGTGGATCCTAACTAACCAATACCGCCTGCTGGAGCGCCTCGACCCGGATGCGGGGGATGAGTGTCGACAAGCGATCCGGATTCTTGAGCACGGCTACGAGCTTGAGTACTCCGCTCTTACGGAGAGTTTCCTAGACCCTATGTCAGAGGACGAGTGCCTAGAGGTGTACGACATTCTGGACATGCATCGGCAACTCTGCGTGTCGTATGACAACCTAGCTGATAAGTCCGGGCTGGACGAGAACGCGATCTCTTTCCGCGGCTTCGACGGAAACAACGAGACCACGGCGTTCGTCTACGCGCGCTTCCTGATAGGTGACCTTGGGAAATGGACGGAATTGGCCGGCGCCGGGGATCACCTGAATAGCCACGCGCCTGTCATAGATGGATACAGGCGAATGCTCGAGGTGTGGCGACAGCTCCGAGCTGGTCGCGACACGCTTGGTCGGAGCCCCCTGACCGCCGAAGAGATGAAGCGGATCAGCCAAGCCGCCTGGCAATCCAAGTAACCATGTAGGGAACAGAGGGGCGCTACTCCTCTCCGAGCAGCACCTTCATGGCGGCCTTGTAGGCGTCGTCGGTGTCGAGGTGGCTGTACACCGTCTGGATCATGGTCAGTGAGGAGTGGCCCAGGATCTCCTGGAGCAGCAGGACGTTCATCCCCTTCCGCAGCATGTGGGTGGCGTACGAGTGCCGGAAAAGGTGGGGATAGACCCGCTTCTCGATGCCGGCGGCGACCGCCAGGAAGCGGATGGCCTGCTCTGCCCCGGACTGCGTCAGGGGGGCGTACTCGCCGCTCGGGCCCTTGCGAAGGCCGATGAAGATCCGGTCCCGGGCATCCGCACGGCGCCCGGCCAGGTAGCGGCGGAGGCGGCGGACCAGCGCCGGGGAGAGCGGGACTAGGCGCTCCTTCTCCCCCTTCCCGTGGACCTTGAGTTGGAACTGGCCGCGCGCAGTCTCGACGATGTCGCGGGCCTGGAGGCCGAGCAGCTCGCCCAGCCGGATGCCGGTGCCGGCCAGGACGCGGACCAAGAGCTTGTCCCGCTCGGTCTTGGCGGCATTCTCCATCGCGTCGATCTCGTCCCGGCTGAGGACGTCGATGACCCGCTTGGGGGCCCTCGGCACCGACACCTTGACCGGGCCGCCCAGCTCGCCCTCCTCCTCCGCCCAGGTGAGGAAGCACTTGACCGACCGGGAGTAGCTGTTCACGGAGGCCTTGCTGAGTGGCCCCTGCCGGCCGCCCTCCTCGAGGAGCTTGGTCGTGAAGCGCTCCAGCAGGCGGGTATCGAGCTGGGATGGCTCGGCGACCCCCTGCTCGGCGCACCAGGGCAGAAAGATCCGCTCAAGGGTGTAGCCGTAGGCGCCCTTCCACGTCCTCACGGACAGGTTGCTCGCGCGGCAGTGGGCGAGGTAGTCGTCGACCAGCCGGGACAGGGCGGTCGGGATCTCGGGTTTGACGAGGGTCAGGTCGGGCATGATGGCCTCCCGGCAGCCCAGCGGCTTGGTAGCGATCCTCGCTACTCTACAGCGGTTACTGGCTAGATTGTACGCCTAGGTTACAGCGATTTACAACGCGCGTACAGGAACGCTCAAGCGCTGCTCCCAAATACGCTGTGGGAGCCTGGCGCGCCCAGGAGGATTTGAACCCCCGGCCTTCTGATCCGTAGTCAGACGCTCTATCCGGACTGAGCTATGGGCGCGCGCCGAGATCGCCGGGATCCCCGGCTCGGACCGCCATCCTACCTCACGCTGACTCCCGGACCCGGGGTCAGCGGGGCGCTGGACGGTGCCCCCTCGGCGCCGCGGGCCACCTCCCCCCTCCTGCCGGTGAGCGCGGCCTCGGCCCCAGCGCTCGCCGGGGTCGGCACGGCGGTGGGGAAACCCGCGGCCAGCTCGCTGAAGATCGGGCTGCCCCAGCCGCTGGGAACGTCGAAGCCGGGGCCGGCGCTGTACCCCCTGGTCCCGCTCGGGTAGGCGTTGTTGCCCTTGGTGACGTCGTGGAAGCCGTGGCCGGCGTGGGCCATGGCGTAGGCGGGGTCCTGGATCCGCCCCAGGCGGGTGCCCAGGATGGCCGAGATGGCGGTGAAGCCCGCGGTGAGCAGCGGCGCCACCGCGCTGGTCCCGCCCACGGTGGTGGTCGCCGGCTTGCCCGCGGCGTCGATGCCGGTGATCACCGCGTAGCCCGTGATCGGGTCGGCGTCGGCGGTCATGTCCGGCTCCGACCTGCCCGTCTTCCCAGTGTCCAGCGACTTCTCGCCGATCCCGTTCGCCGACTGGTAGGAGGGGACGGGGAAGTAGATGGAGACCCCACCGCCGCCGGCCCCGTCGCCCTGGGCGGCCTCGTTCCACACCACCTCGCTGCTGATCTTCCCTCCGCTCACGGCCAGCCTGGTGCCGCCGGCGGCGAGGACGTTGGGGCTGGAGGCCGGGCAGTCCGCGTGGACCTTCCCGTCGGTGCCGCCGTCGCTGGCCCCGTCGTCGCCGGCGGCGGTGATCTGGAAGATGCCCACCGCCAGGCAGGCCTTGGCCGCCGCGTCCATCGCCATCGCCCCGCCCTGGGTCCACTGGTTCTCCGCCATCCCCCAGCTCGTGGAGACGCCCGTGAAGCGGTAGGTCGGGTCACTGACGAAGGAGTTCCAGAGGTTGGAGAAGCCCTGGTCGGTGTTGGGCCCGTACCGGAGCACGAGCCGGATGGTGGCCTTCGGCGCCGCCTCCAGCAGGGCGCGGGCCAGCACCTGCCAGTCGAGGGCGACCTCGACGTCGGCGCCGTTGGGATCGGGCTGGGGCAGCGGCCCGTCCACGGCGTCCTCGACGACCTGGACGCCCGGGTGGGCCTTGGTGAACCAGCTCACCACCGCCTGGTCGGCCCGGCCGCCCAATTCGGCAATGCCGACGTCGAGGGTGAGGCCGGCGCCGCCGTTGGGGACGGTCGGGAACTGGTACACCACGGCGAGCTGCTCCGGCGTGAAGGTGGCCTGGACCGCGGACGGGTGAGTCGCCCGGTTGTGCGGCTGGGCCACCGGGCGCGTGCTCAGGCCGCTCACGTGCTCGACGATCCCCTCCAGCGCGGCGGGGATGGAGGCCGGGCCCCGATGGTCCCGGTAGGTGAGGGCGGCCCCGCCGGGGAGGGTGGTCGCGAAGCTCTCGAAGCTCACCTGGAAGGCGGCCGCCATCTGGGCCACCGTGCCGCGCAGCTTGACCCGCCGGGTCGCCGGGTCGGTCGCGCTCACCGTCAGCCGCATGGTCCGCGCCCAGGCGGACACCTGCTCCACGTCCTCGGCGGTGCTGCCATGGGCGGCGGCCAGATCCTCCCCGCTCAGGTGACGCCGCTGCCCCATCGGCCGAGCGCTGATCGTCTCGATCGTCTCGGCGAGCGTCGGCCCCGCGGGGTTCTCGCGGAGGAGGAGGGTGACCTCCACCGTCTCCGCCCCCTGCTGGTCGCTCAGGGCTCCCAGGGAGCGGGTGCGGCTCGCCTCGCTCGCTGTCAGCTCGTGCGCGGTCCCCGGCAGCTGCACGAAGTCAGGCATGGCCGTCCCTCCCGTCCCTCGATCCCATCGTGTGGGCCCGTCCATGTTCCCAGACGGGACCGGCCACGTCTCGAACGTCCGGCCGGCACCGCGGCGTCAGCCCCGCCTGGCGCCGCCCTTCCGCCTCCCCCCATCCCCCCCCGCCACCACCCTCCGCCACCCGGCGAGCGACCCTCCCCTCCGTTCATCATGGAAGGGGAGGCGGCGGCCCCTGCGTCGAGCGCTCGACCGGGCCCTCACCAGGAGGACCAGCAGATGGCGGTGACCGGACAGACGGCGGCTCCCGCGGACCTGGAGACGCTGCACGAGGTGGCCCAGCAGATCCGGGTCGACGCCATCCGGGCCAGCACGCGGGCCGGCTCGGGCCATCCGACCTCCAGCATGTCCGCCGCCGACCTGATCACGGTCCTGGCCGCCCGCCACCTCCGTTACGACTTCGCCCACCCCAAGGCGGCCACCAACGACCACCTGATCTTCTCCAAGGGCCACGCGTCGCCGCTCCTCTACGCCCTCTACAAGGCCTGCGGGGCGATCGACGACGCGGAGCTGATGACCTACCGGACCTTCGGCTCCCGTCTTCAGGGCCACCCCACCCCGGTCATCCCGTGGGTGGACGTCGCCACCGGGTCGCTCGGCCAGGGCCTCCCCATCGGGGTGGGGATCGCCCTCGCGGGCAAATACCTCGACCAGCTCCCCTACCGGGTCTGGGTGCTCTGCGGGGACAGCGAGATCGCCGAGGGGTCCATCTGGGAGGCGCTGGACAAGGCGAGTCACTACGAGCTGGACAACATCTGCGTGATCATCGACGTCAACCGGCTCGGCCAGCGCGGGGAGACCGAGTTCGGCTGGAACCTGGAGCCCTACCGCCGCCGCGCCGAGGCCTTCGGCTGCCGCACCCTGGTCATCGACGGCCACAACCTCGGGGAGATCGACGGGGCCTACGTCAACGCCCAGGAGACGACCGGCCGGCCCACCGTGATCCTGGCCAAGACGATCAAGGGCAAGGGGTTCTCGGAGATCGAGGACGAGGAGGGCTGGCACGGGGTGGCCCTGCCCCCGGACATGGCGGTGCGGGCCATCGATGAGCTGGGCGGGGAACGCGACGTCCACATCGAGGTGCGCAAGCCCGAGCGCGGCACCCCGGCCATCCGGCACGAGCGCGTCGACGTGACCCTGCCCACCTACGCCCTGGGCGACAAGGTCCCCACCCGCAAGGCTTATGGCGACGCCATCGCCGCCCTCGGTGCCCGTCCCGAGGTGGTCGCCCTCGACGGCGAGGTCAGCAACTCGACCCACGCCGACGAGTTCAAGAAGGCGCACCCCGAGCGCTTCTTCGAGATGTACATCGCCGAGCAGCAGATGGTGTCCGCCGCGGTCGGCCTCCAGGTCCGGGGCTACATCCCCTTCGCGTCGACGTTCGCCGCCTTCATCTCGCGGGCCTACGACTTCGTCCGCATGGCGGCGATCTCCCAGGCCAACATCCGCCTCTCCGGCTCCCACGCCGGCAGCGAGATCGGCGCCGACGGCCCCTCGCAGATGGCGCTGGAGGACCTGGCGGCGCTGCGCGCGGTCCACGGGTCGACCGTCCTCTACCCCTGCGACGCGGTGAGCGCCGCCAAGCTGGTGGCGCAGATGGCCGACCGCGGCGGGATCACCTACATCCGGACCACCCGCAACGGCTACCCGGTGATCTACGACAACGCCGAGGCGTTCCCGATCGGCGGCGCCAAGGTGCTGCGCCGCAGCGACAGCGACCGCGCCGCCGTGGTCGCCGCCGGGGTCACCGTCCACAGCGCCCTGGCCGCAGCGGACAAGCTGGCCGCCGAGGGGATCAACGTCCGGGTCATCGACTGCTACTCGGTCAAGCCGATCGCCGCCGAGGTGCTGGCCGAGGCGGCCCGCGACTGCGGCGGGGTCCTGGTCGTCGTCGAGGATCACTACCCGGAGGGCGGCCTGGGCTCCGCGGTGATGGAGGCCCTGGCCGGGAGCGACCACCCGCCGCGCATCCTCCATCTGGCGGTCCGCGACCTTCCCGGGAGCGGAAGGCCCGCCGCGCTGATGGCCGCCGAGGGGATCGACGCCGACGCGATCGCCAAGGCCGCCCGCCACGCCGCCACCACCGCAGGAGGTCACTGACACCGATGCCCGCCTCGAACCCGCTCCAGCAGCTGGCCGAGCACGGCCAGTCGGTGTGGCTCGACTACATCAGTCGCGAGCTGGTCACGGGCGCGGAGCTGGCCCGGCTGATCGCCGAGGACAACGTCACCGGCCTCACCAGCAACCCGACCATCTTCGAGAAGGCGATCGCCGACGGGACCCACTACGACGAGCAGATCCACGAGCTCCTCGGCCAGGGGGTGGACGAGCCCACCGAGGTCTTCCTCCAGCTCGCGATCGATGACATCCGGAAGGCCTGCGACACGCTGCGGCCGGTGTACGACCGCACCGGTGGCGGCGACGGCTTCGTCAGCCTCGAGCTGCCTCCTCCCCTCTCCCACGACACCGCCGGCAGCGTCGAGACCGCCCAGCAGTACTGGCGGCGGGTGAACCGGCCCAACCTGATGGTCAAGGTGCCGGCCACCCCCGAGGGCGTCCCCGCCGTCGAGGAGCTGATCGCCGCCGGGGTCAACGTCAACGTCACCCTGATCTTCGCGCTCTCCGCCTACGAGGACGTGATCGCGGCCTACCTCCGCGGCCTGCAGCGGCGTCTGGACGCGGGCCAATCCCTCGACGTCCACTCCGTGGCCTCCTTCTTCGTCAGCCGGGTCGACACCGCCGTGGACAAGCTGATCGACGAGCGGCTCAATGCCGGCGGTGACGGCGCGTTGCTGGAGAGCCTGCTCGGCAAGGCGGCGATCGCCAACGCCCGGCTGGCGTATGCCACCTTCGAGCGGCACTTCCGCGGCGACGCCTTCGCGCAGCTCCGCGACGCGGGAGCCCATCTGCAGCGGCCGCTGTGGGCGAGCACCAGCGCCAAGAACCCCAAGTACCGGGACGTGCTCTACGCCGAGGCGCTGATCGGCCCCGACACCGTCGACACCATGCCCCCCTCCACCGTCGAGGCCTTCCGCGACCACGGGGAGGTCACGGGCGACACGGTCCGGGACGACCAGGACGGCGCCCGGCGGGTGGTCGATGAGCTGGGTTCGGTCGGGATCAGCATGGACACGGTGACCGAGGACCTGCTCCTGGCCGGGGTCAGGTCCTTCGCCGATTCCTACGACCAGCTGATCGCCCGAATCGCCGAGAAGGTGACCTCCCTGCGAGAGGGCATGGGCAGGCGGATGAGCTTCCACCTGGCGTTGGGCGGGCCCAGCCTCGCCGACGTGGTCGCCGAGACCGCCCGCGCCAGGGTCGCCGAGCGGATCTGGAGCCGCGATCCCGACCTCTGGAAGCCGGGCGACGCGGGCCATGCGGCGGTGATCCGCAACCGGCTCGGCTGGCTCGACGTCCCGGTCGCCATGCGCCAGCGGACCGCGGAGCTGACCGCCTTCGCCGCCGAGGTGCGGGACGCCGGCTACCGGGACGCCGTGCTGCTCGGCATGGGCGGCTCCAGCCTCTGCCCGGAGGTGCTGCGGACCTCGTTCGGGAGCGCCCCCGGGTTCCCCGTCCTCCACGTCCTCGACACCACCGACCCGGTCGCGATCACCGACCTCCAGGGGCGGCTCGACCTCGCCCACACCCTCTTCCTGGTCGCCAGCAAGTCGGGGACCACCCTGGAGACGACCTCCCACCTCGCCCACTTCTGGGAGGCGGTCACGGCCGCCGGGGTCGCCGACCCGGGCCAGAGCTTCGTCGCCATCACCGACCCCGGGACCCCGCTGGCCGGCATCGCCACCGAGCGCCGCTTCCGGCGCCTCTTCGAGAACCCCGGGGACATCGGGGGGAGGTACTCGGCGCTCTCGCTCTTCGGCCTGGTGCCGGCGGCGATGATGGGCCTGGACGTGGGCATGCTCCTCGATCGGGCCCTCGCCATGCGGGCGTCCTGCGGCGCGTCGATCGCCCCCCGTCGCAATCCCGGCCTCGAGCTGGGCAGCGCCCTGAGCCTTGCCCACGCCGCGGGCCACGACAAGGTGACCATCCTGGCCCCGCCCCGGCTCGGCGCCTTCTCCCTCTGGGCGGAGCAGCTCATCGCCGAATCCACCGGCAAGGAGGGGAAGGGGTACATCCCGATCGGTGAGGAGCCGATCGGGAAGCCCGGCGTCTACGGCGACGATCGCCTCTTCGTGGCGCTCTGCCTGGGCAGCGAGCCCTGCCACGTGGATTCGCAGGTCGACACCCTGATCGCCGCCGGCCTGCCGGTGGTGGTGCTCGAGCTGAGCGACCCCTACGACCTGGGCGCCGAGTTCTTCCGCTGGGAGTTCGCCACCGCCGTCGCGGCGGTGTCGCTCCAGATCGACCCCTTCGACGAGCCCAACGTCAAGGAGTCCAAGGACAACACCCAGAGCGTGCTGGCGGCCTACGAGCAGAGCGGCAGCCTCCCCGAGGAGGCACCGGCGGCGACCGGCGATGGGTTGAGCGTGTACGGCGGCAACCCGGCGGGCTCCGCCGAGGAGGCCCTGCTCGCCCACCTCGCCCAGGTGCGTCCCGGCGACTACGTCGCGATCATGGCCTACGTCGACCCCAGCGACGCCCACGAGGAGGCGCTGGACGAGCTGCGCACCGCCATCCGGGACCGGTACCGGGTCGCGACCACTGTCGGCTTCGGGCCCCGGTTCCTCCACTCCACCGGCCAGCTCCACAAGGGCGGGCCGAACACCGGGGTCTTCATCCAGGTGACCACCGAGGAGGGCGTGGACGCCTCCATCCCGGGAAGGCCGTTCACCTTCGCGGTGCTCGAGCGCGCCCAGGCCGACGGCGACTTGCAGTCGCTGCGCAGCCACGGACGCCGGGTGATCCGGCTCCACCTCGAGGGGGGCCTGGACAGCGCGCTGGAGGGCCTCGCCCGGTCGGTGCGCCAGGCCGCGGCCACGCCCGCCGGCTGAGCCCAACGGCTGCGAGACGAGGAGCCGCGCTGATGACGGCCACCGACGTCGAGACCATGGGCGGCGAGGCCGGGGAGACCGTCGCGTCTTCCGCGACCGGCACGTCCCCCGCGGAGGCCCACCCGGCGCCGGCGCCGCCGCCCACAGCCCTGGTGATCTTCGGCGCGACCGGAGACCTCGCCAAGCGAAAGCTGATGCCCGCCCTCTACGCGCTGGCGGTCGACGGCCTCCTCCCCCAGCATTTCGCGGTGATCGGTGCGGGCCGGCATCAGCTGAGCGACTCGGAGTTCCGGGCCGCGATGCGCGACGCGGTGTCGCGGTTCGCCCGTCTGCGCCTGGACGAGGAGATCTGGGGCCGCTTCGCCGAGGGTCTCCACTACGCCACCTTCTCGGAGCAGGACGGCGGCCTGGAGGCGGTGAGGGAGACCCTGGAGAGTGTCGACCGGGAGAGGGGGACGGCGGGCAACCGCATCTACTACTTCGCGATCCCGCCCAGCGGCTTCGCCCCGCTCGCCGAGCTGCTCCAGCGCGAGGGCCTCAGCCGCGAAGAGGAGGGCGGCGGCTTCCGCCGCATGGTGATCGAGAAGCCGTTCGGCCGCAACCTCGCCACCGCCCGCGAGCTGAACGCCGCCCTGCACCGCGCCTTCGACGAGCAGCAGATCTACCGGATCGACCACTACCTGGGCAAGGAGACGGTCCAGAACGTCCTGGTCTTCCGCTTCGCCAACGGCATCTTCGAGCCGATCTGGAACCGGCGCTACATCGACCACATCCAGATCACCGTCGCCGAGACCCTGGGGGTGGAGGGCCGCGGCTCCTACTACGAGGAGACGGGGGCGCTCCGCGACATCATCCAGAACCACGTGATGCAGCTCGCCGCCGTGATCGGCATGGAGCCGCCCAGCAACTTCGAGGCGGAGACGGTGCGCGACGAGAAGGTCAAGCTGCTCCGGGCGATCCGGCCCATCCACCCCGAGGACGCCCTGCTCCACACCGTCCGCGGTCAGTACGCGGCGGGGTCGGTGGACGGGGAGCGCGTCCCCGGTTACCGCGAGGAGCCCGGGGTCGACCCCGAGTCGCTGCGCGAGACCTTCGTCGCCATGAAGCTCGACGTCGACAACTGGCGGTGGGCGGGCACCCCCTTCTACCTGCGCACCGGCAAGCGCCTGCCCAGCCGGGCGACCGAGATCGCGGTCCAGTTCCGCCGCGTCCCCCACTCCCCCTTCGGCGGCCACCGCGCCATGCCGGGGGGCGGGCCGCCACCCGACGCCATCGAGCCCAACCTGCTACTGCTGCGCATCCAGCCCGACGAGGGCATCAGCCTGCGCTTCGGCGCCAAGGTGCCCGGTCAGTCGATGCGCATCCGCAGCGTCAACATGGACTTCTTCTACGGCACCAGCTTCCAGCGCGCCTCTCCCGACGCCTACGAGCGGCTGCTGCTCGAGTGCATGCTCGGCGACCCCACCCTCTTTGCCCGCGAGGACGAGGTCGAGGAGGCCTGGCGGGTCTGCACCGCCATCCTCGACGGCTGGCGCGCCCACCCCCCCGATCGGGTGAACTGTCCCAACTACGAGGCCGGAACCTGGGGCCCGTCCGAGGCCGACGCCTTCATGCGCCGTGACGGCAGGGAGTGGCGCCACCCGTGAGGGCGTGGTGAGCGGTGGCGCCGGGCTGCCCGGTGCGGTCACCGCAAGAGACGATCCCGGCGGGGTGGCCGCCGCGGCCGCGGAGTGGCTCGTCGGCATCGCCGCGGCAACGCTCACCCGGCGTGACCGTTTCCGGGTCGCGCTCGCCGGGGGCAGCACTCCGCGCGCCCTCTACCAGCTGCTCGCCGCGGAGTTCGGCGCGGACCGCGCCCACTGGCGCGCCTGGGAGGTCTACTTCGGCGACGAGCGCGCCTGCCCTCCCGACGACCCGAGCAGCAACTACCGGATGGCGCGGGAGACCCTGCTCGATCGCGTCCCCATCGCTCCGGAGCGTGTCCACCGGATGGAGGGGGAGCGCGCCGACCTCGACGCGGCGGCCGCCGAGTATGCGTCCATCCTGGCAGCAACCTCTCCGCCCATCGCCCCCGGCGCGCCCCCCCGGCTGGATTGCATCCTGCTCGGGCTGGGCGAGAACGGCCACACCGCCTCGCTCTTCCCCGGAGACCCAGCCCTCGAGGTCGGCGACCGCTGGGCGGTGAGGAGCCGGGCCGACTACGCCCCCTATGACCGCATCACCCTCACCTTCCCGGTGCTCAACGCCGCCGCCCACGTGGCCTTCCTGGTCGCGGGGGCGACCAAGGTGGAGGCGCTCCGAGGGGTGGTGCGAGGGACTGTCCCCGCCGCGCGCGTCCGGCCGCCGGACGGCGAGCTGCGCTGGTTCCTCGACGCCGAAGCCGCCGGCATCGTCTGATCGCGTCGGCACCGACCCGGCAGCCTGGGAGGTCGAGGAGGAGACCGACCCCGTCTACGCGGTTCCTACCGAGCCCGGACTGGGCGTCGGCGTGGGCGCCGCTGTGGGGGTCTCTCCGCTGCCGTACCCAACGGGAGGTGCGGAGGTGGGGAGCGTCGACCAGGCGACCGCCCCGGTGGGGACCGTCAGCGCGGGCGCCGTCCCCCACCGGCTGTAGGTGATCGACTCCACGCTGCCGTCGCTGTAGGAGACGACGATGTAGGTGGGGAGGTCGGAGCTGGGCGCGACATCCACCTGGACGGTCCCGTTGGGAATGCCGTCGCTCGCCGGCACGGTGCCGGTGATCCGCGTCAGCTGGGCTCCGCCGGCCCCCGTCACCTGCCCCGTCGCGGTGGCGTTGAACCCGGTGATCCCGACCTCGGAGGAGACGGTGAGGCCGGCCTGCTCCTCGCTGTAGGGCCCGTCGCCAGTGCTGACAGAGATCCACGTCCCGGCGAGCGCGGGCGCCGCGCTGGCGGAGACGCCAAGCTGGTCCTCCAGGGCGGGGGCGTTGCCCTCGAAGTACAGGGTCTGGTCCGGGGCGAGCACCAGGTCGTACTGCTCGGTGCCGAAGTCGCTCGGCTCGGTGACCGTCTGGCTGCCGTCGTTCTGACCGGCGTCGCCGGAGAAGTTCAGGGGGGGCTGCCCACCTCCCGTCCAGCTCGACACGTAGTGGAACCCGGCGGAGTTCCCGGCCACCTGGATCGACTTCGTGTACATGGCGGATGCCTGGGACGACGAGTTCGACTCGATGAGGATCACCACCGGGATGACCACGGCGGCGATCAGGATGAGCGTGGCCACCAGGGCCACCACCCGCATCGCCGGGCGACGGCGCAGTGGCTGCTCACCGAACGCCGGAGGGGGTCCGGGCCATCCCGGGAAGCCCGGGCCGCCCCCCGGTGGAGTCGGCGACTCACCCCACCCCGGAGGGGCCCACCCCGCCGGTGCGCCGGACCCGCCTCCGGCTCCGCCGGGTGGGGCATACCCGGGAGGTACATACCCGGGCGGGGCCCATCCCGGCTGCGAGGACCAGCCTCCGGGTGCGCCGGTGGACGAGGACGGATCCCCCCCCGGAGGGAATCCGAATGGCTGCTCGTCGAGTGGTGGGAGCCCGGATGGCTGCTCGTCGCCCATGCCTTGCCGTCTCCAGGTCGCGCCTGCGGCGGGGCCGCCCTGCCCGGGCACCGCGGCCACGGGGCGGGACGGCGCGTCGTGCCGGCGCGATCGTAGCGTCCAGGCTGCGACGCCCGTCGAGGCAGCGGCGCGTCACCGCTCTGGCGTGTCCTCGCCGGGCGCCGGGCCGGAGGGTGTGCAGATCTCGCTGGCGGGATCGGCGAGCAGCCGCTCCAGGCCGCGCCTCTCCTCGCCGCCAAGGCTGCGCAGGGGCGCGCGCACGGCGTCGGAGACGGGGACGCCCCGCCAGCCGAGGACGGCCTTGAGCGCGGACTGGAACGGGAAGGGCTGGATGGCCTGCCGAGCGCGGTCGACCCTGGCACTGGCCTCCGGTGTGCCGGACCTCACCGCGGCGATGGTCAGCTCGGGGAAGGCCGCGGCCATGCCCGACACCGCGCCTGCCGCCCCGGCGCGCAGGCCCTGGCAGATCAGCCCCTCCATGCCGATGAAGACGTCCAGGCCCCCGAGCAGGTAGGGCCGGACGGCCTCGAAGGGGGTGTCGGACACCTTGAGGCCGGCGAGGTTGGGGGCGGTGTCGCGCAGCCGCTCGAGCACCGGGATCGGGACCGCGTAGCCGGAGCGCGCGGCGAACTCGTAGACGTAGAAGGGAACCGGCGCCGCCGCCCGGGCCGCCTCGGCCAGATGCCGCAGCAGGGAAACGTCATCCAGGGCGTAGTAGGGCGGCGGGATCACGGCGACGGCCGCCGCGCCGTGCTCGGCCGCGTGCGCCGCCAGGGCGACCGTCTCGCGGGTGGTCTGGGCGCCGCAGTGGACCGCCACCGCGAGACGGCCCCCTGCCGCCTCCAGGAATCGTTCGGCCACCACCCGGCGCTCGGCGGGGTCCAGGAGGATCCCCTCGCCGGTGGTGCCGAGGATCAGAAGCCCGTCCAGCCCGGCCCGGACGTAGAACTCCACCAGCGGACCCACCGCGCTCTGGTCGACGTCCTCGAGGTCGCCGGAGAGCGGGGTGACGGCGGCGGCCAGGGTTCCGTGAATCACGCAGGACCTCCGTCAGAACCTCTCCGCCATCGCCGGGAGCCGCCACGTCGCGCGCACCCGAGCGCCGATGGTACGGCGCCGGCGGCCGGACGCCCAGCCACAACTCCTGGCGATCGCCGGCGGGATGCATCCGGCGGAGGGGATCCGAGCAATCCGGCGATGGGCTGGTGGGGGACGCTCTGGCACCGCCTCCCCCGCGGGTTCGCGTACTCTGCGGCCATGCTCCGCACGTGGCCCCGGTGCGTCAACGGCCTGGGCATCGCCCCCTCGCTGCTCGCCGCCGACTTCGGCAGGCTGGCTTCGGCGGTTCACGCCCTGGAGGGGAGCGGCGCCGACCGCCTCCACATCGACGTCATGGACGGCGACTTCGTCCCCAACTTCACCTTCGGGACCGACACCCTGCGCGCGCTCCGGGGCGAGACCGAGCTGCCCTTCGAGGTCCACCTGATGATCCGCGAGCCGGAGCGGCACCTCGGCACCTTCGCCGAGGCGGGGGCCGACGCCATGACCGTGCACTGGGAGACGTGCCCCCACCTCCACCGCACCCTCATGACCATCCGAGACCTCGGCTGCCGGGCGGGCGGCGCTCTCAACATCAGCACCCCGGCGGAGTGCCTCTACGACGTGCTCGACGTGATGGACCTGGCTCTGGTGATGACCGTGGACCCCGGCTTCGGCGGCCAGACCCTCATCCCCCGCGCCCTGGCCAAGGTCTCCGCCCTGCGCCGCGAGATCGACGCCCAGGGGGTGGAGGTGGAGCTGGAGGTCGACGGTGGCGTCGAGGCCCACAACGCCGCCATCTGCGCCAACGCCGGCGCCAGCGTGCTGGTGGCGGGGACCGCGGTCTTCCACGATCCCTCGGGACCGGCGCACGGGGTTCAGCGGCTCCTCGAGGTCGCCGCACCGCTCCGCTGAGGGATGTCTCGGGTGCGTGAAACGCGAGGGGTCAGCTGAGCAGCGAACTCGCGGAGGGGACGCGCAGGAGGTCAGGCCGGCGACGAGCCGCCGCCCCCCACCCGGCTGCAAGATCGGTGCGATTGTGACCCTGCCCGCGCTATATCAGCGGAGGTCGTACGCCTCATCGACGTAGTCGAGCACCATCCGGGTGGCGCAGAACTGCGGTCCGATGGTCATCAGCGAGCGCTTGACCATGGCGATCCAGCCGTGGGGCACCCCGTCCGGACCGCGATCGTAGAAGAGCGGCACGACCTCGTTGTGGAGGACGTCGAAGAAGACGGCGGCGTCGCGCTGGTCCTGGACGTGGGCGTCGAAGGCGACCTCCCCGGGCAGCGCCCACCCGTTGGTGAGGTCGAAGCCCTCCGCCCACCAGCCGTCGAGGGTCGAGAGGTTGAGGCCGCCGTTCAGGGCCGCCTTCATGCCGCTGGTGCCGCTCGCCTCCAGGGGCGGGCGAGGAAGGTTGATCCAGAGGTCGCAGCCGGACACCAGCTGGAGGGCGATGCCGAGGTCGTAGTTGTCGAGGAAGGAGATCCGCTCGGCGGAGCGGGGCTCGCTCTTCAGCTCGAAGAGCCCCTGCGGGGAGTGCTTGCCCTCCTCGTCGCTGGGATGGGCCTTGCCGGCCACCAGGAGCTGGACCGGACGGTCGTCCCCGTCGAGCACCTCCCGGATCCGCTGGGGGTCGGTGTAGAGGAGGTAGAGCCGCTTGTAGGTGGCGAGGCGCCGGGCGAAGCCGAGGGTGAGGGCGCGCTCAGTCAGGCCCCGTTCCGCCGCCTCCACATACTCGCGGGGGTCGTTGCGGTCGAGGCGGTTGGCGACCGTCCGATCCCGGGCCGCCTCGACCAGGGCCGCCCGCTGCCGGTTGCGGACCTCCCACAGCTCGGTGTCGGGAATCCCCTCCACGGCCGCCCAGGTGCCCGGCTCGGCCGCCCGGTCGGTCCAGCCCTCGCCCAGGTGGCGGTCCAGCAGGCGGCGCATCGGGCTCCCCATCCAGGTGGGGAGGTGCACCCCGTTGGTGACGTGGCTGATGGGGACGGTGTCGGCCGGGCGCTCGGGGAAGAGCGGCTGCCACATCTGGCGGGCGACCTCCCCGTGACGCCGGCTCACCCCGTTGGCGAAGCGGCTCATCTTGATCCCGAGCGGGGTCATCACGAAGGGCTCGTGGGGGTTGTCCGGATGGGTCCGTCCCAGCTGCAGGAAACCGCTGTCCTGGAGCCCTACCTGGGCGGGGAAGTCGCCGAGGACTGATTCGACCTCTGCGACGTCATACCCCTCGTTGCCGGCGGCCACCGGGGTGTGGGTGGTGAAGACCGTCCGCTCGCGGGCGAGCGAGAAGGCGGTCGAGCGGTCGTGGCCGCCGAGGATCTCGGTGCGCGCCAGCTCCAGGGGGGCCAGGGCGCCGTGGCCCTCGTTGAGATGGACGATGCAGGGGTCCATCCCCATGGCCCGGAGCGCCCGCAGCGAGCCGATCCCGAGCAGGGCGTACTGGGCGAGCCGGATCGCCCGGTCCGCGACGTAGAGGCGGCCGGTGATCCAGCGGTCGACCCGGCTGTTCTCGGGTCGCCCGGCGTCGAGCAGGTAGAGGGGGGTCCGGCCCACCTCGACGCGCCAGATCTGCACCACCAGCTCGCGGCCCCGGAGCGGGACCCTGACGGTGAGCGGCTCGCCGTCGGACCCGGTGACCAGGGCGGCGGGCAGACGCTCGGGGTCGAGCGGCCGCCAGTACTCGTGCTGGTAGCCGCTCTGGTCGAGCCGCTGGAAGAAGTAGCCCTCGTGGTAGACGAGCCCGACCCCGACCATCGGGATGGCGCGATCCGACGCCTCCTTGAGGATGTCGCCGGCCAGCACCCCCAGCCCCCCTGCATAGATGGGCATCGAGCGGTGGATCCCGAACTCGGCGCAGAGGAAGGCGACGGGGTGGCGCGTCGAGGCTCGGCCGGCCATCGGTGACCGCCCCAGCTCGGCGGTGAGCCGGTCGAGCATCGCCACGGCGCGGCCGATCAGCGCGGGATCGTCGACGGCCCGCTGGAGCGCCGCAGCCGAGGTCTCGGTGAGCAGCCGGACCGGGTTCGCGTTGCAGAGCTCCCAGCGCTGCGGGTCGATGACCTGGAAGAGGTCGAGAGCGTCCGGATCCCACGACCAGCGGAAGTTGTAGGCGATCCGGGCGAAGGGGGCGAGCCGCTCCGGGAGGCGCGCGGCCAGCGCGCTCGCGGCCGCCTCGATGTCGGCGCTGCCATCGCGGAGGGCGGGCGCAGCGCGCACAGCCGAGTCCATCTGCGGGCGATGGTAACGGCTCGGGGGGTCAGTCTGGAGGCGGCGGCCGGCCGGGCGCGTGACGCTTCAGTTCGGTTTACAGCGGTGTATTGACGGGCTGTGCGCTCAGCGCCGACGTGCCATGACAGGCAGATGATGCTGATGCGGCTGATCCGTCTAGCGCGTTTAGCTACGGGGATGCAGCCCCACGCCGCCGTGACCACCCGTGCGCCGCTCAACCTCGACGCGCCCGACGAGACCCACATGCCCGAGGTCGGCCTGGAGAGGATCGATGCGCTCTCCCAGGCCGCCCTGGAGCTGGTCCGGTCGGCGAGCGAGATGGAGGTGGCCACCGCGGTGCGCGCCGCCGCCGCGCTCCTGGTGCCGGGCCGCACCGTCCGGGTGGCCTGCTCGGGGCCCGGCGGCTGGCACCTGATCCTCGCCGACGAGAGCACCGAGGAGGCCGTTCTCCAGATGCCGCTCCGGGCCGGCGGGATGATCCTCGGCGAGCTGTCCGTGCTGGGGTCCATGCCCCTGCCCGCAGCCGAGGCGGCCGCGATCGCCCAGCTCGCCTCGCATCTCGCCCTGGCCCTGGCCCGCCTCGAGTACGGCCAGCTGATCAGCGGCGTCGTCCCCATCCCCGATCCGGACCTCTTCGCTTCCGCGTCCTTCCGCGACCCGCTCACCAACCTGCCGAGCCGGATGCTCTTCCACGACCGCGTCGAGCACGCCCTCCACCGGCGCTCCCGGCACATCCACCCGGTGGCGGTCATGATCATCGACCTCGCCGGCGCCATCACCGCGGTGAGAGAGGGAATGGGGGAAGCGACCGGCGACCGGCTGATGGTGCAGGTTGCCAAGCGGCTGCAGCACCTGGTCCGCTCGGCGGACACCCTGGCCCGCATTCGCGACGACCAGCTCGCCGCCCTTCTCGACGACCTCGACAGCGCGGCGGACGCCGGCCTCGTCGCCGAGCGGCTGCTGGGAGGGCTGCAGGAGCCGTTCCTCCTCGAGGGCGGGGTCCCCGTCTCCCTGCAGGCCCACATCGGCATCGCGGTCAACAGCGGAGCCGCCGAGTCCGCGGTGGAGCTGCTCCACAAGGCGGGGGCGACGGCGCAGGCGGCGCGGGCCAGCGGGATCGGCTTCGACGCCAATCCGGGACGGTCCCGGGTCCACCTGAGGGCACGCTCGGTCTGCTCCTGAGCCCCGAGCGGGGGCGTCCTCCTTGCGACCGAGTCGAGTAGGCTCTTGGTGCGGGGCGATCGATAGCACCCCCCGCGCAGCGAGGACGCATGACCTTCGACGCCTTCCTCCAGCAGCTCCCGGACGTCGATCCCGACGAGACGGGGGAGTGGCTCGAATCGCTCGACAACCTGATCGCCACCGAGGGGGCGAGCCGGGCCCGCTACGTCATCGGCAAGCTGCTGGCTCGCGCCAAGCATCTCCAGGTCGGCATCCCGCCGATGGTGCAGACCGACTTCATCAACACCATCCCCCCCGAGGAGGAGCCGTGGTTCCCCGGCGACGAGGAGATGGAGCGCCGCATCCGCCGGATCATCCGCTGGAACGCCGCGGTCATGGTCGCCCGGGCCAACAAGAAGTACGACGGCATCGGCGGCCATCTCTCCACCTACGCGTCGTCGGCGTCCCTCTACGAGGTCGGCTTCAACCACTTCTTCCGGGGCAAGGACGACGGCAACCCCGGCGACCAGGTCTTCTACCAGGGCCACGCCGCCCCCGGCATCTACTCGCGCGCCTTCCTGGAGGGCAGGCTGACCGAGGACCAGCTGGACCACTTCCGGCGCGAGACGGCCGGGCGCGGGCTGAGCTCGTATCCCCACCCACGCCTCCTGCCGGAGTTCTGGGAGTACCCCACGGTATCGATGGGGATCGGGCCCCTCAATGCGATCTACCAGGCGCGATTCAACCGCTATCTCTACAACCGCAAGCTCGTCGACACCTCGGGCTCGCGGGTGTGGGCTTTCCTCGGCGACGGCGAGTGCGACGAGCCCGAGTGCATCGGCGCCCTCTCCCTGGCCTCGCGCGAGGGGCTCGACAACCTGACCTTCGTCGTCTCCTGCAACCTGCAGCGCCTCGACGGGCCGGTGCGGGGCAATGGCAAGGTGATCCAGGAGCTGGAGTCGATCTTCCGCGGCGCGGGCTGGAACGTCGTCAAGGTGATCTGGGGCAGGGAGTGGGACCCGCTGCTCGCCCAGGACGTGGACGGCGGCCTGGTCAACCAGATGAACACCACCAACGACGGGCAGTTCCAGAAGTACGCCGTCGAGTCCGGCGCCTACATCCGCGAGCACTTCTTCGGGCCCGACCCCCGGCTCCGCAAGATGGTCGACCACCTCTCCGACGACGACCTGCGCCGGCTCCGGCGGGGTGGGCACGACTACCGCAAGCTGTACTCCGCATACAAGCTGGCCGTCGAGCAGAAGGAGACACCCACCGTCATCCTCGCCCACACCATCAAGGGCTGGACCCTGGGCGAGGGCTTCGAGGGACGGAACGCTACCCACCAGATCAAGAAGTTCACCGACAACGAGCTGCGGACCTTCCGCGATCGCATCCAGCTGCCCATCACCGACAAGCAGCTCTCCGCGGGGCTGCCCCCCTACTACCATCCCGGCCCCAAGTCCCCGGAGGTCGAGTACCTGATGAGCCGGCGGCGTGCCCTGGGGGGACCGGTGCCCCGGCGCAACACCCACGCCAAGCAGCTCGAGCCGCCGGCGGATGCCGCCTACGCGGAGGCGTTCACGGGGTCGGGAGGCCGGCCCGCGTCGACCACCGCCGCCTTCACCGCCCTCCTCCGCAACCTGCTCCGCGACAGGAGCATCGGCCGGCGGATCGTGCCCATCATCCCCGACGAGGCGCGCACCTTCGGCATGGACGCGCTCTTCCGCGAGGTCAAGATCTACGCCGCCCATGGCCAGCAGTACGAGCCGGTGGATGCCGAGATGGTGCTGAGCTACAGCGAGGCGCGCGACGGGCAGCTGCTCGAGGAGGGGATCACCGAGTCGGGTTCGATGGGATCGTTCCACGCCGCCGGCACCGCCTACTCGACCTTCGGCGAGCGGATCCTGCCCTTCTACATCTACTACTCGATGTTCGGCTACCAGCGGGTTGGGGACCTGATCTGGGCCTTCGGGGACTCCCGGGGTCGCGGCTTCATGCTCGGCGGCACGGCCGGGCGGACCACCCTGAACGGGGAGGGCCTGCAGCACCAGGACGGCCACTCGCCGCTGCTCTTCTCCGCCCTCCCCCACGTGCGCATCTACGACCCCGCCTACGCCTACGAGCTGGCGGTGATCCTCCGCGACGGTATCCGCCGGATGTGCGTGGACGACGAGGACGCCTTCTACTACCTCACCCTCTACAACGAGAACTACGCCCAGCCGACCAAGCCGGACGGGGTCGACGAGGCCATCCTGCGTGGGCTCTACCTCGTCGCGCCGTGGGGGAACGGTCGCGCGCATCGAGCCACCATCCTCGCCAGCGGGACGGCGATGGCGGCGGCGATCACCGCCCAGCAGCACCTCGCCGAGAGCCACGACGTGGCCGCCGACGTCTGGAGCGTGACCAGCTACCAGCAGCTGCGCAACGACGCCCTGGCGGTGGAGCGGTGGAACCGGCTCCACCCCGAGCAGGAGCCGCGCGTCTCCCACATCGCCCAGCAGCTCCGGGAGGCGCCGGGACCGATCGTCGCGGTCACCGACTACCTCAAGGCGGTCTCCGACCAGGTGGCCCGCTTCCTGGACCAGGACTTCATCCCCCTCGGAACCGACGGCTTCGGGCGCAGCGACACCCGGCAGGCATTGCGCCGCCACTTCGAGACCGACGCCGAGCACGTCACCGTGGCGGTGCTGGATGGATTGGCCCGCGCCGGGAAGATCCCCCGCCACGAGGTGGCCGCCGCGCTGGAACAGTACGAGATCGACACCGAGCTGCCCGAGCCGCGGGTGCGCTGAGGGCTCACGCCCAGCGCCGCCCCGGCCGGGTTCACGCGAGACGTTCGAGCTCGCACCCAGCGCGCCCGTCCTCGGCCGCGGCGCTCCTCAGAGGGGGCGCACCATCTCCAGCTCGAGGCGCGTCGGGTCCTCCTCGCGGATCGGCTGGGTGGCCCCGGTGCGGGCGAAGCCGTGGCGCGCGTAGAGGGCCTCGGCGCGGTCGTTGCCAACCGACACCCACAGGTTCAGCCCACGATACCCGCTCTGGGCGGCCCACTCGATCACCGCGTCGACGAGCAGGTCGCCGACGCCCCGGCCGCGCCACTCGGGGTGCACCCACATCCCGACCAGCTCGGCGTGACCGGGCTCGTCGCCCCGAATGCCGGTCGCCGTCCCGACGTCGCCGCGGGGAGCGCGGGCCACGAAGGTGGGGCCGCGCTGGATCCGTGCCCGCCAGTCCTCGGGGGTCAGCGCCCGCTCCCGGGCGAGCGTGGTGCCGAAGGCGCTGGCAGCGTCGGCCAGCGCCGCAAGGCGGAGCTCGCGGTAGGCGGGCCAGTCAGCGGGCTCGAGGCGCACCAGGGCGACGTCCGTCATGACGGCGAGTGTACGGTCGGCCGAGAGCCGGCCGGCCGGCGCGGCTTCGCCGGGCGTGTCCGGGTGCGCGTCGAGCCGCGCCGCCGGCGTGGTCACGCCGCCCGCCGACGGGCGAGCCTCAGCCTCGTGAGCTCGGGAACGACGACCTCACCGCCGTGCGCGGTGATCAGTTCGCGCAGAGCGTCGAAGAGCTCCGCCCTCACCACCTCCGCGAGGAGCCGGTGGTCTGACTGGGTGGCGAGCAGATCCACGAAGCCGCCGGCGGTGAGGCGCGCCGACCACTGGTAGGATCGCTGGGTCACGTCATCGAAGTTGCCCGTCCTCATCATCTCGTCGGTGACACCGTCGTCGCGCTCGCGGCGCAGCCCCGGGAGCCCCGGGTTGTGGGCGAGCAGGTCGGGCGCGACGCGGGCGTAGATCTCGTCCATCTCGTCGCGGACGAGCTCTCCCTGCCAGTCGACGCGATGCCCCATGAGCGCGAGCACTCCCCGTTCCTTCAGTGCCTGCGCCGCCTTGACCAAGCGCACCGCCGGGTCCACCCAGTGCCACGACTGGGCCGCGAAGAGCAGACCGAATGCTCCCGTCTCGACCGGCCAGTCCTCGAACGTCGAGGCCGCGATCCGCACCCGCGGGAACTCGCGGCAGTTGCGCATGGCGAGAGCCGCCATGGCCGGGCTCGGCTCGAGGGCGAGGATCTCGACGCCACGTGCGGCGAACGCCACCGTCGCCTTGCCCGTGCCCGCACCGACCTCGAGTGCGCGCAGCCGTGCGCCATCGATCGCCGCGTAGGTCAGCACGTCGTCGACGAGCGCTGCCGGATAGCCGGCGCGCGCCCGGTCGTACAGCTCGGCCGCCTCGCCGAAGATGAAGCGCTACTCTCTTGCCTGGGCGTCCACCGGTCAAGTGTGCCGGGGGAAGGCGATTGATGGTCCGCGCTCGGGCGGGGAAAGGAGATTGGCGCCGTCACACCCGACGCCCAGGATCCAGCCCTCCTCGTCGGCGGCAGGAGGGGCGGCGGCTAGGACATCCGAGAGTTTGCCTCTGCGATCGATCTCGCGCAGTCGGCGGGCCAGGCCGGCCACCTGGGCCCGATCCTTCACCTCATCGCCGGCGACGGCAACGCCGATCAGGCTCGGCCAGACCTCGGCGTGAACCACGGCGGGCGTCCCCTCCTGAAGGTCGGGGTTTCGTGGGGCCTCGAAAGGCCACACCCGGCTGACCGCGGCGAGCTCGGGGTGGTGACGAAGCTTCCGCACGACCGGGATGCCGGTGAGGGCCTGCCCACCCACCGAGCCGGCGCCCAGCAATTGCCAGGCGGAGTGGGGACGGGCGCCCCCCTTGATCAGGAGGCACTCGACCTCGCGCCACTCTGCCGGACCCACCGTCTCCGGATCGGTGCGATAACGCGCGCGGTCTCTCCGGGCGGAGAGATCCCTCCCCGCGCATCTCGGCGGGCAGCCCCAGAACACGTGGTAGCCCAGCGTGGCGTTGACCGTCGCGGCGACCCGGAAGCGGTTGTTCCGGTTGGAGATGGGCTCATCGCACAGCGACTCGCCGACATGCTTCCACACCGCGTCCCACGCAGCCCCGCCCAGGCCCAGCGCGGCGGCGAGCCCGCGCGGGAAGGCGAGCGGGAAGTCGAACCCGACCAGCACGCGTTCCCCGCGGCGGGTGGCGCTGACCAGCAGGTCGACCAACGCATCCGCCGCCGCGCCGCGCGTGGGAGGGTTGAGCTCCGCGCCGCCGCCGCGTCCCCCGAGCTGGCCGATCCACACGGAGTCCGACCCCTGGCGCGGGCGGCAGGCCGCACTCCAATCCACGACCACGTAGCGATCGAACCTCGCAGACACCACGGCTCGGGTCATCCGGACACGAGTCCCCTCCGCCTCTAGCCCACCGCGGACCGCATCCGCTCGACGATCTCGGTGAGGATCTCGGGCGCGGTGGCGATGGTGGCGCGGACCCAGCCCCTGCCCAGGGTGCCGAAGTCCGGACCGGGGCGCAGCGCGACGCGACCCCGCTTCAGGAAGACGCGGGCCGGCTCCTCGGGCAGCCCCAGCCGGCTGCAGTCGAGCCAGGCCAGGTAGGTGCCCTGCGGCGGGACGTAACCCACCTCCGGAAGCCGGTCCGCCAGCAGGGTGCCCAGCAGCCGCCGGTTCTCGTCGATCAGGGCCAGGAGCCCGTCCAGCCACTCTCCGCCGTCGCGGTAGGCGGCGATCGAGGCGATGACGCCCAGGTTCCCGGCGCCGTAGACGAGCTCCTCGGGCAGGCCGGCGGCCAGGGCCCGCATCGGGTCCGACCCGGTGACCAGCTGGGCGCACTTGAGGCCGGGGAGGTTCCAGGCCTTGCTCGCGGAGACCAGGGCGATGCCGTGGGGGCGGGCCTCGGGTAGCGAGAGGTAGGGGGTGTGCCGGGCCCCGGGCAGGGTCAGGGGCGCATGGATCTCGTCGGCGAGCACGAGAACCTGAAAGCGCTCGGCGAGCTCGGCGATCCGGCGCAGCTCGCCGGCCGCCAGCACCAGCCCGGTCGGGTTGTGCGGATTGCAGAGCAGGTAGACGGGTGCACCGGCGGCAAAGGTCGCCTCGACGGCGTCGAGGTCCAGCGCATAGCCGTCCCCGGCCCGCGCCAGCGGAGCCTCCACCACCCGGCAACCCGCCTCCGCGATGTGCGTGAAGAAGGGCGGGTACACGGGGGTGTTGACCACCACCCCGCTCCCGGCCGGCACGGCCTGGCGGAGGACCTCGGTGACCCCGGTCATGACATCCGGGATCAGGCGGACGGCGGCCGGTTCGAGGTGCCACCCGAAGCGCGCGAGATGGAAGCGGGCGACCGCCTCGGCCAGCTCGGGATCGGGGGTCGCGTAGCCGGTGTCGCCGGCCGCGACGGCGTCCTGCAGGGCGTGGGTCACGGGATCCGCGAGGGTCACGTCCATCTCGGCCACGAAGGTGGGGAGGACGTCCGCGGGATGGGCCCGCCACTTGTAGCTCCGGCGGGTGCGGAGCTCGGCCAGGGAGAGCCAGCGAGGATGGTCGGCGCTCATCGGCTGCGTCTCCCGGTGCCGTCGCCGGCTCCCCCGGCGGCCAACCCGAAGGGGAGGCGTTCGCGCACGTGGTGCCCGTTGCGGGATTCGTAGAGGAGGACCTCGCGGGCGGTGAAGGCCGGGAGCTCCACCGGCTCTGCCAGCTCCCGACGCCACGCCTGCAGGTCGAAGCGCGGCCCCGGCCGGCCCAGCGTGACGTGGGACCGGAAGGGTCTGGGATCCACCTCGAAGCCACGGCCGGCCAGCGCATCCGCAACGCCGGCCGCCAGGCCGGCCAGGGCCCCGGACTCGTCGCCGAGTCCCAGCCACAGAACGCGCGCCCGGGTGCCCCGCGGGAAGCTCCCGTACCCGCCCGGCTGGAGGGCGAAGGGTGCCTGCCCGGCGACCACGCCTCCCACCGCGTCGACGACCGCAGCCGTCCGTTCCGGGGGCAGCTCGGCGAAGAAGTGAAGGGTGACGTGGGTGGTGGCGGGGTCGACCCAGCGCACGCCGCCGATCCGCTGCCGGAGCCCCTCGATGCGGGCGGCGAGCGGGCCCTGAGCGGGCGGGCTGACGGGAACGGCCAGGAAGGCTCTCAGGACAGCGTCACCGCGGGGGGATGGCTCATCGAAGCCAGTCTACCGGCGCTCCGAGCGACCCTGGAGTGCGCCACCGGTGCCTCAGCGCGCGCAGTAGAATCCGGCCGCCGACTGTGGTCGGGGAGCTGGCCGGACCCCCGTCGACCTCGCCCGACTGGTTGAGAGGAGGATCCCCATGCGTCACGGAATCCCCGGCTCGATGGCCGTCGTTGCCGTCGCCGCCGCGCTTGCCACCGGCTGCGGGGGCAGCAGCAGCAGTCTGGCTTCGGAAACGCCGTCCCAGATCCTGGCGGCCGCGGTGTCCGCCACCAAGGGCGCGACCAGCTACGAGATCAGCAGCACGGGCAGCTTCGGCAGCGGCGTCACCGGCTTCGACCTCAAGGTGGCGGGCACGAGCATCAGCGGAACGTACGTGTTGGGCGGCTCCACCATCGACCTGGTGGACGTCGCCGGCAACATCTACATCAAGGCACCGGCATCCTTCTACACGGGCGAGGGCGCAACCAGCGGTGAGGCCGCGCTGCTCGCAGCCGACTGGGTCGAGATCCCGGCGAGCTCCTCGTATGCGAGCGACTTCTCCAGCCTGTCGAACTTCACCGACATCTCGTCGCAGCTGACGGCCAATGGCACGCTCAGCTCGGGCGGCACCGGAACCGTGAACGGCCAGTCGGTCGTCATCCTCAAGGACACGAGCGGCGACACTCTCGCCATCGCCACCTCGGGCCCCGCCTACCCGGTGCAGGTGAAGGACACGGGCTCCACCCCCGGGACGTTCAATCTGTCCAACTGGAACAGCATTCCGGCGATCACCGCACCGCCGAACCCGCTGACGCTGCCCAGCTCCTGAGCCCGGCCGGCCCCCGGCGTCGGGCGCCGACGCCGGGGGTCGGTCCGTCACGGCTGTGGGGTCCTCGCCGGAGGGCGGGTGCCTCGGCTCTCACCTGATCCGAAGCGCATGCTTCGCGCCGATATGTCATCGCCCTCCCCCTCGACCGCATGGACCCGCACAGCCTGTCTCAGCGTGCTCCTGCTCGCCCTCGGCCTCGGGGGGAGAGGAGGGGATGACCGCGCTGCTCGCCAACGACTCCGGGACGGCCTGCCAGCTCAGCGGGTCTCTGCAGGCCGGCAGCGCGGGTCCCTTTGCTCAGGCCGCGGCAGTCACTCCCGGCGGGACCTGGCCATCGAGGAAGGCGCCCACGACGTCGAGCTGGCGCCGGATGAACTCCTCGTTCCAGCCGTGGCCGGCCTCGTCGATGCAGGCGTAGCGGACCCGCGGCATCCCCGCGACCAGCCGCTGCAGCGCCTCGCGGCGGAGCAGGCGGTCGTCGCCGGCGACGAGGACCAAGCTCTCCCCGCGGTGCGCGGCCAGGAGCCCGGCGTCGTGACGGCGCAGGCCACCCAGCGCCCACTCTCGCTGAGCGCGGTGGGAGGCCCGCTGCTGGTTGCGGAAGTTCATCTCGGCCTGGGCGGGGTCGACGTCGGCGCCCTCCACGACCAGCCGCTTGTAGAGGTCGCTCACCAGGCGGCGGTGGGCGAGCCAGCTGATCACCGGGAAGACCGGCGGGGACATCATGACCGCCGCCTGGAGATGGAAGCGGGCCCGCACCACCGAGGGGTCGAGCAGGGGGGTGTGGAGGATCAGCCGGTCGACCCGCTGCGGCCGCCGGGCCAAGAGCTCGAAGGCGACGCCCGAGCCCAGGCAGAGACCCCCGAGGTCGAACCGCTCCAGCCCCAGGGCCTCGATGAGGGGTTCGAGCGACCGGGCCAGCGCGGCGCACGTGTGGCTCCCTGGCAGCGGGGGGCTGTCGCCGCACCCGGGCAGGTCGGGGACGACCAGGGTGCGGCGACGTCCGATGTCCTGGAACCAGGTCTCGAAGTTCTCGGCCGAACCGAGCCAGCCGTGGCAGAGCAGGAGCGGTGGGCCTTCACCGCCTATCAGGTAGCGAAGCCGTCGGGGCGATTCGAGGAAGCGCTCCTCCACGGGGAGATCGGATCTCAGCCGGGCGGCCGATGCGGCCCCCGCGCCAGGCACAGCCGCCCGAACCCGGTCACGCCCCCGCCGCCGTGAGCGAGGCCTCGAGGACGTCCAGGCCGTGCTCCAGCTCGTCCTCGGGGATGGTGAGCGGGGGGATCAGCCGGATCACGTTCTCGTCGACCCCGCAGCTGAGCACGAGCAGGTCCCGTTCCGCCGCGGCCTGGACGATCCGCTGGGTCAGCTCGGGCGCCGGCCGCCCCTCCTCCATGAACTCGAGGCCGATCATGAACCCGCGCCCGCGCACGTCCCCGAGGCGCGGATGCCCCGCACGCCATCCCCGGGCCCGCTCCAGGATGCGCTCCCCGAGCGACGCCGCTCGCTCCGGGAGCCGCTCAACGCGCAGGGTCTCGATCACCGCCGCCGCCGCGGCGCAGGCGACCGGGTTGCCGCCGTACGTCGTCCCGTGCTCACCGGGGTGCCACCTCGACATCACCGACGTCTTGGCGACGATGCCCCCGATCGGCAGCCCGTTGCCCAGGCCCTTGGCCACGCACATGATGTCGGGGACGACCCCCTCGTGCTCGACCGCGAACATCCGCCCGCTGCGACCGAAACCCGTCTGCACCTCGTCGGCGACGAGCAGGATGCCGTGGCGGTCGCAGATCTCCCGCAGCCTGCCCAGGAACCCGGCCGGGGGGACGACGTAGCCCCCCTCCCCCTGGATGGGCTCCACCACGATGGCGGCGACGGACTCGGGTGGCACCAGGGTCTGGAAAAGGAGGTCCAGGTCCTCGCCCGCCGCGATCGGACAGGGCTCCCCCAGGCCATGGCTGCACCTCCGGAAGCAGTACGGATAGCGGACGTGGTGGACCCCGGGGAGGAAGGGCCCCATCCCGGTGTGGTACTTGCCCTTGCTGGCGGTGAGGGTCACCGCCCCGTACGTCCTGCCGTGGAACGCGCCCAGGAAGGCGATGATCTCGCTCCGCCCGGTGGCTCGACGCGCCAGCTTGAGCGCCGCCTCGACCGCCTCGGCGCCGCTGTTGCCGAAGAACACCGAGTTGAGCCCGGGAGGGGTGACGCTGACCAGGGCCTCGGCGGCCGCAACCAGCGGGACGTGGTGCGCCGTCCCCGAGACGTGCCAGAGCTTGTCGACCTGCTCGTGCACCGCGCGCACCACGGCGGGGTGACGGTGGCCGAGATTGGTCACGCCGATGCCGCAGGTGAAGTCGAGGACCGACCGGCCGTCGAGGGTGTGGAGCCAGGCTCCCTCTGCGGAATCCACGACGAGGTCGCTGGAGCGGGAGAATGCGGGCGACATCAGCTCGCGGTCCTTCTCGAGCAGGGTGGCAACGGACATGCGTTTATCGACGGACGGTGGGTTCACAGACCAACTCCATGCGCAAACCAGGCCGGCGGCGGCTCAGGTGGTACCGGCGCCTGTCGAGGGCAGGGTACTCCTCCCCGGGGAGGCCAGGCGCCGGTTGCCCAGGGCGAGGAAGCCGACGAACATCACGGCCATCCCGATGGCCTCGTAGGCGCCCAGATAGTCGAGGGAGCCGGTCGTGCAGTGACCGGTCGAGCTGGCGATCTTGGCGGCGCTGAAGCCGGCGGCGATCACCAGGGCGCCGGCGGTCAGGCAGACGTTGCAGACGATCCGGTCGAGGTGGGAGCCCTGGCGGACGAACCTCCACCCCGACCAGGCGGCGCCCCCCGCGAAGACGACGGTGCCGACGATGTTGAAGAGGACGGCGGCGAGCGCCACCGGCGCGGTCGAGCTGTAGGCGCCCCCGAAGAGGCCGCAGGGGGTGGCCAGGCGCGCGGCGTCGACCGGGGCGACGAAGGCGTCGACCGCCACCACCACGGTGAGCAGGAGGAGAAGCGCTGCGCTGGCGTCGGCCACCCGTCGCGGAGCGAGCAGGTAGAGCGTGCCGAGGGCGAGGTAGATCACCCCCAGAGCGCCGCCGAGCAGGTAGAAGATCCGGAAGAGGACGACGTGCTGCTGGAAGCCCTGGGACTCCCCCAGCGACTGGGCCGTGGCCGCGGCGGCGAAGATGAGCAGGCCCAGCGCCCAGAAGGCAAAGGAGGGACGGTGGCTCCGCAGCCATCGGCAGGCGACCACCAAGGCGAACACGAGACTGAGCAGAGCGGCAAGGCCGGCGAGGTTGATCACGAAGCGGTGCCATAACACACCCGGGGTGGCGACCGTCACGAGAGTGGGACGCCGGCACCGGGCGGTCCACCGGTCCCCCGATTGGGAACGTGTCAAACCGTGGAAACTGTGACATCATGATTGACAACTATGGGGTCGAAGGGTGGGGGCGGAGGCGGATGCCTGGCAGTGCTGTGCGGCGGCGTATCCTACGAAGTGTCCATCTCTGAGTTCCGTTCCACCACGCGTGTCTCCCCCTCCTGAGCCGGCTCAGGCCGAGCGCACCCCCGAAGATTCAGGCGACCTGCCGGTTGACCTGGTCGGTTGGGCGACCGGACATCGCCTCGCCACCGAGGAGCCGGTCAGCCCGGAGCTGGCCCGGGAGCTGCTCTCCACCGCGCTGGGATTGCGACAGGCCCAGCTGGCGGGGTTGAGCGACGATGACATCGCCGCGGGGCTGGCGCGCCTGCGGGCTCTGGTGCGCCAGATCCAGCGCCTCTCGGCGGCGGCCGCGGTCGACGACCTCACCGGAGCGCTCCGGCGGGGGGCGGGCCTCCAGGCGCTGAGCCGGGAGATCGCCCGCTTCCACCGCTTCGGCGGAAAGGGGGTGGCTGCCATCTTCATCGACGTCGACGGTCTCAAGCGCATCAATGACACAGAAGGCCACGCTGCCGGGGATGCCCTGCTCGCCGACGTGGTGGCCGCGATCCGGGAACGGCTGCGCGCCTACGACCTGGTGATCCGCTGGGGAGGCGACGAGTTCGTGTGCGTGCTCCCGGACGCCACCCGGGCCGAGGCGGAGCGGACGCTGGCGGACATCGAGCAGCACGTCCGCGATCGGACGTCCGGCCGGTCGGTGAGCACCGGCCTGGCGGCGCTCGAGGACGGTGACAGCGCGGCCACCCTCGTCGGCCATGCCGACGAGGCCCTCTACGCCCGCCGCGAGGCGATCCGGGCCAAGGCCTGAGGGCTCCGCGGCCACCGCAGTACCGGGCGCGCCGCGCCAGGTGGCGCTGCGCCGAGTCGGAGCTAGCGCAGCGGGGTCGCCGCTTCCGCGCTGTCCGGGTTGTGAGAGATCTGCTCTCGGAGCAGGGCGACCATGGTCTGAAAGTCGGACGGTTTGAGCAGGAGGGTGACCCGCGGGAGGGTCAGCGCCTCCTGGAGGCGCAGGTTGCGCGGGTCGATGGCGGTGTGCAGGATCACCGGCACCTCGCCGCTCAGCGGGTGGCTGCGCACCTTCCGGCAGAGGTCCAGCCCGTCCTCTCCCCGGAGCCGGAAGTCGGCGAGGATGACATCCGGCTCGAAGGTCTCCAGCGCCACCTCGAGGCCGGCGGTGTCGGTGACCAGGCTGACCTCGAAGCCTCCCTGGGGAAGCACGTCGCGCAGCAGGCCTCCCAGGTAGCGGTGGTCCTCCACCACGAGCACGCGCGGTGCTCGGCCCACCCGCGGGCGGGGGATCATCCCACTGCTCACCTGGTGCCCCTCCGGGCCCGTGCTCTCTGCACTCTGGGGAGAGCGTGCGCTGGGGGGGTGCTCCCCGGGAACTCCCCGATGTCCCGCATCTGAGGGACGTTTGCGTCTAGGCAACAGGCCAGGCACTGTGGTAAAAACTTAGACCCCTTTGAGCCGGATGCCAAGGGGCAGCCTCAGCGGGTCACCCAATAGAGGCCAAACAGCGCGATCGCAACGACGACGAGGTGTTCCGCCGCGCTGGAGAGGCGCCGGGGCGGGAAGACGGCGCTGTCGGCCACGCCGCGGGTGCCGTACCAGATCACGAGGGTGATGGCGGCGACGACACCCGGGGTGACCACCGCCCAGTCCACCGCCACCATGGCCCCGGTCACCACCACACTGGTCAGAGTTGCGAGGGTGAACGCGTGCCGGCGGCGCGTCTCCTCGGATTGGAGCCCGTCGAGGGTGACCAGGCCGACGCCGACCAGGGCCACGCCGACCCGCAGCCCGAGCGGAAGGTTCTGGCTGGCCGAGGCCAGCAGGACGGGAACCAGCACGGCGATGGCCGCGGCGTCGCGCAGGAAGCGCGCGCCCCAACCCTCTCGACCGGCGGCGCGCAGGCCTCCGAGATGGGGCAGCCCCCCACACACGGCCACCGCGATCGCCGCCGCGACCAGCCGGGTCCGGATGTCGAGCGTCCCCGCGAGGACCAGGGAGAAGGCACCCAGCGCCGCCACCGGGAGGGCGATCGATTCCAGCGAGGGCCGGTGCTCCGGTGGATAGACGAGCCGGTCGTAGCCGGCGAGGGCGGCCCCGGTGACCGCACACAGGCCGGCGACGCCGACCACCGAGAAAACCAGCCCGACGGCTCCCGGGCGGAGCGCGACCGCCACGGCGCAGGCCGCCACCCCGAGCGCGGCGTGGATGATGGGGAAGGGGACGTCGGCCAGGCGGGGCTCGGCGGAGATGCCGAGGGCACGGCGGGCCTCGGCCGCGTAGTAGGCGTGACCCCGCGCGGCAGGCCGCGTGGGGAGCCCGTTCTGGTACCTGATCTCCGCCGCGCGGCGGCGCGGCGGAGCCGCGCCCGCCGCACCCCGCCGTGGATGCTCAGGGGGCGGAGGACCCCTCACGGCCATAGCGATCCTCGATTCTGACGATGTCGTCGATCTCGGGCGATGAGACCTCGAAGAGATCGGTGTCCTCCACCGCAACCATCCGGTGGCGGTGTCCGGGACGGACTCGCGCGCTCATGCCGGGCGCCAGCCGGTGGGTCTCGAGCCGGCCATCGGGACTCTCGAGCTCCAGGTCGAGGAGGCCCGAGGCGACGAAGATGGATTCGTCCTTCTGGACGTGATACTGGAGCGAGAGCGCGTGCCCGCTCTCGACGTGGATGAGCTTGCCCAGGTAGCGGTCAGTGACCGCCCAGCGCAGCTCGTATCCCCAGGGCTTGTCCACCCGCCCCGCGCCGGCGGCGCGGACGTCAGCGGAGTCCGTCGTGTCGCTCATCCCGCTCCACCGCCGGGCCGCGGCGGCTCGATCCCGACCATCTCCTCCATGGCGTGGAGCAGCTCGTCGACGCGCTCCGGCGAGGCCGCCTCCGCATAGACCCTCATGAGCGGCTCGGTTCCGCTCATCCGCACCAGCACCCAGCTGGTGTCGGCGAGCAGGAACTTGAAGCCGTCATCGGTGCGGGTGCCGACCACGGCGACACCGGCGATCTGCGTGGGCTGCTGCCCGCGCATGCGCTCTGCAACCTGGCGCTTGCGCTCGTCGTAGTCCGCTCGCTCGAAGCGGATGTCGTGCCGGGCGTAGCTGTGCGGGCCGATCAGGTCGAAGAGATGCTGGAGCACGGCGGAGAGGGGCATCTCGTAGGCGACGACCATCTCGGCGACGGTGAGCCCGGCGACGATCCCGTCCCGCTCGGGGATGTGGCCCCGGAAGGCGAAGCCACCCGACTCCTCGCCGGCGAGTAGGGCGTCGGTCTCGATCATCTTCGGGCCGATGTACTTGAACCCGACCGGGGTCTCGATGACCGGCACGCCGAACCGCTCGCCGAGCCGGTCGAGCATGACCCCGCTGGTCAGCGAGCGGATCAGATGCCCGCGCTCGCCGCGCTTCTCCAGCAGGTACATGGCGAGCAGCGCCAGCACCTCGAGCTGGGTGATGAAGCGGCCGGTCTCGTCGATGATGCCCACCCGATCGGAATCGCCGTCGTTGGCGATGCAGAGGTCGTATCCCCCGGCGGCCATCTTCGCCATCGCCTCGGGCATGTACTTGCCGATCGGCTCCGGATGCATACCCCCGAAGCCGGGGTTGCGCTCGGAGTGCAGCTCGGTGACCGTGGTCTTGCCGCCCCCGACGGCGGCCCGGATCAGACCGGTACCGGCCCCGTACATCGGCTCGTGGAGGATGCGCAGGCCGGACGCCTGGAGCCGGGGGATGTCGACCAGCCGGGCAACCTGACGCAGGTAGTCGGGGACGGGGTCGACGACCTCCACCCTCCCGCTCGCCACCGCCTCGTCGAACGGGACGGCGCGGACACCCTCCTCGAGGGCGCGGCGGGTCAGCTCCTCGAGCTTGGCGACCACCTCGGGGGACGCCGAACCGCCGTAGTCGGGCTTGTACTTCAGCCCGTTGAACTCGGCGGGGTTGTGGCTGGCGGTCACCGCCACGGCGCCCGCGCAGTGCCGCTCGACCACGGTCCAGGTGATGGTCGGCGTGGGCACCGGATGGTCGAGGAGGAGCACGTGCTGGCCGTTGGCCGCCAGCACCCGCGCCACCTCACGTGCGAAGAGTTCGGCGGAGAAGCGGGTGTCGTGACCGACGACCGCGCCCCGGCTGTCACCCTCCAGGTACCAGGCCACTCCCTGGGCGACGGCGCGAACCCGCTCGTAGGTGAAGTCATCGGCAACGACGGCGCGCCACCCGTCGGTCCCGAAGTTGATGGGCGAGGTCATGGGCAGCCATTGTGCCCCGCGCGGCAGGCCACGCGGGGTCCCCGCGCCCAAACAGGGAGGCGTCGCCGCCCCCCTCTTCTCGCCCCCCAGCTCTCCGGGATGCCGGCAACCCCGAGCCGGGCGAGGGCCGGGAAGAGCAGCTCGCCGTCCGGGCCCAGGTCGGTCCCGACCCCCGTCATCAGGGCCAGGCGGAGCGGGCGCCGGGCGGGCGCACTCGGCATCCGGTCAGAGGAGATCAGAACGCCGCTCGGCCCTCAGCCTCTCGACAACGTCCCGGACCCGCTGGGCGCGGTCGAGCGGGATCACCAGCAGCGCATCGCCGCTGTCCACCACCGCCAGCCCCTCGACGCCCACGATCGCCACCAGGCGGCCGCCGCGGGCGACCACGAAGCTGTCGGAGGTGTCGATGGCGACGACCTCGCCTTCCAGGACGTTCCCGGCGGCGTCGGATTCACCGCGACGGCGGGTGTCGTGGAGATCGGAGAAGGTGCCGAGGTCCGACCAGGAGAAGGCGCCCCGCACCACGGTCAGGCGGCGGGTCCGCTCGAACACCAGGGTGTCGACGGGGACCGGCTCGATGGCGCCGTAGAGGGTGGCGGCTTCGGTCTCCTGGCCGCGACGCCGGGCCGCGGCCACCGCGGCGACCTGCTCGGCCAGGCGCGGGTCGGCGGCCGCCAGCTCCCTCGCGAAGACCGCGGCGGGCCAGGCGAAGAGCCCGCTGTTCCACAGGTGGCGACCCCCGGCGACGTAATCCCGGGCGACCTCCAGGGACGGCTTCTCGACGAAGCCGGCGGCGGCGAAGGCGGGAACCGCGGCGGCCGCAGCACAGACGGCGGGATCCGCGCGGGCGCCGAGGGGGGGGCGCCATGCCTCGGGGGACAGCGGCGCCCCGGAGACCGCCACATAGCCGAGGCCGGTCGACGGGTAGGCGGGGCTGACGCCGACGGTGGCCAGCCCGTCCGAGAGCGCGGCCCACCCGGCGGCGGCGAGGACGGCGATGCGGTAGCCGTCGCCATCCTCGACGTGGGCGTCGGCGTGCACGGACGAGATCAGAGCGTCGGGGTCGTCGTGGGCCACCCACGCGGTGGCCAGCCCGAGGGCTGGTCCGGTGCCCCTCGCCTGGGGTTCGGCGATGACGGCGTCCGAGGGAAGGCCGAGGCCTTCCAGCGCCCGCCGGCAGGCGTCCGCCTGGGACGCTGTGGTGACGATCCGCACCGACTCCGTCAGGGGAAGCACGCGCTCGACGGTCGACCGGAGCAGGGTGCTCCCCGAGGCGTCCAGCGGCAGCAGGTGCTTGGGGATCCCGGACCGCGAGAGCGGCCAGAGACGCGTGCCGCTGCCTCCGGCCAGGACCAGGATGTGGTAGCCCACGGCGGCTCGGCGGCGGTCAGCGCCGGGCGGCGTGCAGACGGAGCGCCGTCATCCGGCCTGCCCCGCGCCCACCAGCGGCTCGACCCCGGCCTCCGCAGCCAGCTCGGCGGCGACCTCCGTCTGCTCCCAGGGAAGGTCGAGGTCGCTGCGCCCGAAGTGGCCGAAGGCCGCGATCTGGCGGTAGATCGGGCGGCGGAGCTGGAGGGCGCTGATGATCCCGACCGGAGAGAGGTCGAAATACTCGTCCACCAGGGCCTCGATCTGGTGAAGTGGCACGCGCTCGGTCCCGAAGGCCTCGATCAGGACCGACACCGGCTTGGCGACGCCGATGGCGTAGGCGACCTGGATCTCGCACTTGGTGGCCAGGCCGGCAGCCACGATGTTCTTGGCCACCCACCGTGCGGCGTAGGCGGCGCTGCGGTCGACCTTGGTCGGATCCTTGCCACTGAAGGCGCCGCCGCCGTGACGGGCGTAGCCGCCGTAGGTGTCGACGATGATCTTGCGACCGGTGAGGCCGGCATCGCCCTGGGGACCCCCGATCACGAAGCGGCCGGTGGGATTCACATAGCGCTTGGTCTCCGCGTCCAGCCACTCCGCCGGGATGATCGGGTTGACCACCTGCTCTTGGACGTCGGCGAAGATTTGCTCGTTCGAGATCTCGTCCGAGTGCTGGACGCTGACCAGCACGGTGTCGACCCGGCGGGGACGGCCGTGGTCGTCGTATTCGACCGTCACCTGGGTCTTCCCGTCCGGCCGTGCCCAGCGCAGGGTGCCGTCGCGGCGGGCGGTGGAGAGCCGCCGGGCGAGCCGGTGGGCGAGCTGGATGGGGGCGGGCATCAGCTCGGGGGTCTCGTCGCACGCGAAGCCGACCATCATCCCCTGGTCGCCGGCCCCACCGGTGTTGACCCCCTGGGCGATGTCGGGGGACTGCTCGTCGATGGACACCAGGACGCCGCAGGTCTCGAAGTCGAACCCGAACTTGGCCCGGGTGTAGCCGATGTCGCGGATGGTCTGGCGGACGATGCCGGGGATGTCGACGTACGCCTCGGTGCTGATCTCGCCGAAGACCAGGACCGTTCCGGTGCAGAGGGCCGTCTCGCAGGCGACCCGGCCCAGGGGGTCCTTGGCCAGGACGCCGTCCAGGACCGCGTCGCTGATCTGGTCGGCCATCTTGTCGGGATGGCCGTCGGTCACCGATTCCGAGGTGAAGAGCCGCTTCTGCAGCCCGTGGGGGTGATGGGGGGACATCGGGAACCTCCTCCGATCTCACCGGCGGCCACCGGCCCGCCTGTCGCGGCGCCGGCCCACTCCTGTCCGAGATGGGGCCGATCCTACCAGGCCGGGCCCGAAACCGCGCCGTCACTAGCCGGAACCTGGCTCACCGTGTACTGTATCCAGCACGTATATCCAACCCGGCGACGGTTTCAGCGCCGGACTTTAGGAGCACAGGCGTTGGCCGTCGACCAGACCTTGCGTTGCCGTGAATGCGGCGTGGACTTCATCTGGACCGAGGGGGAGCAGCAGTTCTTCGCGTCCAAGGGACTGACCAACCCCCCCTCGCGCTGCCCCTCGTGCCGTGCCGCTCGCAAGGCGGCCGGGATGGGTGGGGGCGGCTATGGGGGCGGTGGCGGGCGCTCGAGCGGGCCTCGCCAGATGTACGAGGTGACCTGCGCCGGCTGCGGCGGGATCGCCCGGGTTCCGTTCCAGCCCCGGGGTGACAAGCCCGTCTACTGCAGCGACTGCTTCCGAACCTCGGCGCGGTGACGGGAGTACCGAGCGACGCGATCGCGGTCGGCGCGCGGGTGAGCTTCCCCTACGGGGGAAGCCGGCGTGTCGGCACCGTGGCGGACGTCTCGATGCTGCCCGACGGTGGCGGGGGGATGACCATCTCCTACCTGATCGACGTGGGCAATCGCAAGGTCTTCGTCCAGGGGGAGGGGGTGACGCGCGCCAGCGCCGGGCCCCTGCCGGCCTTCGACGCGGTGGCCGAGGGCGCGGCCTACGGCCGGAAGCGGCCGCGCAACCCCCGGCGGAGGTAGGGGGCCACAGGCCGACCGGCTCCGCACCGAAACGCCCGGCTCTGCTCTCGGGAGTGTCGCGTCTCCGTACACTCAGAGCGTGCCCAGCTTCCGCCTGGCCGCGTACATCAGGGCCACCTTCGGGGTCGAGGACTGGCGTGGCTTCCGGCTCTGCGGCATGGACGAGGTGGGACGGGGGGCCTTCGCGGGGCCGCTGGTGGCGGGGGCGGTGGTGCTGCCTCGCGGTTTCCGGCACCCCTGGCTGCGGGATTCCAAGAAGCTGACCGCGCACCAGCGCGAGGTGGTGGCGGAGGAGGTCCACCGCCGGGCCGTGGCGTGCGCGATCGTGGAGATCAGCGCCGCGGAGATCAACCGGCGCGGCCTCGGCTGGGCCAACCTGGAGGTGTTCCGCCGCCTGGTCGCCGAGATCGCGGCGGACGGCTACTGCTGTGACGGCCGGCTGCGCATCGATGCCTCACATCCCGTCCACTGCCTGGTGGGTGGCGACGACCTGGTGCCCGCGATCTCGGCGGCCTCGATCGTGGCCAAGGTCCACCGGGACGCCCTGATGCGCCGGCTCCACCTCGAGGCGCCGGAATACGACTGGGCTAGCAACAAGGGCTACGGTGCCCCGGCGCACCGGGCCGCCATCCTCGCCCACGGCGTGCACCCGGAGCACCGGCGCGTCTTCATCGACAACCTGCTCCAGCTCGACCTGGACCTCGACCTCGATCCCGGCGACGGTCTCCACCTCGATCCGGAGGCCGGCCTCGCTCCGGGTCGCGATCCTGACGCGTACGTCGACCTGAGCGGCGCCCCCGTGGCCGCGCCCGTGGCGGCGTCAGGGCTGACCGGCGCGGGTTCCTGAGCGGCGCTCAGCCCGCTCCGCAGCCGCAGGAGCCGCCGCAGCACCCGCCTCCGGCCGGGGCTCCGGGCCGGGCACTCGTGCCGGTCTGCGCGCCGGCGAGCATCCCCACCCGGCTGATCAGCGGCATGCTCACCCGGCTCTCGCAGCGGGGGCAGACCGCCGCCAGCTCCCGCTCGGCCATGGGACGCATCACCTCGTACACGGCGGCGCAGTCGTTGCAGCGGTACTCGTAGAGGGGCACGCGCTCAGGGTAGCCGAGGCGAGGCATTTGACAGGCGAACATCGGTTCGCTAGACTGCACGTATGCAGGGTGATCGGGCGATGGAGTTGGAGCTCCCCTTCGAAGACGGCGCCGCCGGAGAGCTGGCGAGCCGCCGGCTCGGCCACCTCCGCGAGATTGTCGGGGACGACAGCGACGCGCTGATCCGGCTGGCCGCGGCCTTCTCCAACCTGGCAGCGATCTACGCTGCGCCCGAGGAGGAGCTGGCCCGGGTGGTCGGCCCGGTGGCCGCCGCGCGGATTCGCTGGTTCCTCGACGCGCCGCTGGCGACCAGCCTGGCACCGCGGCACCTCCGGGCGCTCGCGCGAGCGGCCTGATCGCACGCCGTTACCTCGGGAGTGCCCGCTGTGTCAGCATTGGACGGGGGTCAAGTTGCGTGACGGCGGTGACGCTCGCAGGGTGATGGCGGTGCTGACCGTCAAGGATCCCGGGACCGGGACAGCTTCCACCCCGCCCCGTTGATTGAGTCGCCCATCGAGGAGAAGGGCCATGCCAGGTCGACGCTCCAGGTCCGCAGTGCTCGAGAGGTCGATGGCCGAGAGCAGCAGCAAGGCTGTCGAAAGGGCCGCGGAGACCGTCTCGGAGCTCGCCGAGCGGGCGGTGGTTGCCGCTCGCGAAGCGCAGCGCGTCGCCACCCCGGCGCTCCGCAGCGCCGCACACACGTCGGCGGAGACCCTGAGCCACGCCGCCGAGAAGGCTGCCGAGGTCCTGGCCGAGGCCGCCGACCGGCTCTCCCAGGAGGTTGCGGAGATGCCCCAGACCGCGAAGGGCAAGCGCGCCGCTGAGGCCGCGGCCCAGGCCGCCCGGCCGAAGCGCTGGCGCCGTCGCCTGCGCAGGACGCTCATCGTCACCGGCGTGGCCGGCGCGGCCTACGTGGTGGTCACCAAGACCCCGCTCAAGGCGAAGCTGTCGGAGCTGGTCTTCGGTCCGCCCCTCGATGACGACGAGGCCGAGCCCATCACCCTGCCCGTCACCGGCTCGCCGGCACCCGGCCCCGCGGCGGAAGCGGAGGAGGCTTCGGGTGAGGCCGAGAAGGGCGAGGGCGCCGCGCCGGCGAAGGCCAAGCGCGCCTCCAAGGGCTCGGCGCCGCAGGACGACGGTGCCTCAGCCTGAGCCGAGGGCACTCCCCGCCCTCCTACCGGGGTACGCCGGAAGGGACATCGGTGGCCGCTGACCGCCCCTTCGTCCCCCGGCGCCCCCCGGAGGACCGCCCCTTCCAGCGGCCGCCGTATCGCGGGCCGGCGCCGACCGGACGGCCGGCCACCGAGCCCAGCACCGTCCCCACCAGCGTCCGCCTCAAGGACGGCGAGCGCGAGATCGAGGTGAGCGGGAGCCCCCCTTTTGTCCGGCAGGTCCTCGACGACCTGCCGGCGCTTGTCGCCCGCCTCCGCGGGGAGACGCCACCGACGCCGGCATCCATCCGGATGCCCGCGCCGTCCGCTGACCAGCCGCGCTCGGCCCGTCCGCCCGCTCCCGAAGCCCCGACCGCGCCGGCGCCCGACGGCGATGGGCCCTCGCTGGAGGCGCAAGTGCTCGCCGCGCTCCGCGCCTCCGCGCACCCGCTGGCGGTCATGGGCATCCGCGACCGCCTCGGCCCCGGGGTCACCGGTCAGCAGGTTCGCCGCATCCTCGAGCGAGCCGGGACGAAGGTGGTCGCGAGCGGCGAGCGGCCCATCCGTTACCGCCTGCGCTGAGGATCCCGGCTCCCCTCCGGCGAGCGCGACGTCTCGCCCGCCCCCTTCGGCTTCTCGCCCACGCCCTTGAAGAACGTGTAGCAGAAGACGCCGTCCACCGCGGCGGTCCGGTACAGGTCGCGGATGCCCGCGTCGAAGCGGTCCGGCTCAATCAGTCCAGCCGCGAGCGCGGAGTCGCGGACGCCCTCCACCATCGCCGTGAAGGTCTTGCGCGTGAAGCTGTCGACGAGCTCGGGGCGGCTCTGGTCCACGTATACCATCCGGGGAGAGACACGGACGGCATCGAACCCCGCTCCGACCAGCAGAGGATGGAGTGGTCGAAGGATCCCGTGTCGAAGGGCAGGGCAAAGATGTCGGCCTGGCGGAGCTCAACGTTGGCGAGCCCCGCCTCCCCCACGCGCGAGCGGGCTTCGGCGACGGACTCGGCCGAGATGTCGATCGAGAGGAAGCGGGCGCCGGGGCTGCGCCGGGCCAGGGTCAGGGTCTGGGCACCGACGCCGCAGCCCGCCTCGAGCACCGAGCTCCCGGCCGGATACGCGGTGTCGGAGTGGAGCAGCTCGACAAGGGCACCTGCCTGGTCATGCAGGCGCTCGTTCTCGCGCGGGTGGTAGCCGTGGACGTAGCCCTCGCTCATGCTCCCCGTTCGGATCGAGATTCCGCCGTCAGGCGGGGAGCATAGCGGCGCCGCGCGGACCGGGTCGGCTTGCCGATCGGCGGGTCAGCGCGGCGCGGCCGCTGACCGGCGGCGGGGAGCCGGGGGCTCCTCGAGCGTCGCCCGCAGCGCCTCCGGAGCCACCAGCGCTGATTCACCGTTGCTCGGCGCACCCGCTCCGGCCTGCGCCGCGCCGCCCACAGCGCCCACGGGCACCGGGCCGTCCCCGATGGCGGGACGCGTCCGCCGCCGGCCGTGCTGGATGGTGGAGCCGGCCTCCTCATGGACGAAGCGCGAGCCCCGGAGCGCCGAGGCCACCGCCGCGATCAGGCTCATCACCGCAGCGAAGATCAGGATGGGGACGAGCGCGTTCTTGAAGGCCGGGCCGATGAGCGACGGGAAGAAGTGCCGGCTGGTCAGCACCGCCGCCTGGCGCGCGGGAAGGCTGGCCAGGATCTTGGGGCCGAGCAGCATGGCGATCGGGTTGTACCCGAGGAAGGCAGCGAAGAGGTACCCGAGCGGTGGCACGTGGGAGAGCTGCGTCGCCGCCGCTGCCGGCACGCCGTGGCCGACCAGGCCCGCGTACATGGCGGAGGGAACGCTCGCGTTGAGGCCGAGCACCATGAGGGTGAAGAGCAGCCCCATGGAGATGGGCATCCCGGTGTTGGCGAAGGTGACCCGCATGCCCGACGCGGCACCCCGATCGCGGGCCGGCACCGAGTTCATGATCGACGAGGTGTTGGGGGCGGCGAAGAGGCCCTGGGCGATGCCGCTCACCAGCAGCACCAGGGCGAACAGCTCGTAGTCGAAGTTGGCGGGGAAGGCCAGCATCAGGAGGAACGTGGCAGCCGAGATCACCATCCCCGCGGTGGCGAACGGGCGGGCTCCGTAGCGGTCCGAGAGCCGGCCGGCCAGCGGCCCGGAGAGGACGAAGCCGGCCGTCCAGGGAATCATGTAGACCCCGGCCCAGAGCGGGGTCACCGTGAAGTCGTAGCCGTGCTGGGGCAGCCAGATCCCCTGGAACCAGATGATGAGGATGAACTGGAAGCCGCCGCGTCCCACCGCGGCGAGGAAGCCGGCGAGGTTGCCCGCGGTGAAGGAGCGGATGCGGAAGAGGGAGAGGCGGAACATCGGCTCCTCGACGTTCAGCTCGATGACGGCGAAGACGGCGAGCAGTGCCAGGCCGCCGCAGATCATCCCCAGGACGAACGGGTTTCCCCACCCGGTGAGCGAGGTGCCGTACGGCTCGATCCCGTAGGTGACCCCGACCAGCACCATGCCCAACCCGCCGGCGAAGGCGATGTTGCCCAGCCAGTCGATGCGGGCGCGGACGTGGATGCCGATCTCCTTCAGCTTGAGGTAGGCCCACACCGTGCCGAAGAGGCCGAAGGGGACGTTGATGAGGAACACCCAGCGCCAGCCCACCTGGGAGAGCAACCCGCCGGCCAGGATGCCGAAGAAGGTGCCGAAGATCGATGCGACCATGTTGGTCCCCAGGGCGAGACCAAGCTGATCGCTGGGGAAGGCGTCGGTGATGATTGCGGCGGAGTTCGCCATCAGCAGCGCGCCGCCGATCGCCTGGACCATCCGCATGATGACCAACTCGAGAGCGCCGTTGGCGCCCGTGCTCCAGACCAGCGAGAGCAGGATCGATGCGAGGGTGAAGACGGCGAAGCCGAGGTTGTACATGCGCACCCGGCCGAAGATGTCGCCGATCCGGCCGACGGTCACGACGACCGCCGCCATGACCAGCATGTAGCCCATCATGGTCCAGAGCAGGAAGGGGAAATTCGACGGCTGGAGGGGGTTGAGCTCGATGCCCCGGAAGATGACGGGGAGGGCGATCATCAGGCTGGTCGCGTTCATCCCCGAGAGCACCACGCCGACCGTGGTGTTGGAGAGCACCAGCCACTTGTAGTGGGGGCCGACGTCCCGGGTGCGCGGTGCGCTGAGCGCGGAGCGCACGCTCATCGGGCCGGCACCTCGGCTGCCGCGGCGCCGCCGAGCGCCGCACCCGCGCCGGCGCGGGCCGGGCCCTCCGCCAGCACCAGGCGCTCGATCACATCGAGGCTGAGCGCGAGGCTGGCACGCTCGGCGTCGGTGAGGAGCGCGAGCCGGCCGGCGAGCCAGGCGTTGCCCAGCCGGCGACGCTCGTCCACCAGCCGCCGGCCCGAATCGGTGATCACCACCTGCACGCCGCGCCGGTCATGCGGGTCGCGGCTGCGGGTCACCAGACCGGCCTCCTCCAAGCGGTCGACGAGCTGCGTCGCCGCGGAGGAGGGGAGCCGCTCGGCCTCCGCCAGATCACCGATGGCCATCTGACCGTGCTTGGCGACGGTGACGAGCGCGAGATGCTGGGTGGCGCTCATGCCCGGGGGATCCTGGTGGCGCAGCTGACGCCCGAGGTGGATCATCGCCACCCTCAGCCGGTTGGCCAGCAGGACGGGGGAGGTCCTCTCCTCCGGCGTGGCCGGGCCGGCCGCCGGCGGAGTGAAAGCGCCCAAGGGTCGGACCTCCGAGATGGATGAGCTTGACTAAATATATCATAGATAGATACTGCCACAAGCACCTTTAGCGAGGCCGGCGCCCCTCCGGGAGCGACTCCGCCCCAGACAGGTGGGCCACGGCGTCACGTTTCCTCGGTTCGGGCGGTCTCATGGGCGTGGTCTCAACCGTGAGGACGCTCCCGACGCCGCCGGTCGGGGGCCCGGATCCGCCCCACACCCCCGCGATCCTCGGGGCGGGTTGCGCCACCCCGCCAGGACCAGAGGCGGGCCGCCGGCGTTCGCCGTGGCCGGGCACCCTCCGCCGGGTTGGGGGATCGGCGGCCGCTGTCGTTCTGGTGGCAGCCGTCGCTGCGACCGTGATGGCCATCGGCCTCCAGCAGCGCCCGACCGGGCCAGTTGCCGGGACCCCGTCAGCCGCAGGATCGCCATCGGTATCGCCTGGCCCTTCGACAACGCCAGTGGCGAGATCCACGGCGGTGCTCCCGACCCCGGCCAGCTTCGTGGTCTGGCAGCCGCTGGCCGCCGGAGGCCTGAACCCGCAGGCGCCCCTCGTCACGCCGAGCCCACCACTCGCGGTGCCGGCGAGCACGCCGGCCTGCCGGGCGAGCCAGCTCGAAGGGGTCGAAGCCCCGGGAGGCGCGGCCACCGGGAACGTCGCGGAGCAGATCGTGCTCCGCAACCAGAGCCCGAGCGCCTGCTACCTGGACGGGTACGCGGACATCTCCATCCTCGGCCCGAGCGGAACGGTGCTGGCGTCGGCCGTGGGTTCGGCTGATCGCGGCACCTTCTTCGATCTCTCTCTCCAGGTCGTCCCGATCCTGATGGAGCCGGGGACGCCGGCGCTGGCCTCACCGGGGACGTTTGAGGAGTCGGAGGTCCTCGGACAGGCGTACATGAACGTCACCTGGTACGAGTGCCCCGCCGTCCAGGCGGCCGCGGCGGACGTCCAGCTCCCCGATTCCGGGGGGAGCCTCCTGGTCCCGTTCGCCATCCAGTCGCCGTACTCGCCGGCGTGCGACGGCACCAGCAGCTTCGTCGCGCTGAGCCGGGGCCCCCTGCAGGCGTCGGGGTACCTAGCGCAGCCGAGCCCGGTGTACCTCGACATGGACATCAGCATCAATGCGCCGCCAGCCGTGACGGCCGGCTCGACCCTGACCTACTACGTGGCACTGCTCAACACCAGCACCGCAACCTACGACCTGGGTCAGTGCCCCGACTACGTCGAGATGCTCAGGGAGAAGCAACCGGTGGCCGAGTTCCAGCTCAACTGCGCGGGCGTGGGCGCGATCGCCCCCGGTGAGAGCGTCACCTTCCAGATGCGGCTGGCCATCCCGGTGACCGTGAGCGCCGGTGTCAACACGCTCACGTGGGCCCTGATCGATGGACGGCTCAGCATCCCGACGGTAAGCACGCCCGTCGAGATCGTGGACGGCTGACGGATCGCCATCACCGGCGTCATCACCGCCGCCGCCGGGTGTGGGCGAGGCAGGATTCGAACCTGCGACCTGAGGGTTATGAGCCCCCTGCTCTAACCGGCTGAGCTACTCGCCCGGGCCCATTTGACCAGACGGAAGGCCCCCCGGGAGACGGCGGGCCCCACGAGAGACTACGCTGGCGGGGAGATGGCTGACACGACCACCGCGGCCCACCCCCGGCGGCCCGACAAGCACACCTACTTCCTGATCCTGGCGGTCGCGGCCCGGAGCCGGGCCGACTGCCTGGGCCGCCGGGTGGGGGCGGTGATCACCCGGGAGGACCGGGTGCTGAGCACCGGCTACAACGGGACGCCCTTCGGGATGCCCAACTGCACCGAGGGGGGCTGCCGGCGCTGCGCCCAGCGCGACCTCGACACCAGCCTGCGCGGCGGCGCCTATGACGTCTGCATCTGCGTCCACGCCGAGCAGAACGCCCTGCTCACGGCCGCCCGTTTCGGCCAGCGGACCCTCGGCGCCTCGATCACCTCGACCATGCAGCCCTGCTTCGGCTGCCTCAAGGAGCTGCTCCAGGCCGGCATCGAGGAGGTCCGCTTCCTCCACCCCTGGGACCCGGTGGAGGCGTACCACGACCCCGGGCTGGCCCAGCAATACGCGGCGCTGCGCGCCCGCTTCCAGGTCTTCGCCCAGGTCGGTGACCCCGGGGTGGACGCCGAGGATCTGTTCGCCGGCTTCAGCCCGGACTGAGGACGCGACCGCGGCGGCGCCCCGCCGCCCCGATGGGCTATACAGGGAGGTGCGCAGCCCGCCCCACCACGGAGGTCCGCCGGTGAGAGCCATGCACCTGGACGACGAGGACGAGGACGACTAGCGGCCGGCCGGACGGCCGGCGCCGCCGGGGCATGCTCAGCCCCGGATCGCGATCCTCGGCGCGCTCGGCATCTGCGGGCCGCCCGTCGCCGCGTAGTTCTCTTTGCTGATCTCGGCGGCGATCTGCTCGGCGACGCCCCGGAAGACCTTGCCCATCGGCGACGCGGGGGCCGCCGCCATCAGCGGCTGACCGTCGCCACCCCCGACCCGGACCCCGGCGTCGAGCGGTATCTCGCCGAGGAAGCGCAGGCCGTTGCGCTCGGCGAGCTCGCGGCCGCCCCCCGACCCGAAGACGTCGGTGCGCTCCCCGCAGTGGGGGCAGATGAAGCCGCTCATGTTCTCGACCACCCCGAGGACGGGGAGGCGGAGCTGGGTGAACATCTGGATGCCGCGACTCACGTCGGCGATGGAGACGTCCTGCGGGGTGGTGACGATGACCGCGCCGGTGAGGGGGACGGACTGGGCGAGGCTGATCTGCACGTCGCCCGTGCCCGGCGGGAGATCGATGACCAGGTAGTCGAGGGGGCCCCATTCGACCTCGTAGAGGAACTCCCGCATCGCCTTGGCCAGCATCGGCCCGCGCCACATCACCGGCTGGCCCGGCTTGAGGATGGTGCCGAAGCTGATCACCTCGATGCCGAAGGCGGAGAGCGGCAGCATCTTGCCCGACTCCGTGGCCTGGGGCTGATCCCGGAGCCCCATCATGATCGGCACGTTCGGGCCATAGATGTCCGCATCAAGCAGGCCAACCCTGGCCCCCGCCTGGGCCAGCGCGATCGCCACGTTGACGCTCACCGTGGTCTTGCCGACGCCCCCCTTGCCGGCACTGACGGCCACGGTGTTCTTCACCCCGGGGATCTCCTGGCGGCCGGGCAGGCCGCGAGCTCCCGAGGTGACGTTGCTGTCCCAGGCGACCGTGACCGACTCCACCCCAGGAACGCGCTCCATCAGGGCGGAGCGGATGTCACTCTCGATGCGCTCGGTGAGCGGGCACGCCGGCGTGGTCAGGACGACGCGCACGGAGACGGCGCCACCCTCCACGTGGACGTCCCTGACCATGTGAAGGCTGACGATGTCGCGGTGGAGCTCAGGCTCCATGACCGTCGCGAGCGCCTGCTCGACAGCGGCGATCGTCGGGGACTCGGGCATCGCCGATCGAGTATAGCCACGACCATTGGCGGGCCCGTTCCGCCCAACCGCACGCGCCATGGCGGGACCGCCGCGTTCCCACTTCCGGGTATTGCGCCGAGCGCGTCAGAGATCGGGCTCGGGAGGTGGTCGCCGCGGGGGAGACGACCGGCCGGAGGGATGTACGTCCTCCGCGCTCATTGCCTGTCAGCCTCGGCCTGGAGTCACCTTCTCGAGATCGCGGCACGCGCCCCGCTCGACCTCTGGCTGGTCATCCATCAGAACCAGCCCACGTCCGCCCAACTCCGCGTCATTGCTGGCTGCCCCGTCCGGTGGCACCTACCCCGCCGTCACCCTCCGCCGGCCCGGATTCAGCCATGGCTCATTCGGCGCGCTCGGTCCGGTGCCACGCCCGTGATCGCGTCCAGTGCCATCAGGTGATCGTCTCTGGTGCCATTTTCGTTAGCGCTCACAGCCAGGCCCTCGACGGGCTGGCCCGCTGAGCGAAGCCCTCAGCTCACCGCCGCGGCGCCCGAGGCGACGGCGGTCCCGTTCGCCCCCTCCCCATGGGGAGACTGGGCGTCCGTTGCCAGGATCGCGGCGATCTCCGGACGGGTGAACTGGGCCGGCAGGGGCTGGCCCAGGGTGAGCAGCTCGCGCACCCGGGTCCCGCTCAGCACGGCGTGCTCCGAGGCCGGGTGGGGGCAGGTCCGGGTGGAGGCCATCCCCCCGCAGGTCCGGCACCAGAACGTGTGCTCGAAGCGGAGGATCTCGATCCCCAACTCCTCCGGCGTGTACTCGTCGAAGATCCGGTGGGCGGCGTAGGTATCGTAGTAGTTGCCAACCCCGGCATGATCACGCCCCACGATGAAGTGGGTGCATCCGTAGTTGCGCCGGATCAGGGCGTGGAAGACCGCCTCCTTGGGTCCCGCGTAGCGCATCCAGGCCGGGTTGGTCGCCAGCAGCACCCGCTCCTGCGGGTAGTACCCCGCCAGCAGCTTCTCGTAGCAGGCCATCCGGGTCGCCGCCGGGATGTCGTCGCTCTTGGTCTCCCCCACCAGCGGGTGGAGCAGCAGCCCGTCGAGGTTCTCGAGCGCCACCTTCTGCAGGTACTCGTGGGCCCGGTGCACGGGGTTGCGGGTCTGGAAGCCGACCATCGTGGCCCACCGACGCTCCGCCTTGGCGGCCCGCACCTCCAGCGGGGTCAGGTCGTGCTCGGGGAACCCGGTGTCGGGCCGGCGGAGCGCGGTCACCCGGCCGCCGAGGGCAAACCGGCCCGAGGCCTGGAGCAGCCGGACACCGGGATGGGCCGTGTCGTCGGTCGCGTAGACCGAGAGCGCCTCGCGTCCGGGGTCGGTCGGGTACACCTCCTCGACGTCCACCACCGCGATCACCTCGCCCTGATGGCGCAGCGCCACCCGCGACGCCCCGCGGGCGCGCTCCGCCCCCTCGCCGTCCAGGCGCAGCACCACCGGGATGGGGAACGGCTGGCCGCCCGCCAGGCGCCCCGAGCCGATCACCGCGGCGTAGTCGGCGGCGCCCATGAAACCGGGCAAGGACGAGAGGGCACCGGTTCCCAGCATCAAGGCATCGGCGGTCTCGTGCGGTCCCACCTCCAGCACCGGGAAGGCGCGCGCCTCCTCGCGGAGAGCCTCGGCCTCGGCGCCGGCGGCGAGCCGCGGGCGCACCCCCCGCCAGATGTGCCCGAGCCGCTCCAGGCGGTCGAGGATGCGCTCCACCGAATCCTCGACCGTCTCTGCTGCGCTGTCCACAGTCACCTCCGGGTGGTGGGGCTCCTCGTAGGGGTCGCTGACCCCGGTGAAGTTGGCGATCTCCCCCCGCAGCGCCTTGGCGTAGAGCCCCTTGGCATCACGGCGGACCATTTCGTCCAGCGTGCAGCGGACGTAGACCTCCACGAATCCCGGGGTCGCCGCCCGCACCTCGTCACGCACCTCCCGGTACGGCGAGATCGCCGCCGTGATGGCCACCCCGCCGTGACCCGCCACCAGACCCGCCACGTAGCCGATCCGACGGATGTTGGTGTCGCGATCCTCCTTGGAGAAGCCCAGTCCCTTGGAGAGGTGGGTGCGCACCTCGTCGCCGTCGAGGACCGTCACAGTCCTCCCCAGCAGGCGAAGCTCCTGCTCCAGCCGGGCCGCGATGGTCGACTTGCCCGCCCCCGACAGCCCGGTCAGCCAGATCACCAAACCTCTGCTCATGCGCCCCTCATCCCACTCGTCCGGCCACGTACTCCCTGGTACGTGGATCACGCGGGGCGTCGAACAGCTCCTTGGTCGGCCCCGTTTCGACCAGCTCGCCCACCCGGTCCTCACCGAGCAGGAAGATCGCCGCCTGGTCGGAGACGCGGGCGGCTTGGAACATGTTGTGGGTCACCAGGACGATGGTGACGTCCGGTGCCAATCGCGTGATCAGCTCCTCGATCTTGGCGGTGGCGATCGGGTCGAGCGCCGAGCACGGCTCGTCCATCAGCAGGACATCCGGCTCCACCGCCAGGGCCCGGGCGATGCAGAGCCGCTGCTGCTGCCCTCCCGACAGGCGCAGGGCGGGCTGGTGCAGCCGGTCCTTGACCGTGTCCCAGAGCGCCGCGTGACGCAGCGCCCATTCGGCGGCCTCGCGCAGCAGGGCCCTGCCGCGAACCCCGTTGAAGCGCAGCCCGGAGACCACGTTCTCGAAAATGCTCATGGCGGGGAAGGGGTTGGGCCGCTGGAAGACCATGCCGATCCGGCGGCGCACCAGCTCCGGCTGGGTGCTCGGCGCGTAGACGTCCAGATCACCCAGCCGGATCGAGCCCTCGACACGGCCGCCGGTGTGGTCGTGGAGGCGGTTGATCGCCCGCAGCAGGGTGGTCTTGCCGCAGCCGGAGGGACCGATGAGCGCGGTCACCTCGCGGTCGGGGATGGCCAGGGTCACGTCGCGCACCGCCACGTGCTCGCCGAACGACACCCGCACCCCCTCCAGGGTGAGCGCCGGCAGCGCCGCCGGCGCGGCATGGGCGTGCGTCAGCGCCGCGGCCGCGTGGTCGATCACGACGGGCATGGCCGCCGAGCCGTTTCCGACCAGGTCCGCGCTCTCCGCCGCTACGGCTTCGCCTTCCGGATCGGCGACCAGCCTGGAGGACGCCGACAGCCCGCGAGTGTCCGCGGACATCTCAGCGGGCCCTCTGAGAGATGCGCCACGCGGCGATCTTTGCCGCAACGCTCAGAAGCAGGACGAATCCGAGCAGCACCAGGGCGGTGCCCCAGGCGGTCTCCTGCGCGACGCGGAAGGCCTGGGTCCCGTCGGTGTAGATCAGCAAGGTCATCGCCGCGAGCGGCGTGGCCAGGGTGAGGAGGAGCGGCGCGGTCTCGCCGACGGCCCGCGCGATGGCGAGCAGGTTGCCGGTGACGAGGTCAGGGAGCGCGCCCCGCAGCACCACGGAGCGGGCCACCCGGCCGCGCCGCGCCCCCAGAGCGATGCCCGCCTCCCAGAGGTCGAGGGCGATGGTCCGCATCGCCTCCTCGTCGGCGCGGATCATGATCGGCAGCATCAGCACGGCGAGCGCGAACGCCGCCGCCAGGTTGCCGAACTGGTGCAGCGGGAGCACCAGCAAGGCGTAGGCGAAGATCCCGATGATGATGGACGGGACCCCGGTGAGCACGTCCGCGCTGAAGCGGAGTCCAGCGGCCAGCCGGCCAGAGCGCTCGAAGAGGAAGAGCGCGGCGAGCAGGGACGTGGGGATTGCCAGGACCAGGGCCAGACCGACGATCTCGGCGCTGCCGACGATGGCCGTCGAGATCCCGCCCCCCGGGATGGTGGGCGGGGTCGGCGCATTGACGAGGAAGCTCCAGGAGAGCGCCCCCGCCCCGCGGCTGACGGTGTAGTAGAGAAGGGTCACGAGTGGCGCCACCGCGGCGACGGCGGCGACGGCGCACATGGCCTGGGCGATCCGTCCGGTGAGGCGACGCCGCGCCAGCGAGCGCTGTGCGGTGGCGCGGACCAGCTCGCGGCGGCGGGCGGCGAGGACCGCGCTCACCTGAGCGCCCCCGCGGTGCTGACCGGGATCGCGCGACCGCGGCGGAGCAGGGCCTGACCGCCCGCATTGACGGCGACGGTGAGGAGGAGCAGGACCGCGCCGAGGGCGATCACCGAGCTGGTCCCGATCCCGGGCGTCGCCTCGGCGAACTGGTTGACGATCGCCGATCCGAGCGTCGCCCCGGGCGCGGTGAGCGACGCGGGGATCGCGGGCCGGTTCCCGATCACCATGGCGACGGCGATGCTCTCGCCCATGGCCCGGCCGATAGCGAGGGTGACCGCGGCCTGGATGCCGGACCGTGCCGCGGGGATGACCGCCCTGCGGACGGCCTGCCACCGGGTGGCGCCCAGCGCCAGGGCCGCCTCGCGGTCGGCGACCGGGACACCCGCCAGCGCGGTGCGGCTCAGCGCGACCATGGTCGGCAGGGTCATCACCGCCAGCACCACCGAGGCCAGCAGGGCGCTGGGCCCGTACGCCTCGCCCCGGAAGAGCCAGCCGAGCACGGGCATCGAGGCGAGGAAGGGCTCCACCTGGTTGGCGAAGATGGGCGTGAGGACGATCAGCCCCCAGAGGCCGACCACGATGCTGGGGACCGCCGCCAGTAGCCCGATGAGCGTGGAGAGCGGCGCCGCCAGCCAGCGCGGGGCCAGCTCCGAGAGGAAGGCGGCGGTCCCCAGGCCGATGGGCACCACGATCACCATGGCGACCGCGGTGGTGAGCAGCGTGCCCACCACCAGGATGCCGGCGCCGTACTGGCCGGCGGCCGGGTTCCAGGTGCCGCACCAGAGAAAGCCGATGCCGGAGTGCAGGAGGGCCTGTCCGGAATCCCCGGCGATGCTGAGGAGGAGAGCGACCACCACGGCGCCGAACAACCCGGCCCCGACCCAGCGGAGCGCCGTGTAGGCGCGTTCGCCCGCGCGCCCGCGGTTCCGGAGCACGGCCCGACGCACCCTGCTCGCCTGCCCCCCCGCTCGGGGGGGCAGGCGGAGTGCAGCGTCAGGGATCATCGCGACCGGCCGCGATGATGCGGCGCGTCGGGCGGAAGGACCAACTCAACTGGTGAAGAGCGGCGTGCCCGCCGAGCTCTCCAGCTCGCGGATCGTCGTCTGGGCCAGGCTGGCCACGTTGGCGCGGAGGGGCGCGTAGCCGAGCGCTTCGGCATCCTGCTGCCCGCTGGTCACCACCCAGTCTAGGAGCTTGCCCAGGGCGATGCCCGTGGTGGTGTCGGCCTGCTTCTGATACACGAGCGTCCAGCTGAAGTTGGCGATCGGGTAGGTGCCCGACCCCGGCTCGTTGACCACGTTGAAGTCGGTCGCGCTGACGCTGGTCGCCTGGGCCCCCGCGAGGGCGATGGACTGCTCGGTGGGCGCGACGTACGACCCGGCGGCGTTGAGCAAAGCGGCGTTGACGAAGCCGTTCTGGAGCGCGTAGCCGTACTCGACGAAGCCGATCGACCCGCTCGTCTGGCTGATGTAGGTGGCCACGCCGGTGTTGAGCTGCTCACCGACGCCGACGGTTGCGAGCGGCCAGGTCCGGGAGGACGTCGAGGTGGCGATGGCGCTCACCCATGCCGGCGAGGTGTCGATCAGGTACTGGTCGAGGTCGTAGCCGGGGCCCGACGCGTCGGCCCGATGGACCGGCTTGATCGGCAGGTTGGGCAGGTCCCAAACCCCCGAGACGGTGGCGATCTGCGGGCTGTCCCAGTTGGTGATGGTCCCGTCGAAGATGCCCGCCAGGGTGGGGCCGTTGAGCTTGAGGTTGGCCGGCACCCCGGCCGCGTTGTAGCTGATGGCGACCCCGCCGAGATCCACGGGGATCTGCAGGATCGTGCCGCCCGTCGCGTTGGCCAGCTGGGCCGGCGTCATGGGAATCTCCGAGTCGCCGAAGTCCACGGTCGCCTGCTGGATGTCGGTGACCCCCACGCTGGAGCCCGCCGGCGAGTAGGTCACGGTGGTCTTGGGATCCTTCTGGCTGTACTCGTAGAAGACGGTCTCGAAGAAGGGTTCGATGGAGTTGGCACCGGCCCCGGTCAGGGTGACGGCGCTCGGCGTGGTGATGTCGCAGGTCGCGCTCAGCACCGTGGTCGAGGTGCAGCTGGAGGCGTCCGCCGCGGCGGACGGCTTGGCGGTCGGCGTGGAGCTGGTGCCACACGCAGCCACCACTCCGAGCAGGGTGAGTCCGACCAGCGCGCTGAGGCGCCGGCCCCTATCATTCCAGCCGCGAACCGACGAGAGTGTGATCACCGGGCAAGATCCTCCGTTCCTGAGTGCGAACGCGGCGGAGACCACGGTGGGCTCCGACCGTGCAACGCGGAGTGTGCCAGGGCGTTGCCACATGATCAAGCTGGGGTATCGGATGATTCCATTCTTCCTAGGAGAACTGTGGATCCCCTCCCCCCGCCCCCGGCATCCCCGAGCGCACCGCATCACGCCCCAGCGCGCCCCCGGTCCGGCCCCGGCCGGAGGTCCCCCTCGACCAGCTCCACACCTTCCTGGCCGTCGCCGAGCGCCAGCACGTGAACGCGGCCGCCGATGCGCTGGGGATCTCCCAAGGGTCGGTGATCACGGTCGTCCACCGACTCGAGAAGCGGCTGGGGCTGGCTGTGAGACGACACGAGAATGGCACCGCTTAACGCCACGAGGTGGCGCGGTGAGGGGCTCGTGGCCATGGCGTCCCCGAGCCGGCTCGCGCTGGCGTTACCTGCGCGGGGAGCGGGCTTGCCAATTCAACCGTGGCTCATTCGGCGCGCTCGGTCCGGTGCCACGCCCGTGATCGCGTTCAGTGCCATCAGGTGATCGTTTCTGGTGCCATTTCCGTGATCGCTCACAGCCCGCCCCGCCTCGGCGCGACCTCGACGGCGGGTCGGGTCTCCGGCCGCACGCCCGCCGCGGACGCAGCCTCCCCGTGCGCTCGACGTTCAGAATCCGCGGCATGCTCCCCCCCGGCGCGCGGCACGAGCTCGAGCGGGTGGTCGGGGCGGCCCACGTCCACACCCGCCCCGCCGACCTGGCCGCCTATGCCTTCGACGCCTTCGGGGCCTCGGGAGAGCGCCGGCTGCCCGACGCGGTCGTCCTCCCCGCCACCATCGAGGAGGTGAGCCGGGTCGTCCGGGTGTGTGCACGGCGCGGGCTGCCCGTGGTCCCCCGGGGCGCGGGCACCGGCTACGCGGCCGGTGCGGTGGCCTGGCGCGGTGGCGTCATCCTGAACCTCTGCCGGATGAGCCGGATCCTGGACCTGGACGCGGAGCGGCGGCGGCTCCGCGCCCAGGCCGGGGCCATCACCGCGGCGATCCACCGGCGTGCGGCCACCGCTGGTCTTCACTACCCGCCCGACCCGGGCTCGGCGACCACCAGCACCATCGGCGGCAACGTCGCCTGCAACGCCGCCGGGCCGCACGCGTTCCGCTACGGGACCACCGCCGACTTCCTCGTCGGCGCCGCCGTGGTGCTCGGCAACGGGGAGATCGTGCAGCTGGGCGAGGGAGGGGATGGCTCTCCCCTGCTGCCGCTCCTGGCGGGCTCGGAGGGCACCCTGGCGGTGATCACCGAGGTCGAGCTCCGCCTCCTCCCCGCCCCCGCCGCCCGCGCCACCCTGGCCGCCCAGTTCGCCGACCTGGAGGGCGCCTTCGGGGCGGTCGCGGAGATCAGCGGGAAGGGGATCGTGCCGGCGGCGCTCGAGTTCCTCGACCGCAGCGCCGTGGAGGCGGTGGCCCGGACCGGCACCGTCGCCGGCCCGCGCGGGGTGGCCCTGGTGCTGGTCGAGCTGGAGGGGGACGAGGCGGCGGTGAGGGCGGAGAGCGAGGCCGCCGGAGCCGCGCTGAGCGCCGCCGGCGCCGCCCGCGTCGACCGCGCCGCCGACGCCGCCGATGCGGCCCGGCTCTGGGAGGTCCGCAAGGCGGTCAGCGCCGCCGTCGCCACGGTGATGGTCGGGAAGATCAACGAGGACGTCGTCGTCCCGCGCGATCGGATGGCCGAGCTGGTGGCCCGGACCGAGGCGATCGGCACCCGTCATGAGCTGCCCGTGGTCAACTTCGGACATCTCGGGGACGGCAACCTCCACGTCACCTTCCTCATCGATCCCCGCCGGCCCGGGGAGCGCGCTCGCGGCGACGCGGCGGCGGTCGATCTCTTCGACGCGGTGCTCGGCATGGGCGGGTCGCTCTCCGGCGAGCACGGCGTCGGCACCACCAAGCTCGCCTACGCCGAACGTCAGCTCGGCGCGGCGGGGATGGGCCTGATGCGCCGGCTCAAGCAGCGGTACGACCCGGCCGGTCTGCTGAACCCCGGGATCAAGCTCCCCGACCAGCTCGCCAGAACAGAGAGCACGGACGGGGCGGTCTCGGATCGGGCTAGCTGAGCTCGCCGGCGGCAAGCAGCAGCGAGGCGGCGAAGTCCATCTCGCCGATGACCCCCGCCAGGTCACGATCGCCGGTCTCCGCATCCATCGCCGCCTCGTAGACGAAGCTGTAGACGGTGGCCAGGCCCCACCCGCCGAAGCCGAGCCGCTCCAGCGCCCCGGCGAGCCGGGGATCGCGGTCTCCGGCGAGCACGGTCCGGTTGGCAGCGTCGTACAGGGCGCGCAGGATGCGCAGCTCCACCTCGTACTCGTCGATGACCTTTTGATCGGCCTCCTCGGCGCGGAGCCGATCGAGGGTGCGCTGCAGCGCACTGATCTCGAGCTCGTACTCGTCCACCGCGATCAGTCTAGAGCGGTGTCCGGGAGCCCCCGAGGCGTCTCAGGCGGCGGCATCCGGCCGGGCCGGACCTGCTGCGCGGAGTGCGGCGACCTCCGCCCGGAGGCGGTCGAGCAGCGGGCCGCCCAGCCGCGGAAGGTTCTGTGCCACGAGATCGCCCACCCCGATGTAGCAGAGCGGATCCACAGCGAAGCGATACCAGCCGTAGTACTGGGCCGCCTCGGTGCTGGCGGTCAGGGTCATCAGCAGCGCGTACCCCGCGAACGCGAGGGGGATCCGGGCCTCGGTGCCCAGCGGCTTCCGCAGCAGCATCACCGCCAGCCCGACCATGCCGACCGTCCAGAACGGGTCGGTGAGCGGGACGAAGTTCCACAGCCCGGCGTCCCCGGAGAAGAGGAACAGCCTTCCCGCGGCCAGGCTGGTGTGACGGGCGGCCTGCACCTGCCACACCAGCACGAACTGATGCCAGTCCACGGCAGCGCCGTAGGCCGCGAACAGCCCGATTCCGACCGGAGCGCCGAGCAGGGCGAGCCCGGCCATCACCCACCGGCGCTCGGTGAGCAGCGCCACCGCGCCGGCGCCTCCCACGATCACCCCCGGCACCTTCACCAGCGGCGCCAGGACACAGAGCGCGAGCAGGGCGGCGCTGGGAAGGCGACCGCGGTGGCTGGCGAGGATCAGCACGCCGAGCAGCATCGGCGCGAGCAGCCATTCGGCCTCCACCAGGCGGCTGGCCTCGATCATCCACGGCGAGAGGCAGAAGACCGCCAGCGCCACCAGGGCGGTCGCCCGGCCGAGGTGCCGGGCTGCGAGCAGATAGAGCAGCCAGGCGGTGACGATGCTGAGCAGGACTGGCACCAGGCGGATGGCGACCGGACCCACCTCCGTCGGGGTGTGCTCACCGGCGAGCAGGGCCACGCCGCCGACGAGCAGGCCAAAGAGGGGAGGGTGGTCCAGCCACGGGCTCACCCAGGGCAGCAGCACCCCCTGCGAGGTCGGCATCACGGTCACCGGGAGCTGCTCCGGAAGGTAGGACCACGATGCCGGCCAGTGGTACAGCCAGAGGCTCTGCCCGAGCCACGCCCAGGCGACCTCGTCCTCATTGGCACCGAAGCGCGGATAGGACGTGTAGCCATGCAACCGGAGGGCGAGCCCGGCCAGGAGAAGCACCGCCACCAGGGTCGGCACCCACTCCCACGGGTTGGCATCGATGATGCGGGCCACCCCGCGCGCGAGCCGGCGCAGCACGCAACCGCCCATCAGGTCGGGCCGGACCTCCGGCGGCACCCGACGGGCGGCCCGACCGACCACCGGCGCCACCTGCCCTGAGCGGCGGCTGGCCCGGCGGGCGGTCGCATGGCGCCGGCGCTAGAAGAAGAGGTGATGGGTGGCGATGATCGGGGCCAGCAGGATGGCCACGATGTTCATCACCTTGATCATCGGGTTGATGGCCGGCCCGGCGGTGTCCTTGTTGGGGTCGCCGACCGTGTCACCGGTGACCGCGGCGGCGTGGGTGTCGCTGCCCTTGCCGCCGTAGTGGCCGTCCTCGATGTACTTCTTGGCGTTGTCCCAGGCTCCGCCACCGGTCGTCATCTGGATGGCCAGGAAGATGCCGACGACGATGACGCCGAGGAGCATCGCGCCGAGCACCTCGGGGCCGAAGACGAAACCGACCACGATCGGGGCTGCGACGGGCAGGAGGGCGGGGACG